>OGHV01000874.1_pt1 | contig 19326 bp, 17 predicted proteins | sample 1571551 | NCBI WGS metagenome assembly OGHV01 (sample SAMEA2581960, study PRJEB24529) | metagenome | biome: Human gut stool | place: China | collected 2011 | reverse complement strand
GGGCGGGGGCGCGGTGTTGCGCCGTGTCGGTCACGAAGGTTGTACATCGTTTCGGGCGCGGGCGCCAGCCCTGCGTCTGGACCGGAAAAGAAAAAAGGCACCCGACGAAACGGATGCCTTTGAGCGCCTGCCCTTCAGGTGTTCCCCTTAAGTGGGGGAGCCTCGGGGGGCGGCGTCTGACTCGACTATAGCAGAGCATGCCGATCTGCAGGGACTTCGCGCGCCGGCAGAAACCCTGAGCAGTGGCCGAAAAAAGGCACCCGCCGAAGCAGGTGCCTTGCGCGCCGTCGCTTAAGGTTGCTCCTCGGAAGGAAGGGCTCCCCGCGCGGCATTTGAGGTCACTATAGCAGTGCATGCGGCTCTGCGGCAAGGCCTTTCGTTGACTGAAATGAATCCTCCCCGCCGCGGATAGAATGGACTCAAGCCCGAAGAGCGCCTGCCCGCGCGCTCGGGCGCAGCCCCCCGAAGAGAGACCCCAACCCCATGAAGCCCACAGACAACCTCCTGGCCTGGGACGCGTTTCTGCTCACCTGCCGCACGGGGAGCATCACGCGCACCGCCGTGCTCCTTGACGCGGAGCTCAGCAAAACCTCACGGCTCCTCTCGGACCTGGAGGCGGAGTTGGGCTTTCCGCTCTTCGACAAGAAGCGCCGTCCCATGGTCCCGACACCGGAAGGCGCGGCGCTTCTCGCCAAAGTCGAGCCCTTCGTCGTGGGGCTTCGCGAAACCGTGACGGGGGTTCTGGACGAACACGCCCGGCACGTGATCCGCTTCGCCGCGCCCGCGGAACTCGCGCAGGAATACTTCACGGACATGCTGCTCCGGTACTCCGCGGAGCACCCCAACATCACCTTCACGATCATCCCGGCGGTGAGCGCCTTGGACGTCCGGACGGCCGTCGTCGACGTCGCGGTGGTGAGCATGCCGAAGAATTCGGAAGACCTGGTCGTGCGTCCCTACAACGTCTCGAACGGCGTGCTCCTGGCGTCCCCCGAATACCTCGCGCGTTGGGGCGAGCCCAAGACCCCGGCGGAGTTGAGCGGGCACGTGGGGCTTCTTCAGGAGTCCCTCAACGAGCGCCCCACGACGGAACTCTTCCGCTTCGGGGAGTCGAGCGGCCCGATCGCGTGGCGGCGGGTGTTCGTGAGCCACGATCAGCTCACTCTGAAGAAGATGGCGCTCGAACACCAGGGCATCGCCGTCGACATCTCGCCCGTGCACCTCATCGACGAGCTCGCGTCGGGGAGGCTCGTGCCGATCCTTGAAGGTTGGCACCGGGAGCCCTGGCGCATGTGCGTCGTAACGAGGCTCGAGGACGAAAAGCGCTCGCCCGCGCTCCGCGCCTTCTCCGCGTGGCTCGCGGAAGCGACGGACGAGAAGATGCGCGAGGCGTCGGAACGGTTCTGGCGCGCCCTGGCGCAGGGACGCGCGGCGGACCCGCGGCGTCCCGGACACCCGAGAGGCGAGCCCGTCGCGAACGAAGACGACGGAATGCCGGGCTAGCTAAGCGGCCTTACATCCGACAATCGACTGGGACTTGTCTGCGGACAGTGGCTGTGGTAGTCTACACATAGGTGTATAAACACTTATGGAGGGCATTATGGAAAATATCCGTTGGAATATCTCAATTAGCCCTAAAACCGATCGGAACGCAAGAGTGTTTTTAGCTATGCGAGGGAGCAAGAAGGGTGATCTCTCCAGGCTCGTCGAGAAGGCAGTCGAGAACTACATTTTTGATGAGTTGCAGCGGGACATTCATCAGGGCATCTTGAACAGCGGGATCAGCTCTGAAGAACTTGATGACTTGATTGATGAAGCTGTCGAGTGGGTTAGGAATAATAAAAGTCGCCAAGGGCGGTAATCATGCGCGTCGTTCTTGATACGAACATCATGGTCTCGGCTTTGCTTTCCCCTTTTTCCCCGGCGGCCAGGATCATGACCCACTGGAAAAAGGGGACTTTCGGAACCTCTTCACGGAAGAGGTTCGACAACAAATTTGATTCGTTCGCCGAATCCGAACAACCCTTAAGTAGGGTTGATTTTTTGCCTATCCGATAGTATAATTCTATGACTACAGTAGTTATCATAGGATTTACTCGTGCACCGCCGCATCCTGCTCGACCGCGACACCCAGCTCTCCTTCGCCGACCTGGAACTGGAGGGACATTTCGCCGCCCGGGAGAAGAACCCCGACCACGTCGTGCGGATGCTTGCCCGCATCTCCGACGAGGCCGTTGACCGTGCGTTCTGGATCGTCAGGGACGCCTTCGCCGCGGATGACGGCGCCAAGCTCACCGATGCCGAAATCCACCGCATGTTGCGCGTGCACCTGGTGCAGATCGCGCTGAATTTGTCAGACCCCGGAATGGAAGCGCTGTTGGTGGCGGACCTCTACGTCCGTCGTTTCTGCCGCTTTACGGCCAGCTGCATGGCGCCCTCCGACACGAAGATCCTCCGCTTCCGCCGCCGCATGGAGAACAACGATCTCGGCCGCGCGCTGTTCACCGATTCGATCAAAGCCGCCGAGGAGGAAGGCGCGATTCCCAAAGAGGACTATGCCGTTGCCGTCGACGCCACCTTCATCGACGCTCCGACCTCCACCAAGAACAACGACCGTGCGCGCGATCCTGAGATGGCTTCCGAACGCAAGGCCGAGACGTGGCACTTCGGCATGAAGGTCCACGTGTCTTCGGCGGTCGAAGTCGGCATCATCCGTGCCTGCGTCGCCGGCCCCGCCAACGAACACGACGTCACCCGCCTTGGGGACGTGCTCACGGGGAAGGAAACGAAGGGGATCTTCGTCGATTCGGGCTACACGGGCTGCTTCAAGCGCAAGGAAGTCGCCAAGTTCAATCTCGACCCGCAGACTTGGTTCATTGCGGCCAAGCCGAGCACGGTGCGCAAGTACGAAAAGCTCGTGGAGTCCCAGGAGGGCACGATCGCCGAGAAGGCTCAGGCCTATCTCGAGCTCTACCGGCGCATTGAGTTCTCCAAGGCCTCCATCCGCAGTTGCGTCGAGTGGTCGTTCCTCTGGCTCAAGCGAATCTTCGGCTACGCCAAGACGCGTTACCGGGGCATCGCCAAGAACTACAAGCGCTGCCTCACTCTTTACGGGCTGTACAACTGGATCCGGCTGAATAGCTGGCGCGAAGCCCAAACAGCCTGACTTTCGGCGCCGAACCGTGCGAAACTCTGGGTATCCCCCCGAGTATGGCGGAGCTTTGCCTAAAATCCGGGGGTCTGCCTGTTTTTTGTGCAGGCGGAGCCTGAGGCCTTTGGTTCGGTAAGCGAAGCCGAACGAATTCAAAAAATCCGGAGGTTCAAGCTCCCCTCGTTCAACTCAAAAACAAGTTTTTTGTTGTCGAGCCTCTCAGAAAGGGCCCCGGTGAAGAGGTTCCTTTTCTTCAATCAATTGCGGGATTTTCGCGCCGTCATCGTACCCTCCGGCACCGCCCGGGTACCGCTCCGCCTCCGGCCATCTCTCAAACACCCCAAAACAGCGGGAAACCGGCCCGCGACCCAAGATCCCGAGCCGGTTTCGTCGTTCAAGCTCCGTTCATGCTCCCGAGGGAGCAACCTTCAACCCATCAGAAGATGATCGGTTCGAAGTACCCCGCGAAGAGGACGGAGGCGCGAAGGCACAGAGCCCCCACCAGGGCGCAGACGCCGCCCGCCAGAGCCGCCGTGTGGTTCTTCACCGCGGAGAGGATCATCGGGACGACGATCCCGAGGCCCACGGCGCCGCCCCAGAAGAGCATCGCTTCCGAGCCCGACCAGAGGGCGTTCGCACCCGCATTCGCTCCCGGCGTCCCGAAGAAGGCCGCCTGGACGAAGGCGAAGAGCACGAACGCTTCACCGATGTGAACGAGGGTCGCGGTGGTCGGCACCCAGCTGCGGTGCCCGCCCTCCAGACGGTTCGCCGCAGTGAGCACTTCCACGAGCCCGACGGCGCACGCCAACCCCGAGGCGATCCAAAGGACCGGCAGCGCGGCGGTATTCCAGAGCGGAACGCCCGCGGCCTGCGTGAGGAGGAACCCCGAATAGGCCGTCGCCGCGACGCCCAGCACCGCATTGAAGAGTGCGGGGGGACCCGAGAGGAGCTCATCGCGCCCCTTCGAGAGGAGCCAGCTCACCACCACCGTCGCGATGCAGAGCACCGAGAGGATGCAGATGCCGATGAACATCCAGCTCGTGAAGTTGAACTTCCACTCGAGAAGCGAGTTGATCACGGCCATCGGAAGGTTCAGCATCCGCGCCAGGTGCGAGACCACGAGGAGCGTGCCGAGGATCGCGGACACCGTGCAGTTGAAGAAGACCCTCTTCGACTTCAACCAGTAGTTGAGAAAAAGCCCCATGCCGGCCAAGCCGACGAACCAGAGGAAGAACGCAATCGTCCAGCCCCAGTGACTCGTGGCTGCCTGTCGGGTGAGATCGATCATTTCATACGTCATTTGGACACCACCACGAAGTAGTTGGGTTTCGTTCCCTTGTGCGGCAACAGCTTTTCGGTTTTCGACGAGGCGATCCGGCGGCTGATGTCAGAGGTCGGGTCGTTGATGTCGCCGAAGGCGCGGGCGTTCATCGGGCAGGCGGCGACGCAGGCGGGCTTCTGCCCGTCGGCGACGAGCTTCTGGCAACCTTCCCCCATGCACTTCATCGGGAGCCCCGTCTTCGGGTGCGACCAGCGCACGTCGTAGGGGCACGATGCGATACAGTAGTTGCAGCCGACGCAGCGCGAGGGGTCGGTCTTCACGAGCCCCGTCTCCGGGTCGTGGTAGTTGGCGCCGAAGGGGCAGGTGTTCACGCACGGCGCATCCGTGCAGTGCTGGCACTGCACGAGGATCTGCACCGGGCGCTGCGCGCGCTCCAGGGTCACCATGCGGATGTTCGACGGGAGCCACCCCCAGCCCGCGACCTCGTCGGTCATCATGTCGGGCTGGTTCGTCTGGACGCACGCCGTGATGCAGGCCGTGCAGCCGATGCACTGGGTCGCGTCGAAGAGATGGGCCAGTTGTTTCTTTGCGGTCATTTTCCAGGGCCTCCTCAGTTGACGCGGCGGATGCGCACCGACACGTTGTTGCTCATGTTCCCGCAGGACGCCTGCGAGTAGCCCGTCGCAAACCACTGCGTGTTGATGCCTTCGCGGACCCACTCGTATTCGGGCAGCAGGTGCTTCGTGCGCACGCCCCCTTCAAACCCGTGGAAGAAGAGCACCCCTTCCATGACGCGGTTCGTCACCGTCACCTTCGTTCGGCCCTTCACCTTGTTGTCGAGACCTTCGACCTCGACCGTGTCGCCTTGTTCAATCCCGAGGCGCTCGGCATCCGAAGGATGAATCCAGAGCGTGCGGTCGCCCAAGAATTTCGAGGGCCACGTGAACATCGTGCAGCCGGCGCCCGCCGAAGCGTTCTTCCCCGAAGCGATGATGAACTCGTCGCTCTTCGGCTTCGGGTGCGTGTAGGCGGGCGTGTCGAAGTGGTCCGGCAGCGCCAGAATCCCCTTCGTGGCCGGCGTCTGCAGGCAGTAGAAGCTCACCAACTCGCCCTTCCCCGTGGGGCTCGAGAACGGCACCACGTAGGGCACGCGGTCGTAGACCTTGCGGTTCGTCTGCGCCCAGCCCTTGGCTTCGACTTCCGCGGCGATGCGGTCGCCTTCGCCCGGCTTCGCGGCGTTCTTGCGCGAGATGAACCCCGCCCAGGCGCGGTCGACGATGCCGTGGTCCCAGAAGGCCTTCCACTCGTCCCTCGTGCGGATCTCCTTGTCGTAGCCGACGCGCTTCGCCATTTCGGGGTCGATGCGGCGGAGGATCTCCATGAACTGCCAGATGTCGTGGCGGGCTTCGACGCCTTCTGGCGGGTCGATTTCCGCGCTCGACTTCTGGACGTACCCGTCGCGGGCGTAGTTGACGCCGATGTACTCGTGGTTTTCAAGGAAGAACGTGGAGGGCAGCACGTAGTCCGCCCAGTCGTTCGATTCCTGCGGCATCAGGTCCTGCGAGACGATGAGATCCAACGTCTTGAACGCCTCGATCAGGCGCTCGGAGTTCGCTTCGCGGTGGAACATCGCACAGCCCGTCATGAAGAGTGCGCGGACCGGATAGGGCTTCCCGGTCTTCATCGCGTCGAACGTCGACCAGAGCGTGCCGATGCCTTCGGGAAAGAAGAGCTTGTCCAAGGGTTTCCCAGGTTCCGTCGACCATTCAACGCCCGTCGGGCCCTTGTGGTTCGTGCCTTTCGATGCGATCCCCGGACCGCCGTAGCCGCCCCCCACCGTGAGGATACACCCGCCCGCGTGGTCGAACGCCCCCGTGAAGAGGTTGATGACGTTCATCATCGCAAAGGCTTCGACGTCGTTGGCGTTCCTCGACGAATACCACCCGTCGTCGCAGACGCCCTTCGCGATGAAGAATTCGCGGGCGGTCTTGACAAGGGTTTCCGCCGGAATGCCCGTGATCTTCGAGGCGGCTTCGGGGGAGTACTTGTCGTTCACCGCACGGAAGGCCTTCCAGACCGTGCGCGCGGCGATCTTGCCGTTGACGCCGTCAAGCGTCCCTTCGAATTCGAGGTTCAGCTTCGCGTTCGGGTCTTCGTCGAAGCCCACCGCCTTGCCGTCGACCTTTTTGACGCCCTGGAAGCGCACTTCGCCCGACTCATCCACCACGGCGTAGTAGTTCGGACGCCCGCCCGTCCGAAGGTCGGCCTCCGTCACCGGCTTCATGTCGGGGCCTTCGCCCGTGATCAGGTACGCGGCGTTCGTCCAGCGGCGCACCCACGGCATGTCGACGAGGTTCTCGTGCAGCCCCACGTAGATGAGGGCATGGAGGAACGCGGCGTCCGTACCCGGCTTGATCGGAATCCAGGTCGTGTCCGCAAACGCGGCCTGCGGCATGCGCGGGTCGACGAAGACGACCTTGCAGCCGCGCTCACGCGCCGCGGCGACGGTCGTGTGCACGCCCACCGCGCAGTGAATCGTGCGGCCGACCAAAAGCAGGTACCGGGCGTTGGCGTAGTCGGGTTCGACGAGGCCCAAACCCGAGTGCCCCGGCCCGAAGACCATGCGGCGCGCGAGGGTCGACGCGCTGTTGCAGGTGGACGAGTGGTTGATGACGTTCGGGGTCCCGAAGGGCTTCGCGAACCAGTGCTGGTACGCGGTGAAGTTGTGGGACGTGAGGACGACCGAGCGGCGGCCGTGCTTCTCCGTAATCTCCTTCAACTTCGCGGCGATTTCGTCCAGGGCCTGGTCCCAGGAAATCTCTTCGAACTTCCCTTCGCCGCGTTCGCCCACGCGCTTCAAGGGCTTCTTGATGCGCATCGGATGATTCCAGAGCCACATCGTCTGCGCGCCGCGGCCGCAGTAGCCGCGCTGCGGGTGTTCCGGATTCGGGAACACGCGGACCGTGGCCGGACCCACCGGCTCACCCTTCTTCTTCATGACGAGCATGCCGCAGCGTGCGCCGCACATGCAGCAGGCGGTCGGGGTCGCTTCCCAACCTTCTTCCTTCAGTTTTTCGACTTCCGCGCGGACGTTCGCCAAACCGAACGTCCCGGCGGCCGCTGCCGCGGCCGTCCCGATCAGCGTGCGGCGGGAAATCTTCAGCGGTTGCTTCACTTTGCTCATCCGCTTCTCTCCTTCACTTGTTCGGGCCGTCCCCGGGAGGGGAATCCGTGGTCGTGGGGAGGCCTTGAGATGAGCGTAGAAAAGAGGCCTAAGCTTTCCATCTAAGGGAAACACCCAAAGCACTTTGGGCGTTATTCCTTTTTGGAACAGCGGTTCTCAGGTTTCCCTGAAAAGGGTCTGGAAGGGATCGGGTTAGCACGGAAGGGAAAGGCTTGGATGTCGTTTATATTTATCTATCGTTGATTGCTTTTTGATAGCTTGATGAACTCAACTGAGGCATAGAAGGCCGGAATTCCCTGGGTTTGTGGAAGCGCGCGTCCGCTTCGTTCGGTGAAAGGTAAGAACGTTGTTCAGTTCCTGGGACCCCGAGGTTTCGAAAGAAGCAAGGACTCGCTCGGGAGCTGTACGCCGACCTTTCCCACACGGCTGCACGGAAAACGCCAAATTTGGGATTTCTGGTGAGCCCCCGCGCCTTCCCTACAATCGGCCGCAAACACGGACTAACTCCTCCGCATCAGAGCTCCGACGGAAGGTTGGCGCCGGGGCGATCGTGATGATCGTCGGGCTTGGGTTACGTCGCGCGGCCTCATCACGGGGAAAGCGGAAGCGTCGAAACCGCACTGTCCCAACATTGGAACCAAGGACTGAACTCTGGAAATCAGCGACAACCTTGGACGAATTGCGAACCTTTTTTCAGGAGATAAAAATGTCAACTCCGAATGATGGTCCCGGCCTCCTCGGCAGCCTGTTCCTGCTGATCGTGGGCCTTGTTTGGGCGGCCGTGGTGGCTGTTTGGCAGATCATCGGCTTCTTCGTCTATCTGTTTATGGTCGCCCTGCTCTTCGTCGTGGCCATCCTGCGCGGCATCTTGGGATGGCGAATCCTCCGCGAGTGTGAGGATGAGCTGAGGAAACGCCGGTAATCCTCGTGCCTCTCTTGATGGGTAATTTCTGAGTTCTCAACGAGGCATCGTCGCTCGTGGTTCAAATGGCTGTGAGGGGCGCTCACCGCGCCCTTCTGCCTTCGCTCTCATCAGGAGTTCAAACATCCCACCGGCACAACGCAGACGCCGTCCCCGCGCCGGAGCGCGCACGGTTCCCCGCCGGTCACCACCATCATGAGGGCGGGTCCGGCCGCACCCCGCGGAAGCTTCGCCTCCAGGCGCTTCAACCGCCGGACGGCGTCCTCCACCGTCTTCTCACCGCCCAAAACGACGTTCACCAATCCGAAGCTCCCATTGCGGCGGCAGATCACCACATCGCACGTGAGTCCCGTCTTGTCGCGGTAGTGGCGCACCTCCGCCCCGAAGGCTTCCCCATAGACCCGCAAGTCCCGCACCGCAAGATTCCGGAAGAGTCGCTCGAAGAGCCCGCGGTCCCGCAGGAGCCCTTCCGGGCCGACCCCGAGTGCCACGGCCGCGATCGACGGATCCGCGAACCAGCAGGTCGGCGTCGTCCTCACGGGCGTCGCCGTACCGAGCCCCGGCGTGAACGCCCGGCTCTCTTCCAGGATGAAGGCCGCCCGGAGCGCGCTGACGCCGGACCGTACGGCGTAGAGTCCCATCGCGTGCTCTCCTCCAGTCGTCGAGCCCGTAGCCGTGTCGGCCCCCAATTCCGCCAACGACACCGGTCCCCAAAGCCGCCGCGCCAGGGCGCGCAGGAGCGCCATGGTGCGCTCGGGGTTCCTCTTCACGCCGTCGACGCGGCGAAGGTCCTCCCGAACAAGCCGCTCCGCGTAGGCGCGGGCGTAGTCGAAGGCTTCGTCGTCCGAAAGCTCCTGCGCCTCCGGCCAACCGCCCGGCACGTGAGCGCGGCGAGTTTTTCAAGCGAAAGCGGATTCCTCAGGTCGGTCGGCGGCACCACCCCGTTGAAGAGCGCCTCCAGGCTCACGGCGCCGGTCGAGTACCCCGACTCGCAGAGGCTCATCGGCCGCATCCGGAGCCGGGCGAAGCGCCCCGTGCCCGAGTGGAGGATCTCGGACGTGTCGGCGGGCACCGAGGACCCCGTCAAAATGAACTCCCCGACCGCGCCGCGGTCGTCGACCGCGAGCTGGATTTCGTCCCAAAGCCGCGGGACCCGCTGCCACTCCGCGATGAGCCGCGGGGCGTCTCCCGCTTGGTCTCCCAGAACCAGCTCGGGCGCCATGTCGAGCAGCGTCGTGGTCCTGTGGCAGGCAGTGTCGTCGGTGAGGTCGAGTTCGCTCTTCGCGAGCCGCCGGGCGGCAGTCTTCTTCCCGCAGGCGCGGGGACCTTCGATGAGGACGGCGCCGATGGAGCAGAGATTGCGCGCAAGAAGCGCGTCGATGATGCGGGGGCGGTTGGTGCTGCAGGGTGTCATGACGGGCGTCCGGGGTGAAAAACGGTTTCGCCTCAATGTATCGCGGCCGATCCTCCCCGAGTCGCGCCAACCTTTCGACACGTGATTCGGCCGGTTTTCGGTACGTGGTTTGGCCGAATTCCACCGCACGGTTCGGCCGAACCCCCTCCCCGCGCCCTCCCCGCCCATGGAAAAACCCTCCCGGAACTCGCGTTCCGAGAGGGTTTCAGTCCCTAGTCCAGGGCGGAGAAGCTAAGCGTCAGACGCTCAGTGCTCCGTGTGCTTGAACATGCGCAGGCCCGTGCTCATCGAAGAGAGCGTCGTGGCGCCGCCCATCACGTCTTCGCGGAAGCTCATGTAAATATGCGCGATCGAGAAGAGGATGAAGACGTACATCAGCGCATGGTGCGTCGTACGAACCGCCTGAGCGTCACCGAAGAGGGTGAACACCCAGCCGAACCACGCCATCCAGCCCGTGTCCCAGCCCCAGGCCTGCGCGTAGAGCGCGAGACCCGTGATGATGATCACGATGCTGCCCAGCACGAACATCGCGAACATCGCGAGCTGCGCGAGGGGGTTGTGGCCGGCGTATTCCGGGCTCGTCTTGCGCATAAAGAGATAGTAGGCGATCTGCGTGAAGACGCCCTTCCACCACTTCATGCTCCAGAGCGGCGGCAGGAAGATCATCCGAGCGTAGCGGTTCCCGACCACCACCCAGTAGAGGCGGTAGACGAAGAGGCCCGTGAAGATGATCCCGGCCGCAAAGTGGGCGAGGCGGATGTAGCCGAAGTCGTACGTGATCCACGTATCGCCCAGATTGGAGACGAGCGGCGCGCCGATCAGGAAGCCCGTGACGATCATCACGAACATCGTGATCGACATCGCCCAGTGCCAGACGCGAACCGGCGCCTCCCAAACGTAGAGAGGATGCGTCCCCGCAGAGACGTCGACCTCAAAGGTGACCGGATCGATTTTCATAACCGTCCTCCTTGATCACTCAGCGGACCTGAACCTTGCAGAGCTCCTCGCCGTCGGGGTCGAGAAGGTGCGTCGCGCAGGCGAGGCACGGGTCGAAGCTGTGGATCGTACGGATGATTTCAAGCGGCTGGTGCGGGTCGGCGACCGGCGTGCCGATGAGCGACTGCTCAAAGGCGCCCTTCTGGCCGTCGGGCGAACGCGGCGAGGCGTTCCACGTCGTCGGGACGATGGCCTGCCAGTTGGCGATGCGTTCGTCCTTGATGACGCACCAGTGACCGAGCGCGCCGCGCGGGGCTTCGCAGAAGCCGACGCCGCGGCATTCCTTCGGCCAGGTGGACGGTTCCCAGAAGGTCATGTCCGCGGCGGCCTCGTCGCCCGCCTTGATGTTGGCGGTGAGGTCGTCGACGTACTGCACCATCTTGTGGGCGGTCCAGCGGCATTCGAGGGCGCGGGCGGCATGGCGGCCAAGCGTCGAGAAGACGGCTTCGAGCGGAAGGTTGAGTTCCTTCAAGAGGTCAAGCGCCGGTTCCTTGATGTGCGGCACGTTCTTCGCCACGCCCATGACGAGGCGCGCGAGCGGACCCACTTCCATCATGTGGCCCTTCCAGCGCGGGCTCTTGATCCAGGAGTACTTGCCGTCGGCGGCGAGCCACGAGAACTTCGTCTTCGTGCCTTCGGAGCCTTCGGGCAACGCAAAGGCGGCGTCCGTGACGCCTTCCCACGGGTGGAGGCCCTTGGCTTCATCCGGATAGCGGTACCACGAGTGGTCCACGAATTCCTGAATCTGGTTGAGGTCGCGCAAGTCGACGTCGTGGACTTCGTCCAGCTTCCCGTCGATGATCGCGCCGCGCGGCAGCTGGAGGGATTCGTCCGACCAGTCGTTCGCGATTTCCGGGAAGTCGCCGTAGCAGAGCACGTTCTTGTTCGAGAGACCCGCGCCGTACTTGAACCATTCCGGATAGAGCGAAGCGATCGCCTTGATGTCGGGCAGATAGACGTTCTCGACGATTTCGACGGAACGCTTGGCGACGTCACGCATGTAGTTGAGCGTAACTTCGTTGACCATCGTGCCCTGCGCGCCCGTGTCGTGCATGTTGATCGGGCAGGCGACGCCGCCGACCAGGTAGTTCGGGTGCGGGTTCTTGCCGCCCAGGATCGTGTGAATGCGCACGATCTCCTTCTGGAAGTCGAGCACTTCAAGGTAGTGCGTGACCGCAAGAAGGTTGACGGCGGGCGGGAGCTTCATTTCGGGATGGCCCCAGTAGCCCTTGTTGAAGATGCCGAGCTGACCCGAAGCGACGAACTTCTTCAGACGGTTCTGCACGTCGCGGAAGTAGCCGACGCTCGCCATCGGATGCGAGGGCGAGATCTTCTGCTGGAGTTCGGCGGTTTCGCGCGGATCCGCTTCCAGAGCGCTCACGACGTCGACCCAGTCGAGCGCGGAGAGCTGATAGAAGTGCACGATGTGGTCGTGCGTGTAGAGGGCCGCGTTGATCAGGTTGCGGATGATGTTCGCGTTCTTCGGGATCTTGATCCCGATGGCGTCTTCGACGCTTCGCACGGCCGCAAGGGCGTGAATGCCCGTGCAGACGCCGCAGATGCGTTCGACGAAGGCCCAGGCGTCGCGCGGGTCGCGACCCTTGAGGATCACCTCAAGGCCGCGCCACATGGTGCCGGTGCTCATGCTGTCGGCGATTTTCTGGTCGTCCCCGAGGATGGCCTGCACGCGCAGGTGACCTTCAATTCGGGTGACCGGGTCGACGACGATGCGGCGTTCGTTGCTCATTCTTCACCTCCGATCTCTTTGTTCGTCTTGGCGCGGGCCTGCGCAACCGCAGAGAGGGCCGCATGCGCCGCAGCGGCGGCGCCCACGACGGCGACCGTCGCGAGACCCACCTTGTCCACCGTGGCTTCGACGCCGCCCCAACCCGGGGGAAGGATGGTGGTTTCGTGTTTGTAGAAGGAACCCTTGTCGAAGAAGTTGGGTTCGGAGCAGCCGATGCACCCGTGACCCGACTGGACCGGCCAGGAGAGGCCTTCGTTCCAGCGGACGGTCGAGCAGGCGTTGTAGGTCGTGGGACCCTTGCAGCCGACCTTGTAGAGGCAGTAGCCGAGCTTGGCGCCGAGGTCGTCGAACTTCTCGACGAACTGACCGGCGTCGAAGTGGCCGCGGCGGTAGCACTTGTCGTGGATGCGCTGGCCGTAGAACATCTTCGGGCGGCCCATGCGGTCGAGCGGAGGCAGACGGTCGTAGGTGAGGATGTAGGTGACGACCGCGGTCATCACTTCAGGAATCGGCGGGCAGCCCGGAACGAGCACGATCGGCTTGTCCTTGATGACTTCCGTGATCGGCACGGCGTTCGTCGGATTGGGCTTGGCGGCCTGCACGCAGCCCCAGGCCGCGCACGAGCCCCAGCCGATGACGGCCTTGGCGTTCGCGCAAACGTGCTTGATCTTATTGAGGAAGATCTCGCCGCCCGGGATGCAGTTGACGCCGTCGTCGTTCAAGGGAACGTTCCCTTCGACCGCGACGATGTAGTTGCCCTTGTACTTTTCGATCGTTTCTTCGAGGGCTTCTTCGGCCTGATGCCCCGCCGCCGCCATGATCGTGTCGTCGTAGTCGAGCGAGATCATCGAGAGGACGAGGTCCTTCGCGACCGGCGTGTACGAGCGGATGAAGGATTCGGTGCAGCAGGTGCATTCGAGACCGTGCAGCCAAATCACGGGCGTGCGCGGCTTCGTCTCGAGCGCTTCCGCGATGTCCTGAGCGCCGGCGCTACCCAGACCGAGGCTGGCAGCGGTGAGCGAGCAGAACTGCAGGAAGCTGCGGCGACTGACGCCCTGACGCCGAAGCGCTTCATATTGCGTTTCGAACATAAGGAATCTCCTTTGTCCTTGGGGTCTTTGAAAAGGTTGACGTCCGGTGCGCCAAGGCATGTTTTCCCGCTTCGCGCACGCAGGCGGACGTTTCACCCCGTACGCTATAGCAAAGCGACGGTTTCCACCATTGTTCGTCGAGGTGAAAAGCGGGAATTTGGGGTAGTCATTTGGTACTACCCGTGAGTAGTTTCGTTTTCAAATTCCTCCCAACGGCCGACCCGAACCCCTCCAACGGGGAATGGCCGCGCGGGCCGGGCGTTCCTATACTTTCCTGCAATGATCGGGGTGGTGTTGCCGGAGCGGATCCGGCGAAAAGGCCGGGTACCGGAAACTTTCGCCGTTCGCACCCACCTCCCGAGCCTCTTCAAACCCCGCCGCACCGGCACCAAGCGCCGTGCGGCGCCCAAATCCCGAGCGCGTTTCCGACATGACTGCCACTCTGCGAGTTCACACCCTCGACCCGTCCGAACACTTCCGGGCGGCCTTCGGGACGATTGAGAAGACGCGCTTTGCAGGCGTACCCGCATTGAACCCCAAGCTCACGGTCGAACCCCGGGGCTTCCGCCGCTGGGGAAACGACTGGGTGGGCGTCATGGTGACGCCCTGGAGCGTCTTCGCGGTCTTCTGTGCGGGGAACCGCGCGGGCTGGGAAGGCGCCGCCGCGGGGAAGGTCCGTCTCGTGGAACTCCCGGGCGGAGACTTCCCCTTCACCGTGATTGAGGACGACGTGGCGGGCCTCTACGCGTCGCTCTCTTTGATGAGCCCCGCGGATCAGCTCGCCGACCAGGCGACCGCGCAGGCCTTCGCGGACGAGTGCCTGCGCGCGATGCTCACCGCCAACCGCCTCCCCGAAGACGACGAGGACGCAGACGCCATCCTCACCGTTCCGCCCACCGCGGACGGGAAGCTCCACCGCGTGATCCCCATCAAGGCGACGCCGCCCAAGAACTGGACGGAGACGCCGGCGTTGACGCCCGAACCCCCGAAGCCCGAACCCCCGAAGCCCCGCGGCGCGATCTCGCGGCGCGCGCTCTTCGGCGGGAGGAGCCGTGCAGAAAAAAAGGCCGAAGACAGCCCGGCGCAGCCGGCCGCGAACGCCGCGGCCGACGTGACGAACCCCGCGAACCCGACGGCGTCCGAATCCGCCCCGTCCGTGACGGAGGTGTCTGGTGTTTGACCCCGGCCATATCCTCGTCGATCTCTGCGAGAGGCGCTGCGAGCGCCTCACCGTGACGGTGTGCAACACCCGCACGGCCCGCGTCGCGAACGAACTCGTGAAGCCCGAATCGCGCCAGAACGCGAGGCGGCTGATCGGCCTCGTCTACGGGCTCTGTCCCCTGGCGCACCTCAATGCCTTCGACGCCGCGCGCGGGGCGGCCAAAGGGATTTCGGTCGCGGAACTGCGCGAACGCACCCTCGCCTTCGGCGAATCCGCCCTGATGCTCGAAGCCCTCACGGAAAACCTCCGCGTGATGACCTTGGAAGTTCAGACGCTTCTCCCCGCGGGCCCGCGCATCACCGACGACATCACGAACGCCAAGCGCTTCGGGTCGCTGCGCGGCAAGGTTCAGACGCTCGTTCACGTGGCGAGCGCGATGGATCCGCTCGCCGCCTCGGACGACGGCCACGCCTGGACCCAGGCCGCCGAAGTGGTGGACCAGGTACTCCCGGGCCTCACCGACGCCTTCCGCGACATGCTCTTCGGCATGACGCCCGAAGCGTGGCTCGAAACCGCGACGGCTTCCCCGGAAGCGATGCTCGACTGGGCGAAGGCCCATTCGGACCGCCTTCCCGCCGCCGCGTGGCTCGTCCACGTCGCCGAGCGCGGCCCCCGTTGGGGCGCCGTCGACTGCGAGCGCCTCCCCGCCGCCCCCGTCATCATGGACGAGCTGGGCTCGCGTATGCTCTCGGAATCGGGCTTTGCCCTCGCGCCGCGGCTACAGCACCGGCCGCGCCTCACCGGGGCGTTCGCCCGCATGGAGCACGCCGCGATCTTCCGCCCGTTCTCGCGCCGCGGGCCCGACGCCCTGACGTTGACGGCCGCGCGCCTTTTTGAGTGCGCCCTGGCGCTCCGACTCTTGGAGGGCGGCGCCCAATCGCGCATGCGCCGCTTCGCGGGTCTTGAAGCCGCGGGGACGCCGCTCGTCGCGTCGGCGTTGACGTCCGAAGGCGCCGTCGGCACGGCCGAATCCGCCCGCGGGCTTCTCGCCCACGCGTTGACGCTCGACGCCGACGGGCTTCCCGCGGCGCTCGCGATCACGTCGCCCACCGAATGGCAGTTCGCCCCCGAAGGCGCCGCCGCCCGCGTCGCCGCCGAGATCGTGCGGCGCCTCTGCGGCGAAGGCCCCAAGTGCGAACGCTGCCGCCAAGCTCTTGAACAAACCCTGAAGGAAGCGCTCTTCGGACTCGACGCCTGCGTCCCGGTCGTCTTCCAGCACCGCGCCAACGGAGGCCAGCCCCATGCATGAAGTTTCGATCGCCGAAGGGATTCTCGACGTCGTCGAGCGCACGGCCGAAGCCAACCAGATCGCCGCCGTGGGCTCGATCCGCGTCGCGGTGGGGGAATTGGCCGGGGTCGACATCCCGAGCCTCACCTTTGCGTGGCAGAGCGTCCGTAAGGGCACCGTCGCCGAGCGCGCCGAGCTGGTGCTCGAGCGCCCGCCCGGGCGCGCCTGGTGCATGACTTGCGGGAAGGACGTCCCGCTCGCGCGCTACGGCGACCCCTGCCCCGACTGCGGGGGGTTCCAACTAATGGCGACGGGCGGCACGGAACTGCGCGTCGTCGACTTCACGGAACTCACCGACGAGGGATCGGACAAAAACGCCGAAGGCTGACGCCGGCCCGAAGTAGGGGCGTCCGGAGCGCCGCTCCGGCTCCTGCCATCGGCGCCATCCCCCAAGACATTCACTACGAAAACCCATCTACGAACAGGAACCCGAACACCATGTGCACGACTTGCGGCTGCGGGAGCGGCCACACCCACACGCACGTCCACACGGACGAAAACGGCATCGAGACGATCACGGTCCACGAACACGAACACCACCACGACCACGATCATCACCACGATCATGATCACGGGGACCACCACCATCACCACGATCACGACCACGGTCCGCAGCACAGCCACATGCCGGGCACGTCGGCCGCGCGCGCCGTGATGGTCGAAGAGGACATCCTCGGGCGCAACAACCGCATCGCGGACGAAAACCGCACCGAGTTCGCGAAGCACCGCTTGTTGGCTTTGAACCTCGTCTCCTCGCCCGGGTCCGGGAAGACCGAGCTCCTTTCCGCCACGCTCAGGAAGCTTGCGGGCGACATCCCCACCGCCGTCATCGAAGGCGACCAGGAAACGACGAACGACGCCGCCCGCATTCAGGCGACCGGCACCCGCGCCGTGCAGATCAACACCGGGAAGGGCTGCCACTTGGACGCCCAGATGGTGAAGGACGCCTTGGCGCGCCTCCCGCTCGAAGACGCCTCGATCCTCTTCATCGAAAACGTCGGAAACCTCGTCTGCCCCGCGGAATTCGACCTGGGCGAAGCCCACAAGGTCGCGGTGCTCTCCGTCACCGAAGGCGAAGACAAGCCGCTCAAGTACCCCGACATGTTCCGCGCGGCGGACATCTGCATCATCAACAAGGTGGACCTTCTTCCCTACCTCAAGTTCGACATCGAGAAGGCCGAGGAATTCATCCGGCGCGTCAACCCCCGCGCGAAGATCTTCCGCACGTCGGCCACCTCGGGCGAAGGGTTGGAGCGCTGGATCGCGTGGCTCAAAGCCTCGCTTCTCGCCGCCTCGATCTGATCTCCACCCACAGGGAACCAAGGAGCGCCCATGACGGCAACCGCGAAGAACTTCCGCGTCAACGGTCTCGTGCAGGGCGTGGGCTTTCGCCCGACGGTCTACCGGATCGCGGCGGCCTTGAACCTCACCGGCTATGTCTGGAACGACGCGGCCGGCGTGGGAGTGCACTTGGAGGGCGACCCCGAGGCGCTCGCCGCCTTTCCCGAGACGCTCATCCGGGAGAAGCCCCCGCTCGCGCGCATCGACGTGATCACGCCCGAAGAAGCCCCCTTCGAAGGGTGCGACGCCTTCACGATCACGGAAAGCCGCTCGGAAGGTCCCGTCGTCACGGCGATCACGGCGGACGCGGCCACCTGCCGGGCGTGTCTGGAAGACGTCTTCACGGCGGGAAACCGCCGCCACCGCTACGCCTTCACCAACTGCACGCACTGCGGGCCGCGCTTCACGATCACGAAGTCGCTCCCCTACGACCGGCCGCAGACCTCGATGCGCGTCTTTCCGATGTGCCCGGCCTGCCTGAACGAATACGAGGATCCGCTCGACCGGCGCTTTCACGCGCAGCCCAACGCCTGCCCCGTCTGCGGGCCGCAATTGACGCTTCTTTCCATCACGGGCGAGGCGATCCCCGGCGACCCCGTGCGCGAAACCGTGCGGCTCCTCAAAGAAGGCAGAACCGTCGCCGTCAAGGGGCTCGGGGGCTTTCACCTCGCCGTGATCGCGAACGACGCGGCCGCGGTCGCGAGGCTCCGCGACCGCAAGGGGCGCTCCGAAAAGCCCCTCGCCGTCATGTGCGCGAACCTCGCGTCCGCCGCGACCTTTGCGCAGGTGAACGACGCCGAGCGCGAGCTCATGCTCTCCCCGGCGCACCCGATCGTGCTTTTGAAGAAGCGCCCCGACGCACCCGCGTGGCCGGGGGTCGCGGACGGCCTCACCGAGATCGGCGTGATGCTTCCCTACACGCCGCTTCACGCCCTTCTCTTTCACGCGCTCGCGGGCGAACCCGAAGGGACGGCGTGGTTGGAGGACGCCGTCATCCCGGAAGCCCTCGTCATGACGAGCGCGAATCCCGGGGGTGAACCCCTCGTGATCGACAACGACGAAGCGATGCGGCGGCTCGCCCACATCGCCGACGCCGTGCTCCTTCACAACCGCGAGATTCTTCTCCGAAACGACGACAGCGTCGTGCGGGTCGCCGAAGAGGGCCCCCTCTGGGTGCGCCGCGCCCGCGGAGCGGTGCCGGAATCGATCGTCATGCCGGACCTCCCCGGCATGGATGCGGCCCCGCGCCCCTCGGTCCTCGCCTACGGCCCCTGGATGAAGGAAACGCTCTGCCAGACGCGCGGCGGCGAAGCCTTCCTCTCGCAGCACATCGGCGACCTTGAAAACCAGACCGTCGTTCACGCGATGAAGGAAGGGGCGGAGCACCTCGCACGCATTCTCGCCAAGGCGCCCGACGCCTTCGCCTGCGACGCGCACCCCGACTTCGCCTCGACGCACGAAGCCGAAAGGCGCGCGGTCGAGTCGGGCCTCCCCCTCGTCAAGGTCCCGCACCACGCCGCGCACGTCGCGGCGGTGGCGGCGGAAGCAGGGATGACGGGGCGCGTCTTGGGGCTCGCCTTGGACGGGGTCGGCCTCGGCCCCGACGGCACGCCCTGGGGCGGGGAACTCCTCGCGCTCGAACCCGACCACTCCCCCCGCCTCGGGCACCTCGCGCCGCTCGCGCTCCC
>OGHV01000864.1_pt1 | contig 19409 bp, 14 predicted proteins | sample 1571551 | NCBI WGS metagenome assembly OGHV01 (sample SAMEA2581960, study PRJEB24529) | metagenome | biome: Human gut stool | place: China | collected 2011 | reverse complement strand
GGCTTTATGGGCAGTCACCTGACCGAAGAACTCGTCAAGCGCGGCGAAAAGGTCCGCGCGTTCTGTCTGTACAATTCCTTTGGCTCGCTGGGCTGGATCGACACCCTGCCGCCGGAGATCCGCAGCGAAATCGACATCTTCATGGGCGACGTGCGCGACCCCAACGGCGTGCGCACCGCCATGCGCGGGCAGGAGCGCGTGTTCCATCTGGCCGCGCTCATCGCGATCCCCTTCTCCTACCACAGCCCGGACAGCTACGTGGACACCAACATCAAGGGCACGCTGAACGTGCTGAACGCCGCGCGTGAGCTGAACACCCAGCGCGTGCTCGTCACCTCCACCAGCGAGGTCTACGGCACGGCGCAGTACGTGCCCATCGACGAGAAGCACCCGTTCCAGGGCCAGAGTCCCTACTCCGCCACCAAAATCGGCGCGGATCGCCTGGCCGAGAGCTTCTACCGCAGCTTTGATCTGCCCGTCACCATCGTGCGCCCGTTCAACACCTACGGCCCGCGCCAGAGCGGACGCGCCATTATCCCGACCATCATCACCCAGCTGCTGGCCGGTCAGACCGAGATCAAGCTCGGCAGCCTGACCCCGACCCGCGCCTTCAACTGCGTCAAGGACACGGCCAACGGCTTTATGACGATTGCCGACTGCGACGCCGCGATTGGCCAGGAGCTGAACATTGCGACGGGCGTTGAGCATTCCATCGGTGATCTGGCCAACGAGCTGATCGCTCAGATCAACCCGAACGCCAAGATCGTCTGCGAGGCCGAGCGTCTGCGCCCCGAAAAGAGCGAGGTCAACCGCCTGCTGGGCGATTCCACCAAGCTGCGTGAGCTGACCGGCTGGGCGCCCCAGTACACCTTTGAGCAGGGCCTGGCTGCGACCATCGAGTTCCTGCGCGGCAACCTGGATCAGTACAAGGTCGGGCAGTATATTCTGTAACATCGCAGATTTTTCATGCACTGTAGGGGCCGGGTACGCCCGGCCCCCGACCTTGCCAAGCCGGACGCCCTGCGGCGCGGCGCTGTAGAGCTGGTTGTCGATGAGGTAGAGACGGTCTTCGAACCCGGGCTTCACGATTTCGGGCTTCGCGTTGAACATCGTCGTCGACTGCATCGGCGTGCCGTTGCTCATCGTGTAGACCGGGGGCGCGTAGAACTGGTAGCGGTCCTTGAAGTGCTCGGTCTTCCCGTTGTAGACGCGGTCGTATTCGACCTCAACGGTGTTCAAGTAGTCCGGATAGAGGCCGAAGACGGGAATGCCGCCGTGCGTGAGGATCTGACGGCGCGAGACGTCGTACTTGATTTCCTGGCCGTTCGCCTTCGGGACGATGCGGACCTTCGCGTTCTTGACTTCATAGCCGCCGTTGCGGATCACGGCCGTGAGCGGGGCGATCTTGTGCGGGTTCCAGACGACCTCGCCGATGTTGCCCTGAACGGCGTAGGTGACGTTGGCGCCGGAAGCGCCGCCCATCGCCATGGCGTGGGAGGCGGTGAGCGCCATGCCGGCCGCGGCGGTCGCGATCGCGGCGTGCTTGAGCGAGAACTGCATCTCGAAAACTCCTTTGGTCGGAAGGATTTGGTTAAGGGGGCGAAAAGCCCGGATGCGCTAAAGTCTAGGGACGGCCCACGGGGCTGACCATTCCCGATTTCCTGCCGTTCGGACCAAAATAAGAAAATGCGGATTTCCAAAACCCAAATGCGCACCGAGGACCTCGACGTGCGCACGCTTCGGCTGCTCGTCTCGGTGCTTGAAACCCGCTCGCTCTCCGCGGCCGCGGCGGCCTTGGGCGTGAGCGCCGGGACCGCCTCGAAGCTCCTCCAGAAGGCGCGCGACGCCTTCGGCGACGCACTCTTCGTGCGTTCCGGAGGTCAGATGACCCCGACCGAGCGCATGGGGCGTTTGGCCGGCCGCTTGGAGAGCGCGTTGGCGTTGATCGAAGGCATCACCGCGCCGGACGAACCCTTCTCGCCCGCGACCGCGAAGGCGACCATCACCGTGGCGGGCGCGGACAACGCGGTGCTGACGCTCCTGCAGCCCACGATCGGCGCCTTCTTCCGCGAGGCGCCGAACCTGAAGTTCTCGGTCGAGCCGATGGGCAACGACATGCTGGAGCACCTGCGCTCGGGGCAGACCGACATGGGGCTCGTGATGGACGAGAGCCTGCACTTGGGGCCAACCTTCCGGCAGCGGGTGCTGGTGAACTCCCATCACGTGCTCCTCGTGAGAAAGGGGCATCCGTTGGAGGCGCTCGCCCGCGACCGTGAGCTTGTCCCCGAAGACCTCGACCGATTCCCTCGGATCGGCATCATGATGGCGAAGCCCTCTGGGGGCTTCCGAGAGATTCTGGACACGTTCGACCACGCGGACAACCACCAGCTCAAGATGCCGCACTTTCTCGCGGCGGCCTTCTTTCTCAAAGACACCGACTACTGGATCACGCTCCCGAAGGAGTCGGCGGAGCGCTTGACGCATATGGACGACTTCGTGATCCTGCGGGATCCGGTGCACGGGACGCTGCCGTGGCGCCCGACCCTCATCTGGCACGAGCGCACGGACGGAAGTCCGCTCCACCAGTGGGTGCGCTCGAAGATCGTCGAGGCGGCGGGGAGACTCGCCGCGAAATGAGGCGGGGCGGCCGGGGGACAGGTGACGGCTGACGGCGTCCCGTCGCCATCCTCATTCACGCGCCCGCGGCCCCGAAACCGAAAACAAAACGAAAACAAAAAAAGAGCCCGGTCGACCAAAACCGGGCTCGAAACCTTCGGAGAGGTCCGGGGCGCGGGCGCCGCAAAGAGGGCGCCCGGCACCGGAGGAGAACATTCTGAAGGAGAGAGAGGATTCCTCGATTTACTTCCGCATCCGGGCGAGGAGACCCGAGCCGCAGAGGATGACGTAGAGAAGGAGCGCCACGCTGAAGGCGAGGAGGCAGCACTGCGCCATCGACATGAACTTCATCGGGGGGATGAGGTACCAGCCGCCCGCGTCGTTGTACATGTTGATGATGGACTCCTGCAAGGGCGATAGAACCACGTCCAACGGCACGTCCGAGTTGTCGTACCCGCAGTCGCCGGTGGGCAGGAACCAGTCCGGCGCCCACTTCTCAAGGGGCAGCCCGAAGGGGTAGTGCGGTTCGGTGGAGCACCCCTGCATCCCGAAGAGCGCGTCCGGGTCGTCGCCGTGGATCGCGTGGTGGATGTTGGAGAGCTTCACCGAGCACATGATCCCGTAGATCGCGCCGTAGGCGCCCATCACGTACGCGATGAGGCGCGTCACGAAGGGCTTCGGGGCGATGATCGGGAAAACGCCCCCCAACGCCATCACGAGGAAGGCGTAGCGGATGTAGACGCACTGCTCGCAGGGCTTCATGTAGAGCCAGACCTGAAAGACGTTGTGCGCCACGAGCACCAGCGCGCAGGAGAGCGCGGCGATCACGATCCAGGGCCAGCGCATCACCTCCCAGGAGGCGATCGTGCCGATCGGATCACGCTTGAAGTTTTGAGTCCAGGACATCGGGGGTCACCTCCGGGCCTTCGGTCAGAGCTTCGAGAGCTCGGTGAGGAGTTCGGTGAAGCCCTTGACGGAGCGGATCGACTTCGTCATGACGAGGTACTTGCCGTTGACGACGTAGGCGGGAACGCCCTGGATCTTGGCGACGTCGTAGGAAGGCTTCCAACTGTCGGCCAACTGCTGGACTTCGGCGCTCTTGCGGGCCGCGGCGAAGGCGTCCGCGGTGATGCCGGTGGCGTCCAAAGCGGTCTTCAGGAACGCCTCTTCACCGGCGGCCCAGCGTTCGCCCTTCTTGTGGTAGGCCTGGTACCAGGCGTCCTTCGCCTTCTTGTAGAGGCTCTTGGCGTCTTCAACCGACGTGACGCCCGCCTTCTGGTCTTCGAGCTGGCAGTAGGCGAGGAATTCGCTCGCGGCGCGGCCGAACTTGCCCTTGGTTTCAAGGTGCATCATCTCGAAGTGAAGGCCCGTCGCCTGCTCGGCCCCCGGCATCACCTTCGGGTCGACGCCCGCGTCGTACTTGAAGCAGAAGGGGCAGTCATAGGACCAGATCTTGACGATCTTCCCTTCGCCGCCAGGGAGCGGCTTTTCCAAAACCTGGTAGTCCTGGCCGGCGGTGGCGGCGAAGGCGGGCATGGCGATGGTGGCGGCGAGCGCGAGGGCGGCCGAAGCCTTGACGAAAGTGCGGCGAAGCATGTTTCTTCTCCAGGGGGTGCTTTGCTCCCGGTCTCTCGTCCGGACGAGGGGCACCCCGCTCAAAAGTGGTCCAAAGAAGTGGTGGTCGGGGAACCGGTGGTCGTGGCTCCCAAGTGGGCGTGCGTCGCGAAGGGAATGGTCTGAAGAGCGGACGCACGAATCCTGTTTGGACGGAAGTATAGGATGCAGAGGTTTCCGAAAAACGGAAAGCTGCCTTCCGTCGGGAGTGGTTGGTTCGGGCGCTTCCGTTTCCTAGAATGCGGGCATCCAAAGACCCATCGCGCCGTCATCCGACCACATGCGCGCGGTGCCCGATCCGGTTTCAGCTTTCCGCTTCAGACCACTCAAGCCTGCGGAATCTCTCCCGTCGGACACACCACCAACGTGCGCCGGTGCCTGGGTCTCTCTGACCAACCTCAATCAGGAGAAAGGAAGATGATCACGAAGCGTTCCATCGCCGTCGCGGTTGCCGCGGCCTGCACGCTCGGTTTGGGCCTCACCATGGATGCGGCCGTCGCCTCGGGCGGCGCGAGCGGTCCCGCGGTGAGCTTCAAGGCCCAGGGCAACATCGGTGAAGTGATGGTGAATCCCTACCGCATCGCCCCGATGACGGCCGTCGTTCGCAACGGCGGCTACACCGTGAAGAACGCCAAGGTGCGCGTCGTGCCGAAGGCGGACGGCCAGGAAATCAAGTACGACGTCTCGGATGCGAACGTCCGCAACCACGGCGGCGTGCCGCTCTTCGGTCTCTATGCGGACTACCTGAACACGGTGGAAGTCGAATACGACCGCGTCTACAACGGGAAGACCGAACACTTCAAGGACCGCTATCAGTTCTACGTCCCGCCCGTCTACATGCACTCGAACGGCACGGACGGCCAGTCCCACACGACCTTCGACGCGACGGTGCTGAAGATGGACAAGGCGTTCTCCGACCGCCTCTACTTCGTCAACAACCTCGTGCGCACGCCGCCGCAGGCCTCCCGCTTCGTCTGGAACAACCCGATGGGGGGCGCCCTCGAATGGTCCTTCATGCCCGAAAACGGCATCATCGACTCCACGGGGACGCTGCGCTGGTACCTGATGCCCGACATCAACATGTACGATCCCGAACAGCCTTACAAGGCCGGGATCCTCATGGGCTTCCAGCAGTCCTCCGACGGCAACCTCATCTTCGGCTACGGCCAGCGCTACGCCAAGTACGACATGCTCGGCCGCGAAATCTACAACCGCCGTCTCCCGATGGGCTACGCCGACTACTCGCACGCGATCGACGGCGCCGAAAACGGCCACACGTTCCTGCGCGTTTCCTCGTCCGACCATCGCCGTCCCGACGGCAAGCGCGTTCACACGGTCCGCGACGTCATCATCGAGGTGGACGAAAACGGCAGCGTCGTCGACGAATTCCTGCTCTGGGACATTCTCGACCCGTACCGCGACAACCTCGTGAAGGCGATGGACCAGGGTGCGGTGTGCCTCAACATCGACGCCTCGAAGGCCGGCCACACGATGACCGCGGAAGAGCTCGCCGCGCAGGACGCCTCGAACGACTTCGGCGACATCACGGGCGTCGGCACCGGCCGCAACTGGGCGCACGTGAACTCGGTCGACTACGACCCGTCCGACGACTCGATCATCATCTCGTCGCGCCACCAGTCCGCGATCGTGAAGATCGGCCGCGACAAGAAGGTGAAGTGGATCCTCGCCTCGCCCGAAGGTTGGAAGAAGGGTTGGGCCGAAAAGGTCCTCACGCCGGTCGACGCGAAGGGCAACAAGATCAAGTGCGAAGGCTCCAAGTGCGAAGGCGACTTCGACTGGACCTGGACGCAGCACACCGTCTGGCGCATCGCCTCGAAGTCGAAGGGCGACATCATCTACGTCTCCGCCTTCGACAACGGCGACGCCCGCGGCATGGAACAGCCGGCGTTGGCGGAAGAAAAGTACACCCGCGGCGTCGTCTACAAGATCGACCAGAAGAAGATGACGGTCGAACAGGTCTACGAAGTGGGCAAGAAGGAAGGCCACGACTTCTACTCGCCGGTGACGGGCTTGGCGAAGTACATGGACGACAAGGATTCGTTCGTCGTCTACTACTCGACCCCGGGCCTCTACACGGGCGACCCGAAGAGCCGCATGACGCCTCACATCGCCGAGTACAAGTGGGGCCAGACGGAACCCTCCGTCCTCATCAAGCTGCAGGACACGATGGGCTACCAGGCTTGGCCGTTCTTCGTCGAACACGCCTTCAATCCTCAGGCGAAGTAAGGGTCCGACGATCTTCCGGATCCAAGGTTCCGGAGGGCGCGGGGAGCGTCGGATGGATGCGCTCCCCGCCCGACCGGGCCCGACATCCTGAAGAAGGACCCGCGGCCTTCCCATGAGGGCGCCGCAGTATGAAACCCCGTCCGAAAAAGGCTTCGAGCGGGGTTTCGTTCGGCCGGGGCGCGGGGAACCGACCCCTCCCGGACACCAAGACCATTTCACGACCACGACTCACATGACGGACCCCGGGACGACCACCTGGGTCCCACTGAAAAGGAATCAGGAGAAACACATGCAGACCCATCGACTTGCGGGCGCCGCACTAACTTCCGCACTTGCCGCCGCGCTCACGCTCGCCGCGGGTGCCGCCGCGGCCGCCGAAGCGACCGTCTACGGCGGCATCGACGCCGGCCTCTACATGACGGACACGAAGCACGGCAACCCGAACCTCCAGATGCACGGCACCGACATCTCGACCGTGTGGGGGATCCGCACGAAGGAAGATCTCGGGAACGGGACCTACGTGCGCGTGAGCCTTGAAGGCGGTTTCGACGGTTCGTCGGGCGCCGTCGCGAACGATGCGCGCGCGGGCGCCTTCTTCTCGCGCGACGCGCTGCTGATCGTCGGGAACGAGCGCATGGGTGAAGTCGCCTTCGGCCGCACGGGCGGGCTTCTGGGCTCGACCGGGACCTACGGCCAGTGGGCGGCGAACGCGATGAACCCGATCTACTCGAATAACCCCGACGGCGGTTTGCCGGGCGCCTTCCAGTCGAGCCCGATCGTCGACAACGCGGTCACCTTCCGTACGGCGCCCTTCCTCGGGGGCCTGCGCGTGGTCGGCCAGTATTCGAACGCCGCCGACCAGGCGGCGACGCCCGAGTCGGACGGCTTCTCGAAGGTGCAGCACGTCTACGCGCTGGGGGCTTCCTGGACGGGTGAGAAGACCACCGCGCTCGCTCTCGTGCAGGTGATCGACTACCCGAACAAGACGATGGCGGCGACGCCTTCGGACGCGAAGGCGACCGTGAACTTCTTCGCGGGCGCGAGCGCGTACGTGTGGGGCGATCTGCGCGTGCACGTCGCCTACCAGCACCTCGAACACGCCCGCGGCGTGCTCGGCACCCCGAACGTGATTTCGGGCGCCGACATGGGCTTTGCGGCGGCGACTTCGCGCGAAGGCTTCACGGCGGACAGCTTCTCGGTGGGTGCCAACCACCCGCTGCTGGGCGGGCGCATCCACGGGTCGGTGAAGATGGTGCGCGCCTCCTGGGAAGGTCCCAACGCCGCGAATCTCGCGGACGACGGCGAACGCTGGGTGGGCGCGGTGCGCTATTCCTATCCGCTCTCGAAGCGCACGAACCTCTACGCGGTGGGCACCTACGCGTACGGGAACGGCATGTTCCGAAACACCGAAAAGGCCGAGAACGTCGCGAGCCGCTCGACCGTCGCGATGGGTATGACGCACAAGTTCTGATCGCTTCAAGAACTTGAGCGTAACTTGGACGTGACGGGCTTTACCGAGGCCCGTCTTGGAAAGAGGACGAACGGGCGGTCTCGGAACGGGGCCGCCCGTTCACTTTCACTGGGGGAGAGCCGCCCGTGAGTCTCTGAGTCGGGTTTCCCCGAAGACGGCGGGAAGAAGGGCCTTTTTAGAATCAATCATCCGTGGGCGTCCGGCCGAAGTTCTCGGTCCGGCGCCCAACCTTTCTCATCCTGATCTCACCACCGCCCGACCGATGAAGACCGCGCTTGACGATCCCTCCGAGCATCTGACGCTCCAGCAACTGCGCTTTCTGCAGGACTTGGCCCGCACGCAGAAGCTCACCAAGACGGCTTCGAACTTCGGGATGAGTTTGGCGAGCGCGTCGCGGACGCTCGAAAAGCTCCGCGCCGCCTTCGGGGACCAGCTGCTCACGCCTCAGGCGCGGGGGCTCTCGCCCACCGAAGGTCTCTACCGGGTGCTCCCCGACCTGGAGACCACGATCGATCAGGCGGCGAAGCTCTTCCAACCCTTCGTCTTCGACCCGAAGGCCTTGGAGGGGCGCTTCCGCCTCGTCTCGCGCGGATTGGCGGTCCCTGAGATCCTCGCCTACGTCGTTCCGAGGTTGGCCAAAGAGGCGCCGGGTCTCGTGCTGGAGCACCGCCCGCGCACGAGCGCCGTCTGGGAGGACATCGAAGACGGCCGTGCGGACCTCGCGATCGTCACCGACCGGAACGTGCCGCCGAGCTTCCATTCGGCGCCGCTCTTTGAGATCGAGTTGGGCATTCTGATGCGCCGCGGGCATCCGCTCGCAGCGAAGCACGAGGCAGGGACGCTCACCCTCGGGGACCTCGACGCCTATGGGCGCATCGCGATGGACGTGAGCGCCGACTACCGGAACGCCAATTGGGACCGTCAGGTCTTCAAGGACGAGCGCGCCGATCAGGGCGTCGTCTGCACGACCTCGTCCGCGTTGGAGTTGGCGTCCACCCTTGAGGCATCCGACCTCATCATGCTCTCGCCCGGGTTCGGGAGCCGGGGCGTGAGGAAGCACTACGACCTCGTGTGGGTCCCGATGCCCAAAGCCGCGGGCGAAGCGAAGCGTGGCGCGAAGCGCATCGTGCGCCACGGCGTCATGGTCTGGCGCGAGGCGGTCCACCGCGACCCGGCGCACGCCTGGGTGCGTTCGCTTTTCCGCGACTGGGCCGCGAAGACCCAGGTCGACCGGGGTTCGGGCATTTCGCTCGGGTGAGGCGAGAGAGGTAAACCGCAGACAAAAGAAAATCCCCGACTCCTTACGGAATCGGGGACCTTCAGCAATCAATGGCGGAGAAGGGGGGATTCGAACCCCCGAGGCCCTTATTCGGACCTGCACCCTTAGCAGGGGTGTGCATTCGACCTCTCTGCCACTTCTCCGCGCAGTCGTCCCGACGAAGAGGCGCGGTCGAGGCGCCGGTTCTCCGTTCGTCATCCTCAGCCGGGACTGCCGCTGAGGCGCTCGGCATCAGCCGAGAAGCAGAAGATTAACACATCAGCCGCGGGAAAGGCAAGAAAGCTCGAAAAAGAATTTTCGAAAGGCGCCTCAAAGGTCCTTGTCGGGCGGCCGAAGTAGGGTCCTGATGACCTTTTCCGGGATCGGAAAGAAGCCCCGGAAAAGCGAAACCGCAGTCCCTTTCGGTGACTGCGGTTTCTGAATATGGCGCGGCTGGCAGGATTCGAACCCACGACCCTCTGGTTCGTAGCCAGATACTCTATCCAACTGAGCTACAGCCGCGTGAGGAGGAAACTATAGGCGTTCGGCAAGGAAAGAGCAAGGGCGGGTTCCTCAAAATACCGCATATGCGGTATGAGCCGGGCGTCAAACGGACGTGAAACGCGGTTCTCTTTCCGTGAAGACAAAAAGACCACGGTACCGGCGGCAAAAGGGGCGTTGCGACTCACGGAATAAACCGCCCGCCTGTACAATGCGGGTCAACACCGATGCCGGACCCTTTTTGACGGGCCGACATCCCGGTTTCGATGGCTTCAAATCTGGGCCCCCGTTTCAGGATCGCGGCGGCTTCGGGCGAATGGCGGATGCCGCCTCTCCTCGCCCGGCGCCCCTTCCATGACCGTCGGGGCCTCTTGTCGTTTTCGCAGACGGGATGCCGGTACCCGCAACCGGTCCGACACCGCTCGTTCACTCCAAAATCTCAAGGCGGACGGTCTTTCCCACATACATATATATGGGGAGGGCGGACGCCAGCCAATTTGATGACGCCACGTTTGAGTTTGAAGAACATCACGAAGCGCTATCCCGGGATCGTCGCGAACGACCGCGTGACCCTGGAGGTGGCGCCCGGTGAGGTGCTTGCCGTCCTCGGCGAAAACGGTGCGGGCAAGTCGACGATGATGAAGATCATCTACGGCGCGACCCAGCCCGATGAGGGCGAGGTGCGCTTTGACGGACGCCCGCTCACGCTCGAGAGCCCCGCGCAGGCGCGCGAACTCGGGATCGCGATGGTGCACCAGCACTTCGCGCTGTTCGACACGCTCTCGGTCGCGGAAAACGTGGCGTTGGGCCTCACGAAGCGCATGTCGATCGCGGACATCTCCGCGGAAGTGGTGCGCCTGGGCGAACGCTACGGCCTTCAGGTCGACCCGCACGCGGTCGTGATGGAGCTTTCGATGGGTGAGCGCCAGCGCGTGGAAATCATCCGCGCGCTGATGACGAATCCGAAGCTCCTCATCCTGGACGAACCGACGTCCGTTCTGACGCCCCAGGCCGTCCGCAAGCTCTTCGTGACGCTCCACCAGCTGGCCGACGAAGGCGTCTCGATTCTCTTCATCTCGCACAAGCTCGACGAAATCCGCGAACTTGCGGACCGCTGCGTGGTGCTTCGCGCCGGTCACATCGTGACGAGCGTGGACCCGAAGCAGGAAACGGAAGCTTCGCTCGCGCGCCTCATGATCGGCGACGAACCGCCGGTCGTCCGCGAAGCGGTGGGGACGCCGGGCGACGTGATCTTCGAGATCTGCGGCGTGACGACGCCCGGGACGGAACGCGTCTGCGGGACGGAAAACGCGACGCTCTCCGTCCGCAGCGGCGAAATCGTCGGCATCGCCGGCATTTCCGGGAACGGTCAGGCGCGCCTCATGGCCCTGGCCGCGGGCGAATACCGCACCGAACCGGGCGCCGTGAAGTTGTTCGGCGAAGAAGTGGGGACGTTGAATACGGAAGAGCGCCGTGCGAAGGGCCTCCGCTACGTGCCCGAGCAGCGCCTGGGGCACGCCGCCGTGCCGGAACTTTCACTTCAGGCGAACACGTACCTCACGGGTGACGATTTGAAGAAGGGCGGGTTCCTTCTTCAGGACAAGGCCGGAGCCTTCGCCCGCCTCGTCATCGAACGCTTCCACGTGAAGACCCCCGACGAGCACAAGCACGCGGGCGGCCTTTCGGGCGGCAACCTCCAGAAATTCATCATGGGGCGCGAGATCCTCAACAAGCCCCGCGTCCTTCTCGTCAATCAGCCCACCTGGGGCGTCGACGTGGGCGCCGCGGCCGTGATCCGCAACGCGCTTATGCGCCTTCGCGAAGAAGGCGCCGCCGTGATCGTCGTGAGCGAAGAAGTCGACGAACTCTTCGAGATTTCCGACCGCATCGCGGTGATGTACCGCGGGCACCTCTCGCCCGCGGTGCCGAAGAACCAAATCAACATTGAGGAAGTGGGCCGCTGGATGTCCGGCCTCTGGCCCGGATCGCCCCTGCGGCACGCCGGGGAAGAAAATTCGAAGGGAGACGCCCGATGATCCAGTTCCCGCTCACCCTCACGCCGCGTCAGGAGCCCGCGAAGTCGCTCCGGTGGGTCTCGCCCGCCATCGCGATCGCGCTTACCGTCGTGACCGGCTTCATCCTCTTCTGGGCGCTGGGCGAAGACCCGGTGCGCGCGCTCCGGACGTTCTTCATTGCGCCCCTGGAAACGATGCGCGGCTGGACCGAAGTGGGCGTCAAGATGACGCCGCTTCTGCTCTGCGCGGTCGGTCTCGTCGTCTGCTTCAAGGCGAACGTCTGGAACATCGGTGCCGAGGGGCAGCTCATCATGGGCGCCGTCGCCGGCGGCTGGATGGCGCTTCAGTGCGACCCCTCGACGGGTGCCTGGTTCGTGATTCCCGTCATGTTGGCGAGCGCGTTGGGCGGCGCCCTCTGGGGCGCGGTGACGGCGCTCCTTCGCCACCGCTTCCACGCGAACGAAATTCTCGTCTCCTTGATGCTCGTCTACGTCGCGCAGTTCTTCCTCGCGTGGGCAGTGCAGGGCCCGATGAGGGACCCCATGGGGTTCGGCTTCCCGCAGACGAAGCTCTTCGACTCCGGGGCGCTCCTTCCGGTCATTTTGGAGGGAACGCGTCTGCACGCGGGCGTTCTGATCGCCTTCATCGCCGCCTTCGGGATCTGGCTCCTCATGGACCGCATGGCGATGGGGTTCCAGTTCAAGGTGTCCGGCATGGCCCCTCTGGCCGCGCGCTACGCGGGCTACCGCCCGGGGATCCTCATTTGGGTCTCGATGCTGATTTCGGGCGCGTTGGCGGGTCTCGCCGGCGGCATCGAAGCCGCGGGCCCCTTGGGGCAGTTGACCCCCACCGTGTCTCCGGGCTACGGCTTCGCCGCGATCATCGTCGCGTTCGTCGGCCGCCTCTCCCCCTTGGGCTGCATTCCCGCCGCCTTCGTGATGGCGCTCTTTTATCTGGGCGGTGAACTCGCGCAGAGCCGCCTGGGTCTTCCCTCCGCCATCACCGGCGTCTACCAGGGGCTTCTTCTCTTCTTCATCCTCGCCTGCGACGTCATGATCTTCTACCGACTTCGCTGGACGGGCTTCACCAAGGCCAAGAGCAAGGAGGCCGCGCGATGAGTCTCGCCGCTTCGATCATTTCTTCGACCCTGAACGCCGGGACGCCGCTCCTTCTCGCTGCCGTCGGGATTCTGATTCACGAAAAGTCGGGGGTTCTGAACCTCGGCATCGAAGGGATCATGCTGATGGGGGCCGTGGCCGGGTTCGGCACGACCTACGCGACCGGAAGCTTCGCGCTCGGGTTCCTCGCGGGCGCGGGTGCGGGTCTGCTCTTCGGCCTCCTCTTCGCGTTCTTCACGATCGGGATGCGCGCGAACCAGTACGCCGCGGGTCTCGCGCTGGCGCTCTTCGGCACGGGGCTTTCGGCCTTCATCGGGAAGCCCCTCCAGGGCGCGTCCTTGACCGAGCGCGCCGCGACCGGGATCCCCGTTCTGAAGGACATTCCGTTCGTGGGCGAAGCGTTCTTCTCGCTTCATCCCTTCGTCTACGGTGCGCTCATTCTCTTGGCGCTCGTCTCCTGGTTCCTCTTCCGGACGCGTGCGGGTCTGATTCTGCGCGCGGTGGGTGAGGCGCCGGAATCCGCATACGCCCTCGGCTACTCCGTTCCCGGGATCCGCCTCGCGGCCGTCCTCTTCGGCGCCGTCATGTCGGGGATCGCGGGCGCGTACCTCTCGCTCGTCTACACGCCCTTGTGGGTCGAAGGCATGAGCGCGGGCCGCGGCTGGATCGCGTTGGCCCTCGTCACCTTCGCCACGTGGCGCCCGCTTCGCGTCGTCATCGGCGCCTACCTCTTCGGCGGCGTCACGATGCTGCAGTTCGCCTTCCAGGGGATGGGGATCGCCATCCCGCCCCAATTCATGTCGATGACCCCGTACCTCGCGACGATCCTCGTGCTCGTCCTCATTTCGACGAACCCGACTTGGATCCGGCTGAACGTCCCGGCCTCGCTCGGGAAGCCGTTCTCGCCCAAGGGGTAAAGGCAGACAGACGCCCAAATCACGGGCCCGCTGAGGGAAACTTCGCGGGCCTTTTTCGACCCGATTTCCGGGAACGGGTCCCCCGCTCGGTCCTACAATATTTTCCATTCCGCAACTACTGACATTGGAGTACACGCATGCTTATGCAGAAGCGCACCGCTCTCAAGCTCGCCCTCGCGGGCGCCACCGCCCTGATGCTTTCGGCCTGCGGCAAGGACGAAGCGAAGCCCGCCGCGTCGGGCGCCGCCGCGCCTGCCGCCCCCGCGGCCGACAAGGGCGAAGGCCCCCTCAAGGTGGCCTTCGTCTACGTGAGCCCCGCGAACGAAGAAGGTTGGTCGCAGCAGCATGACATCGGCCGCCAGAAGGTCGAGAAGTTCTTCGGCGACAAGATCCAGATCACGACGCTGGAGAACATTCCCGAGAACGCCGACGCCGAGCGCGTGCTCCGCGACCTCTGCCAGCAGGGGAACAAGTTGATCTTCGCGACGACCTTCGGCTACATGAACGCCGTGATGAAGGTCGCGAAGGAATTCCCGGACGTGAAGTTCGAACACGCCACGGGCTACCAGACGGCCGCGAACGTCAACAACTACACGGCCCGCTTCTACGAAGCGCGCTACATGGCGGGGATTCTGGCCGGGAAGCAGACGAAGACGAACATCCTCGGCTACGTCGCCGCGCTCCCGATTCCGGAAGTGCTCCAGGGCATCAACGCCTTCACGTTGGGCGCGAAGAGCGTCAACCCGAACGTCGAAGTCCGCGTCGTCTGGACCTCCGCCTGGTACGACCCGGCGAAGGAAGGCGACGCCGCGAAGAGCCTCATCGGCCAGCGCTGCGACGTGATCACGCACCACACGAACTCGACCGCCGTCGCCGCCGCCTGCGAAGACGCGAAGATCCCCGTGATCAGCTACAACTCCGCGATGAAGAAGGCCGCGCCGACGATGCTCCTGGCGGGCGTCGTCCACTTCTGGGACACGTACTACCAGAAGCGCATCCAGGACGTTTTGGACGGCACCTGGAAGCCCGAACCCGTCTGGGGCGGCGCGCCCGAGCACATGATCGACGTGATCGAAGTCTCGAAGGATGCGGATCCGGAAGCCGTGAAGCAGATGCGCGACGTCTACGCGAAGATGGAAAAGCGTGAATTCCATCCCTTCACCGGCCCGATCGTCACGAACGACGGCCGCGAAGTGATCCCCGCCGGCAAGACCGCCACGGACCAGGAACTCCTCTCGATGGAATGGTTCGTTCAGGGCGTGACGGCGAAGCTCCCGACGGCGTAAGGCCCGGGAAGCCTCCCGAAGAACCCGTGGACGGGCTGCGAGCCCGTCCCGGTTCTTCCCCGAAAAGAGCACGAGTCGACTGCGGCCCGTGCTCTTTTTTACTTGCCGGAAACGCCTGAACAAGGCGGCCGGTCGTTATATTTTCGGTTGAGCCGTCTCTTTCTTCCTTTCCGCCCGGGGCTTCTCCCGGAGCGGAGCCTCCTCAACCCCTTCAACTCCACGGACGGCCGACACTCAAGAACACACCATGTCGAGCTCCCTGCCGCTTCTGACGAGCCTCGTGACGGGCTTCGGCCTCGCGCTTCCCTTCGGCTACCTTGCGGAGCGGTTCCTGCGGACGCCGGCCTTGGTGGGGTACATCCTGGCGGGCGTCTCGGCCGGTTTGATTCCGGGCCTTCCTGCGGTCGACGAGAGCCTTCTGGAGCAGACGGCGGAAATCGGCGTCATGCTCCTGATGTTCGGCGTGGGGCTCCACTTCTCGGTCAGAGACCTCGTGTCGGTGAAGGGCGTCGCATTGCCCGGCGCCGTCGCGCAGATGGCCCTGGCGACGCTTCTGGGCACGCTTTTCGGACACTTCGTCTGGGGCTGGAATTTCGGGAGCGCCGTGCTCTTCGGGCTGACGCTCTCGTGTGCCTCCACCGTCGTCGTCACGAAGGCCTTGGAGATCCGCGGGCTCACCTATCAGATGAACGGCCAGGTGGCCGTGGGCTGGCTCGTGGTGCAGGACTTGGTGACGGTCTTCATCATGGTGTGCCTGCCGCCCTTCGCGCAGGTCGTCCTGGGTGAGGGGAACGTCTCGGGCGCCGCCATCGTCGGGGACCTCGCCAAGACGCTCGCCGGGGTCGTGCTCTTCGTCGTCTTGATGATGGTCGCGGGGAAGAAGGCGCTTCCCTGGGTGCTCAAGCTCGTGGCCGCCACGGGTTCCAGAGAACTCTTCACGCTCGCCGTCGTTCTGATCGCGATCGGGATCGCCTACGGCGCGACCGCGATCTTCGAGGTGAGCTACGCCCTGGGGGCGTTCTTCGCCGGGATGGTGATGCAGGAGAGCCGGTACGCGCACCGGGCGGCGAAGAATTCGCTGCCGCTCCAGGACGCCTTCGCCGTGCTCTTCTTCGTCTCGGTCGGGATGATGCTCGACTGGCGCATCTTCATCGACCGGCCGGTCGACGTTCTCTTCGTGGCGGCGCTGATCCTCTTGGGGACGACGAGCGTTTCGTTCGGGTTGGTGCTCCTGCTGCGCTGGCCCCTCGACACGGCGCTCACCTTGGCGGCCTGCGTCGCGCAGATCGGCGAATTCAGCTTCATCCTCGCCGCGCAGGGGATCAACCTGGGGCTCGCGGACAAGGGTTTGATGAGCCTCGTCGTCGCCGCTTCGATCGTGACGATCGCGGTGAACCCGGTCTTCTTCGCGATGATCCCGAAGGTGAGGAACCGCTTGGTGCTGCGCTTCCCCTGGGCGAAGAAAGCCGCGGTGCGCCAGCCCCCGCATCAGGAACTCCCGAAGGATGCCGGGAAGGACTTCAGGAAGGGCCAAATCATCGTCGTCGGTTGGAACGAGGGCGTGCGGCAGGTGTTGGAAGGCCTGCGCGCGGCCGACCGCCGGATCATTCTCGTCGTGCCGCCTTCGGCGCCCTTGAACCAATTGGAAGCGCAGGGCTTCGGCGTGATTTCGGGGGACGCGACCGACCCGATGATTTTGGTCGAAGCGCACGTGACGAGCGCCTCCGTGATGCTTTTGGCGCTCCAGGACGAGATTCGCATGAAGCGGGTCTTCGACGTGGCGCGCGAACTCAACAATCGGCTCAAGATCGTCGTGCGGCTGCGGGACCATTCTTCGATCGCGCTCTTCCCCGCGGACGCGCAGACCGTCGTCGTGGACGAAGAGCTCGTCGTGAGCGTCGCCTTGGCGTCGAACGTCGTCGAGGCCTCGAAGGGGCGCGTCCCCGACGGTACCGAGGACGAAGACGAGGCGGGCGAGGCCGCGCTCGCCGCGCGCCGGCTCTTCGAGGACGAATACCGCCGCGCGGTGGCGAGAATCCGCGAGGGGTCGCCGACGGAAAAACCCGTGGTGCCGAACACCCCGGAAGCCGAAGCCGCACTGGCGCGCATCAGGGCCGATGAGGCGGCGAGAGAGGCCAAGAAGGCGGCGCAGGAAGGCGGAGGTGCGCCGTCTCCGGCGACCGGAGGTTTGGAAACCGCATCCCCGAAGACCGAAGAGCTCGTGGAGGTTCAGGAGGAAGGAGAGGGCATCGAACTCCCGAAGCCCGATGCCGACGGGCGCGGTCGTCCGGGGCTCGGCGGTCTGAAAGACCTTTGGGGCCGTTGGACGAAGCGCTGAGTTGCTCAAAGATGCGCTTCCATGATGGCGCGGAACGCCTTCGGGCGTCACGCATTCGGGGTCTTCGAAAGAGGACCCCGAACGCGCTTTTCGGCCCTCCGCTAGACTTCTCCTCAACGCAACTTCACCGAGGCGAACATCTTGGTCAACGACGGCATGCTCTGGGGCGCGGTGCTCCTTCTTCTGGTCGCGAACCTCTTTCTCGCGGCCTGGCTTCTGAAGCGGATTTCCGACCGGGACGACCCGGAAGAGGCCCGCGCGCAGGCGGAGACCGTCGTCGACGCGGTGCTCGAAGGCGTGATGGAGTCCCGGCGCGACCTGGAGCAGTCGATCGCGCAGTCGGACGCGCGCGTGACGCAGGGGATGGCGAACCTCTCCGCCTTCGTCTCGCGCGAGCAGCACCGCTCGGGCGAAGCCGTGCAGGCGCTGACCGTGGAGGCCCGGAACGAATTGAAGGGCATGAACGAGCGCCTCGGGAAGGAGTTCCTCGCGCTCCACACGATGGTGAACGACCGGCTCGTGAAGTTGGTCGAGACGAACGCCGGGGCGGCGGACGCCTTGAACAAGAAGCTCGCGACAGAGCTCGAGAGCATGCGCCGGCAAAACGACGAGAAGTTGGAAGCGATGCGCGCGACCGTGCAGGAAAAGCTCGACAAGACGCTGAACGAGCGCCTCGCGCAGAGCTTCCGCGTGGTGGACGAAAAGCTGGGGTTGGTGGAAAACGGTCTCGGCGAAATGCGCCGGATGGCGGAGAGCGTGACGCGCCTCCAGAACGTCCTCGCCAACGTCAAGACCCGCGGGACCTTCGGGGAGACGCAACTCGAGGCGATCCTCTCGACGATGCTGGGACCCTCGCAGTACGTCTCTCAGGCGAAGCTCTTCGCGGACGCGAACGTCATCGTCGACTTTGCGGTGCGGCTCCCGGGCCGCTCGGGGGACGCCCCCTGTTGGCTCCCGCTCGATTCGAAATTCCCCTTGGAAGACTGGGAGGCGTTGGGTGACGCCGAAGCCGCGGGCGACCGTGAGGCGACCGTGGCGGCCCGGAAGGCCCTGGAGCGCGCGATTCTCCGACAGGCGAAGTCGATTCAGGAGAAGTACGTGCGCCCGCCGGTGACGACCGAATTCGCGGTGATGTTTCTGCCCTCCGAGGGCCTCTACGCCGAGGTGCTGCGGACGCCGGGGCTTGCCGAGCGCCTTCAGCGCGACTTCCGCGTGACGCCGGCCGGCCCCACCGTGCTCTCCGCCCTTTTGAACAGCCTTTTGATGGGCTTCATGACGCTCGCGATGGAGAAGCGCTCGGGCGAAGTGTGGCGGCTTTTGTCGGAGGTGAAGAGCGAATTCGAAGCCTTCAGCAAGCAGTTCACGGTCGTCGAGAAGAAGTTCCGCGAAGCGCAGAATTCGCTCGAAGTGATGGGCGTGAAGCGCCAGAGGATGAGCCGCCGCATGAACGAGATCGACGGACTCTCCGAACTCCCCGACGGGCCTGAAGTTGCGGGGGTTGCGGAGGGTGCGGACGCCCTGGGCGCCCTTCCCATGAACCCGGTTCTGAACCTCGAAGACCTTGCCGGGCTCTCCGCCGCGGCGGAGGTGGGGGACGCTTTGGCGACGGAGACGGTGGTCGAGGAGGCGGCGGAGGCGAAGCCCTCCGAGGGGCCGACGCAGCCGAACTGATCCTGCCGTTGGGGCCGTGAGGCCTCCGGCAGAAAGAAAAAGCGCCCGGGGCGTGCGGCTCCGGGCGCTTTTTTGAATCCGGTGATCGCGGGAAAACTTATTCCACGGCGACCATGACCGAGCTCGCCTTGATGACGGCGTAGGCCTTTTCACCGACCTTGAGGCCGAGGTTCTTGGCGGAGGTCGTCGTGATCGAGGAAACGATCTTTTCGCCGGCGGCGGTTTCGATCGTCACTTCGGTCGAAACGGGGCCTTCCTTGATCTCAACGATCTTGCCTTCGAGGCAGTTGCGGGCGGAAATCTTCATAGAAATCCCTCAGGAAACCCTCGTCTTCAGACGAGGGAGGAATGAGGCGC
>OGHV01000863.1_pt1 | contig 19410 bp, 18 predicted proteins | sample 1571551 | NCBI WGS metagenome assembly OGHV01 (sample SAMEA2581960, study PRJEB24529) | metagenome | biome: Human gut stool | place: China | collected 2011 | reverse complement strand
TTCCCCTCATGAATGAGGGGTTAGGGGAGTTGAGAGTGTCGCAGACACTTTTTTACGTATCATATTTTTTTGTGTAATCCATGAAAACTATTTAGAAATTATTTATATAATTTAGATTTTTTAATAAAAATCTCTCATATGAATTGACATTATTATACAAAATATCTACAATAAAATAGAATAATAAAACAAAGGAGAGTTTAGAGTTATGATTCAACAGAGAAACATTGCAGTATGTATTATTTTATCCATCGTTACATGTGGTATTTACGGTATTTATTGGTTTATCGTTCTTTCTAATGATACCAATACAGTATCCAATGCGGAGAATGCCACATCCGGAGGAGTTGCTTTTGTTTTAAGCCTGATTACCTGTAACATTTACGGTTTATACTGGGCTTACAAGCAGGGAGAGAAGATCGACAAGGCAAAAACTGACAGAGGCATCCCATCAAGCAATAGCGGAGTTATATATTTAATTTTATGCTTTGTTGGATTAGGAATTGTTGCAGAAGCATTAATGCAGAATGAATTGAATAGCCTTGCATAAGGGTTAGAAAAATAATAAATCCCTGATAGTCTGGCAGAACGTCAGATTGTCAGGGATTTATTATTATGCCGTTTGTTGGAAGTTCAGGGAGCGTATGTGTGAGCAGGCGTAAAATATAAATGCCAAAGACAATGATACCGAGCAGACAAGTGATGAACGTCAGATAAGGCGGCTTTTTTTCGAATATATATTTATAAAACCAAAGATAAAGAAAGTATGGAATCAGAAGAAAGATGCAGGGGTTCATCTGAAAAGCAGTTGAAAAATGGGCTGTGAGAAAACTGATCCCAGCCCGCGTGAGACCACAGGCAGGACATGGAAAGCCAAATAAAATAGCAATTGGACAGACAGAGTGAAAGAGATATTGAGTAACGCTCATGTATATAATAATACAAAGGATTGCAATGCGATTATGGTATAGATCGGATAAAAAATTTTTAATTCCTTTTAAAATGAACATATGATCTCCAAAATATAAAAAACGATAGACAAATTATAAGTAGTACTCTGATTCATCATAAATGAGGGGCAAAATATCTCTTGACCCTCATATCATAATATAACATGAATGGATATTTAAGGCAAAATTGTATGTGATTTTATACATCGGGAAACTAAATGAACAAAATTAGTTTCTTTAAAATATGTGCAAATTGAATAAAAAAATCGATAATGGAAAATAATAGTAGTAAAAATAGATAGTGTAGTTTTTTAAGAGACGTGAAACCGGAAAAATTAGTTCCTTATCTCCGGAATTTTACAAAAAAAATGATGAAAAATGACGGAAAATGGCGGAATTTGAAGCAATGACGGAAAATTGACAAATGAAGAAAATGATGTCATAATGCGTTTCTGAAATAGGAAGTAAGTGTTTTTGATAAGAAAGAAAGGATGTTTAAAATGATTGAAAGAAAAATCAGATTGACTGACACAGAAGAGGTTAAGGATTTCGTAAGAGCTGCCGGAAAATGTGATTTTGATATTGATGTCTGTTATAATAGAGCAGTAATTGATGCAAAGTCGTTACTTGGCATGCTGTATCTGGGAATCTGCAAAGATCTTGTTGTAAAATATGGTGAACAGGATGAATGTTTTGAACATGTAATGAACAAATATGCGGTTGCATAACTTCCGCTGTTATTAATTTCATTCATAAGTGATGTGCTCCGGAATAAGAAAAGGACTATGTGGACAAAGGTATATTTGAAATCTTTGTCTGTATGGTCTTTTTCTTTTTTTCTATCAGAAAATCAGTTATAATGGACAGTATGAGCAAAGAGAAAAAAGGGAAAGAGACAGAAAATCAAATAGAAGAAAAAAGAAGCCAGATCAAGATCTCAGTGCGCAATCTTGTGGAATTTATTTTCCGGGAAGGAGACATTGACAACCGGCATGGTCAGTCTGTTTCACCGGAAGCAATGTTAGCAGGAAGCAGAATGCACCGCAGGATCCAGAAGCGGATGGGCAGCGATTATCATGCAGAAGTGCCGCTGAAATTAGTGATCGGGGAAGAAAATTATGACCTTGTATTAGAGGGAAGAGCGGATGGAATCCAGATCACTTCGGAATCAGAACGTGAGATTGATTATTCCAGTAATTTCAATTCCATGACAATTGAGGAGGATATGAAGGTTGTCATTGATGAGATCAAGGGTGTATATCTGAAGTTAGAGCAGTTAGCAGAACCGGTCAGGGTCCATAAGGCACAGGCAATGTGTTATGCGTATATTTTTGCATTGCAGCATGGAATAGAACATATCGGCATTCAGATGACCTATGTAAATCTTGATACGGAGGAGATCAAATATTTTCACGAAGATTTTGCATTTTCAGCTTTAGAAGAATGGTTTGATGAGCTGATCAGGGCTTATAAGAAATGGTCAGATTTTCAGTATGCATGGCGGATCCTGCGGCAGGAATCCATACAGAAACTGCAGTTTCCATTTCCTTATCGGAAAGGGCAGAAGGAGCTCGCTGCCGGAGTGTACCGCACGATAAAACGGAAAAAGAATCTGTTTATCCAGGCGCCGACCGGAGTTGGAAAGACGATTTCCACTGTTTTTCCGGCGGTGAAAGCGGTGGGAGAAAATCTTGGAGACCGTATTTTTTATCTGACGGCAAAGACGATCACGGGAACGGTGGCAAGGGAAGCGTTTGAATTATTGCGCAAGGGCGGATATCAGGCAAAGATCATCCAGATCACGGCAAAAGAAAAACTCTGTATGTGTGATGAGATGGAGTGTAATCCGGTACACTGTCCATATGCAAAAGGACATTATGACAGGGTAAACGATGCTGTTTTTCAGCTGCTTTTGCAGGAAGATGTCTTTTCCCGGGAAGTGTTGTTAGAGCAGGCAGAAAAGTATCAGGTCTGTCCGTTTGAAATGAGTCTGGATGTGGCATCCTGGGTGGATGATATTATCTGTGATTATAATTATGTGTTTGACCCGAATGTGTACCTGAAACGTTTTTTTGCAGAGGGGATCCGGGGAGATTATATATTCCTTGTGGATGAGGCTCATAATCTGGTGGAACGCAGCAGGGAGATGTACAGTGCAGAGATTTACAAGGAAGATTTTTTGGCAGTAAAGAAGATCGTGAAGCGTTACCGGCCGGGGCTGGAGCAGCAGTTTAACCACTGTAACCGCATTTTACTGGAATATAAGAGGGAATGCGAAAAGTATAAGGTTTATGACAACATTGGAAATCTGATGTTTTATCTCATGAAGCTTGCGTCAGAACTGGACGAGTTTTTACAGCGCAGCACAGAGTTCCCGGAGCGGAAAGAAGTGAGTGAATTTTATTTTGGACTGCGCAATTTTATTAATATGTATGAGCGCGTGGATGAGCATTATGTGATTTATACAGAGCATATGGAAGATGAGCGTTTTAAGATGAAGCTGTATTGCGTTGATCCATCGCTGAATCTGCAGGAGTGCATCGACAGAGGCAATTCGGCCATCTTTTTTTCGGCTACTTTTTTGCCGATCCAATATTATAAAAATCTGTTATCCACGAAGAAAGATAACTATGCGGTTTATGCGGAGACAGCCTTTTCGGAGGAGCAGAGTCTGTTACTTATGGGAAGCGACGTCAGCAGCCGGTATACAAGGAGAAACCAAAGTGAGTTTGAACGGATCGCACAATATATCCAAAAGACCGGACTTGCAAAAAAAGGAAATTATATGGTTTTCTTCCCATCTTATAAAATGATGCAGCAGGTCTATGAGGTATTTCAGGAGCTGGACGGAGGCAACGTGGAGGCTATCATTCAGGAGCCGGGAATGAATGAGGAAAAAAGAGAGGCATTTCTGGCTGAATTTTCGGCAGAGAGGGAAAAAACACTGATCGCATTTTGTGTGATGGGTGGAATTTTTGGTGAGGGGATCGATCTGAAAAAGGAGCAGCTGATCGGTGCGGTCATTGTCGGAACAGGACTTCCACAGATCAGTAACGAGCGGGAAATACTGATGGATTATTATGAAAAAAGAATGGGCGAAGGCTTCGATTATGCCTACCGTTATCCGGGGATGAATAAGGTATTGCAGGCTGCAGGGCGCGTGATCCGGACGATAGATGACGTGGGTGTGATCGAACTTTTGGATGAACGTTTTTTACAGAGTGATTACCGGAATCTGTTCCCAAAAGAGTGGGAGAAACGTCTGGTGTGTACGGTTGACAGTGTAGATTCTTATTTGGAAAAATTCTGGGAAGAAAAACAATAAAATTGGAAAGGGCATATCAGTATCAGCTTCAGGAAAACTGCATGGATATTGATATGCCCTTTGTTTTATTTCAGGCAGGATCGCTTTGGTGTCTTAGCGGTAGTCGCCCATGTAGAATAATGCAATGGTACCAGGACCGGAATGTGCGCCGATAGTTGGTCCGATGTGATTGATCAAAAAGTTTTCAATGCCGAGTCTTTTTTTGATAAGCTCTGCAACGAATTGGGCATCCTCTAAGGAATCTCCGTGTGAAATGAACACGATGTCGTTTTTGTCACGCCATGCACCGATCTGTTTTTCCATACTGTCAACGAGGGCGATCAGTGATTTTTTCCGGCCGCGGACCTTGGAAAGCGGGATGAGGTGACCTTCGTTATCCACATGAAGGATCGGTTTCAGGTTGATCATGCTTCCGACTACAGCAGCGGTTTTGGATACACGTCCGCCACGGTAAAGATGGAAAAGGTCATCTACAGTAAAGTTATGTACGACATGCAGTTTATTTTCCTCTAACCATGCAGCAATCTCGTCAATACTTTTTCCCTCTTCTTTCATCATGACTGCTTTGTGTACAAAAAGTCCTTCGCCCATGCTGGCACAGAGAGAGTCGATCACGATGATTTTGTTGTCGGGATACTTCTCGGCAAGGTTCATGGCAGCCAGGCGGCAGCTGTTATAAGTACCGCTCAGACCGGAAGAAAATGCAATGTGCAGGATGTCAACGTCCTGTGTTCGGATAATATTTTCAAAAAGATTTTCCGCTTCCTCAGGATTTGCCTGTGAAGTCGTTGGAAGAGAACCATTGCGCATCATGGCATAGAATTCTTTTTCCGGAAGGGAATGTTCCCAGGTGTAAGTCTGGTTTTCAATCGTATATGGAAGAGACATCATGCCGAGATGATGTTCGTTGACATAACTTGCAGGAAGATCCGTCGTGGTGTCTGTTGTTATAATAAAGTCTTTCATAAAGCCGTTCATAAAGCCTCCTTGTTTTGCGATTATCTGATACCATTATATAAGATTCTATGGAGAAAGAAAAGAAAATCATGCAAATTCTAAAATATTTATAAATTTCCAAAAGATAGTTTACTTTTTGAAAAAAAGAAAGTATGATAATCACATCTTTTTTATCAAATAAGTGTTAGTTATCGAGGAATATCCCTGCAGATTTTTAGGAGGCAGGAATTTTGAGCAAGCAGAAGATAATTGGCATTTTTGGCTGTGAACAGACGGATTTATGTATCTATCTGGCCAGCATCTTAGAGAATATGAAGAACAGTGTTCTCGTCATTGACAATTCATTTGAGCAGAAAATGCGATTTTGCATCCCAAGACCAAATGAAAAAATGAATATGATCACTTATAAAAATGTGGATTACACAGCACTTTGTGAGCGCAGTCTGTGGAAAACAGAAGGTTATGACTATGTCATTGTAAATTTAGGCAGCTGGCCGGACGAGAAAAGTGTCACGGATTGTGATGAATTGATCTGTGCGTTAAATTGTGAGAAGTGCGAGATTGAAAAGTACCGGGAATTTATTTTACATATCGAGCATCCGGTCAGTGTTTTATTCCGGGATTTTTGCAAAAGTTATATGAGCGCAGGAGGAATTAGAAAACTTTTTGTAGATGAAAACTGTTTTGTATTAGAACAGTTGTTTTTACCTTTTTCCGAGGCGGATGAGTGCAGCAGGCTGATGATGCAGTTTGAGGGATATCGGAATTTTGCAAATTTATCAAAGGAGTTTGAAAAGGTATTATTCCACTTGTGCAGGAATATTTCAGAGCAGGATTATAAAGAGGTTTTGATGGGCGTCCGCCGTGCAAAAAGGGGGGAATGCTTTTGAAAATTGTATTCTGGAGTGAAGAGGCGGCGTGTGGAACAACATCGAATATGATCGCAACAGCAAGTATGCTCGCTGCGAAGCATAACTGCCGCATAGCAATGCTGTCAGCGGAAAAGAATGTGCATGATCTTGTCGGAAATTTTGCCAGACCGGACTCTGCGACTGTGAATGAAGAATGTTCGTATTATGTATTAGAAGGATTGGATTATCTGTTGATGGCAGGGAAATACGGCAGTCTTACGGAACATCATTTGGAGGAGGCTTTACAGCCGGTTGTGGATGGAAAACTTTTCTGCCTTCCGCAGGGGAAGCGTATGCTCTGTGATTTTTATCCGAAGGAGACAAGAAATGTTTTAAACCAGGTGATCCGTCTGCTGGATGAAAGCATGGATTTTTCTTTTATTGACTGTGGAAGTGAAAGGGATGACTGGACGAAAGAGCAGATGAAACAGGCAGATCTTATTGTTGTCAATTTCAGTCAGACATCCCAGGGGTTAGATCATTTTTTTTCAGGGCATGCAGATGTTTCGGAGAAGGTGGTGTATCTGATCGGAAGTTATCAGAAAGATGCTGTCTATAATAAGAAAAATATCCACAGAATCTATCGGATTGCACCGGAGAAGCTTGGTGTAGTTCCCTATAATCCTGAGTTTGAGATGGCATGCCGGGAGGGGAAATTAGACAGGTATATCCGTGGCAGGAGACTGTTACTTCCGACAGATATGAGGGAAAATTTTTTCACAGAGTTAGAGCATACCGTACAGATGATTTTGGAGCGGTCTGAAAAGAGGGGAGGCGGGCAGGTTGTCAGTGGAAGAGACAGGCAGTCTAAAACTGTTTGAAGGAAAACAGCAGGAAATTACAAGACAGGAACTTGTGGAGCGGGTGAGTGAACATGTGAACCGCATTCTGCGCAGAAATCTGTATGAATTAAAACTGGACGAAAGACAGACATTTCGGCTTTTAAGGCAGAAGGAGGAACTCCGCAGATATTTAAAAGAAGCCGGAAACGGAAATTTACAGGTAAAAGAGTATTTGATTTCTTTTATTCAGGAATTTCTGCTAAACGGAATGAAGATGGATGAAGAGATGATAAAACATACATTTTTCTTTTCGGAAAGAGGCAGCAGGCAGGCGGCGGTCAGATTTGATATTCTGCTGTTTCTGTATAAAGAACAGTATGGCAGCGGAGCAATGGAAAAACTGATCGAGGAACACGGCTTATTGTCAGGAACGGAAAATGTGATCACGGAGGAGCAGATTGAGCATGTTTATGGAGTCTGCGGAAGAAAATTGAAGTTCATTGAGCAGATCGAGCTTTTGAGCAGGAAGATTTATGCTTACTATAAAGGGCTTGGTGCAATCGATGAGCTGCGCGACATGAAGATCGACGGTGTTTCCGGCGGTGTGTCCGGAAAAGAGGGGACGTATCACAGTGCATGGATTTTTTATCATGGAAGAAGTGTCTGGCTGCCGTTTCTGGATTTTGAGCGGGAGGAAGAGATGGAGCGGATTTCCAGAAATCTTTGCAGATATCATCAGCCGGGAGAAATTTCACGAAAGAAAGGATATCTCGTTCATGAGATGGCAGATCATGCCAGAGTTGTAGTTGCCAGACCGGATTTTGCGGAGAACTGGATGTTTTTTATCCGTAAACTCGACAATATCCCGGAAGTCTCGTTACAGCAGCTTGTGACAGGCGGACATGCAGAAATCCCGGTCGAACTTTTAAAATGGCTCATGAAGGGCTGTCAGGTGACGGCGGTCACCGGAATGCAGGGCTGTGGTAAGACAACATTGCTCACTGCGATGGTCGGAGAGATCCCGGAGGAATATACCATCCGTGTGTTAGAGCTGGCGTTTGAACTTCATTTGCGGGAACGCTATCAGAATAGAAATATTGTGACATTCCGGGAGACCGCAGGAATGCTCGAACACGGTGGAATCGGCGGACAGGAGGCTCTGGAAGTACAGAAAAAAACAGACGGAGCCGTGAGCATTATAGGTGAGGTCGTCAGTGCGAAAGTGGCATCGTGGATGATCGAGAGCGGACAGACAGGTTCTCTGTTTACGATTTTTACCCACCATGCGAAGAGTACAAGAAGTCTTTTATTATCGCTTCGGAACAGTCTTTTGAAGGAGGGCAGTTTTCAGTCGGAGAGAATTGCATTAGAACAGGTGACGGAAGTGGTACGTTTTGATGTGCATCTTCACATGAACAGAGAGGGACAGCGCTATATCGAGAGAATCAGCGAGATCGTGCCTGACACGGAAAGCCCAGAGGGGTACCGGATTGTGGAACTTGTGCGGTTTGATGGAGAACGGTATGTGAAGCTGCATACCATCAGTGAGACAACGCGGGCAGAAATGGTGAAATGGATGACAAAGGAAGAGAAGGAGGCATTTTTCAATGTGGATATTTGAGGGCATTTTGTATGTCATTCTTCTGCTTGTATTTATCCGGTATGACCGCAAAAAACGGCTTTGGAAAAAGACGGTCTCACAGGAGGAGGAATTCGAACATTATCTGTCGGAGTTATCGGTCGCTTACGGAAAACAGAAAAATATTGATGAGGCAGTGGCAGAAGTGGAGGAGACACATAAGATCGCACTTCCAGCAGAACATTCCTATGCACGTATCTATGGTGCAATGTGCGCGATCATTCGGGAGGATGGCGATATACTGGCAGAGGGATATTCCGTATTTCAGAGAAATCTGAAGTATCTGAAAGAGGAAATCCGCGAAAATCTCCTGCTCTGCAAGTCGAAAATGCATGGGTTTACAGGGCTTGATGTTCTATCAGTCCTTCCGGTCTGCTTTCTACCACTGGTGAGGCTCTGGGCAATCCGGGTTTCAGATAGGCTGTCGGCTTATTATTATGGTAGCTATGGAATGTTGACAACAGTGCTTTTGTTTGCGGCAACAATTGGGATTTACGGATTCATCCTATGGCTATTTCTGCCGGATGAGGGACAAAAAGACCGGTACCGGTTGGAAAAGTGGCTGTTACAGTTTCCGTGGATGGCATATTTACTTGATGTTTATGTCAGGCGGCATTATACAAAATGTCTGCAAAAAAATGAGCAGATCAAACAGTTGCAGGGATTTGGAAATGTCCGGGCTTTTCTGATGAAAAAAGTCTGTTTTTTTGCAGCTGCATTTCTTGGAAGTGTATTGTTTCTTGCGGTGTATCAGAATGTAGAGCGTTCCCAGATCCTGGCACAGGTAAAGCTTCCAGCTTACCAGCTTATGATGCTGCCGGAGAGAGCGCAGGAGCAGGCAAAAAGACAATATCAGGAGCTGGTCGCAGAAGTGGTGCCTGAAACGTTTAAAATGGACCAGGAGGCATTTAAAGAGCATCTGGAACAGTTAGCAGTCTGGGAGGAGTTAAAGCAGGAGCTTTCTTTAACAGAAACTGTGCAGGGGACGGAAGAATTTGTGAAGGCACTTTTTCTACAGGTGAGGGCATATCAGGGAATTCGGATTGACTGGTATCACATTTTATTTATTGTTGTGGTATCAATTCTGGCGTTTCAGATCCCGGAACTTTTTCTGGTGGCAGATCAGTGGAAATCAAGAGAAAAAAGGATGAGTGAATGTCTGAGACTGCAGACGGTAGTGCTTTTGCTCGTTCATTATGAGAAGACAACGGTGGAAGAAATTTTGTCCCAGATGGAGAATTTTGCAGTTCTCTTTCAAAGCCAGATGGCAGAAGCAGTGGATCATTTTTCTTATGACCGGATCAGATCACTTCAAAAATTAAAACAGGAGATCCCGGATGAACCGGTACAGAGAATCTGTGATGCACTGGAGTTTTGCGAGGAACTGCCTGTGGAGGAAGCGTTTTTAAACCTTGAAGACGAGCGCGAATACTTTTTGAAGAAGAATATGGAAGAGCGGAGGAATTATCAGGGAGAATGCATTGCACTGGCAAAAATGGCAGCGTATCTGCCGATGTTTTTACTCATTATATTAAAGCTGGTCGTGCCGTTTGTGGCGGAGGGATTAAGCGAACTTCAGGCATACAGCCAGAACATGGCAGGATTTTTTTAGGTAAAATTGTTATAAAAAATAAATGAAATTAAAATGAAAAAGGAAGGTATCGATCATGGAAAATAGCTTAAAAGGATTAATGCTTGCAGCAGGAATTATCATTACCTGCATTATTATCAGTCTCGGATTTTATATTGCAAGGGAGGCGAGAGATACTGCCTCCGAGGGAACAGGGCAGATCAATCAGCTGCAGGCGGAGTTTACGGATGCGTCCAAAACAATGTATGACGGCACGGAAGTTTCAGGAAGCGAAGTGCTGAATGTCATTCGGAAATTCAGTGATGAGACAATGGGAATTCTTGTACAGACGAATAAAAATAAAACGTACTACAATTATAATTTTGATGTGGATAAGGGAGAACTGGGGAAAGCGTTAGATAACAGTTACAAAAATGCGCAGGATGTGGCAAGTGACAAGTATATCAATCCGACTGCGCGCTTTCAGGGCAGTATCGTAAAGGATGTGAATGGCACGATCATCGGGATCGTGTTCGCACAGGTATAGTATGCAGTGTATCCGGAGAGTACAAAAAGACAGGAGGTCAGCAATGGAAGAAGGATTGCAGGGGTTGTTGATGGGAGCTGTGCTTGTGATGTTTCTGATCGCAATGGAGTCAGCCTTGCAGGCGGTGGACAGCAGTGAAGCGTTGGAACAGACGGTGGAAGAGCGGATGATGGAGCAGAGAACGATTACGGTACAGAGAATTTCAGAAAAAGAGAGTGATGTGTTTGGATGGATGAAATATTTGGAAGAGTGACTGCCATTTTATTTGCAGCAGCGGTGTTTATGGGGATGCCGCTTTTGTACATGAGTGAGCGGGCAAAATCAGCAGAACAGATGTATCTTTTGACGGTCAATACAGAGTTTGTGGACAGCATTTGCAATACCGGTTTTTTGACGATGGAAATGTATCAGCAGTTTTATAAAGAAATATCTGCTGCTTCCGGTATTTATGAGGTGCATATGTATCGGGAGCAGAAAGACATTGTACTGGAGCAGGGAGATTATTCCTATGAGAGCATTTTCTTTGATGAAAAAGATATGTTAGCCGAACTGGAGAAAAATCGTGTGTATGAATTTGAACGTGGGGATTATCTGAAAGTGGCGATCATAAAGAAGAAGGGATGGATGGATTTCGTGGGAAACAGGGATTCTTCGGTCAATGTTTTATATGGAGGCACAGTACGGTATGAAGATTTCTAACTGGTGTATCTTATTTTCGGTACTTTTCTGTGGCATGATATTGTATACAGATCTGCGGTTCCGCTACACGATGGAGGCACAGTATACCATGGAGGAGTACAACCGGATTTTTGACCGGGCAGCAGAGGATGCGCTGACTGATCAGCTGCAGGAGGAGTACTGGGATGGCAGCCTGAAAATAGATGAGGAGAAAGTACAGAACCGATTTTTTGAGCAGACTGCCTATGTGCTGGATCTGACAGGAGAGACAGAAAAGGAAAACTTAAAGGAACTTGTTCTTTTGCGAAAACTGGTAAATGAGAAGGGGAAAAGTTTATCTGTGGAGGAGAGCAGGAGGATTCAGACGCAGATGGAGGACATCACAAATCAAAGGTCAAAGCTTACCGATATGGCATATCTGATGCTGTTCCCGGAAGCGGAACATGAGGAATGGGCACAGAATCTGAAAAATCATGGATTTTACACTTTTCTGGAAATGTCGGATACCGAGCGGTATCCATGGACGAAAATGTTTGATCTCGATGAGATACGTTATGCGCTTAGTGGCGCAGAACTTGTAAAAAAGGAAGAGGACTAAGCCTCTTCCTTTGGTTCAGGTTTTTTGATGTATATTTTTTCAATACGGTTTTTATCCATCTGTTCCACACGGAGCAGTACATCATCATCTGTAATAATGATCTCATTTTTTTCCGGAAGATGATCTAATAAGCCGATCAGATAACCGCCGATAGTGTCATAATCGTCGGATTCAAAATCAAGATCAAGCTTTTCACACAAATCTTCCAGATTTGTAGAACCGAGGACAAGATATTCCCGGTCGCTTAATTTTACGATCGGATCTTCCTCATCGGTATCGTACTCATCACGGATTTCACCCACGATCTCTTCTAAGAGATCTTCGAGAGTGATAAGCCCGGCAGTAGCACCGTACTCATCAAGGACGATGGCAAGGGAAATGGAAGATTTACGCATTTCCATAAAAAGCTCTGCGGTATTTTTATGCTCATATGTAAAATATGGTTCCCGCATAATGTCCTGAATAGAGAAATGTTCCCGGTCTTTATAAAGCAGCAGATCTTTCATGTTGATGATACCGATGACATTATCGGTAGTGTCTTTGTAAACCGGAAGACGTGTAAATTTGTCTTCTTTGAATATTTCAATCAGTTCATCGTAAGTGCAGTCGATATTTGCAAATGTCATATCAATTCGAGGTACCATGACTTCTTTTGCCTGGGCATCACCGAAATCGAATACGTTATTGATCATCTCATGTTCCTCTGATTCAATAACGCCGGTTTCTTTTCCGACATCAACAATGGTTCGCAGTTCTTCTTCGGTCATGGCTTTGTCTTTTGCATTCGGATCAACACGCAGAAGGAATAAGAATGCAATGGAAAGTTTATTTAAAATAAAAATGACCGGAGTGAGAAGTTTCATCAGCCAGTAAATGATGTTGCAATAGGAAAGAGATATTTTTTCTGCATTAATGGCTGCAATTGTTTTTGGAGAAATTTCCCGGAAAATCAAAATCAACACTGTCAGAATACCGGTGGCTGTTCCGGCACCAACACTTCCCCACAAATCCAGAGCAAGAGAAGTTGCAATGGAAGATGCAGAAAGATTGACAATATTGTTTCCAATTAAGATTGCACTTAACATTTTACCGGAGTCATCTGTAACTTTAAGTACGCAAGCCGCACGGGAATTCCCGTCTTCTGCGAGAGAGCGCATACGGATCCGGTTTACGGTCGTAAGTGCAGTCTCCGCAGAAGAAAAAAATGCGGAAAGTAAAAGTAGAATGATCAAAATAATAATCTGAAATATGGAACCCGAGTCCAAAAATATTCACCTCATCTAATAAACTATGATTAAAAAGCGGAAACTATTCTTCGATACTGTAGTTTGGCGCTTCCTTTGTAATGTGAATGTCATGTGGATGACTTTCACGTAATGCTGCAGCAGAGATCTTGACAAACTGACCTTTTTCTTTCAGGTCTTCGATCGTTGGGCAGCCGCAGTAGCCCATACCGGAACGGATACCACCGATCATCTGGAAAACAGTGTCCTCAAGTGTTCCCTTGTAAGCAACACGTCCTTCGACACCCTCTGGTACTAATTTTTTAGCACCCTCCTGGAAGTAACGGTCTTTGCTGCCGTTCTCCATAGCGGCGAGAGATCCCATACCACGGTATACTTTGTATTTTCTTCCCTGATATAATTCAAAAGTACCAGGAGCTTCATCACATCCTGCAAAGAGGCTTCCCATCATACATACGTTAGCACCGGCAGCAAGAGCTTTCGTCATATCACCGGAGTATTTGATACCGCCATCGGCGATAATCGGGATACCGTACTCTTTTGCAGCAGCGTAGCAGTCCATGATAGCTGTGATCTGAGGAACACCAATACCGGCAACAACTCGTGTGGTACAGATAGAACCAGGTCCGATACCAACTTTGACTGCGTCAGCTCCGGCCTTGATCAGGTCACGGGTAGCAGCACCGGTGGCAACGTTTCCTGCGATCACCTGTAAGTCAGGGTAGGCAGCTTTGATTTTCTTGACTGCCTCTAAGATATTGCGGGAATGACCATGTGCAGAGTCAACCACGATCACATCAACGTGGGCTTTTACCAAAGCATCGACACGTTCCATCATATTTCCGGTGATACCAACGCCGGCGCCACAGAGAAGACGGCCGAGATCATCTTTGGCTGAGAGTGGGTATTTGATCTGTTTCTCAATATCCTTAATGGTGATAAGTCCTTTTAAATGGAAGTCCTTGTCTACGATCGGAAGTTTTTCTTTTCTGGCTTTTGCAAGAATTTTCTTTGCTTCGTCTAAAGTGATTCCTTCCGGAGCTGTGATAAGACCTTCAGAGGTCATGCTCTCACTGATTTTTTTTGTGAAATCTGTCTCGAATTTTAAGTCACGGTTTGTGATAATACCAACTAATTTGCCACCCTCACAGATCGGAACGCCGGAGATACGGAACTTTCTCATGAGATCTTCAGCATCCTGTAAAGTGTGTTCCGGAGAAAGGAAAAATGGATCTGTGATAACACCATTCTCTGAACGTTTTACTTTGTCAACTTCCTCTGCCTGTGCCTGAATGGACATGTTCTTGTGGATGATACCGATACCGCCCTGTCGAGCCATGGCGATCGCCATGCGGTGCTCTGTTACAGTATCCATTGCTGCACTCATCATTGGAATATTTAAAACGATTTTTTTTGTAAGATGTGTTGTTAATTCGATCATATTAGGTGTTACTTCTGAATACTGCGGAACTAATAATACGTCATCAAAAGTAATTCCATCACCGATAATTGTACCCATTTTTTAGATCCTCTCTTTCTTCATCTTGATGTGTTATTTTAAAATAATTATATATTAAGGTAATTGTTCTGTATCATAGCAAAAAAAATACATAATGTCAATAATATATAAGTATAGATTTATAAAATAAATAAACAAATTAGTAAAACTTATAAAACAGAAAACAAAGGCTAATAGGAAGAATCATGATAAAGGTATTCACAAATGATTTTCGGTGTGATATGATGAAAAAGGCAACGGGGCTACAAAAGGGGTCACGCTGCCTTTTTTTTGTAATTAGGAAACTTTGTTCTATTTTATGCAAAAGGTGTGTTTGTCAGAAGAAAAACACACACTTATAATAAGGTAAAAATTGGAGTGAGAAAATGGAATTTCGACCATGCATTGACATTCATAACGGAAAGGTAAAGCAGATTGTCGGTGGCAGCTTAAAAGATGAAGGGAATATGGCAGACGAAAATTTTGTTTCTGGACAGGATGCGGCGTTTTATGCAGAGCTTTATAAAAAAGAAGGCTTCTGCGGAGGCCATATTATTTTGTTAAATGCAAGAGACAGCGAATATTACGAGGCGACAAAGAAACAGGCGGTGAGTGCGTTACAGGCGTATCCGGGAGGTCTGCAGGTTGGCGGCGGCATCACGGCTGAAAATGCAGAAGAATTTCTTGCAGCAGGAGCAAGCCATGTCATTGTCACATCTTATGTATTCTGTGATGGACAGATCCAGATGGACCGATTAAAAAAGCTTCGGGATACAGTTGGAAAAGGGCATCTGGTCTTAGATTTAAGCTGCAGGAAAAAAGATGGAAAGTATTATATTGTGACAGACCGCTGGCAGAGGTTCACAGAGCAGAGCATCACAGAAGATCTGTTAGAGCAGCTTGCCGGTTACTGTGATGAATTTTTAATACATGCAGTTGATGTGGAGGGAAAGGCAAGTGGCATTGAAGAGGAACTTGTCTGTTTGTTAGGAAACTGGGGAAAAATTCCTGTGACTTATGCCGGAGGCGTTGGAGATTTTGATGATCTTGCAAAGCTAAGAAAACTGGGAAAAAACAGGTTAAATGTTACAATCGGCAGTGCACTGGATCTTTTTGGTGGGACAATGTCCTATGAAAAGGTAAAAGAATTCTGCCGGGAATGACAAAGTAAATAAATATAAATGTTGGAGGATTGGATTATGAGCAAGTACACAAAGCAGGATATTATCCAGATGGTAGAAGATGAGGATGTAGAATTTATCCGTCTGCAGTTTACGGATATGTTTGGCACATTAAAAAATGTGGCGATCACTTCAAGCCAGTTAGAGAAGGCTTTGAATAATGAATGTATGTTTGATGGATCTTCTATTGAGGGATTTGTGAGAATTGAGGAGTCTGATATGTATCTGTATCCGGATCTTGATACATTCTGCATTTTTCCATGGAGACCACAGCAGGGAAAGGTAGCCAGAATTATCTGTGATATTTATACGGCAGACAGACAGCCTTTTTCCGGTGATCCGAGATATGTTTTAAAGAGGGCGGTCGCAGATGCAGCACAGATGGGATACCAGTTTGATGTTGGACCTGAGTGCGAATTTTTCCTGTTTGATCAGAATAATGAGGGGCAGCCGACAACAGAAAGTAATGAGCGTGCAGGGTATTTTGATCTGGGACCGGTCGACCTTGGGGAAAATGCCAGACGAGACATGGTGCTTACACTGGAAGACATGGGATTTGAGATTGAAGCTTCGCATCATGAAATGTCACCGGCACAGCATGAAATCGATTTCCGTTATGATGAGGCATTGAAAACAGCAGATAACATTATGACATTTAAACTTGCGGTAAAGACGATCGCAAAGAGGCATGGAATGTTTGCAAGTTTTATGCCAAAACCAAAGTATGGGATCAATGGCTCCGGCATGCATGTCAATATGTCATTGGCTAAGGATGGTAAAAATATTTTTGCCGACCCGGAGGGAGAGATGGGACTCAGCAAAGAGGCATTCTGGTTTATCGGTGGAATCATGAAACATATGAAGGGGATGACAGTGATCACCAATCCGCTGGTCAATTCCTACAAGAGACTTGTTCATGGATATGAAGCACCGACGCTCATTGCATGGTCAGCGACGAACCGTAGTCCGCTGATCCGTATTCCGGTTACCAGAGGAGCCGGGACAAGAGTGGAACTTCGTTGTCCTGATCCGGCAGCCAATCCATATCTGGTTTTAGCAGTGTGTCTGGAGGCTGGACTCGACGGAATCCGCAATCAGATCACACCACCGGATGCAGTGACAGAAAATGTATTTGAGATGCAGCTGCAGCAGAGAGCAAAGCTTGGAATCGAATCTCTGCCGGGTGATCTCGAACAGGCAGTGGAAGAATTGGAAAAAGATGATTATATCAAGAGCGTTTTAGGCGGGCATATCACAGAAAAATATCTGGAAGCAAAGAGAGCAGAATGGGCAGATTATCGTGCGCAGGTAACCGAATGGGAAATCGAAAAATATCTTTATAAAATTTAATCTGAAGCCGGATTAGATTTTGAACAATATTATTGTTGCATTTCCCAAACAGGAGACAGCCCAAAACCTGAAGAAAATTTTACTACAGAATGGATTTCATGTGGATGCAGTCTGCTCTACAGGTTCCCAGGCATTGCAGAGTGCCAATGAATTGGGTGGGGGCATTGTCATTTGTGGCTACCGATTTGTGGATATGATGTACACAGAACTGCATGAGTATCTGCCGGATCAATTTGAAATGCTGTTAGTTGCGTCGCCCGCAAATTGCGGGGAGCGTGATCTGGAAAATATTGTCTGTCTGTCGACACCGCTGAAGGTTCACGAATTACTGCAGACTGTTGAAATGATGGATTACACAATCACGAGACGTCGGAAAAAGCAGAGGGAAAAACCAAAGCAGCGCTCAAAAGATGAACAGGAAATGATCGCTGAGGCAAAGGCACTTTTGATGGAGCGAAATAATATGACAGAAGAGGAAGCACATCGCTATATTCAAAAGCGGAGCATGGATAATGGAACCGGTCTGACAGAAACAGCTCAGATGATTCTAAGTTTGCTGCTCGCATAAACTTTTTATCCAATGAAACAGAATACCCCTGACATAAGATAAAATCTTTGCCGGGGGTTTTGTTGTCTGAAAAAACGCTGTGAAAAAATTTTAAGTATAGCTGAAAAAACGGTATTTTTGAGAAAAATAATTGATTCCTGGTAAACAAAAATACTTGCAACTGTCATACATCAATGCTATACTAAAGCAAAGTTTAAAGGAAAATTGTTATGCTGCAAAAAGAAAAACAGCAGCTATTATGATGGAGGAAGAGATTATGTTCAAAGTAAATGACAATTATCAGAAGCTTCCGGGAAGCTATCTGTTCAGCACGATTGCAAAGAAAGTAAGTGCATTCAGCCAGGCAAACCCAGATAAAAATATTATCCGTCTTGGAATTGGTGACGTGACACAGCCAATCGCACCGGCGATTATCGATGCAATGCACAAGGCAGTAGATGAAATGGGAAATGCTGCTACTTTTCACGGATATGCACCAGATCTGGGTTATGAGTTCCTGAGAAGTGCGATTGCAAAAAATGATTATCAGGCAAGAGGATGCGATATCTCTACGGATGAGATTTTTGTTTCCGATGGAGCAAAGAGTGATTCCGGAAATATTCAGGAGATTTTTTCTGTGGATAACCGCATTGCGGTGTGTGATCCTGTATATCCGGTTTATGTAGATTCCAATGTTATGGCAGGAAGAACAGGAGAATACGATGCAAAGACAGAGACATGGAGCAATGTCATTTATATGCCTTGCACAATGGAAAATAATTTTGTGCCGGAACTTCCAAAGGAGACACCAGACATTATTTATCTCTGTCTGCCAAACAACCCGACCGGAACCACCATCACAAAAGACGAGCTTCAGGTGTGGGTAGATTATGCAAACAAAAATGGAGCTGTGATCATTTATGATGCAGCATATGAAGCATATATTTCAGAGGACAATGTAGCGCACACGATTTATGAGTGTGAGGGCGCCAAAACATGCGCGATCGAGTTGAAGAGCTTTTCGAAAAACGCTGGATTTACCGGAGTACGTTTGGGCTATACGGTTGTTCCAAAGGAATTGAAATGTGGTGACGTTTCCTTGAATGCAATGTGGGCAAGACGTCATGGAACGAAGTTCAACGGTGCACCATATATCCAGCAGCGTGCTGGAGAGGCAGTTTATTCAGAAGCCGGAAAAGCACAGTTAAAAGAGCAGGTTGCTTATTATATGAATAATGCAAAGACCATCAAACAGGGGTTAAAAGATGCCGGTTATACCGTATTCGGCGGTGTTAATGCACCATATATCTGGTTAAAGACACCGGGTGAGATGACATCCTGGGAGTTCTTTGATTATCTGTTAGAGAATGCAAATGTTGTTGGTACTCCGGGTTCCGGATTTGGACCAAGTGGTGAGGGATACTTCAGACTGACTGCATTTGGAAGTTATGAGAATACACTGGCTGCGCTGGAGCGCATTAAGAAGATGTAAACCGGAGTGTAACTCACCGTGGAGCAGCAGATTTTGTGGTGCTTTCTCAGGGTTTGAAGGGCAGATATAAGCGTCCTCTCACAAGTCAGAATTTTATAGGTTTATGAAAAGAAAAACGGTACAGACGAAATATGATGTTCC
>OGHV01000848.1_pt1 | contig 19603 bp, 21 predicted proteins | sample 1571551 | NCBI WGS metagenome assembly OGHV01 (sample SAMEA2581960, study PRJEB24529) | metagenome | biome: Human gut stool | place: China | collected 2011 | reverse complement strand
CCGAGATCTACACTCTTTCCCTACACGACGCTCTTCCGATCTATAATGGAAAAGTTTTTTAAGGTAAAAGAACACGGCTCAACAGTAAGGGTTGAAGTTCTTGCCGGTATCACAACGTTTATGGCAATGTCGTATATCCTTATGGTTAATGCAGGTATGTTTTCTGCACTTCCAGAAGTATCCTACAATGCTATATACATTGCTACAGCTCTTTCAGCAGTTGTTGGAACATTTGCAATGGCATTTCTTGCTAACCTTCCGCTAGGTCTGGCATCAGGTATGGGACTTAATGCTTTTTTCGTGTATACAGCCTGCTTTAATTTTGGGTTAAGCTATGCTAACGCACTTGTATTAGTTCTTTTAGATGGTATTGTATTTATTATTCTTACAATAACAGGAATAAGAGCAAAGCTTTTTGCTGCTATACCTGACGCAGTAAGAATGGCTATACCAGCTGGTATCGGTCTTTTTATTGCATTTCTTGGTTTACAGAATGCAGGACTTATTGTTAATGATGAGTCAACACTTGTAAATCTTGCTTCATTTAATGTACTTAATGGTAATGCAAGCTGGGCAACAATTATGCCAAAGATTGTAACTATAGCTGCTCTTGTTATAATAGCAGTTCTTTCAGTAAGAAAGATTAAAGGTTCGGTACTCTGGGGTATTCTTGGTGGAACGGTTATTTACTATTTATTAGGATTTACTATACCAGACTTTTATGATGGATTTTTTGAGGGAATGACTCTTAATCCATTTGCTGCATTTGGTGACTGGGCTTCAATGTCATTTGGCAAGGTATTTACACAGGGATTTGATTTCTCACATTATCTTGCTAATCATACAACAGCAGACCTTGTACTTATAATTGCTACAACAGCTCTTGCTTTCTGTATGGTAGATATGTTTGATACTCTTGGAACACTTTATGGTGCATGCTCAAGAGGTGATATGCTTGATGAGAATGGACAGGTTCCTAATTTTGAGAAGGCTATGTTATCAGATGCCCTTGCAACTTGTGTAGGTGCTGTATGTGGTACATCTACAGTTACAACATTCGTTGAGTCATCATCAGGTGTTGCAGAAGGTGGAAGGACAGGTTTATCATCATTCACAACAGGATGTTTGTTCTTTGTGGCAATGTTCTTAAGCCCTATAGCAGCATTAATTCCAGGTAGTGCTACAGCAGCAGCTCTTATATACGTTGGTGTACTTATGATGGGTGGTGTAGCTAAGATTGACTGGAATGATATCTCAGTAGCAGTTCCAGCATTCCTTACAATTGCATTTATGTCATTTGCATATAATATAAGTTATGGTATTGCATTTGGTCTTATATCATATATTCTTATAAAAGTATTTTCTGGTAAGGCTAAGGAAGTTAAAGCATTTACATGGGTAATAGCTATATTATTTACTCTTATGTTCTTCCTTACACATTAATCAGATGTAGAATATAAAAAATATATTAATATATGCCAGATTGGTGTCGGTTATTCACTTAAAGTGTGACCGGCACCAATGTAGCAATATGGGATTTACTAATTAACAATATTATATATGAATAAGATGTGATTTTAATTGAAATATATTAATAACAGAAGTATCGGTTGATTAATTAAGGTTTAATTGAAATGGTATTTATAAGGAATACCGATTGATTAAGAATTGAAAAGAACGTAGAGAGGAATAGAGAGTTGTATGGAAAAGCTTAAAAGCTATTTAGAAGCGCATAAGTTAATAACGGACGGAGCATTTGGTACATATTACTCAAGAGTTTATGATACTAATGAACTGCCAGAGTCTGTTAATATTACTATGGGCAGACGTGTCACAGATATTCACAAAGAATATATTAATGCAGGGGCAAAGCTTATAAGAACCAATACATTTGCGGCTAATACTGTTAATCTTGAATGCAATTTTGATGAGGTTAAAGCTAATATAAAAGCAGCTGTTGCCAATGCAAGACAGGCAGTTAAGGAATGTGGCAGGGAAGTATATATTGCCGCAGATATAGGTCCTATACCTAATGATAATCTTTTTGACAAGCAGACAGTAGTAGATGAATATGTAGATATTGCGAAGGTATTTCTTGAAGAAGGAATTAATGTATTCGTGTTCGAGACATTTGCAGATTTATCTAATATATCTGATGCCATAGATTATATAGGAAGTGCTGCGACTGGTGGAATTAATATAGCAGATGGTGTTTTGACAGACAGACCATTTGTTATAACACAGTTTGCAATCAACCAGTTTGGATATAGTAATTGTGGACTTAGTTCGTCTAAGCTAGTTAAGCTTGCAGATGATAATCCGTATATCGATGCTCTAGGATTTAACTGCGGAATTGGACCGGGACATATGGAACAGTTCATATTAAAGGAACGCCGTCATACTGACAAGTATTTAAGTGCACTTCCTAATGCAGGTTATCCTCAGGCAGTCAGCGGACGTATGATATTCTCTGACAAGAATATGGATTATTATTCTGATAAAATGTGTGAATTGTTAAATGCAGGTGCTGATATAATCGGCGGCTGCTGTGGAACAACACCTGACTATATTGACAGAATAGCTTCCAAAGCAGATTTTACACAGAACAGACAGGGTGAAGGCTGTGATTGGGAGACTGATAATTCAGTACAGGCAGTAAACACAGCATTTTATCACAATAAGGAGGGGAAGAAGCTTATCGCAGTTGAGCTTGCACCTCCATTTGACAGTAATGCTGATAAGCTCTTAGATGCGGCACATTATCTTAAAAGCAAGGGTGTAGATGTATTGACATTTCCAGACTCGCCATCAGGAAGAACAAGAGCAGACTCTATTCTTATGGCAGAAAAAGTATCAAGGCAGACGGGAATGTGTGTTATGCCACATCTTTGCTGTAGGGATAAAAATGCCATCGCAATCAGGTCACAGATATTAGGTGCTGATATTAATGGCATTAATAATTTTCTTGTCATTACAGGTGATCCAATACCTTCGGTAATGAGAAGCAGTGTTAAGAGCGTATTTAACTTTGACTCTGTAGGCTTTATGAATATATTAGATGATATGAATTCAGAACAGTTTGCAGACCAGCCTGTTACATATGGCGGAGCTATTAATCAGGGCAGAAAAAGACTGGATATAGAGATTGGACGAGTAAAGAAGAAAATGGAAGCAGGAGCTACATTTTTTATGACACAGCCAGCATTCTGTGATGAGGATATAGAAAGAATTGCCACAATAAAAAAAGAAACAGGTGCAAGAATTCTATGTGGAATAATGCCGTTAGTGAGCTTTAAGAATGCTTCATTTATGAAGAATGAGATGACAGGCATTAATGTAACTGATGAGGTTCTGTTAAGATACAGACCGGATATGACTAAAGAAGAAGGAGAACAGGCAGGAATTGATTTGGCTGTTGAAATTATTAATAAATCCATCGATATAGTTGATGGATATTATTTCTCTTTCCCATTTATAAGAGTACATATGCTTGATAAAATAATTAAACAGTCAGAACTATATGTTAATAACTAGATATATAAGACATATGGAGGCGGGGAATTATGAATGAGACACAAGTTAAACATTTTATAGTTATGGAAAGACAAAAAGGTACAACAATAGAAGAATTAATATTCATTCTTCACGATAATGGTGTGCCAGAATATGAGATATCTAATTATCTTGAAATTTCAATTAAATATGTTGAGGAAATCTTAAGCGATTATTAAATATTGCGGATTTTGGCGAATTCTAAAAAATAAGAAATCCAGCAAATAAGCGGGTTTGTGAGATGTTGGCATACTGTCAAATATGCCGCAAAATGTCCCACTAGTGACAAGTTAGTGACACACTAGTGACAAAAAATAATAAAAAGAATAGAGGTGCGGGGAAGTTTCCCCACACCTCTATTTATATCAATTCTATAGCTTTTCTAAGCTGCTCTATGTCTTTATGAGTGTATATCTTTTCAGTTACATCATTGCCCGAACTATGACCCATTAACCTCTTGATACTTGTTTTATTAGCTCCAGCATTATCAAGCATAGTGGAGAATGTATGTCGGCAGTCGTGCGGAGTATGATCTTTATCTATACCACACACGGCCAGGGCTTCATTGAAAGCCTTGTAATATTCCGCAGAGCTTATGTTAAATATATTGGTATCCGCTGTTTTAAGCCGGTTAAGTACAAGCGGTTGTATTCTGCTATGTATTGGGACAATTCTGTTTTTACTGGCAGCAGTCTTTAAACCGCCTTTAAAGGTCATATTTACAGTATCTATATCAGCCAGCGGCATTTTTAACAGCTCATTGAGCCTAAATCCTGAATATATGTATATAAGCACAGTATCAACATATGGCTTATCTAAGTTGTGCCACAGCTTTTGAACGTCCTCCGGAGAAAAAGGAACACCGTGTTCGTCATCATCTTCTTTAGGGATAAAAGCGAATTGTGAATAATTCTTTTCAACAATATCAAACTGTATCGCATATTTATACATTTGATTGAATAAATTATGTATATGCTCAAGCATAGCGTGTGAATAGTCGTCATTGTTAAGAACTGCTTGAAGTTGTGGAGTTTTAATATCTTTAAACACAGCATTATACAGACTATCACATTTTTTATATGCTGCATTTGTACAGTAGATGGAGCTTGAAGAAAATTTCTTTTTGCCGTGGACATACTTCCAATCATACCAAAGCTTGTACACATCTTTAAATGTGAGTGAGTTGATATTTATGTCATAAGGGTTTTTGTTATATTCAAGCAGTGCTGCCATAGCTTCATCACGTTCAGAGAAACGCCCCAGCACGTCATACACTGGATAATTACGTTTATCCATATGAGTGTTAACCCTTACCTCAAAGGGTTCTCTGCGGCGACCAGACAAGTGTACAACGCTACCTGTGCCGTTCCTGCGTTTATAAGGTTTATTCTTTGTCATATTGTACCACTTCTTTCTAATGTAACATATTATTACGTTTAAATAAAATATTTAATGTTAATTATTAGTAAATATAGAACATATAAAAATAGACATATTGAGGGTATTCATCTATACCCTTGCAATATGCCCCCCAAAATGATACAATACTTTCTGGAAATATGTATTGTGTTCATTTTAGGCATATGCTTAAATGGACGAAAAGCCTTTGCGTTACCAGCGCAGGGGTTTTTTTTTAATTGCCGCTTACAGCCATTCGACCTTCAGTTCAACAACCGAGCCAAAGTTTCACAAGCCGATTTTGGATCGTGAACACAACGTAAGATTGCGTTATGTAAAAATGCTAGGCCCTCGGCAGTACCGACCCCAAGGACGGCTAAAAACTCAGCCACGATATAGATTGAATCTAATACGCTAAAATTTTAGCGTTTTACTCAATTTTGAGTAGAACTAATCTGTATTACTCATTTTTAGATAATCTATCAATCATATCCTTAACAAACTGTATATCTTCTTTTTTTACTTTTCTGGATGCATCAAAGAGGACCTTATAATCAGGATTCTCATATAAGAACTGAGCAATATCCTTTGCATCATCATTTAGATAATAGTTTTTTTCGTTATTAGGTTCGCTATTATCAAGATCCAACAGGTCTGATATATTTACTCCAAAATAATTTGCTAACAATTTTACTTTATCCATACGTGGAATCATTACACCATTGCACCAGCTGGAAATCGTAGACATATTTAGACCTAATTCTTTTGAAATGTCAGACTGCCTACAACCTTTTATTTTCATAAAGTATCTTAATTTCGCAGCAAAATCTTTCTTTAATTCATCATCTGACATTGTACACCTCCTTGTTAAATTTATATTACATTTAAAATGTAAAAAAGTCAATGCTAGATTTAAAAAATTCATTTTTAATGTTGACAAATTCAAAAATGATATATATATTAAATTCATAAGTTCAGTTTAACTGAAATAAAAGAGAGGTGAAGTACATTGAAACTGAATAGAAAAAAGTTTGAGCTTGCAAAAGCAAGGGCTTGTATGGGGACAAAGGATATTGTTGCTGCTGGCATACCTAAAGGTACATTGTGCGCAGCTATGAACCCAAACAAGGAAACAAGACCCGAGACAATTGGGAAGATTGCAAAAATTCTAGCTGTTGATGTAACAGAGATTATTGACTAGTTGCACCGGTGCAACACAATGACGGCTGAATAATCAGCAGTACATTACAGAAACACGTCAGAGCGTTATCATTTGTCCAAATCAGGGCGGTAAACGCTTAAAAGGGTAAATCCCTTATCTTAATATTAAAAGCTTTGTAATGAAGCTGATACAAGGTCACAGACCGGAAGGGAGTTGTCAGATGAATATATTTAAAGAGATAGAAAAAACAGGACGTTATATTGACGAAAAAAAAAGACTGTGACTCTATGTATGTTAGCGAACTTAGTTCTATTGATGACCGCTATACATCATTCACAGGAAAGATATATGCGGCTTATTTACTTGGATACAGCCGGGGAAAGAAAAGAGGTGCTAAAAATGCCATTGCCAAAAGATCGAACAATGTTAGCTGTTAATAGCGTTAAATTTAATATAGCTCTGGCCAATGCGGAGCTTGACCCTAAGACCTTAGCCGATAAAGCTGGAGTTACTAAGAATATTGTATATACCGCAAGACGTGGCTGTTATGTAAAACCCATATACCTGGGTAAGATTGCCAAAGCTCTGGGAGTTGATGTTGAAAGCTTAATCAACATACCATTTAGTACATATGATGAATAAACAAGAGTTCCTAAATAACATTACTCCGGATATGAAACTGACTAAGGCGGTATTTATGCAGGTATATGGTTTCAGCCTGTATGATAGTAACTTTAAGGAAACAGCCTTAAAAAAGCTGGAGAGTGTTGGAGTAAGTAAGGCAAGAGCCTATTATAAACAATTTACAACTGAATATGAGGACCAGCAACGGGAAGAAATAAAAAGAGCTGCTGCCTGGTACTTAAAAACATTACACAAAAAGGGGTGATTAAAGATTGCGAATAAAGAACAAGGCTTTACAGTATATACGGATAATTTAGTCCAAGATAAAGACTTTAAGTCATTATCTACAACTGCGAAATTATTATATCTGGATATGCGTAGAGTGTCCAGTTGTTCCCCCTCTGGCGTACCATTTGAATATACTAACACATACGCTAAGAAAGTTTTGAATATATCAAAGCCTACATATTTCACGGCGAGGGATATGCTGATTGAAAAAGGATTTATCGAGGAAGTGCGTAACGGGCAAAAAATGTATATGAGTAACAAGTATTTAATATGTGCACGCAATAGGAAGCGTAACGGGTAATATACGTATATATATTTATATATATACTTGGGTAAAGAAATTTGACCCCAAAGGTAAAGAAATTTGACCCCAAAGGTAAAGAAATTTGACCCCTAAAAGGTAAAGAAATTTAACCCCACGGAAAGGAGAATAATTGACCGAAAAGGAAATAAAACATCAGGGTTTAATCTGCAATGAGTGCTGGAAGTGGTACAAGCGTTGGAATACCCAGCCATTCGATTTTACAAGGGCAATACAGGAAAGTGATGTAATTCTTGAAGAGTTTAAGAATGACCCTCTGTGTGCGGATATGATGTATCTGTTCACAAAGCACCTGAGCGCAAACCTTGGACAGACAGAAGAAATCCCAGAAGAATGGAGGAAGCGGCAGAAGTGAGACATTTTGACAAGTTTGTTGATACGTGCGACAGCTGCAAGAAGATTGTGAGAGTTGGCAGCAGGACCGGCGACAGGATACTAATAAACCCAAGAACTGTATTGACCTATAACATACGCATACCTCAGATTAACAGGGTTATATCTGACTGTGTGGATTTTGGGTGCTTATGCCCGGACTGCTACAAGAAGCTTGTAGAGCCAAAGATTGAAGAACTGGAGCATATGGACAATATAACAGATGTAAAGGTTGAAGAATATAAATAAAAACGCCCCCTTGGATATGCTACCAACATAAACAGGGGGCAGGGGTCAAATATGAATAGACTACCCAAACAATAACAAGAGTAGTCTATCATATCTACCCCGGAAAGGACAAGAGATGGATAATAATTTTATTAAAATATTAAGAGAAATGGATACAAAAACGCAGCTTTCGGTTGAAGAATATGCTGTAATTGCCAACCTTGAGAGCTTAGAGGATATGATAAAGATTGCATACAAAGCAGGATACAGGGACTGTTGCAAGAGTGAAGTTAAAAGATTTGAACTTGATAAAGTATATGTCGGCTTAAGGGAAACCAATGCACAGCTTATATTAATGCAAACGGCTATCCCAGAATTTACTTCAAGTGTAAATGGGGAAACCTTATCCGCTGGCTTTCTTGGACTTCATAACAGATATGAGGAGCTTACAGAGAAGTTATCAGAACTAATATAGAGCTTTTATTGCGATACATAACCCTAGACCGCAAGCCTCCAGCGTTATGGGGGTATTAATAATAACCTCAGAAAACCTCAAATAATGACTTTTGAAAATGTTGAGAAATGTTGAGAAATGTTAAGAAATGTTAAGTTATGGGGATGTGGAAAGGAGATGAAAAACGTGTTAAAGCTACGGATTTCCTACGATACAGAGGAAGAGCTAAAAAAGGCAATTAACATTTTGAACCCAGTAGTTAAAAAGGTTAAAAAGCATAGCAATAATGATAAAAGAATACATAAGCTTGCGTATGTAGATACTACAATCAGCGACAAATAATACTACAATTTACTACAAATAGTTCTACCAATTTTATTGAATATGTGGTATAATAAATATAATTAGTACCGCAACATACGTTGTAAGCTTTACTGCATAGGGCAAGGGAACATTAACCGAAAGGGGTTAGTATTCTCTTGCCCTTTTTGGCGTTTTTACTTCTTAACTTAGTCATACGGACGTTAAACGGAAAGGAACAGGTAAATTAATGGGTAACAATGAGGAAACATCACAGGAAGACCAGCAGACGGCCGAAACTGCTGGAAAAACTTTCACTCAGGAAGAGGTTAACGCTATAGTTCAGAGACGATTAGAGCGAGAACGTAGCAAGCAGGGAGCAGATGAACAGTCTGCACCTATGGCAGACAAGGAACAGGAATTCAGGCAAAGGGAACTCAATATAAAACTTAAAGAGACACTCTTGTCGCAGGGCATATCTACAGACATTGCGGACATATTAAAGGTATCCAGTGAAGAAGATATTAGTGATGTGCTTAATAAACTGAATTCTTATGTCAGGTCAGCCATTTCCAAAAAAGACAAAAAAGATATAGAGTCTACAGGCTTCCAGGTGGGAGCACCTGAGCAGATAAGCAGGGAACAGGTGAACCCTTACCGACAGGCTATGGGCTTATAGGAAAGGATTTTAAATGGCTATTGATTTAATTACACAATATCAGGGTCTTGTTGATGAAAAGTTTGCAGCCGAGAGTAAAAGAGAGCTTGTAACTAATAAGGATTACTCTTGGACAGGTGCACATTCAATTAAGATTTACAAAATTTCAACTTCTGGAATGAACGATTATTCAAGGAATGGGGGCTCTAACAGATATGGAGCAGTAACAGATCTTGAAGCAACAACAGAAGAAATGATATTAAAGAAAGACCGCTCATTTACTTTTGTTATTGATAAGCTGGATAATGAGGAGACATCTCTTGCACTTGCGGCCGGGACAGCACTTGAAAGACAGATAAGAGAAGTTGTTATCCCAGAGGTTGACAAGTACACATATGACGTTATGTGTACAAATGCAGGAGTAAAGGCCAAAGAACTCAAGCTGACAGCTGATAACATTTATGAGCAGATTATTACAGCAAGCAAAGTGCTTGATGATAACGAAGTCCCAGAGACAGAAAGATGTATCGTGGTAACACCAGAAACATATCTTCTGATGAAGAAGTCAAAGGATATTGTACTTGATACAGAGATTGGCTCAGATATGCGCTTAAATGGTGTTATTGGAAATCTTGACGGCTGTAATGTAATAAAGATACCAGCTAAGAGAATGCCGAAGAACTTCGGCTTTATGATGTGTCATAAGAGTGCTACAGTAGCACCATTAAAGCTTGAAAATTACAAGGTACACGAGGACGCACCGGGCTACAGTGGTAATCTTGTAGAGGGACGTCTCTGTTATGATGCCTTTGTTTTAGAGAATAAGGCTAATGGTATTTATTATCAGGCACAGCCTGCACAGTAACATATTGCTAATAAGCCCAGTCGGTAGATGTAGAGTTCACCGGCTGGGCTTATATAAATAAAAGGGTGGTGTTAAATGGATAAGCGTACTCAGTTATACTTAGAAAATAAAGGACTTATATATAAAATAGCGTGCAAGTATGCCAAGACTAAAGAGGATAGAGAAGATTTGATCCAGGAGGGATATATCGCATTGATAAGAGCGTATGAGACTTATCAGGATGACATCGGGGCGAAATTTTCGACATATGCGGGGATAATCATAGAAAGGCACATACAGCGCTATATAAACAAGAACAGCCCATTAAGCGGCGGTATTGCAAAGAAAGCGGAGATTGCAAAATACAAGAGATTTAGAGAAGAATATTATATAAATTATGGCAAGTATCCAGCTTATAAGGATACAGCCCTTTATCTTGATATGGATATACAGTCTGTAAAAGAACTGGAGCAGTACGCCTATCAGTCCGACACAATAAGCACTGATATTAAAATGTATGATGATACTGATGAGACACTTGGGGAACTGCTGCCAGACAGCAAAGATACAGAACTAATGTTTGTAGAGGGGGGTTATAAAGATTGCGTGTATAAAGAACTACACAGAGAGCTTGATACGCTGGAAGCCTCACAGATGGAAATAATAAAGGCTAGGTATACAGATGATTGCATAAAACCTTTTAAAGTGCTGTGTGGCGAGCTGGGACAGTCAGAGCGGGATATTAAAAACACGCATAAGCGGGCACTTAATCAGCTAAGAAAGAAATGTATCAACAATCCTTTACTTAGTGAATATGCAGAACAGTATATATATAGTGCAGGTCTTAAAAATTATGGCTTTCATACAACTTGGACAAGTTCAACCGAACACGTCGCATTGAAGCGATTAGAAGCAGTGGGCTACTAGTGACAAGCTAGTGACACAAAAGTTGACAAAGTCAGTAAGTAAGTATATCTTTAATTGGTGGAATTTAAGCGATTATTAATAAATGAAGCGGTATTAATGGTTGCAAATAAGGCATTTTGGGGATATAATCTATTAAAAGCACAGTTAATGGAGGAGTCTTATGGAAGTATATGAGATGCCTATTACGGTTGAAGAGTCAAGGAATTATCACAAGCTGTTATATCAGTTAAAAGCACTTAATCTTGTTGAATGGATTAAGACTTACATATTTACAGTTGTATTTAATATGATATTTGCATTTGTTATATTTACATTTTCAACAAATTTAGCATTATATATATGGAATAATGTACCAATGGGTATTAAGCTTCTGTTATTTGTTGTTGTATTCTTTCTTGTAGCATTGCAGAGATCTAAGAATATGCAGTTAAAAGCTATGTTACAGAAGTATTTTATTAATAATATTCCTCAGGAATTCTTATCAGGTGGAATACAGTTAAAGAAGATAAAAGTATCAAAGAATTCTTTAAAGGTGTATTATAGAAGATTTCACACACAGGATTTCAAATGATATTTCAGAATTGTAAAAGCTCCTTTTTGAATAAGAAAGGGGCTTTTAATATGCACAAGAATGGAGATAATATATGAGTTTATTAAATGTTGAACATCTTACACACGGATTTGGTGACAGAGCGATATTTGATGATGTATCGTTTAGATTATTAAAGGGTGAACATATCGGACTTGTTGGAGCTAATGGTGAGGGAAAGTCCACATTTATGAATATAATTACAGGGAAGCTTATGCCTGATGAGGGCAGGATTGAATGGGCTAAGAATATTAAGGTGGGATATCTTGACCAGCATTCTGTACTTGAAAAAGGAATGACTATAGGTTCTGTAATGCGGCAGGCATTTGATGATTTATTTGTTATGGAAGAACGAATGAATGAAATATGTGACAAGATGATGGATGCAGATGACGAGCAGATGACTGAATATATGGAAGAATTAGGTACAATTCAGGATATGCTTACTAATCACGATTTCTATATGATAGATGCTAAGGTTGAAGAAGTTGCAAGGGCATTGGGGCTTTTGGAGCTGGGACTTGATAAAGATGTAACAGATCTTAGTGGTGGACAGAGAACTAAGGTTTTATTAGGAAAGCTGCTTCTTGAAAAGCCTGATATTCTGCTTCTGGATGAGCCTACTAACTATCTTGACAAGGAGCATATTGACTGGCTTAAAAGATACCTTTTAGATTATGAGAACGCGTTTATATTAATATCACACGATATTCCATTTCTTAACAGCGTTATTAATATAATATACCATATGGATAACCAGCAGCTTAACAGATATGTTGGTGATTATTATAAGTTCCAGGAAGTGTATGAGATGAAGCAGGCACAGATGAAAGCAGCTTACGACAAACAGCAGAAAGAGATTGCTGATTTGAAGGATTTTGTTGCAAGAAATAAGGCCAGGGTTGCAACAAGAAATATGGCTATGTCAAGACAGAAAAAGCTTGATAATATGGAGATGATTGAGTTAGCTAAGGATAAACCAAAGCCAGAATTCAATTTTAAAGTTGCTAGAACTTCTGGCAAATATGTATTTACAACTAAAGATCTTGTAATCGGATATGATGAGCCTTTATCAAAGCCTCTTAATTTCGAGATGGAAAGAGGTAAGAAAATAGTACTTACAGGTGCTAACGGAATTGGTAAATCTACATTGTTAAAGAGCCTTTTAGGTTTAATTAAGCCTTTATCAGGTGAGGCAGTTATGGGTGATTATCTTGAGATAGGATATTTTGAACAGGAGATGCCACCTGATATTAACACAACCTGTCTTGAAGAGATATGGCAGGAATTTCCTGGTTTTACACAGTATGAGGTAAGGTCAGCATTAGCCAAATGCGGACTTACAACTAAGCATATTGAAAGCAAGGTAAGAGTGTTAAGTGGTGGTGAACAGGCAAAGGTAAGATTATGCAAGCTTGTAAACAGGGAGTCTAATATTCTTGTGTTAGATGAGCCGACTAACCACTTAGATGTAGATGCCAAGGATGAACTAAAAAGAGCACTTATAGAATACAAAGGAAGTATACTTATGGTATGCCACGAGCCAGAGTTCTATGACGGACTTGCAACAGACGTGTGGGATTGCAGTGAGTGGACGACAAGACTTTAAGTATAAGGAAATGAGGTGTGGACCGTGAAGATAGGTATATTTGATTCAGGAATTGGCGGCTTATCACTGCTTCATCAGGCAATGATAACATTGCCTGAAGTTGATTATGTATTTTATGCAGATGTTGATAATGTGCCATATGGAGAAAAGACTACAGAACAGATAAGAGAGTATGTAGACAGGGCAGTTGATTTTCTTGTATCAAAGGGCTGTAAGGCAATAGTATTAGCGTGCAATACAGCTACTAGTGCAGCCATTACATTTTTAAGAAATAAATACCAGATTCCAATAATCGGCATTGAACCAGCAGTTAAGCCAGCCTGCGCACATAACAGGGGTAAGAGGATAATGGTTGTTGCAACTCCGGTTACGGCTAAGGGAGTGAAACTTAAAAATCTTATTATGAAGTATGATATAGACTCAAAGGTAGATGTTATTGTACTTCCTAAGCTTGTAAGATTTGCACAGCAGGATGAATTTAATTCAGCAGAGGTTATGAATTATCTTAACAATCAGTTTGCAGGACATAATTTTAATGATTATTCAGAACTTGTGCTTGGCTGTACACATTTTAATTATTTCAAAGATTCATTTGCGAAGCTGTTTCCAGATGATATTGAGATAATAGATGGTAATATCGGAGTATCTAATAACTTAAAAAATATACTTATAAAGAATGGTGTTCTTGATAATAATGATGATAAACTGAGTGGAACTGTGGAATACTATTATTCTGGAAGAGCAGTTGACGATAAGGAACTGGAACATATTAAAATGCTGCACCGCAGACTTGAGGTTATGCGTAAGATTTAATTGTGGGGAATGATTAATGCAGAATAACCATATGTATATAGCAATAGATTTAAAGACATTTTATGCATCTGTGGAGTGTGTCGAAAGAAATTTAGACCCACTTGATACCAATCTTGTAGTTGCTGATCCCCAAAGAACTGAAAAGACGATATGCCTTGCCGTATCACCATCATTAAAGGCTTTCGGAATATCAGGAAGGGCAAGGCTTTTTGAGGTTGTACAGAAGGTCAAGGAGGTCAATGCACTAAGAAAGAGCAGGTTAAGAAACAGGCAGTTTACAGGAAGCTCATATAGTTCAGAAGAACTGAAGAATAATGAATCTTACGAGCTTTCTTATATAATTGCACCTCCAAGAATGTCTTTATATATGAAATACAGTACACAGATATATAACATTTACCTTAAATATGTTGCACCTGAGGATATTCATATATATTCGGTTGATGAAGTATTTATTGATGTCGGGGCATATCTTAATACCTATAAGATGACACCGCACCAGCTGGCTATGACTATGATTAAAGATGTGCTTGAGTCGACAGGAATTACTGCAACGGCAGGCATAGGAACGAATCTATATCTATGTAAGATTGCTATGGATATAGTTGCCAAGCATATTCCGGCAGATAAAGATGGTGTGAGAATAGCTGAGTTAGACGAACGAAGCTATAGGGAAAAGCTATGGGGACACAAGCCTATTACAGATTTCTGGAGAGTGGGTGCTGGATATGCTTCCAGACTTAAAGAGTATGGTATATATACAATGGGCGATGTTGCGAGATGTTCGCTTGGCGGTGATCAGGATTTCTATAATGAGGAACTGCTCTATAAACTGTTTGGGGTAAATGCAGAGCTCCTTATTGACCACGCGTGGGGGTATGAGCCGTGTACAATAGCAGACATTAAGCAGTATAAGCCAGAAAGCAACAGCATATCATCGGGACAGGTACTTCACTGTGCATATGATTATGAGAAGACAAGGTTAGTTGTATGTGAAATGGTAGATCTGCTTATGCTTGACCTTATAGATAAAGGACTTGTGACAGACCAGCTTGTGCTTACAGTTGGATATGATATAGATAATATATCCACCGGAAGAAGTGTAGGTGAGTATAAAGGCGAGGTTGTAAAAGACAGATATGGCAGGAAGATACCAAAGCACGCTCACGGAACGGCTAATCTTTCTCGTTATACAGCTTCAGTTGCACTTGCTACGCAGGCAGTTACCAGACTGTATGATGATATAGTAGATAAAAGGCTTTTATCAAGACGAATTAATATAACGGCTAATCATGTCATAACAGAAAAAGAAGCAGTTAATAAGAATTCTTCTTATCATCAGATGGATTTATTCACAGATTTTATTAATAAAGATGATAATGAGGAAGAAAGTGCTAAGCTTGAAAAAGAGAAGAAAGTCTTAAAGACTATGGTTGATATTAAGAAAAAATATGGCAAAAATGCAATTGTCAGAGGAATGAATCTTAAAGAAGGTGCGACAGCTATGGACAGAAACAGGCAGATTGGCGGTCATCACGAATAAAGCTGATAATTGGGAAATGAGAACTATTTTGAATGGATATGAAGATATAATTAATAAATCCCGTCCTGTAAATAACAGGCATAAAAGAATGTCTAATTATGAGCGTGCTGCTCAGTTTTCTCCATTTGCTGCACTTACCGGTCTTGGAGCAGCTATATCAGAAACAGCAAGGCTTACAGATGAGAAAATAGAACAGGACGAGGAACAACTTAATATTCTTAATAATAAATTCGCCATATTACGAGCAAATATAGCCAGCCAGCCGGTTGTGACCATAACTTATTTTGTTCAAGATTTAAGAAAAGCTGGCGGAAAATATGTTACAATAAGTGGCGTAATTAAAAAGATTGATGATTATCAGAAAATAATAGTTATGCAGAATAACATAATTATTAGTATTGATGATATTGCAGACATAAAATCAGATATATTTAACAGGATTATATAGAATATACTTTGAGGTAAAGATAATGAAACAGAGAGTACCATTTTATTATAACGAATTTGGATGTATAACAAGCGAATGTAGGGATAACTGCTGTATAGGCGGCTGGGAGATAGACATAGATGATGAAACCTATGAGCGTTATAATAATATGACAGGTGAGCTTAAACACAAGATTATTGACAGCATAACACAGAATGAAGATGAGGAGTATTGCTTCAAATTATGTGACGGCAAATGTCCTATGCTTGATGATAATGGCTTATGCGAAATACATAAAAATCTTGGAGAAGATTATCTTGGTGTTGTATGTAAGCAGTTTCCAAGATATTCGGAATATTATGGTACAATAAAGGAATCAGGAATTGGTCTTGCCTGTGAAGAGGCAGCAAGGATTATATTGTCTGAAAATCGTCCTTTTAGTATGGAAACTGCTGCCTGTGATGAACAATATGAACCGAGTTCAGAATATGACAGTTCATTTGCATTGCAGATATTTGCGGCAAGAGATTCTGTATTTAAGATATTAGCCGAGGAAAGTCTGTCAATACACGAAAAGCTGATTGTCATACTTGATATGGGAAGTAAAATCCAACAATGTATTAACACTGATGAGTATGATAATATTAAATCTGTTGTTAATGATTACCTCAAAGAAGGAATTACCCATACTTTGGAAGAAACAAGAAATCTAAGCGACAGCGGACAATTTGAGAATATATCATTACAACAGGGCATAAGACAGATTTTGTATCCTTATGAAGAAATGGAAGTGCTTAATCCTGAGTGGGATGTCATACTTAAGGATATTATTGACAGCCTTTTTGAGCAGATGAATGATGAAGAATACAATATACTCAATGAGGAATTTGGAACTTATATGGTTTCAAGGGCATATGAATACAGACAGCTTTTGGAGTATTTGGTGTTCAGATATTTTGCAAAGTCAATATATGATTATGATTTTCTTGGCAAATGCCAGATGTTAGTTACTAATTTCTTTGTTATAAGACAGATGGATATTATAAGGTGGTTGGATAACCACAGAGAGTATTCTTTCAAGGATAGAATGGATGTAGTGCACATTTTCTCGAGACAGGTTGAATATTCAGAAGATAATATAGAGAACCTTTATGAAGACTTTATTTTTGATGATATTTTTAAAACTGACAGTTTAATTGCTATTTTATGGATTGACAGCGAAAACATATAGGATTAATATGTAAATATATTTTTGAAAGGTTAGGGTTTTGGCAATGATTAAAGAAGCAATAGCTCAGTTAGTTAAAAGAGAAGACCTCACATCAGAGGTTATGGAACAGGTTATGGAAGAGATAATGACAGGAGAGGCTACAGATGCGCAGAAGGCTTCATTCCTTACAGCATTATCGATGAAAGGCGAGACAATTGACGAGATTACATCAGCAGCTAAGGTATTACGTTCACACTGCGAGCGTTTCCTTAATGATATGGATGTGCTTGAGATCGTAGGAACAGGCGGAGATGGTTCTAATACTATCAATATATCTACACTCTCATCAGTTGTTGTATCTGCCGTTGGAATACCTGTTGCAAAGCATGGTAACAGAGCTGCTTCAAGTAAATGTGGAACAGCCGATTGTCTTGAAGCACTTGGTGTAAAGATTGACTGTGCTCCAGCAAGAAGTGCCCAGATATTAAAGGATATTAATCTTTGTTTCCTATTTGCACAGAAGTATCACCCAGCAATGAGATTTGTTGGTGCTGTAAGAAAAGAGATGGGTATAAGGACATTATTTAATGTACTTGGACCATTAGCTAATCCAGCAGGTGCAACTATGCAGTTATTTGGTGTATATAGTGAAGAACTTGTTGAACCACTAGCGCATGTATTAAGAAATCTTGGTGTTAAGAGAGCTATGGTTGTATATGGCAAAGATTCTATTGACGAGATTTCTCTTAGTGCAGAGACTAAGGTATGTGAATTCAAGAACGATGAGTTTAAGTCATATATTATTAAGCCAGAAGATTTAGGAATTGCAAGATGTAATAAGGAAGATCTTGTTGGTGGAACACCGCAGGAGAATGCGGCTATAGTTAATGATATATTAGGTGGTGCTAAAGGCCCTAAGACAGACGTTGTATTACTTAACGCTGGTGCAGCTATATATCTTGCTTCAGATGGAATTACATTAAAGGATGGTATTGAGAAGGCAAGAGAGATTATTGTGTCAGGCAAGGCCAAGGAACAGCTTGAGAAGTTCATTGAAGAAACTAATAAATAATATTAAGTATTAAGGTTTATAAATTAATTAAACTAAAATTACTTAAATTATTACGAATGAAAAGACGATGGAGAAAGCAGAGGTCAGCCTAAAAAACAGAACAGCTTTATAAAAAATAGATGCGGGGCAGATTTATTGTTTCAGCATACTATACAAAGCAAGTAACTATTTAAGGAAAAGAGGTGGGGAATTGTCTAAATCCCGAAAAGTTCAGTTAGAGAAAAAAATTATGATTTTTTTAAGCAGCGGTGTCTTTATTTTTTCAGGCCTGTATGCGAGTAATGTGCAGGCGGCGCCCGTTTTTTCCAGTGGCAGTGCTTCTGATTCCACTGTTGCCGGTGTCAATAATACAGCTTCCGCTAATTCCAGCAGTGCTTTTGGTTATTTCAATACTGCCGGGGGCCTGGCATCCAGTGCTTTTGGCTGGAGCAATACTGCCAGCGCCGAAAATGCCAGCGCTTTTGGTTATGTCAACGAGGCGAGCGGCCTGGCGTCCAGCGCGCTCGGTTTCAGGAATAAAGCGGCCAATGAAAATGCCAGCGCTGTCGGTTATGGCAATAATGCCGGCGGTGTAGCGTCCAGTGCTTTTGGTTTCAGCAATGTTGCTAAAGTGGACTATGCCAGTGCTTTTGGCTATAGCAATGAGGCAAGCGGCCTGGCGTCCAGCGCAGTTGGTTTCAGGAATAAAGCGGCCAGTGAGAATGCCAGCGCTGTCGGCTATGGCAATAATGCTAATGCTCTGGCTGCCAGTGCAGTTGGCTACAATAATACAGCCGGCGGCGTAGGTTCCAGTACGATCGGCTATAATAATACGGCTACGAATGAAAATGCCAGTGCTTTTGGTTACGGTAATACTGCAGGCGGCCTGGCATCCAGCGCTTTTGGTTTCAGCAATACTGCTAGCGGCGATAATGCCAATGCTTTTGGCTATAATAATATTGCCAGCGGTTCCAAGAGCAATGTTTTCGGAACGGGAAATACTGTTTCCGGCAGCAGCAGTAACGCAGTCGGCACTGCTAATGAAGTTGCCGCTGAAAACAGCACTGCTATCGGCAATAACAATACGATCAGCTCCGGTGCAGAAAATTCGGCGGCGCTGGGAAATAATATCAGTATCAGCTTAAAAGACAGTGTAGCTTTGGGAAATAATTCTACAGCGACGGCGATCAACAGCGTTACGGGCAACAGCAGTTATACTAAATCGGCTGGTG
>OGHV01000837.1_pt1 | contig 19836 bp, 18 predicted proteins | sample 1571551 | NCBI WGS metagenome assembly OGHV01 (sample SAMEA2581960, study PRJEB24529) | metagenome | biome: Human gut stool | place: China | collected 2011 | reverse complement strand
GGTTCGGGAAGAGGTCGACCTTGATGTTTTCGAGGAACTCCTGGCTGTCCGTGCTGTTGCGCTGGATTTCCAAAAGGTTCTGGAGCCAGGCGGTCGTTTTGGATTGCAGGTCGTCCGTGCCCTCGTCCGTGTTGTAGAGCCAGTGAACGAGAATGCCGTCCTCGTCGATGCGGTGCATCGTCTCGGTGCGGATCTGGTATTCGACAGGGGTGCCGTCAGGGCCGATCACCGTGGTGTGAAGACTTTGGTAACCGTTCGTCTTCGGGATCGCGATGAAGTCCTTGAAGCGGGCGTGAACCGGCTTGTAGAGGCGGTGAAGGGCGCCCAGCGTCAGATAGCAGTCTTCAAGCGAGTGCACCACGACGCGGAAACCGTAGATGTCCAAAGCTTCGGTGAGCGACTGGTGCTTCTCGCGCATCTTGTTGTAGATGCCGTAGATCGTCTTGTCGCGGCCGAGAATGCGGCAGCGGATGCCGTCGCGGGAGAGGTGCTCGCGGGTGGCGTTCAGAATCTGCTCCAGGATCTGGCGGCGCTCCTGACGTCGGCGGAGAACGTTTTCGTAGAGCACCTTGTAGCGAAGCGGATAGCGGTTCGCAAAGCTCAGCTCCTGGAGCTCGCGGAAGACGTTGTTCATGCCGAGGCGGTGTGCGATCGGTACGTAGATGTCGAGCGTCTCACGCGCAATGCGTGCGCGCTTTTCCGGGCGCATGACGCCCAATGTTCTGAGGTTGTGCAGTCGGTCGGCGAGCTTCACCAAGATGACGCGCACGTCTTTGGACATGGCGAGGAGCATCTTGCGGAAGCTCTCCGCTTGGGCGACTTCGTTTGAAGAGAAGCGGAGCTTGTCGAGCTTGGAGACGCCGTCGACCAATTCCGCCACCGCCACGCCGAACTTCTCCACCATTTCGCGCTTGCCGATGGGGGTGTCTTCGAGCACGTCGTGCATGAGCCCCGCTTCGATCGTCTCCGCATCCATCTTCCAGGAGGCGAGAATCGACGCAACGGCGATCGGATGGGTGATGTAGGGTTCACCCGACTTTCGGAATTGGCCGAGGTGCGCGTTGTCCGCGTAGCGGTACGCTTCGCGGATCTTCTCGACGTCCGCGGTCGAGAGGAAGAGCCGGCACCGGTCGATCAGTTGGTCCGCGGTCGTGAGCACCTTCGGCCCCTGCGGCGTGAAGAGCGGCAGGTCCGCGTCCGGAAGCGTTTCCGGCGTGGGCGAAATGGGGATCGGCGCACGCGCGTGCCGTGCGAAGCGGAAGGGCGCAATGGGTTTGCGCGGCGGCATCGGCATCGGAGGCGAGGTGAGCCCGTCTTCCTTGGTGGCGTACAAGTCGTCGGGGTATTCGTAGACGTCGACGGACATGGCGGATCCTCTGCGGGGAGAACTGATCGACACGAGGGGTTGAACAAAAACGGCCGGCGCGCTTCCGCGTGTAGAGCGCACGCGGCTCGGAAATGCTGCAAGCGCTTCAGAAAGCGCGCGTCTTTTAAGTTTACGGCACGCGCTTGAGCATTTCGAGACCGACGTCGCCGTGGGCGATTTCGCGAAGCGCCAAAACGACGGGCTTGTCCTTGGCTTCGACCTTGGGCGTGTCGCCCTGAGTCAGCTGACGCGCGCGGTAGGCGGCGACGAGCACCATCTGGAAGCGGTTCGGGATCTTCTTGAGGCAGTCTTCAACGGTAATGCGGGCCATCTTGATTGACGTAGGGTTTGATGGGTGTTCGGATGGCGGTCGACGGTCGTCGACGACCAAAGGGCGGAGGCGACACCTCTAAGAGGCGCCGCGGCATCCGCCCGCGGTATGAGTTCGACGTAGGCTTACTCCTGCGCCGCGCCCGAGGGAACGGGCACGCCCAAACTCGCAAAGGTGTCCTTGTGGCGGACGGCCTGCTGCGCGTAGGCGAGGCGGCTCGCCGTCACGACGGCGACAAGCTGCGAGAGTGCCGTATCGAAGTCTTCGTTGATTATAACGTACTCGAATTCCGGGGCATGCGCCATCTCGGCGCCGGCGCCGAGGAGGCGTCGCGTGATCGTCTGAGGGGAGTCGGTACCGCGATGGTTGAGCCGCCACTCCAAGGCTTCGATCGAGGGCGGCAGGATGAAGATCCCGATCGTCCCCGCAAAGCGCGAGCGGACCTGGCGGGCACCCTGCCAGTCGATTTCAAGGAGCACGTCGTTTCCGGCAGCCATCTCCTTTTCGATCCACACGCGGCTCGTGCCGTAGTGGTTGCCGTGCACGAGGGCGGACTCGAGGAATTCGCCGCGGGCTTCCATCGCGAGGAATTCCTCTTCGGTGACGAAGTGATATTCGCGGCCGTTTTCCTCACCCGGGCGCGGCGCACGGGTCGTGTGCGAGATGGAGAGGCGGATCCCGGGCTCACGCGCAAGGAGCGCGTTCACCAGGGTGGACTTCCCGGCGCCCGAAGGGGCCGTCACCAAAAAGAGACGGCCGGCGTGGTCGGCCTGACGGTGGTTTTCTGTCATGGTGGTACTCACTCGAGATTCTGAATCTGTTCGCGGAGCTGCTCGATCACGACCTTGAGCGCCATGGAGGCGTTGGTCATTTCGATGGCGGCGGCCTTGGAGCCGAGGGTGTTCGCCTCCCGGTTCATTTCCTGCGCCATGAAGTCGAGACGGCGGCCGACGGGGCCGCCCTTTTCCAAAATGCGGCGGACTTCGTTGAGGTGCGTGACGAGACGGTTCATCTCTTCGTCGACGTCCAGACGAATGGCGTAGAGCGTCACTTCCTGGCGGATGCGATCCGACACCTCTTCACGGGTGAGCGTGCTCTTTTCTGTCAACGCCGAGGCGAGAGCGTCTTCAAGACGCTCGGTGAGCTTTCCTTCGACGTGCGCGATGATGCGGGGGATTTCGGCGCGGACCTCTTCGACGGTCGCCTCCATCTGGGCACAGTAGTCGAGAAGCACCTTGGCGAGGGCTTCGCCCTCCCGGCGGCGCGCCGCCGAGAAGGCGGTGAGCGCCTCATCCAACACCTTGAGGATGCTGGCCGCAAGCTCGTCGCGGTCGGCCCCGGCTGTTTCGGCGATCCCGGGCATTTCGAGAAGTTCGGCCACGGTAAGGGGCGGCGTTTCCGGGATCACCTTCCGGATGGACGCCTGAAGTTCCGCGATGCGGCGAAGCGCCGCCTCGTTCAGCGAGGTCGGGAGGCCCGCTTCGGAAGCCTTCAGTGAAATGCGGACTTCCATCTTGCCGCGGGCGACGCGCTTTTGGATCTGTTCGCGAACGAGTCCGTCCGCGAAGCGGAGCGACTCGTCCATGCGGAGCGTCAGGTCAAGGAATCGTGAATTGACGGCGCGGCACTCGACCGAAATCTTCCCTAGGGGAGAGAGACCTTCGGCGACGGCGTAGCCCGTCATGCTCGATACGGCATGCATGGGGTGAATCCTCAAAAAGGGTTGTTCTCAACGCTTGCGGCACCGCAGGAACGCTTCGTCGGCACTGCGGCCGGCCGCTTGGGCCGCATTGTAATGAGAAAGCCGGGGAAGCTGTTTAGAATGAGCCGACCCGCTCACGATGGGAAATCTATCCATGGAAGCCTCTTCGACACCCACCAAGCGACACGTAGCTTTTGCCGCCGACCAAAACTTCGCCGTCCCGCTCATTACGGCGGTCTACTCGTACTGCCGTCGGAACGCCCCGTCGGTCGTGCACATCCTGCACGAAGACCTCTCAAAGGCGACGCAAAGCGCACTTTCGATGTTGGTGCATGACTGCGGCCACGAACTTGTCTTTCACGACCCTGCGGCGGCTTTGCTGAAGTCACGGGAAGGGTGCACGGTCTCCTCAGTGGCGACCTGTTACCGATACCTTTTGGCGGACATGCTTCCGGAAGCTGATCAGGTTCTCTACGTGGATGCGGATACGCTGACGTTGGAAAGTCTTGACGACTTGTTCGGGTTGAAGCTTGGAAACGCGTATGCGGCCGGGTGTCCGGACGTTCAGGAAGGGTTGGATCTTGATCGACTCCAGAGCGTTGCAGAACGTTTGGGGGTTCCTTTGGAGGAACTCAAGGCGAAATACGTCAATGCCGGCGTGCTGCTCCTCAATACGAAGAAGATTCGGGATGAGGGGCTGACGTCGAAGTTTTTGGCTTTGGACGCAGGAGAGACGCTTCTTTATCGAGATCAGGATGTTCTGAACCTCACGTTCGCCGGAAAGATCCTCCATTTCTCGAGGCTCTTCAATCTGATCGGCATTGAAAACTACCAGGGTGAGGATGCGCCAAGGCTGATTCACTTCACCGGGCGTGCGAAACCTTGGTACGTCAGCGTGACGCCGTATCACGATGCCTATCGCCAAACGTGGCGCGAATGGACGGCGCGTCTCCGCGAATTGGGTGCCCCCGACTTTCCCGACGACATCGCCGTGCTGCCTCTCCCGTCCGCACTTGTTCGTGCACGCACGACGGAAAACAAGATTCCGGCTTACGAAGCGGTGCTTCGTGCGGTGGAGGCTCTTCAGCAGGCTGGGGATTCGAAAGCGTCTCTCAGGTCGGCGGTGGCGACGGCTGTGTGCAGGCTTCACCGTGAGTTGGCAAGCCAAGGTCAGCGCGACAAGCAGTTGGACTACTACCTGTTGGGCGTACTGAATGCATTGACCCCGGAAGAACTCGATAGCCTGCCCGGCAAGGAAGGCGACATTCTCCGGTTTTTGCGTCGTCACCAAAGGAAGGGCCTCAAAACCTTGCGGCTTCCGTGGGGAGGTGCTGCGGTTTGGATGAGTCGGTTTGTGAATTGATTTTGGAATGGAATGATGACTGTCATGACTGAAGACATTGCACAGAAGAACGAACTGGCCCAGCGGCCCGACGGACGCCGCACTGATGAGATCCGCCCCGTCACCTTCCAAAGGGGCTTCACCAAATACGCCGAAGGGAGCGTCCTCATCGCCGTGGGCGACACGAAGGTGCTCTGCACCGCGAGCGTGACGCCGGGTGTCCCCGCGTTCCTCCGTGGCCAGGGCGAAGGCTGGGTGACGGCGGAGTACGGACTTCTCCCCCGATCTACCGGTACGCGTTGCGACCGTGAGGCCACCCGCGGCAAGCAGAGCGGCCGCACGCAGGAGATTCAGCGCCTGATCGGCCGCAGCCTCCGCGCGGCGGTCGACAGGAAGCGTCTCGGCGAATGGACGATCCAGATCGACTGCGACGTCCTGCAGGCGGACGGCGGCACCCGCTGCGCCTCGATCACGGGCGCCTGGGTGGCGCTTCGCGACGCCGTCGACGGGATGCTCGCGAAAGGCCAAATTGAAAGTGATCCGATCGTCGCGCAGGTGAGTGCGGTCTCGGTAGGCGTCGTGGACGGGCGCCCGGTGCTCGACCTCAACTATGTTGAGGACAGCGCGTGCGGCACCGACATGAACGTCGTGATGACGGCGGCGGGCGGCTTCGTCGAGATCCAGGGAACGGCCGAAGGTGCGCCCTTTACGGATGAGGAGCTCACGGAACTCATCCGTCTTGCGAAGAAGGGGAATGCGGAACTCGCCCGTCTTCAGTCGGAAGCGCTCAGCCGCTGACGCCCTCAACTCCCACAAACAAGGAACCCTCATGGAACAACCGCAGAAAAAACTCGTCCTCGCTTCCGACAACAAGGGGAAGCTCCGCGAATTTCAGGCGATGTTTTCGCCGCTCGGCGTCGACGTGGCGCCGCAGGGCGCCTTCGGCGTGACGAGCGCGGAGGAACCCTTCCGGACCTTCCTCGAAAACGCCCTCGCCAAGGCGCGGCACGCCTCCGCCCAGACGGGGTTGCCCGCCATGGCGGACGATTCCGGAATCTGCGTGGACGCTCTTGGCGGCGCCCCCGGCGTCTGGTCCGCGCGCTTTGCGGGCGAAGACGCAGACGATGCCGCCAACAACAGGCTTCTCGTCGAAAAGCTTCAGAGCGCCGCCTCCCGCCGTGCGCACTACATGTGCGTGCTCGTCGCGGTGAGGTCTCCGGAGGATCCGGAACCTTTGGTCGCTGAAGGCGTTTGGCAGGGCGTGGTGGTCGACCAACCGAAGGGGGAGGGCGGCTTCGGCTACGACCCGCACTTTCTCGTGCCGGAGTTGGGCCGCACGGCGGCTGAACTCACGGCGGAAGAAAAGAATGCGCGCAGCCACCGCGGCCGCGCGCTCGCCGTCATGGCGAAGCTTCTGAAGGACCGTTGGCAGTGGTGAGCGTTCAGCCCCAACGTCTCTTGGACATTCCCCTCGGGCTCTACGTCCATTGGCCATGGTGCGTGCGGAAGTGTCCCTACTGCGACTTCAATTCGCACCGCTCGCCCGCGGTGCTGCCCGAAGACCGCTACGTGGACGCGCTTCTTGCGGAACTCGACCGCCGCGCCGAAACGGTGGAAGGCCGCACCGTCGAGACGATCTTCATCGGGGGCGGGACGCCGAGTCTGATGTCGGGTGAGGCGGTCCGGCGACTGATGGAGGGCATCCGCTCGCGCGTCGATGTGGCGGCCGATGCAGAAGTCACTCTGGAAGCCAATCCCGGGGCGTCCGACGAAGCGAAGTTCGAAGCCTTCCGGCGGGCGGGCGTCAACCGCCTGTCGCTCGGCATCCAAAGCTTCTCGGACGAACGCCTCCGCGCCATCGGCCGCATCCACGATGCGGCGCGCGCCCGCGAAGCGGTGCGTGCGGCGGGGCGCGTCTTTGAGAACTTCAACCTCGACGTGATGTTCGCGCTCCCCGGCGAATCGGTCGGGGAGCTCGCCCGCGAGCTGGACGAAGCCGTTTCCTCCGGAGCGACGCACCTGTCGTTTTATCAACTCACGATCGAACCCGGCACGTCGTTCGCGAAACGAACGCCGGAGAACCTTCCCGACGAGGATCTCACCGCCGACATGGGCGAGATGGTGGCGGAAAAGTTGGCCGCCGCAGGGTTCGAGCACTATGAAGTCTCAGGCTACGCCCGCCCGGGTCGGCGCACGCGACACAACCTCATCTACTGGACCTTCGGCGACTATCTGGCGTTGGGGGCGGGCGCGCACTCCAAGGTGACGTCGGCAAGTCCCGAAGGGGAACTCCTCATCCGGCGCGAGCAGCGTTGGGCGTCGCCCGCGAAATACATGGAGGCGGTTGAAGTCGGCGATTCGGGCCGCTTCGGCACGGAAGCGGCGCTCACCGTCGATGCGGAGGCGCTTCCCTTCGAATTCATGCTGAATGCGTTGCGCCTCACCGAAGGGGTCGATGCGGCGCTCTTCGAAGCCCGGACCGGACTTCCCCTCTCCGTCATTGAGCCCACGTTGGTGAGGCTCCGCAGCGAAGGACTCTTGGTCGACGACCCGTCACGGATCCGCACGACGCCCAAGGGGCTTGCGTTCCTCTCCGACGTTCAGGAACGCTTCCTGGAGACTTTTGAATAGCGGGCATGTGCACCAATTTGGTGCGCATGCCTCATGGAAACCCTGCGCCATATGAGCGCAGGCACGCAAACCCCGGCATAATGTGCGGGTTCGGGTGCGAAGGCCCGGGCCCGCTTTTTGGCATGCGGGTTGCTTAACCCTGGGCGTAAGGGCTTCCGCCCACCGGAATTTGTTTTCGGCCGACCGGCGAACACCGACACGACCGGTCCGGCCTTTATGGAGTACGCAAGATGACGTCCGCCGCTGATGTGCTGCAGATGATTAAGGACAACGACGTGAAGTACGTGGACTACCGCTTCACGGACATGCTGGGGAAGGAAATGCACCTCACGGTGCCCGCCCATCGTGTCGACGACGACGTGTTCGAGCTCGGGCAGGCCTTCGACGGCTCGTCCTTCGCCGGCTGGCGCGGCATCGAAGCGTCCGACATGATGCTTCTCCCGGACCCGGCCACGGCCCGCATGGACCCGTTCCGCGAGGCGAACACGCTGGTTCTCACGTGCGACGTGCTGGAGCCCACGACCGGCAAGGGCTACGAGCGCGATCCGCGCTCGTGCGCGCGCCGCGCCGAGGCCTACCTCAAGTCGACGGGGATCGGCGATACGGCCTACTTCGGTCCCGAACCCGAATTCTTCATCTTCGACAGCGTCGCCTGGGATCTGAAGGCGGGCCACAGCTTCTTCAAGATCGGTTCCGAAGAAGCCCCCTGGTCCTCGGGTCTTGACCTCGAGGGCGGCAACCTCGGCCACCGCAACCGCATGAAGGGCGGCTACTTCCCGGTCCCGCCGTGCGATTCGCTCCACGACATCCGCACCGAGATGTGCACGCTCATTGAACAGCAGGGCGTTCCGGTCGAAATCCACCACCACGAAGTGGCGGGCGCCGGCCAGTGCGAAATCGGCACGAAGTTCAGCACGCTCGTCGAGCGCGCCGACTGGACGCAGATCACGAAGTACACGATCTGGAACGTCGCGGCCGCCTACGGGAAGACGGCGACTTTCATGCCGAAGCCCGTCGAGGGCGACAACGGTTCCGGGATGCACGTCCATCAGTCGATCTGGAAGGACGGCGAGAACCTCTTCGCGGGGAACGGTTATTCGGGTCTCTCCGACCTGGCGCTCTACTACATCGGCGGCATCATCAAGCACGCCCGTGCGCTGAACGCCATCACGAATCCGGGCATCAACTCCTACAAGCGTCTGGTGCCGGGCTTCGAAGCCCCGGTGAAGCTCGCCTACTCCGCCCGCAACCGTTCGGCCTCGATCCGCATCCCGCACGTGACGAGCCCGAAGGCCCGCCGCGTGGAGGTGCGCTTCCCCGATCCGCTCTGCAATCCGTATCTCGGCTTCGCCGCGATGCTGATGGCGGGCTTGGACGGGATCGAAAACAAGATCCATCCGGGCGAAGCGGCCGACAAGAACCTCTACGATCTGCCGCCCGAAGAAAACGCGAAGATCCCGACCGTCGCCCCGTCGCTCGAAGTTGCGCTCGACGCGCTCGACGCCGACCGCGACTTCCTCCTCAAAGGCGGGGTCTTCACGAACGACATGATCGACGCGTACATCGCCCTGAAGCGCAAGGAAGTCCTCCGTGCGCAGATGGCCGTGACGCCGCTCGACTTCGATCTCTACTTCTCGCACTGATGCCGGGTCGGCCCCGACGCTTCAGCCGTCGGGGCCGGACGGGTGCCCGGGAAGGGATCGAACCCCACGCAGGGTAAGCGAACGGCGGTCCGGCGGACCGCCGTTTTGCGCAGAAGGGGGGCCTTCCAAAACTTCCCGCCCGTCCCGTCAGCCCCATTCAGTCCCTTCCCCATCCTGAAGAAGGCCGCCATGACTCCTCCGCAAAATCACCGTCCGGTCCGCGACGCACATCCCGCACTGCTTTCGCCCGCAGCGAAGGCCTGGGCGGACGCGCTCTCCGCGGCGATGGTCTGGGTGGATGGCGAAGGGCGGCTTCTCGAACTCAACCTCGCCGCGGAGGCGATGACGGGGCGCACGCGAAAGAGTGCGCTCGAAACCCCCGCCGCGGCGCTCTTTCCCGAGCTTGCGGAGTGGCTCGGGAAAGAGGGTGCCGTGCGCGGCACGATCGCCGTCGAGACGGCGGAGGGCACCCGCCGCACGATGGCGGCGGCGCTCTCCGCGTTGACGGACGATGGCATGCGCGTCTTGGAGCTCACCGACCTGCAGGGCGTTTTGGAAGAAGCCCGCGCAGGCGTCGAGCGCGACGTGCGCGCCGCGAACGCGACGCTCCTCCGGAACCTCGCGCACGAAATCAAGAACCCTTTGGGCGGCATCCGCGGCGCGGCGCAGCTTCTTCGCAGTGAACTCACGAACCCCGACGATCTGGAATGCGTCGGCGTGGTGCTCTCAGAAACCGAGCGTTTGATGCGCCTCACGGAGCGGATCCTCTCTCCCTATAGGCCGCAGCGCGCCGACGCGAGGGCGAACCTGCTGCCGGTCCTTGAGCGCGTGCGCCGCGTCGTCGAAAAGGATCTCCCCGCCTCGGTGGAGCTCGTGCGCGACTACGACATTTCCTTGCCCGCCGTGAAGGGCGACGAAGAGCGCCTCACGCAGGTCTTCCTGAACCTTGCGACGAATGCCCTCGAAGCGCTCGCCCGGCAGGGCGGGGGCGGGACGGTGCGCATCCGGACGCGCATCGTGCGCGATGCGCGGCTCCTTGAGGGGCCCGTCCGTCAGGCGGCGTCGGTCGAGGTGGAGGACGACGGCCCCGGCGTTCCGGACGAACTCCAGGAGCAGATCTTCTACCCGCTCGTGACGACCCGCGCCGAGGGGACGGGCTTGGGACTTGCGTTGGTGAAGAGCTGCGTCGAGGGTTGCGGTGGCGCCGTGCAGTTGGAGAGTCGGCCCGGACGAACCGTCTTCCGGGTACTTCTCCCTCTGGCGCCGCCCGACCTGAGCGACTCGATCCCCAATGCTCCCGACTCCACCACATCTGCAGCCACCCCTTCATCCACCCCGAACGGAACCCGCCATGAATGAAAGGACCGACATGACCGACGACCGCACCGAAGGTGCCGAGGGCCCCGTTTGGATCGCCGACGACGACCGCTCCATCCGCTGGGTGCTTGAAAAGGCGCTCACGCGGGCCGGGATCACGTTCCGTGCGTTCGACCGAGGGGATGCGGTCTTGAGGGCGTTGGAGGACGGCGCGGAGGCGCCGCTCGTCCTCGTCTCGGACGTGCGCATGCCGGGGATCTCCGGCACGGACCTGCTCACCAAGGTCGCGGAGGCGCATCCCGAGATGCCCGTCATCATCATGACGGCCTTCTCCGACCTGGAGAGCGCCGTGACTGCGTTTCGCGGCGGCGCGTTCGAGTACCTCGCGAAGCCCTTCGACATCGAGGGCGCGGTGGAATTGATCCGCCGCGCGATGGCCGAGGGGCGGCGTCGCCGCCCCACGGGGTGTCCGGCGGAAGCCGGGGCTGCCGCTCCCGCCGCTCCGGCATCGAAACCGACGACGAAGGCCTCGGCCGACCGTTCGTCCACCCCGGCGTGGTCCGACGACATGGTGGGGGCGGCCCCCGCCATGCAGGAGCTCTACCGTGCGATCGGGCGCTTGGCGAAGAGCACGGCGACCGTGCTCATCACGGGCGAGTCGGGTGTGGGGAAGGAAGTGGTTGCGCGGGAAATCTGGCGCCACAGTCCCAGGAGCCACCGCCCCTACGTCGCCATCAACATGGCGGCGATCCCGAAGGAACTTCTGGAGAGCGAACTCTTCGGGCATGAAAAGGGCGCCTTCACGGGCGCGGTGGCGACGCATCAGGGGCGCTTCGAGCAGGCTCGCGGCGGGACGATCTTTTTGGATGAAATCGGCGACATGCCGATGGAACTTCAGACGAGGCTTCTGCGGGTGCTGAGCAGCGGCTCCTTCTACCGCGTGGGCGGGCGGGAACTCCTCACGGCGGACGTGCGCGTGCTGGCTGCCACCAACCGCGACCTTGAAGCCATGGTCGCGGAAGGGCGCTTCCGCGAAGACCTCTACCATCGTCTCCACGTCATCCGACTGCGCATCCCGCCGCTGCGCGAGCGCAGGGAGGACGTGGCGCCCCTGTGCCGGCACTTCCTCACGGCGGGCGCCGCCCGGTTCGGGGTGGAACCCCGGGTGCTCACACCCGAAGCCCTCGCCAAGCTCGAAGCCTTCCCCTTCCCGGGGAACGTCCGTCAGTTGGAGAACATCTGCCGGTGGCTCCTCGTGATGGCGCCTTCGATCGAGGTGCGCCCCGAAGACCTTCCGCCGGAGGTTCTGGAGGGCGACGCGCTTTTGGGACATGCGGCCCCCGCGCCTTCAACCTCCGGTGCGCTCAAGACGCCGGGAGCGGTGCCCGCGGGGTACGCCTCCGCTCCTGAGGCTTCCACCTCTGAGGGGGCAGCCGCGCCCTCGGGCGATTGGTGCGCGGTGCTCCGCACGGAAGTGGGGAAGCGTTGGGACGCGATGCGTGCGTCTGGCGACGGGGACGGCCTCCTTTGGGATGCGCTGATCGACGACTTTGAACGCACGGTCATTCTGGAGGCGCTTCGCCGCACGCGCGGGCGGCGCCTTGAAGCGGCCGCCCATCTGGGGTTGGGCCGCAACACGCTCTCCCGAAAGATCCGGGAGTTGGGGCTCGAACCCTGGGGGCGCGACTGATGGGGCGCCCGGCTGAACCCACCCGGGTGAATCCTCCGGGAACGGCGGAGACGCCCGAAAACGCCTCCGGCGGCGTTCTCATCGTGGCGCTCCCCGGCATGGGACCGGAGCGCCCGCCCGAACCCGAGGGCGTCGATCCCGAGTCCTGGACCGAAATGTTGGAGCGTCCGCGCGGTCTCATCACCGCGACGCAGGTCGACCGCGGTCCTTACGTGCGCCGCGCGCTTGCGTGGCTCACGGCGGCGGGATTCGACGTCAACGCGGCCTCCCGGCACTTCGCCGTCATGACGTGGCCTGGCCCGTCGGAGGATGCGTGCGAGGATTCGTCGGCACACAACGCAAGCGGGCGCCGCATGGTTCCTCCGGAGGCCAAGGGGGCGAGGCTCCCCAGATGGTTGGCCGCGAACGCTAGCGGCTTTCTGGAGGTTTCGGCAAGGCGCCGTCCCAAGTTGGTCGTTTTTCTGTCGGGGGCGATGTTGGAGGCGTCGGAGTCGCCGGAACTTGCCTCATCCGTCACGGACATCTATGGCGCCCCGCAGACGCCGCCCTGCCGTCTGACCGACACCCGTCTTGCGGTGTGGGCGCAGCGCCGTCGGCAGGCGCTCTTTCTCGCGTTGCCCGTCTCCGCCGCGCAGGCTACAACCCTTGATTTTAGGGTTGCACTGAAAGAAGGGTTGAGTAGACTCTTGGAGAAGAAAGGGCTTTTCTGATCTTTGAGAGTATGGTGTATAAGGTGTTTTCGGATTTGTTATGTGGCGTAGCTATTGGGTTTTTATTTAAATGAAGGTTTGTCCGAAGTCGCGTGAATCAAGATTTGGTTAGGAATGAGTGATCTGCTGAGAGGAAGAGGGTTTTACTTTAGGTGTGCCTGTGCGCCTTCTTGTTAAGATAACTGCTGCCTTCGTGAGTTTTGTGCTGATGTCGAATTTGCGTTTTTGGTCGAAAAATGGGATAAAATATGTTCTCGCGAAAATTAATATAAAGGGTGTTCGGGTTCAGGTCATTGAGGGTGATCCTTACTTGCATTTGGCGGTACGGTATTTTGAAGCTGTTGAGGTTGTATCGGGTTTTGATGCTATCTCTTGGCTTGATATTATTTTACATTGGGTTCGATTGGTTAATATTCCTGGTCGAGAGGGTCTGGGTCTGTTTGCGGCTTTGAAGCGTAAGGCCATCAGGTTATTTAATTTGACGGTTAATGATTTGTTGGCTAGGGCAAACATTGGTGATTGTTTGTTTGGAAATCACGGTTCAAAAGTTATTTTTGTTACCGCTCATGTTCATGGTTTGATTTACAGTTGTCACTCGCCAGGCTTCAGGGTTTTGCATGTAAAGGATGAGCTTCGTTTTGATAGATTCTCTGACATCTTGAACGAGGTTGAGTGCCTGTACGCTGCTGGCTGTGTGGATAAAGATGAAGGCTTGACAGTATTTACAAATATCCGCCAAGACAGGATCGTTCGCGCTTATCGGAAGCTGCATCCCAATCGGCGAATTATTGTCCGATATCACGATCGACTTTTCGATGGATTGGGTGATCGAGTGGCTCGTCAGGGTATTGTTGATATGCTGTCTGCATTGTGTGCTGGTGGTGTTGTCGATGAGGTGGAGTCATACTATCGCGCTGATGCAGAAATGATGGGTGGACTCTATCGCCCAAATGGTGTTGATCCTAAAAGGATGGTTGTATTTAATGGGTCAACTAGAAGTGCCCTATATCATTTTATAGATGGATCAAAAGATGGTTCTCGTCGAAAAGCTCTTGATAGTGTCAGGGCTGAGATTTTTCGAATTTATCCTTGCATCAAATCATGGGTCCGAGAGCAGACTTTGCCTAAAATTGGAGCCTGGATGACGTATGAGCAATATCTATTGGAGTCGGCGGGGGCTGAGATTGTTGTAGATCTAGTTAGACTTGGTCAAGATGAAGGTTTCTCCTATAGAATACCTGAGGCACTTTTTGGGAACCGAAAAATTATCACTAATCGAATGATTCTTCGTGAAGAGCCTTTTTATAGCCCAGAACGAGTTTTTTGATTGGGGTGGATCCTCTCTCGAGGCTCCAAAGTTTTCTCGAGAGTGATATTGAACCGTTGCCGGAGTCCATCCTCAGGCTTTACGACGCGTCGCTTTGGTGGACGGCTGAGGACCCCCGACGCGACGATCGCCAAACGAATACGGCAGAACGAAGAAGGGATTTTTTGCGATGAAAGGCATCATTCTTGCGGGCGGGAGCGGCAGTCGACTCGTCCCCTTGACCAATACGACCTCGAAGCAGCTTCTTCCGGTCTACGACAAGCCCATGGTCTACTACCCCCTCTCAACGCTGATTGATTTGGGGATACGCGAGATCCTCATCATCTCAACGCCGAGGGACCTTCCGAACATTGAGGCGCATTTCGGAGACGGTACTCATTTGGGCGTCAGGCTCACGTACCGCGTACAGGAGAAACCCAACGGCATTGCCGAATGTTTCCTCATCGCGGAAGACTTCATCGACGAGCCGGTCTGCCTCATTTTGGGCGACAACATCTTTGTGCTTGGAGGGGAGCTTGCAGGGCTCAGGGCTCTGGGGCAACAGGAAGACATGACTCAGGCGCACATTCTGCTCTGTCCCGTACCGGATCCCGAGCGCTTCGGCGTGGCGGATTGCGATGAGACCGGCAAGGTCCTGCGGCTCGTTGAAAAACCGAAGGTGCCGACGTCGAACCTCGCTTCCGTGGGGCTCTATTTCTATCCCAAAGACGTGGTGAGGTTGGCAAAGTCGCTTCGGCCGTCGGTTCGAGGCGAGCTAGAGATCACGGACCTCAACAACCTCTATCTGAATGAAGGCCGCCTGCGCGCGCTCCGCATGCATGAGGATTCCCGATGGCTTGATGCCGGTACGCCGGACGCCCTGTTGGCGGCCTCCGTGTTGATGGAGCGCGAATACCGGGAAAGGAAGAATCCTGCAGGTTACGTCGAGGTTTTGGCCTTGAGGCGTGGTCTCATCGGGGATGACGAGTTTGAAGAGCTCCTCGGCTCAATGAAGCCCGGCACGCCCTACCGCGAGCATCTCCGGTCGCTCACGTCCTCCACCATGCGGGACGAATGAGGTGACGGTATGAATCGCATTGAAACAGCTATCCCAGGCGTCTGCATTCTGGAGCCGAAGGTCTTCGGCGACGAACGCGGTTGGTTCATGGAGTCTTGGAATGCAAGAACCTTCCGGGCACTCGGCATCGATGCCGACTTCGTTCAGGACAACGAGTCCTACTCCCGGTACGGCGTGATCCGCGGCCTGCACTTCCAACGCGGTGCGGCCGCGCAGGCGAAGCTCGTCAGGGTGATCGAAGGAGAAGTCCTTGATGTTGCGTTGGACGTTCGGGCCGGGTCGCCGACCTTCGGGCGGCACGTCGCCGTGCGGCTATCCGCAGAGAACCGACGCCAGTTTTTCATTCCCCGAGGTTTCGCCCACGGGTTCGCCGTCCTGAGTCCGACGGCGCACTTCGCGTACAAGTGCGACAACTTCTATGCTCCCGATGCCGACGGTGGCATTTCGGCGACGGACCCCGCACTCGGGATTGAATGGGGGATTCCCGAGGCATCGAGAATTTTCTCCCCCAAGGATTCGGCTGCACCGTCTTGGGCCGACTACGTTGAGGCGCCGGTGTTCCGGGCGGAGGACTTTTCATGATCCTCATTGCCGGAAGCAGGGGGCAGCTTGGTCAGGCCGTCGCGGAGGAGGCGAAGAGATTCGGGATCCCCTTCAGGGCAGTTGACCGTGAGGGGCTCAACATTGCCGACGCGGACGCCGTCCGCACGTTCTTCGAGGCGGAGGCCCGAAGCGGGCGGGGCGCTTTTGAGTGCATCATCAACTGTGCGGCCTACACGCAGGTTGACAAGGCCGAAGAGGCCGGTGAGGCGGCCTCGGCATTCGCCGCCAATGCGTTGGGACCGTGGCTTCTCGCGAAAAGCGGCATTCCGATCCTGCACGTCTCGACGGATTACGTCTTTGATGGTGAGGACAGCGTTCCCTACGGCGTCTCCGATCCCTGCCGCCCCGTCTCGGTCTACGGCCTCTCGAAGCGTGCGGGCGAAACGGCGCTGATGGAGTCGGGGGCTTCCGGCGTCATCGTGCGGACGGCTTGGGTGTACTCGGTGCGGGAAGGAACGCGGAACTTCTTTCAAACGATGAGGCGTCTGGGCTCGGATCCTACGCGTGAGGCGCTTTCGGTCGTCAACGATCAAAGGGGAGCGCCGACGTTGGCTGAGGATCTCGCCGCCGCGCTCATCACGCTCTACCGAAAAGGGGCGCACCTCCGTCCCATGCATCTCCTCCACTTTACGAATGCGGGGAGCTGCACCTGGTTTGAGTTCGCCGAAGAGATCGTCCGGTTGACGGGAGGATGCGTTCCCGTCAAGCCGATTCCTTCCTCGGCGTACTCCACGAAGGTCCGGCGTCCCGCCTACAGCGTGCTTTCGCTCGATGAGATCGAGGCCCTCTACGGCATCCGCCCGCGACCTTGGCGGGAGGCGCTCGCAGCGGCTCTTGACCATTCGCGCGACCAATGAACACGCGGCGGACCGCAGGACAAGCTTATGCGGCTGCGGTTTGCCGAACACAGACTTCCATACCATGAACGCTTTTGAACGCACCATTCTCGTTACGGGCGGCGCCGGCTTCATCGGCGCGAATTTCATTTCATACTTCGCCGCCAAATATCCGGCGTTGCGCTTGGTCAATCTGGATTTGATGACCTACGCCGCGCACCCGGAAGCCGTGGAGGCCCAGAAGACCATGTCGAACGTCGTCCCGGTCGTGGGCGACATCACGGACGAAGCGTTGGTGAAGGATCTTTTTGAACGGTATGACGTGACCGGGGTGATCCACTTCGCAGCGGAGAGCCACGTCGACAATTCGATCGAAGATCCGTTGCGGTTCGTTCGGACCAACGTGTTGGGGACGGGCGTGCTCTTGAACGCCGCGTTCCACCGCTGGAAGCAGACCGGCACGTTGGCGACGTCACGCTTTCACCATATTTCGACGGATGAAGTTTTCGGGAGCCTCGGGGCCGAAGGGTTCTTCACGGAAACGACGCCCTATGCGCCCAACAGTCCCTACTCCTCGACCAAGGCCTCGTCCGACATGCTTGTGCGCGCTTACGTGCACACCTACGGCATGAACGCGACGATCTCGAACTGCTCCAACAACTACGGCCCCTGGCAGCACGCTGAGAAGCTCATCCCGATCGTGATTCGAAAATGTTTGGCGCACGAACCGATCCCCGTGTACGGCACCGGGCAAAACGTTCGCGATTGGCTTTGGGTGGGGGATCATTGCCGTGCGGTTGATGAGATCTTCCATCGGAGCGCGCCGGGCGAAACCTACAACGTGGGCGGACACAACGAGAGGACGAATCTGCAGATCGTGGACGAAATCTGCGCCTTGCTTGATGAGCTTCGACCGTGGTCGGGCCATCGCTACCGCGAGCTTGTGAGCTTCGTGACGGACCGCCCCGGGCATGATTTCCGTTATGCGATCGATCCCGCCAAGATCACGCGCGACTTGGGGTGGATTCCTGAAGTGGACTTCACGGAAGGCATCCGCCGGACGGTCAAGTGGTACTTGTCTCGGGCGTTGTTGGGCTGACGTAGTTGATTTAAGAAAGACGTGGATCGTCAACGCCCACGTCTTTCATTGCATGGGGCGAAACCGGTTTCGGTATCGTCTCTTTTTCAGGTCATGATCATCTACCCACCTTCTCAGTCGTCCTCAGCGAAGGCCTTCTCGCGCCCCGAGCGGATCGCCGGGACGGTGACGATGAGAAGGAGCAGAAGCGAGGCGATGAGAAGCCCCGCGCTCACCGGGCTCTCGACGAAGGTGAGGAGGTCGCCGCGGGAAAGCAGAAGCGCGCGGCGGAAGTTTTCCTCCAACATGGGCCCCAGAAGGAAGCCGAGAAGCAGCGGCGCGCATTCGCACCCCAGCTTCGCGAAGATCCACCCCAAGACGCCGAACCCCATCATGAGCCAGATGTCGAAGACGCTGTTGTTGACGGAGTAGACGCCGACGGCGCAAAAGAGCAGGATCGCCGGGTAGAGCAGACGGTAGGGGACGCGAAGAAGACGAACCCAAACGCCGATCAAGGGGAGGTTCAGAACCAAGAGGAACGCGTTCCCCAACCACATCGAGACGATGAGGCCCCAGAAGAGTTCCGGGTTGGAGCTCATCACCTGCGGCCCCGGCGTGATGTCGTGGAGCATCATCGCGCCGATCATGAGGGCCATGACGGCGTTCGACGGGATCCCGAGTGTCAACATCGGGATGAAGCTCGTCTGCGCGCCCGCGTTGTTGGCGGACTCGGGGCCCGCCACGCCCTTGATGTTCCCTTCGCCGAAGGGCGGGTTCGCCTTGGCGCCCGCCAACTTCTTCTCCAACGTGTAGGAGGCGAAGGAGGAAAGCAGCGCACCGCCCCCGGGAAGGATCCCGAGGAAGCTCCCGATCAGGGTGCCGCGGGCGATCGGACCGGCCGAAGCCTTCCACTCCTCCTTGTTGGGAAGAAGGCGGCCCACGCTCGAAGGCGCCGCCGCGGAGCGGTCGGCCGCTTCAAGGTTGCGGGCGATTTCGGCAAGCCCGTAGATCCCCATCGAAATCGGCACGAAGTCGATCCCGTCCATGAGTTCGTCAAGCCCGAAGACGTAGCGGAGGGCACCCGACTGCACGTCCATGCCGATGAGCCCCAAAAGGACGCCCACGAAGATCATACCTACCGCCTTGATGAGGGACCCGCTCGCCAACACCACGGCGCCGGTGAGGCCCAAAATCATGAGGCTGAAGTATTCCCGCGCGCCGAAGGCGAAGGCCACCTGCGTCAGGGGTTCCGCAAAGGCGGCGATCAGCATCGTGGAGAAGCACCCCGCGATGAAGCTACCCAAGGCCGCAATGCCGAGCGCCGCCCCGGCGCGGCCCTGCCGCGCCAAGCGATGGCCGTCCAAGCACGTCACCACGGCGGAGGCTTCGCCCGGGATGTTGACGAGAATGGCGGCGGTGGAGCCGCCGTATTGCGCCCCGTAGTAGATGCCGGCCAAGAGAATCAGCGCGCTCGCGGGGTCGAGCGCGTAGGTGAGCGGCAGCAGCATCGCCACCGTGGCGACGGGGCCGAGACCGGGGAGGACGCCGACGAGCGTCCCCAAACCGACCCCCGCCAGGCAGTAGGCGAGGTTCGCGAGCGAGACGGCCTGGCTCCAGCCGAGTGCGAGGTTGGCCCAAATGTCCATGGTGCTCACCCCCGCGAGAAGACGGCGTCAAGGTCGGGCCAGAAGTCGACCTGAAGGCCGATCCCGGTCACGAAGATGACGGAAACGAAGAAGGCGAGGCCGACTGAGAGCAGAAATGCCTCCCAACGGCGCTCCCGAGGGTGCGCGAGCGACGAGATCCACGCGGCGAGTGCGGAGGAGAGAAAGAGCCCGACGTGCTCGAAGGTGAGCCCGAAGACGAGGGACGCCAAGAGGAGGATGACGATCCCGAAGACGGAGCGGCCCCCGCGGAGCGCTTCGCCCGTGCGGCCGCCCAGGCCCCGCGCCGTCAGGATGACGCCGATGATGCCGAGGGCCGCGGCCGTCAGCCGCGGAAAGCCCGAAGGGCCGAGGTGGGCGAGTTCGCCCACGCCCGAAGCGGGCACCGTGAAGTAGGCGCCCGCGGCAATGGCGATGAAGAGGAGGCCGGCGGTGAAGTCTTGGGGTTTGGTGATCCGCATGGGTGAGGGTGGAACGACGTTCCCTGTAGAGATTCGGTCCATTGTATCGGCAGGCGCCTTCCGCGCCCTACGCAAAAG
>OGHV01000810.1_pt1 | contig 20207 bp, 15 predicted proteins | sample 1571551 | NCBI WGS metagenome assembly OGHV01 (sample SAMEA2581960, study PRJEB24529) | metagenome | biome: Human gut stool | place: China | collected 2011 | reverse complement strand
AGCGGGGTTTTACTCGATCGTGAGCGCCCGTTCCGCGCGGATCACCGCGCGGACGACGGCGAGAAGAAGCCGGTGCCGGGGATCGATCCCCGCCGCCGGGATCCGCTCCACCCAGTCCAAATGCTGGGCGAGGAAGTCGACGGCGTCGGTCAAAAGCGCCTCCACCGCCTCGCGGTCGCCCTCCGCCCCTGCGGCGTGGAGGCGCTCGGTCATGAGGCCGTAAAAGAGCAGTTCGCGGCCCAGATGGTCGGGCGCGAGGTCGTCCCCCGTCGTGAAGCCGTAGAGGCGGTAGACGGCGTCCGCCGCTTCCGCCGCCTCGGGTTCTCCGCGCACGTGCGCTTCGCGGATGAGCTGCGGGTCGGGCGCGTCGTGAAAGTCGTCGTCAAGCTTCAACGCCTCGCGGACGTCGTCCCTGAGGGTGCTCTCCAGAATGTCGAAGCCCATCGCCCAACGAAGCGCTCGGTTCCTTGAGCGCAGAAGCTCAGGGGTCGCCGCGCCGCGCGAGAGCGTGACGCCGGCGGCGGCGAAAAAGCGCCCCACACCCATCATCCATTCGATGAGATCTTCGTCGGCGCGGGATTCGAGGAGGGGCTTCGGATCCGTCGCTCGACCGTCAGCTCGGCCGACCAGGGTCATGACGTCGGGCGCAGGATCGTTCTCCGCGGGCGCTTCGAAGGGGTTCCCGGGGCGGTCCGCCCACGAGGGCTTCGCCGGGGCGGCGTCGGTGTCGGAGTCGGTCGGATCTTCGAAAGGATTGTCGAAAGAATGGGCGGCGTGCTTCGTCATGCGGACCTGCGGGGCTTCAAAAGTGGATACCTGCGCATTGTGCGGGGTGCGGGCGGATTCTTCAAGACGGAGGGGGTGAGGCGGGGCGTGCGGGCGTGCGCCGTTCGCGGATGGGTGCGGCCGGCCGGGCGGCGGTGCCGACCGATCGACAAAAAAATCGGCGTCCCGCCGTGCAAGGACCGGGACGCCAATCGAGCGTGTCGGGGTCTTGTCGTTGTCGTTCGTGCCCCGTGGGTGTGTCCGCCGCTCGATCCGGTGTGGTCGGGACCGGAGAGACTGCGGACGGCCGGTCGATGGGATCTCCTCTCCGAAAGATCGGCGCTGTGGACCTCGCGGGACGTGGTTGACATCTCTTTCCCTACGCGGTCGGCGCAAAGTATAAGTAGATCCTTTGGGGGATCATATGGGGTGTTTCGCTTAGGTCCTTTGACACATCTCTTTGGGGGCGTTTCTCTCCCGAACAGGCCGTTAAGGCTCCGTGAACCTTTACTCCGATAGAATGCGCAAGAACCTGATCCCAACGGGATTTTGAGGGCAGCCGGGGCCACGCGAACCGGACGGATTCGGCGTTCGCGCCGGATGCCTGCGGCCCGCCTGAACACCCGCGGGCGAGCCCTCACTTCTCTTCACGCCAAACGGAACCTCCGACCTTGACGACCACGCTTCCCGCGGCCGCCGATGCCGCCGAATCCGCTCCGCGCACCGACGCGGACCTCCGGCCGGACGCCTCCCGCGCAGGAGATGCCGCCGACGCCTTCACACCCAAGCGGAGACGCGTCCCCGCGCTCTTCGGCGGCGAACTGAACGCCCGCGACCTTGTGCTGATCGGGGTCTTCGCCGCCGCGGCGAAGCTCTCCGCGATCGTGATCGCGCTGGCCGGGGGCGGCTTGAATCCCCTTGCGCTCATTTTGAAGAACACCGTCGTCGCGACGCTTCTGGTCGTCCTTCTCGTCAAGGTCGCGAAGCCCGGCACGATCATGATCTACACGGCGGTCACCGTGATGGTGGGGTCGCTCTTGTCGGGCTCCGCGATGATGCTCGCGCCCGGCGCCGTGATCGGCGCCTTCTTCGGGGAAATGTTCTGGCGTCGGCCGTGGCTCGCCGTGGGCGTCTCCGAATTGATCGCCAAATTCGTCGCGCTCGCCGTCGGGTGGGTGTTCCTGCGCGAGAGTCCCCAACTGATGAAGGTCGTCGTGCCGGTGGTGCTCTTGGGCGCGACCGGCACGCTCTTCGGCCTTTGGCTCGCCCGTTCCACCGTCAAGGAGTTGCGCCATGCGGGCTTCCTCAAGCGCTTCGCATAAGTCAGAGAGGACGGGGACGCCGCACCGCGTCTTCCCCGAGCGCGTCGACGCCGCGACGAAGTGCGTACTCGTGGCCGTCACCGCTGTTCTCGCAGGGATCCTGAAGGGCCCGGTGCCTCTGATCGTTCTTTGGGCGCTGACGCTCGCCTGGGCGGCGACGCTCCGGCGTCCCGCGCTCCTCGTCAAGGTTCACGCCGTGGTGTTGGTGCTCTTCGCCGTCGCCTGCGGCTTCGCGATGGGGATCACCGTCGGGGGCGACGCGGTCGTGAGCCCGGCGGCGCTGGGGGCGCCGTTCCTCCGGGGCCTGGCGATGCTCAACGTCGTCCTCGTGTTGGCTCTCTCGTCGAAAGTCGAAGACCTGATGGCGGTATTGGAGAACCTCCGGCTCCCCTTCGTCGTCTACCTTCCCGCCGCCGTCATGATCCGTTTCATTCCGACCTTCATGGACGACGTCCGGATGGTGCGCGCGGCGCTGCGGATGAGGGGGATCGACGCGAGGTTCTGGTTGGCGCACCCGTTGGAGGGCGCCCGCATGGCGTTGATGCCCGTGCTCTTCAGAGCGCTCCGAAGTTCCGAGAACCTCGGGCTCGCGGCCGAGATGAAGGGCGTCACGGGCAGGCTCACGCCGAAGCCCCGTCCGCCCGTCTCGGGCGAGACGCGCACGACCCGCCGGGCGGCGTTTCTCGCGACCGTCGTGACGGTCGTGATGTGGCTGACGTTGGGCGACTGGATGGCGCCGGAAGTGGCGATGCCGGGGTGACCATCATGACGACGAACCATGACAAGTTGGAAAAGGCCGTGACGGAACCGTTGATCCGCATCGAGCACCTCGACTTCGCGTACGACCACGAGAAGAACGTTTTGGAAGACATCAACCTCACGCTGGAGCCGGGGCGCGTGGTGCTCGTCACCGGGCACTCGGGCTCGGGGAAGTCGACGCTGCTCTCCGTCGTCAACGGCGTGATCCCGAACGTCACGGGCGGCTTGATCCGCGGGACGGTCCGGGTGGCGGGGTTGGAACCCGAACGTGCCGGACTCGGCGCCGTCGGACGGGTGGCCGGGACGCTCATGCAGGATCCGGAATCGCAGTTCTTCGCGCTCTCGGTCGGCGACGAACTCACCTTCGGGCTTCGCGCCCGCGGGGTGGCGTTCGGGGACGCCGAGCGGCGCGCCCGCACGGCGGCGGCCCGGATGGGGGTCGAATCGGAATGGACGCGGGACATCCACGTGTTGTCCGAAGGTCAGAAGCAGTTGACGGGCATGGCGGGGCTCCTCGCCCTCGGTCCCAAGGTGGTGCTTTTGGACGAACCTACCGCCAACCTGGACGAAGTCGGCCGCGCCGCGCTCGCGCACGTCCTCAAAGAAGTGAAGGCGGGCGGCCGGGCGGTTTTGGTCGCGGACCATCGTCTTGAATGGCTTCGCGGCGTCGCCGACGAAGTGATCCTGATGGAGTCGGGCCGCATCACGGCGAGAGGCACCCTGGAAGAGATCGCGGGGCGCGCGGGCGTGCGGGAGCTCTCGGACGAAGGCGCCGGCCGGGCGCTTCGGCATCGGCCCGTCCGGGTGCGGTTCGGCGACGACGCCCCAACGGCGGAGGAGGCCGAGACTGAAGTTTTCGGCGTCTCGCACCTCTCTTGGGCGATGGCGGACGGCGGCCCCGTCGCGGTCCGCGACGTCGGGATCTCTTTGCCCGCCGGGATCACCGCCGTCGTGGGGCCGAACGGCTCCGGGAAGACGACCATCGCCCGCGTCCTGGCGGGGCTTGAAACCGGCGCGGAAGGCGAATTCCGCGTGCGGGGCGAGGTGTTGGGAAGTGAAGCCGAGCGGCTCCGCCGCACGGCGCTCGTCCTTCAGAACGCCGACCACCAGCTCCAAATGCGGAGCGTCTGGGAGGAAGTGGCGTACGCGAGGCGTTTGGCGCTGCGCACCCCCGGCTTCTGGAGCCGGATGCCGGTGTTGACGCCGGAAGAAGAAGCCAAGGTGGAAGCCGCCTTGACGCGCTTGGGGTTGATCGAATTCCGTGACCGCCACCCGCAGAGCCTCTCGGGCGGACAGAAGCAGCGGCTCGTCATCGCCTGCGCGTTGATGAAGGATCCGGCTTTGCTGGTGCTCGACGAACCCACGAGCGGGTTGGACGGCGGGAATCTGGAGCGCTTGGCGAAGCTCCTTCGCGAAGAGGCGGAAGCGGGAAGGGCGGTTTTGGTCGTCACGCACGACGAGGACCTTTTGGCCTACTGCGACTTCGTGCTGGACGCCCGCGAGGTCCGGGGGCTGAAGATCGGGGTGAAGCCCGAGGTGAAGGCTGAAGAAACGGCCTGATCCCAGGGAAGAGTGAGGACCCGCTTCGGAGGGGCTTCCGGCGTCGGCCGGAGGCCCTTCGCGCATTGGGGCCTCAAGTTCAGCACCGTGTTCGGCGTCGAGTTCGGCGTCGAGTTCGGCGTCGTGGTCGTTTGACATTCCAATAAACATTGGAATATCATCATTCCAACATCTCTTGGAATGTCGTCCCCATGGCCAACATCGACACGAAGCACCAGCTCTACCACCAGGTCAGCATCGTCGGGCGCGCGCTCGGGCACGAGACGCGGCTGGAACTCATTGAAATCCTCGCGCAGTCGCCGAGGACGGTGGAGGTGCTGGCGTCCCTCATCTCGACTGATTTGAAGAGCGTGAGCAACCATCTTCAGATCCTCGCCCGAGCCGGTCTCGTGACCGCCACGCGCGAGGGCCGCTGCCAGCGCTACGCGTTGTCGGGCGCCTGGGTGGCGGATCTGGCGGTGACGCTTCGCGCCGCCGCGGAGAAGGCGCTCGAATCGCTTGCGGAACTTGACCGTCAGATCCGCGCGGACGCGGACGTGATCTCGATGGAGGAGGCTGCGGCGAGGGTGGAGGCCGGCCGCATGATGCTCGTTGACGTGCGCCCCGCGTCGGAATACGCCGCCGGGCACATCCCCGGGGCGCTCCACGCCGAGGGGCACGAGATCGAGGCCCTGGCCCTGCGGCTTCCTGAAGGGACGGAACTCGGCGCCTACTGCCGCGGTCCCTACTGCTTCCTCGCGCGGGACGCGGCTCAAGCCTTGGCGAAGAAGGGCCGGACCCTTCACATCGTGCGGGACGGCGTCATGGAGTGGCGCGCCCGCGGGGGCGAACTCGAAACCTCGGCCGACGCGTCCGCCGGGGGCGGGAGCCCTGTACCGGACAAGTGAGGCGAAGCGGTGTCGGCGGGCCGGACGACCAGACCGACCAACCAAACCGACCAATCGGGGCCGACCTGACCAAAAGCGCCCCGAGGCCGCTCCGCCGACACCGCTCAATCTTCCCGACCGGTCTCGGACCGCCGAACACCTTTGACCACCGACCGCCTTCGACCGACATTCCGCCCGTTCAACATTTCAAAAAGGATTTCCCACATGAACCGCTTCACTCTCTTCGTGCGCACCATGGCTCCGGGTTGGTTCGCGGCCGTCATGGGGACGGCCGTCACGAGCCTCGCACTCACGCTCTTCTCGAAGACCTTCGCCTGGGCGGCGCTCCCGGCCGAAATCCTCCACTGGGCCGCCGTCGTGATGATGACGGTGCTGGGCGCGGGGGCCGTGCTCCGGCTCGTGTTCTTCCCGAAGGCGGTGTTCCACACCGTCTCGCACCCGGTGGAAGGCGCGTTCTACGCGACCTTTCCGATCGCGCTTCTCGTCATGGCCGCCGAGTGGACCGTCCGCGCGGAACCCTTGACCGCCGTCGCCTGGCTCTGGTGGCCGGGCGTCGTGGGGACGTTCTTGTCGAGCTTCGTGATCCTCTCGCTTCTCTTCGCGGGGAAGAGTCTGACCCTTGACCAGGTGACGCCTGGCCACTTCATCCCGGCGGTGGGTTTGGTGGTCATCCCGGTGGCGGGCGCGGGCCTGGCGGCCCCTGCGGAAGGCTTGATGCGGGAGGTCTACTTCGGCGTCAACATGGTGGGGTTCGGCGCGGGCGTCTTCATGTACGTGGGGCTGACGGCGCTCACCATGGCGCGGCACTTCCTGGGTGCGCCCATCGTCGGGAAGATGACCCCGACCCTTTGGGTCCATCTGGCGCCCTTGGCGGTGATTCCCTTGAGCATGTTGGCGCTCCTTCACGCCGTGGGCGACGCTTCTCTCATCCGCTACGGGACGCTGGTGGCGTCGGCCTTCATGGGCGCGGCGCTCTGGTGGATGGTGATCGCGGCGGTGCTGACTCTGAAGAACCTCCGTGAGGGGAAGCTGCCCTTCGCGATCAGTTGGTGGGCGTTCGTCTTCCCCGTAGGGGCCTTGACCGTGCTCGCGCTCAGGCTCTCCTCGATGATGGAGTTGGCGCTTTTGCCGTGGGTGGCGGTGGGGCTGGGTGCTCTTCTTGCCTTCTTCTGGACGGCCGCGGCCGTGGGGACGGTGCGGGGGCTCCTGAACGGGTCGATTCTGAATCCGCCGGAGGCGAAGAAGGCGGTGGGGGCGGCCCCGTAGCCCGAAGTCGTGGCGGTGGTGAACGTCGGGTGAGGCGGGTTGTAGAAGTCTTGAGTTTGGAGGTGCGTGAAGCCCCGTGAGTGATTTCCGAACACTTTCCGGGATCCCTTCGGCCTGATCGGGCAGTCGGACCGAAGTCCGGGAGGCCTGCCGGGGAGGGCATGTCTCTCTTCCTTCCCGGCAACGCGACGCCCCGCCGGTTTGGACGAAGTGGCCGGCGGGGCGTTTTTTGTCTGCGGGGTTTGGAGTCCGCGTTGCTCAACCGGTGAGGCGGTCGAGGTCCTTGAAGAGCACGTTGAGCTTCTCGACGATGCGGCGCTGCTCTTTGAGGGGAGGCAAAGGGAAGGGGCAGGACTTCAAGTCAGCCGTCCCCAAACGCTGTTGTCCGGCAGTGCCCTTGAAGTTTTCAACGCCGTATTCGATGAACCATTGACTCTTTAGGAACATCAATAAATACTCTTTGTCAACTTCTTTGGACGCTCTCAAAACATGGAATTCTGTGGATCCGCAACCAATGCCGTTTTTGAGATTAGTGGCAATGGCTGACTTCCTGTTTTGAAAGCAAGGGGTGATTTTGGCAAGAAGGATGTCGTCTTCGGCAAACTTTGCGTAGCCCGTTTTTACAGAGCTCCAGGATCTTTCGTCAGATGTGTTGATGCGGTTGATGTATCCTGCGTCAACTGATGCCATGGGTGCAAAGGAGACTTTGAGGGATTCATCATGGGTGGTTATTTTAGGGTTCAGGGTGGCGACATCCTGAATTCGCGTCCATTTCCATTTTTCGGGAATGGCAAATGGTACGTCTTCCGGAACTTCGCCGATTTGATCGACCGCGGGTTCGGTGTCGAGTTGAGGAGCCAACTTCCCCTGGATGGCTTCGCTCAGCAAGGAGGCGCGCAACTTTCCCGGCAGTTCCTTCTCCAAATGCTCAAGAGCTAACTGCTCCCTCCCGTATGATTCGACAAGAGGCAGAAGTTCGTTGAGTTTCTGGACGATGCGGCGTTGCTCTTCGATCGGCGGAACAGGAATCCACCAATCTCGCATGACGCCGATGGTCAGATTTTTGACGGTAGATCCAACGGCCGTTTTTTGAATGACGCCTTGAAGGTAGGGGGTTTGAAAAAGAGTCCGAAGATATTCAGGGTATTGTTTGTGAGACGAGAATCGGAGTGTGTTGGTGTCTTTGCAAAAAAAGATGTCATCACTCTTTACAACATAACATTTTCCTAATGTCCCGACGGCTGTAAAAACCAAATCTCCGGGATTAGGAGTTTCTCCTTTGCTGGTTCTGATGCGGAACAATTCCTCGTCAATAAAGAGTTCATTCACCAATGTTCCTGTGTCTGCTAGGTTTGCTAGCTCTCGTGCTCTCAAAAAAGGAATACCTTTAGATTTCCATTCGGATTTATGAACTCTTCGCGGAGATGAAAAGGTACCTAAATCTCCAAAACGCAACCATTTCCACTTTTCCGGAATCGCAAACGGCACCTCCTCCGGAGCCTCACCAATCTGCTCAACAGCAGGTTCACAGTTAAGCTGGGGAACGAGCTTCCCCTCCATCGCCCATTGCAGGATGGACTTCCTCAAAGTCTCCGCCTTCATTCTTCCCCTCCGATCTTCGAGAGGATCTTCCGGAGCATCTCGTCCATCACGCGCTCGTGCGCCTCACGGTCGGCCTGATACTTTTCGATCAGTTCCCTGGGCGGGAGGATCTCCTCTTTCTCCGAGGGGAAGCCGCAGAGGTCGAGGTTGTAGTCATTCCCGCGGAGCTCTTCAGCCGTGTAGGCGCGCGCCTTGTCGAAGCCGTCCACCGTGATGGCCTTGCGGTCCGTCCACCAGGCATCCAACTCCTTCAGGTGCTCCAGAAGCATCGGCTTCGTCTTCGAGAAGTGCTTGTAGCCCTCGGGCATGTCCACGCGGTAGAACCAGGTCTCCTTCGTGGGCCCAGTGTTGTCGAAGAACACGACGTTGGTGGCGATCGAGGTGTAGGGCGCAAAGACGCTCGTCGGCAGGCGAACGATCGTATGCATGTTGAACTTCGTGACGAGGCGCTCCTTGATGGCGCGCTTCGCGCCCGAGCCGAAGAGGAACCCGTCGGGGATGACCACCGCGGCACGGCCGTCCTTCTTCAACCGGTAGCTGATCAGCGTCATGAAGAGGTCGGCGGTTTCGGAACTCCTGAACTGCTCCGGGAAGTTCCCCTGGATGACGGGCTTCTCGGAGCCGCCATAGGGCGGGTTCATGAGGATGACGTCGAACTTGTCCTTTTCGCCGAACTCCTGCACGTTGGTCGTGAGCGAGTTCGCGTGGCGGACGTTGGGTTCGTCGATGCCGTTCAGAAGCAGGTTCGTGACGCAAAGGAGGTAGGGAAGAGGCTTCTTCTCGATCCCGAAGAAGGAGTGGCTCAGAAGCTCACGGTCCTCATTGGTGCCGGCCGCGGCCTGGGGCTCCAACACGCGTCGGGCGGAATTGAGGAAGCCGCCCGTACCGCAGGCGAAGTCCGCCACCATGTCGCCCGGCTTCAAGCCAACGTGCGCGGCCATGAAGTCGGTGAGCGCGCGCGGCGTGTAGTACTCGCCAGCGGAACCCGCGCTCTGGAGTTCGCGCAGGATCGATTCGTAGATGAGGCCGAAGGCGTGCGTCTCTTCCGGGTCGCTGAAGTCGAACTCGTTGATGAGCACCATCAGCTCGTGGAGCTGAACGCCGTCCTTCATGTAGTTGTGGATGTCTTCGAAGACCGCCTTCACCACGCTCTTGCGGCGGGGGCAGTGCGCGGGCAGCTGAAGGTCCTTGAGCGTCGGGAAGAGGTCGTTGTTGACGAAGTCGAGAAGTTCGTCGCCTTTGAGCGCTTCCGTGTTGCCGATGTCGGTGTTCGCCCAGTGGCGCCAACGGAGGTATTCCGGAATGATCGATTCGTACTCGTCATCCATCAGCTCCCAAACGCTTTCGGCGTCGTCGTAGACCTTGAGGAAGAGCATCCACGTCAGCTGCTCGATGCGCTGCGCATCACCGTTGATGCCGGCATCCTGGCGCATGATGTCGCGGACGCGCTTCACGAAATTTCCAATGCTCATTCAAGCTCCATGATGTTCTTGTTTTCGGACCGTTCTTCCGGTCGGTAGAGGGCGTCTTCGAGCTCCTGCACGGCGGCGCGGTAGCCCGACTTGTCCCCGAAGGCCTTGACGATCTTGGGGAGGCCCCCCAGTCCCCGGAACTCTTCGCTCCGGAGGACGGCGATGTCGTCGACCTCACGCACGCCTTCGTGCGCATAAATGCTGATCAGAATTTCCAAAACCTTGCGCGCCACGCCCTGGTACTTGTCGAGGAAGCGGCTGCGCATCGCCCGCGAGGCGCGCATCTGACGCGTCATCGGGGGCTTGCCGAACGCGATTTCGCAGAGCAGGTCGAATTCGTCCGCGTCCGGGTTCTTGAGTTCCTTGCGGAGCTGGTCGAAGAGAACCCCTTCGCGCTCCAAACGGTCGATGATCGCCTTCTTCTCTTCGGGACCGTTCCAAACTTCGAGGAAGTCCGCTTCGCTGCCGAAGAGCTGAAGGATGTTGCGCCGCGTGTAGTCGCGGAACTTCGCCGTGACGAGATTGCCTGACTCGTCGAGGAAGCTCACCGAGCTCCCCACGACGGTGACCTCGACGTTCTTCACGCGGTAGACGACGGACTTCTCGGGATCGACCGGAGGCATTTTGCCGACGCCGTTCCCGGGGTTGCCGCCGTCACCGTCATCACCGTCGTCATTCCCGTCGCCGTCGTCTCCGTCGTCCGGCTTCACTTCAATATCCACCGGAGGTTCCCGGCGCTCGGGCTTGGGCACCGGATCGCCTTCGCCCCATTCGACTTCGACCTCGGCCTCGCCGTCGAACTCCGGATCCTTGAAGAGTTCGCACGCGCCGCGGAAGTCGAGGATCGTGAAGAACGTCTTCCCGGCGTCCTCGCGCAGACGCGTGCCGCGGCCGATGATCTGCTTGAATTCCGTCATCGAGCGGATCGGCGTGTCGAGCACGATGAGCTTCACGCACTTCGTGTCCGCGCCCGTCGTGAGAAGTTTCGAGGTCGTCACGACGACGGGGTACGGCTCGTAGGGGCTCGTGAAGCTCGAATAGAGGCTGCGCCCCTCATCGTCGTCCCCGGTCATGCGCACGGCGTAGAAGGGTTCTTCGGCCACCATGTCCCGGTTGCACCGGCGGACGGCGTCCCTCATGCGCGCCGCATGGTCCTGCGTCGTGCAGAAGATGATCGTCTTCGACATCCGGCCGATGTGGCGCAGGTACTTGGTGACGTACTCGGCCACGGTCTGCGTGCGGTTTTCGAGAATGAGCCGCCGGTCGAAGTCGTCCAGGGTGTAGAGGCGCTGCTCGATGGGCTTCCCGTCGGCGTCGACTTCGCCTTCCATGGGCTCCCACCCGTCGCGGTCCTTGTCGAGGTGCACGCGCACGACCTGGAAGGGCGCGAGGAACCCGTCTTCGATCCCCTGCTTCAGCGAATAGGTGTAGAGCGGATCGCCGAAGTAGGCGGCGTTGTCCGAGCCGTCCTTCTTGTTGGGGGTCGCGGTGAGGCCGATCTGAATCGCCGGCTCGAAGTACTCCAGGATCTCGCGCCAGCTGCTTTCCTCCGACGCGCTCCCGCGGTGGCACTCGTCGACGATGACGAGGTCGAAGTAGTTCCGCGGGACCTGGCGGAAGTTGTCCGCAAAGGTCTTCCCGCTGCCGCCGTCCTCGCGGCCCTTCAGCTGCTGATAGAGTCCGAAGTAGATGCAGTGGCTCGAATCGATCTCGCCCCCTTGAATCTTCGTCTGGATGCGCTCGAAGGGCGCGAAGTCGCCGACGATCGTCTGGTCGACCAGCTGGTTGCGGTCGGCGAGGTACAGCACGTTTCGCACCACGCCCGCGCGGCGCAGCCGCCAAACGATCTGAAAGGCCGTGTAGGCCTTCCCGGTCCCCGTCGCCATGACGAGGAGGGCGCGGCGGCGCTTGTCCGCGACGATGGCGTTCACGACGCGGTTGATCGCGACCATCTGGTAGTAGCGCGGAATCTTGCCGTCTTCGCTCGTGAAGTACTGGGCGTTCGCCATCGCATGTTCGCGGTCGTCGGGCACGCCGCGGGCTTCGCACCACATGCGCCAGAGTTGGTCGGGCGTCGGGAATTGGTCCATGCCCAATTCGCGCAGGACGCCCGTCTTCAGATTGAATTCGAGGAACTTCTCACCCGCCGACGCGTAGGCGAACGGAATGTCGAGCATCTTCGCGTAGACGATCGCCTGATCGAGCCCGTCCTCCGCCTTCATCGACGACTTCTTCGCTTCGATCACGGCCATGGGGCAGTTCACGTTGCGGCAGAGGAGGTAGTCGGGACGGTTGCGGCCCTTGGGCTTCACCTTCTGGGCGAAGTTCTTCTCGGGAACGATGCGGAAGCGGTCGCTCCGGAGCGAGTACTCCATCCAAATCGACGAAGACGGCCAGCCGGCCGCTTTGAGGGCGGGCGTGATCCGGCGCTCCTTGGTGTCTTCTTCCGTTTCGATGCGGTGAGTGAGCATTTCCGTCCTTTTCTGGTCGAGGCTTGGGTGGTGCGTGGCGTTGGTGGTCGCGCAGACGGCCTTGAGGAGCCGCGGGCCGTCGGCATACCGGCAAATTCTAGCGTCTTTCGGCTGCGTCTCTCCGCATGCCCTTCGGGACGCTCTGCGCGAACGGTCACCCTCGGCCGCCACGCTGCGGCGTCGGTCGCGACGAACGCGTTGGTGTTGGCGGTCGTGCCGCGGGCGCTCTCGCGGACGGAAGGGGCCGGACGGATCGAAGGGGCCGCCGCCGAGGCGCACTGAGGGTGGGCGGAAGCGTACGACCGATAAGCTTATGGACGATAAGCTTATCGGCAAGAAGCTTAAAAACTCTACGGTCCCGGGAGCTTCCTCCTCTCAATGGAGGACCCCGAACGCCTCCTCAACGGTCTTCGCCCGCGCTATATTGCGCGACGGCTCCCGAACGGAGCCACCGAACCCCCAAGACCGAATTCCGCAACACCCCCATGACCAACTTCCACGACCTGATCGAGGGCTTTCACAACTTCAAGGAGGCGCACCTGGAGCGCGACCGCGAGTTCTTCGACGCCTTGAAGCACGGCCAGAACCCGCGCACGCTCGTCATCGCCTGCTGTGACTCCCGCGTCGACCCCGCGATCCTGATGGGCTGCCGCCCGGGCGACCTCTTCGTCGTGCGGAACGTCGCGGCGCTCGTCCCGGCGGAAGACCAGTCCGCCGCCCCCGACGCCGTGATGGCGGCGGTCGAGTACGGGGTGAAGCACCTCGCGGTCGAGCACATCATCGTGATGGGGCACTCGAACTGCGGCGGGATCCACGGGCTCTTGAACCCCGTGGAAGTGAAGAACGAAAGCTACATCCGCGGCTGGCTCTGCCTCGCGCATCCCGTGTTGGACGAGCTCGCCCACACGGACATTCCCGAGGACGCCCATCACGGCCGGAGCCGCCACTGCGAGGAGGCGTCGATTCTGCTCTCGATCGAGAATCTCCTCTCCTACGGGTGGTTACACGACAGGGTGGAGGCGGGTACCCTCAAGCTTCACGCCCTCTACTACGACATGCACGACGGGAACCTCTGCGTCTGGGACGCGGAGAAGGAAGACTTCGTGCCGAGCGCGGCGATCGTGGGGAAGGCGTAGGCCGCCTGAAGCCGCGCGCCTCGTCGGCCCGCCGACGGACCAAACCCCAATTGTCCGGGCGCGGCGCTCTTCCTAGCATGGTTCAAAATCAACCGGACCGGCCCGACCAGCCGGTCGCCAGAACCCAAAGGAGAAGAAACATGAAGTTCGGACATCAGATGTTGGTGGCGGCCGTGGCGACGGCGGTCGCCGGGATGGCGGTCAACGCCTCGGCCTGCTCGACCGTGGTGGTCGGAAAGAACGTCTCGGCGACGGGCGAGATCATCGTCGGGCACAACGAAGACAACGACCTTCGCATCGTCATGAGCCAGTACTGGGTGCCCGCGGCCGACCACAAGGCGGGCGAGACGATCACGTACGAACCCGCGGCCGCGAAGATCCCGCAGGTCGCGCACACCTACGGCTACTACTGGACGCAGACGCTGCACCCGGCCGGGTACTCGTTCTCGGACGGCTTCGTCAACGAGCACGGCGTCGCCATCGTCTCGAACAACTGCAACGAGACCTTCGAAGAGGAGAACCCGGTGGTCGACGGCGGCGTCGGCTACGGGATCCGCCGCCTGATGGCCGAGCGCGCGAAGACCGCCCGCGAAGCCGTCGACGTCGCGATCGGGCTCGTGACGAAGTACGGCTACACCTCGGGCGGGCGCACCTACACGGTGGCGGACCGCAACGAAGCCTGGCAGATCATGCTTCTCAAAGGCCACCGCTACATCGCCCGCAAGGTGCAGGACGACGAAGTCACCTACATCGCGAACGCCTTCTCGCTGGACAAGATCGACGTCGACGCGAAGGACGTCATCATGTCGCCCGATCTGATCGAGCACGCCGTGAAGACCGGGAAGTACAAGCCCGCGAAGGCGGGCGACGCCTCCGACTTCTCCTTCCGCGAAAGCTATCAGCCGGTCTCGCGCCGCGCGGCGGACTGGAACAAGGACCGCGCCCAGGCGGCTTGGGAAATGCTGATGGGGAAGGAAACGGAAGACCAGGAAGCCTTCCCGTACTCGATCAAACCCGAGAAGAAGCTGGGCGTCGCGGACGTGCAGGCGATTCTGTCCGGGCACTGGAAGCGCGAGGAGCGCACCTCGGGCTTCTTCCATCAGTCGATGCGGGACATCTGCAACGTGGGCACGTTCGAGTCGGTCGTCTACGAAATGAAGGCGGATCCGCTCCTCACGCGCGGCTGGAAGACTTCGGGCCGCCCCTGCGAGACGCCCTACGTGCCGTTCTTCCCGTTGGCGAAGCCCGCCGAGGCGCAGGCCTTCATGTCGCCCGACGTCGCGACCGCGGAGCACTTCCACGCCTCGCCCGACCGCTTCGACTACAAGGCGGACTTCGGGCTCTACGCCTTCCTCGACGCGCAGAACCTCGTCGACTACCTGGACGACGCCGCGAGGAAGGACCTGCGCGCCGCGATTGACGCGCAGCAGCTGAAGTGGGTTTCTGAGGGCGACGCGGTTCTGAAGACCGCCGCGTACCTCAAGAAGACCGTTTCGCCCGCGAAGGCGGAAGCGTATCTGCATCAGTACGGCGCCGACGCGTACAACGAGTCGGTGACGCTCATGCGCGGCGCCTTCGCCGGCATGAAGCCCCTGCGGGTGGCGATCCTGGCGGATACGCTGTCGCTCACGAAGAAGGACACGGTCGACGTGGTTCTCTTCGGCTCGGACGACGTCGACGTCACGAAGGCGGACCAGAAGAGCTTCATCTTCGGCGTCACGTACCCGAATCCGGACGTCGACCTCTACGCCGACCGCGCGAAGCCGACGAAGGTGGTGTTGAAGGACGTCGACGGCGACGGCCGTCAGGACGCGGTCTTCACGTTCCCGTCGGACGCCGCGGCGAAGTACGGCTTTGAAGGCGTCGTCACCGACCTCTGGCTCTTCGGCACGGTGGGCGGCGAAAAGAAGGGAGGATTTGACCTCGTCAAGATCGTGAAGTAAGTCCTTCGACCGAACGGTTCCGCTCCGGGGGGAACGGAACCGTGACGCCAAAGCCCGCGCCTCTCCAACGAGAGGCACAGAGAAAATCCCCGGCCGCTTCCGTCGACCGGGGATTTCTTCAAGTGGGGTTCAGAAGGAGGTCTTCAGCGTCAGCCCTGGACGGCTTCCGGAGCATCCCCCGCCTTCTGCTTGGCGGCCAAAGCCTCGATGCGGTCGAAGAAGCTCGGTTCTTCGCCTTCTTCGCGCATCTTCGCGAAGACCGTCGCCAACACCGGACCCGTGATGTTGTGCCAGAGGGCGCCGATCGCGGAGGGGAGCGCGGCCATCGGGTTCATGGCGAAGTGCACGGTGGCGAGCGCGGCGCCGAGGCCCGAATTCTGCATGCCGACTTCGATCGAGAGGCACTTCCTCTTCGAGAGGTTCATGCCGAGCATCTTGGCGAAGAGGTAGCCGAAGCCCAACCCCATCGCGTTGTGGAGCGCCACCGCGGCGAAGACGAGGAGACCGGCCGAGACGAGCTGCTTCTGGGCGCCGCCCACGACGGCGGCGGCGATGGTGACGATCGAGATCACCGAGACGAGAGGCAGCGCGGCGACGATGTTGTCCAACTTGCGGCCGAGCCACTTGTGGGCGAAGACGCCGGCGGCGACGGGCACCACGATGATCTGGACGATCGAGACGAACATCGCGACGGGGTCCACTTCAAGCCATTCGGAGGCGAAGAGATACATGAGGGCCGGGGTCATGACGGGCGCCAAGAGCGTCGTGCACGAGGTGATCGTGACGGACAGAGCCACGTCGCCGCGGGCGAGGAACGTCACGACGTTCGAGGCCGTGCCGCCCGGGCAGCAGCCCAAGAGCATCAGGCCCACGGCCACCTCGGGCGGCAGGTCCATCAGGATGCAGAGCACCCAGGCCGACACCGGCATGATGACGAACTGACCGACGATGCCGATCGCGACGTCGCGCGGGCGGCGGAAGACTTCACGGAAGTCCGCGGGCGAGAGCGTGAGCCCCATGCCGAACATCACGACGCCGAGAAGAATCGAAATGTAGGGCGCGGCAAGCTTGCAGGTTTCCGGAATGACGAAGCCGGCGATACCGGCGAATACGACGAGTACGGCGAAGTACTTGTTGGCGAGACGCGAGAGCGTGACGAAAACCTGCAGCATGGTCGATTACCTCATAAATTTGCCGGCTGCATAGGCAGCCGTGCACCCGGAGCGGAAGTTCTTCTGGGTCATGATTCTTGAAACTTGAAAACGTGCGGCCGGTGGGTTTCGGTTCCCCGCGGCCGCGGGTTCATGACGGATGGGAAGGGCGGATGGATGTGCATCAGGCGTTGTTTTGCGGTTTGGCCCGAGGGGTCCGTTTCGCCTTTCCGTTCGCACAATCTATCAGCGCGATCGGGAGGAGGGTGGCGCGCACTTCCCGCAAATGGGGGAGAGCTGAGGTTTTCGAAGAAAGATATGAGATTTGCCAAAGCGCTTTGGCTGTATGAAGTAGGGAGATCGTCTTAGGGTATTGCGGACGTTTTTTCAAAAACGCCGAAGGCGCCCCCGAAGCGCTTCGAAAGGACTTCCCGACCGGGGTCGAACGGGCGTCGGGGAGGGACGGAGAGCGCCGCACGGGGGTCCTTGCTCAGAAGCCCTGGATCGTGCCGATCCCGGGGACGACGAAGTTGGAGCGCCTGAAGGAAAACGTCGCGGCCGCGGAAGTGGACTTGACGGCGGAAGACCTCGGGCTCCTTCGCCGCGAGCTCGACGCGACGCCCGTGCAGGGCGAGCGCTACCGGCCCCAGCACGCGAAGCGCGTGGCCGAATAAGGCGGAATGAGGCTGAACAAGTCCTCTCCTCTATGAACGAACGGCGCACCGGGTCAAACCGATGCGCCGTTCGTCTTGGGACGGGTCGGGATGCCCGGAGGAGTGAGTGTCGGGCGTCCCGGGGGTCGGGGCGGTTCTTCGGGGGTGGTGTCGGGGGATCTTCCTTCTCTTCGTGCTCTTCTTCCTCTTTATTCCTCTTCTTCCGCTCAGTCTCAGATCAGCTCAAACCGGATGGGGAAGCGGAGCCGCACGTCCTTCCCCGGCGCCGACCAGCGCTTCGAGGCGCGCTTCACCGCGCGGATCGCGGCGACGTCGAGGTCCTTGTGCCCTGCGGTCTTCCAGACGTCGAGGTCGCGGAGCGCACCGTCGGCGGCCACCGTGAACTGAAGGACGGAGGACCCTTCCAACTTCATCGCGCGGGCCTTCCGGGGGTATTCGAGCGAGTGCTCCACGAGGCGCTTCACTTCGGAGAGGAACGGATCGACCGATTCGCCGTCCACCAGCGTCGAGATCCCGCCCGCATCCGACGAGCTCGCGGCGCCGGGGGCGGAAGCCCCGGCGGCGGCCGACGGGACGGGCGACGGCGCGGGGGCGGGCTTGGCGTCCGTCTTCGCGACCTGTGCGGGGCTCTCAACCGGCTTCTGCGCGGGCTTCTGAACCTTCTTCACGACCTTCTTCTCAACGACCTTCTTGACGGGTTCGGGCTTCGGTTCCGGTTTGGGTTCGGGCTTCGGCTCAGGCTTGGGCTCAGGCGTCGGTTCCACGACGGGCTCGGGCTCCGGGGTCGGTTCCGGCTGGGCCTCTTCGACGGGCTGCTCAAGAGGCTCTTCCACCTGTTTGGGGGCCTGTTGGGGTTCGGGTGCGGCCACTTCTTCCGTGGCCGGCGCCGCTCCCGCGAACTGCGAGAAGGCCATCGACACCGAGACGGCTTCGCCCGCCGCGCGGTAGGCGGATTCCGGCATCGCCCAGAGCGTGCCTATAAGCAGCGGCGCGTAGAGCGCCGCCGCCGCGGCGAAGGAGCGCACCGAGCGGGCGCGGTCCTCAGCGGCCGCCGCGCTTTTCAGTCTCAACGGTGAAGTTTTCATGCTTGTTCCTGCGCAGGAGGTCGATCACCTGAATGAAGTCGTCGAAGCGCGCCTCGCGGTCGATGCGGAGCACCACGCGGTCCTTCGACCCCAAGGCCGAGAGATGCCGCTCAATCCCTTCCAGGTCCGTCTTCTCGCCCGCCCAGTGGATGGTCCCGGCGGCGTCGATTTGGATCAACGCCGGGGGCGTCTCCGCGGGGCGCGAGGTTTCAGCGGAATCCGCCTGCGGGAGCTTGATCTCGATCTCGCCCTTCGCGATGAAGGTGGAGATGGAGAGCACCATCGCGAGGAGGACGAGCATGATGTCGATGAAGGGAACGATGTTCAAGGGTTCCTTCTTCGGAATCTCGATCATGGTGGCGTCTCCCCGGGGTTACTCGGCCGCGGCGGCGGGACGCCACTTCGCGGAGAGCACATTGATGCGGCGCTGGAGCGCGTTGTAGATGATGAGGGTCGGGATCGCGACGGCGAGGCCGAGAGCGGTCGCCTTCAAGGCCAAGGAGAGCCCCGTCATGATGTCCGACGCGTTGATCGTGCCGCTCGTGCCCATGTCGTAGAAGGTGATCATGATGCCGATCACGGTCCTCAAAAGCCCCACGTAAGGAGCGTTCGAGTAGATGATGTAGAGCGTCGTCAGGTTGTTCGTGAGCGCTTCGTCGTAGTCTTCCTTCGTCGCGTAGCGGGAGGCGTCGAGCGCGCGGAAGAACATGAGCCGCTCGATCGTGAGCCAAATGGTGATGAAGCCCATGAAGCCGAGGACGGCGAAGATGACGTAGTCGATCGTTTCCTTCAGAAGTTCCATGGTGTGGGGACCGGCGTCGGCCGGAAGCGGTCGTTGGTGAAAAGAGTGCAGGGGAGACCCCGGGAGGTCTTCCGAAGGGTTCCGTTCCGTACCCGGGTATCGGAATCCTTCGGAAGGCCTTCGCCGTCGGGGGCCGTGAGGCGCCCCGAAGGCGTCGGATCAGTTGAGCCGGAGAGGCGTCAGATCTCAGAACTCATACGTGTAGGAGGCCCAGAGGCTGCGGCCTTCTTCGTACTCGCGGTAGAGGTTCGAGTACGAGACGGAGCCGCCCCTGCCGGTGGTCGCGTACCAGTCGTAGAACTTGCGGTCGAGGAGGTTGTTGACGACCACGTTCACGCGGTGGTTCTTGTTGAAGCGGTAGCCGGCCCCGAGGTCGAAGATGAGCACGTCGTTGTACTTCGGATGGGTCGAATCGAGAAGCCCCGTCTTGCTCGCGACGTTCGGCGTGTCCAACTGCGCGCGGGCGCGCAGGTACGACGTGAAGGGACCGTCTTCGTAGTCGACCTTGGCCGAAATCACGTGCTTCGGAAGCGAGCTCACCGGCTTGTTGTAGTTGGTCGCGCCCGGGGTCTTCACCTTGGATTCGGTGTAGGTGTAGCTCCCGGTGAAGGCGAACCCGTAGTAGCGGTTCGTGCGAAGGCCCACTTCCACGCCCTTCGCCTCAACCTTGCCGATGTTGATGCGGGTCTGCGAGATCGTGGTCGTGCCGTCCTTCACGGTCTCGTAGTCGATCTTGTTCTTGAAGTCCGTGTAGAAGCCGGTCAAGGTGAGCGCCGCGACGTCCGCGAGGCGGATGTCGGTCGAGAGTTCGTAGTTCCAACTCTCTTCGGGCTTGAGGTTCGAGCTCCCGTAGCGGGGGTAGTAGCTGCCGGACTGGCCGTTCAGCTCATAGATCCCGTCGGTGAGTTCCTTCACCGCAGGGGTCTTGTAGCCCCCGGCGATGCCGCCCTTGAAGCTGATGATTTCAGACGGCTTCCACACGACGTAGCCGCGCGGGGTCACGTGTGAGCCGAAGATGTCGCTCCAGGTGAGGCGCGCGCCCAAGGTCGTCGACCATTCCTCGTTGATGAAGTATTCGCCTTCCATGAAGCCCGAAATCTGCGTGTGGTCGAGCTTCTTCCCGTAGAGGTCGGAGGAGATGACGTTGCCCTCCGGGTCCTTCTTGCCGGCGTCCGGGCCGGAGGAGTCGTCGCGGAAGGTGTCGTACCAGTATTCGAGACCCGTGGAGAGGTTCATCGCACCCCAGTCGCCGAGGTCGATCGGGGAGACCAACTTCGTCGAGGCGATGAAGTTTTCGGCCTTCAGAACGTCA
>OGHV01000773.1_pt1 | contig 20736 bp, 14 predicted proteins | sample 1571551 | NCBI WGS metagenome assembly OGHV01 (sample SAMEA2581960, study PRJEB24529) | metagenome | biome: Human gut stool | place: China | collected 2011 | reverse complement strand
ATAGAGCGCGGTCGAGAAGGCGCAGCCGAGGCGCTTCCCCGCAGGCGCGGCCTGGGCGTTGATCACCTTGAAGCGGCCGGCCAACTGCGGGTTCTTCGCTTCCAGCGCTTCCGGCATGCAGGCGCGCAACAACCCCACGTCGGCTCTGCCTTCCGCGACGTCGCGGAGCACCTGCTCGGGGGAATTTTTCGTGAAGGCGACGGACGAGAAGAAGTCGTCCGGATCGAACCCGGCCTTGGCGATTTCGCCCAGGTTCGTCTGGTACGTCATGAAGTTTTCGCGGTCGGTGGAGACCGCGCGCTTCCCCGCGAGGCTTTCGATGTCGGTCAAATCGTCCCGGTCGGACCGCACCACCATCACGCCCGCGACGCACTGGTTGGGGTCGGGCATGGCAGGCGCCGTCAGCGTCCCGATGTCGCGTACGCCGTAGGGCTGCATTTCAACGAAAAGCCCCGAGCTCGCGAGGAAGAACTCCACCTGGTTGTTCCGGACCGCGGCTTTGAGTTCGCCGGACGAGTGGTACGGGATCGCCTCGATCGTCAACTGCGGCGCCCGCTTCTGGAGGTACGCCACCACCGTGTCCTGCACGTTGTCGAGGTTCGCGCGGTAGGAGCTCGCCGCCTCGAACTGCAGAATCCCGAACCGCACGCGCGTCCCGTGGGGGATGGGCGCCTCCGGAGGCTCGACCGTCGGGGTCGGGAAGACGTCGGGGTCGACGGGGACGCCGAGGGGTTCCTCGGCCTGGGCTGGGCCCGACATGCCGACAAAGCCGACGAAGCCGATGAGGCCCGCCAACGCGCACGCCGTAGTGACGGCAACCCGCCGCAACGCCCCGGGCCTGCGGCCGGAGCCGCTGCTGCGGACAGGGGAGGGCACGGAGGTCATTTCAGGGGCTGCGCCGGAGGCTCTTCGGAGGGCTTCGGGCGCCCCGGCGGATCGGGTCGTGGCGGTAGGGTGCATGGCGCAAGTGTAGCGGGATCCGTAGGCGGGCGCGGAAGACGGGGTCGGGGTTCGGTCCGGAAGATCCGCCGGGGAATGCGACGGCAAAACCGATCCCGAGCGGTGTCCCTGAAGGCGGACGGATCAACCGTCGTTTGAGGCTTCCCAAGGCAACCTTTCACGCCGCGTTGACGGCCAAACAACGCGACCATAGTTCGAAACAAACTTAAGAATTGACCGAAGCTATCCGGACATAAACGCCGTTCATTTATCCGGCGGATGGAAGCCGTGGTTTGTGCTGGTTTCGTGAGTCCGTCCCTCAACACCTCCCCGAAACGGAACTGAGGCGAACGAAACACGTCCCCGGACAGAGAGAACGTTCGCCGCCGAGGCGTCTCAAAAATAGTCCCTCCTCATCCTTTGTTCGTACTGGTAGAATCCTAAGCGCTATGCCCTAGGGCGAATGACCTATGCCTCTCGGGCAGGCCTATGGACCAACCGAACGTGAGGAATTGAGAGATGAACCGCGTTTTCAAGACAGCCTGGAGTTCCATCCGTCAGCAGTACGTCGTCACGGACGAACACCACGCCGCCAAGGGGAAGGCAACGAAGAGCGCCGTCGCGATCGCCGTGGCGGCGCTTTTGACGGTGTCGGGGGCGGCGTCGGCCGCGTACGTGCAGGGAAGTCACGCGCTTGACGGCGTCAACTGGGCGAAGGACGCCGAATACCAGAAGGACTGGGGCCTTCGCGCGATGAACGCGTCGAAAGCCTATGAGTTGGGCTTCTATGGTCAGGACGTCAAGCTCGGCATCGTCGACTCGGGGAGCTTCTTCGGGCACAGCCAGCTCCAGGGGCAGCTGATCGACACGTCGATCACCGGGAAGTACGGCTCCACGGGCAACCGCTACCAGAAGTGGGCGGGGCTCAACTGGGGAGCGGATCACGAAAACCCGTTCGGCTCCTACAAGGAAGGCGATGCGTTCGACCGGGCGTCGAGCGACTTCGCCCTGAACGTCAACGACTCGCACGGCACGCACGTCGCCGGGACGATCGTCGGGAAACGCGACGGCAGCGAATTCCACGGGGTCTCGTTCGGCTCGAAACTGATCGTCGGAAACACCGGCGGCACGGACAATTCGACCTACAGCCCGATCCTCACCGACCGCACGAATCCCTCCGACGCGGCGTCCTACTCGGTGATGGACTACAACTACTTCAAAGCGGTCTACGCGGCGGTGGCCGAGTCCGGCGCGAAGTTCATCAACAACTCCTGGGGCACGAACGCCCGCGTGCGAATCACCGGCACGGGCGACAAGTGGTACGACGACAGCTACGGCTACACGAACTTCGACGTCTCGAGCGCCTGGATCACGCAGGATCAGGTCAAGGTCGCCGATCGCAATGAAGACGGTTCGGTGAAGAGGGACGAAAACAACAACGTCGTGTACAAGAACAGCGGCAATCCCATGAGCGTCGACCTTGACGTCCCCGGCGGCTACATCGGCGAATGGTTCCTCTACAAGAAGGCCGCCGCGTCGCAGGTTCAGAACAAGGAAAACGCGAAGTTTGAGGACAACGTCGCCTTCGTCGACGCAATGGGCGACGTCGCGAAGAAGCACAACATCGTGCAGGTCGTCACGACCGGGAACCGGAACGAAGACAACCCGTACCTGCGCGCCGGCTACGCGAACTTCCGCCCCGAATTCGAGAAGAACTGGGTCGCGGTCGCGGGCGTCAAGTACGTGAACGAAGAGCTCTACTACATCTCGAACTTCAACGACGCGGGCTACGCCAAGTGGTGGACGGTCGCGGCGCCCGGGAACGCCATCTACTCCTCCGCGGTGGTCGACGGCGCGTACGTGACGCCGGGCAAAGATGAAGGCGCCGGGAAGAAGCTGGGCGACGAAACCTACGCCGCCTGGGGCGGCACCTCGATGGCGGCGCCTCACGTGACGGGCGCGCTGGGCGTCTTGGCGAGCCGCTATCCCTACATGGAACCCACGCAGGTCCGCGACGTGATGTTCACGACCGCGAACCAGAACATCCTCTACGACGCCTCGACGGAAGACGGGAAGCGCGACCAGAAGAAGCACGACGAATCGTTCGTCAAGGGCGTTCCGTCCGTCAACTTCGGTTGGGGCGTGCCCGACCTCGACAAGGGCATGTACGGTCCGGGTCAGCTGATCGCCAAGAACGACATCAAGCTCGGCACCTACAGCGACCACTGGTCGAACGACATCTCCCAAATCGCGCTCGACGCCCGCCGCACGGAAGACAAGGCGGAACTCGCCAAGGCGACAGAGGAGCTTCAGACCGCTAGCGGTCTTGGGGCCGGTGATGAAAAAGACGCCAAGACCGCGTACTACACGATCCGCAAGAATGAACTCACCGCCCGCCAGAATGGGACGGAAGGCTACGAAAACTACTACGTCGGTTCGATCTCCGTGACGGGCGAAGCAGGCTCGGGCGCGACGCTCGTTCTGACGGGCGAAAACACCTTCCGCGGCGGCGTTGAGGCCGGCAAGGGTGCGACCGTCCTGGGCTTCGCGGAATCCTTCGGGTCGTACGATCCCAAGTTCACCTCCGCGAAGGGTACTGTCTATGAGGGTGCGACGAAGACCACCACCGCGAAGGAAGCCGGGACGGATGCGGTCGAAATGAACGAAGCCCTGAAGAAGATCGACGGTCTCCTCACCGTGAAGGACGGCGGCCGCGGCGGCGTGATCGCCTCCTACGTCGACGAAGTGACCGACAAGGGCTCGCTGCGTCCCGCGCCCGAAGCCCAGCACGGCACGGCGGTCACGGTCGAAAAGGGCGGCACGCTCCTCGTGCACGCCGCGTCGACCACCGGCTCGACCGCCACGACGATCAAGAAGCTCACGGTCGCCGACGGCGCGCTCGTCACCGGTTGGGCGCAGGGGAGCGACCTTGCCAACATCTACAACGGCGGGAAGCTCTCGGGCAAGGTGACGTTCACGGAAGGCGACGGCAAGGCCCTCAAAGCTACCGAAGACGACATGCTCTTCTTCAACGCGAAGACGACGGTCGCCGCGGACGGGAAGTCCGTCTCAACCGAAATCACCCGCGACGAGACGAAGAGCTTCGGGATGTTCGCCCGGAACGGCAATCAGCGCTCGGTTGCTCAAGCGTTGGAAGCCAAGGGCGGCGCGATCTTCGAGGGGCTCTTGTCGGGGAACCAGTCGATGTTCGATTCGACCCTCGACACGCTCGACAACGATCTGCTCCTGAACGCCCAGAACGCGGCGGTTCTGAACACCCTTGACGTCGCGAAGACCGTGAAGGATCAGGCGCTTCGCCGCGGCGTGGGCTCGACCGCCGAACTCGCGCACGGCGCGACTCTCTGGGCGACCGGTATCGGGAACTGGGGCTCGGCCGACCACACCGCGAAGGTCGACGCCGACTTCTATGCGGCGCTCGTCGGCGCGGACATCCAAGTGGGCGGCATCACGACCTTGGGTGCCTTCTTCGGCGCGGGTACGACCGACTTCGACGCGGGCCGCGACGGCAAGATCGATTCGGACGACATCCACTACGGTCTCTACGGGAAGACGGACGTCGCGGACGTCGCCTCGATCTCCTACGGGGTCGTGCGCACCGAACAGGACCGTGAAGGTCACCGCTCGGTCTCGCTCGTCAACAAGACCGGGTTCAACGCCTTCAACACGGACGCCGACATCACGACCTTCTACGTCGAAGGCGCCTACACGGGTCTTGACCTCGGGAGCGCCGTGAAGGTCGAACCCTATGCCGGGTTCGCGTACATCCGCGCTTCTGCTGACGGCATCGCCGACCGTGCGGACGACGTGAGCTTCACGACGAAGGTCGAGGACCAGACGCTCCAGGCCGCGACGCTGGGCGTGCGGGGCGACATGCCCTTCACGGCGGGGTCCGTGCAGATGGCTCTGAAGGGCGACCTCTCCTGGAGTCACTTCTTCGGCGACACGCAGGCTGAAGCCCGACTCGGGGGCGACGCCGCCGGGAAGATCGTCGGGGCCGAGCTCTCGAACCTCTTCACCGTGGGCCTCGGCATCGAAGCCAACGTCGGGAAGAGCACGACCTTCGGGCTCTCCTACACCGGGAACTTCTCGGGTGACGTGACCTCGAACGGCCTCTCCGCCACCGTGCGCTACGCCTTCTAAGGGAAGCCCCCAAGGGGCCGAACCGGCGTTCTCGCCCCGCCGCCGACACCTTGATTCGTCGGGGGAAGCGGGCGGCCGGGGAGGGTACGCCGGCCGCGGACCCGACAGCCAAAGCCAACACGCCCCGTCTTCGGCACCGCCCGAAGGCGGGTCTCTTCATGTGCGGGGCGCGGGGCGAATTCCGCTATTCGACACCCGGCCGGGATCCTGGGGAAAAGCCCCTGAAACGGGGCATCAAGCCCCGGACCGCCGCGCTCCCGCCGCGCTCCCGTCCGCCGCCCGACCCCTCACGCGTCGCCCGCGGAAAGAGGTGGTTCCACATCCTTCGCTGTCAAAAAGATGCGCCAAGAATGCCGAAACGGCGTCGCAATGTCGCCGCAGCAACGGCCAGGAAAATCTGCCGGATCGGGCCGTCAATCGGGCGAAAAGGGCGGTGGCGCACCCTTTCTGAGGTGTTTGGTCACGACCAAAGGACTAGGTGAAAACCCTTGAGGACAACAAAGCAGGTTCTCGTCCGCCAAATCGGCGTGATAGATTGCGCACATTCGCAAACGAGAATGATTTGCAATACGTACAGATAGACGACGTAAATCGTTCGGACAACCCCGATAGGAGATTTCATGAGTGCGACGAAGCCGATGAAGCCGGTGACGTTTGAGGCGGGCGCCAGGGCCGTAGAAGAGGCCATGCGCGGGAAAGGCGTCGAAGGGTACTACGCCGACGCCGCGGATCCGCTCCACGCCGCCTTTCCGGCGAAGGCCCGCATTCACAGCGGGCCGGACGGCATGCCGCTGATGGGGGAGAGCGCCCGCGAAGCGCTGGAGCGCCTCGCGGACCGGCCCCGTTCCGGGAAGACGCTCGCGTACCTGCACATCCCGTTCTGCGAGACGCGGTGCCTCTACTGCATGTTCTACCAGAACCCCTTCGACGAAGACCGCTCCAAGGTCTTCACGGACGCACTCATTCGCGAGCTGGAGCTTTGGAGCGACCGCGACGCGCAGCGCGTCGGTCCCGTCCACGCGGTCTACTTCGGGGGCGGCACGCCCACGGCGCTCTCCGCCCGGGATCTCCGCCGGGTGCTCGATACGGTTCAGCGCACGCTCCCGCTCGCGAACGACTGCGAGATCACGATCGAAGGCCGCATCAACAATTTCGACGACGAAAAGATTGAGGCCGCGCTGGCCGGCGGCGCCAACCGCTTCTCCTTGGGCGTTCAGACCTTCAACACCCAGGTCCGCCGGTCGATGATGAGGATCGATGACGGCGAGCGGTGCCTGCGCCGCCTCGAATCTCTCATGAGCTACGACCAGGCCGCCGTGGTGATGGACCTCATCTACGGGTTCCCGGGCCAATCGATGGACGTGTGGGAGGAAGACCTCCGCATCGCCTCGTCGCTTCCGCTCGACGGCATCGACTGCTATCAACTCAACGTCTTCGAGAAGTCTCCGCTCGCGCGCCGGGTCGAATCGGGGAAGCTCCCGCCCGCCGCGGACACGCCCATGAAGGCCGACATGTTCGCGCGCTCGGTCGAGTTCCTGACGAACGCCAACTGGCGGCGGCTATCGAACAACCACTGGGGGCAGGGCACCCGTGAGCGGAACGTCTACAACCAGTTGGGGAAAGGCGCCTGCGACTGCCTCGCCTTCGGGTCCGGCGCGGGCGGCCGCCTCTTCGGGCACAGCTTCATGTTGGAGAGGAAGTTGGACGACTACATCCGTGCCGTCAACGACGGCGTGAAGCCCACGTCCTTCCTCATGGCCCCGGGCCCGCACTGGGCGCTCCTTCGCACGATTTCGTCCGCGATGGAATCGGGCGCGATCAACCTAGCTGCGATCGGGCGATCGGCCGGGCTCGACCTCGAAGGGATGGCGAAGCCGGTTTTGGACCAGTGGGCCGAAGCCGGGCTCCTCCGCCGCCGGGGCGAATGGCTCCACCAGACGGTCGCGGGCCAGTTCTGGCACGTGACGTTGGCGCAGCTCCTCATCGACTTCTTGAAGACGCAGCTCGTCGCGCCCAACGCCCCGAACGCCAAAGACGCCCAGGACGGGATGAACGCGATGGCGCTGCGCAAGCTCGACATGGGCGCCCCGCAGATGGTCGCCGCGGCGGCGGGCGGCGCCCAGGCGCCCCGCGCGCCGCACCCGCACCACGGGTGAGGCCTCTGCCCAAACAACGATCTGAACACCGAACCCCCGGGGCCCACGTCCATCTGATGACGCGCCCGCACGACCCGGGGATGCCGAACAGAAGCGGGCTCATTGGCTTGAACCGGTCTTCGGGCCGGTCCTTTCAGCGATTGACGAACCACCAGTCCCTACCACCATGCAGCATCTGAAACTCCTCCGGACGGCCGCCGCCGTGTCCTCGGCTTTGGCCGCGCTCTACGCCTTCGCCCCGGCCGCGCACGCCGAAGAAGCCCTCACCACCGAAACCGTCCGCGTCACCGCGTCCCGCGTCGAGCAGGAACTGATGGACGTGCCGATGTCGGTGTCGGTCCTCACCGCCGAAGACATCGAGCGCTCGTCCGCGCAGACCGTGTGCGACCTCCTCAAAGACATCCCCGGCGTCAAGGTCATGAACGACGGCAGCCAGGGCATGAAGCGCGTGCAGATCCGCGGCGAAGACGCCTTCCGCACGCTCGTCATGATCGACGGCCAGCGCGTCTCGGAACACAAGTCGATGTCGGGGGCGCCGATCCTCATTTCGCCCGATGAGATCGAGCGCATCGAAGTGATCAAGGGGCCGGCCTCGGTCCTCTACGGCTCGGACGCCGTGGGCGGGGTCGTGAACATCATCACGAAGAAGGCCTCCGCGAAGGCCTTTAGCGCGCAGGCCTCGGCCGGGATGAATTCGTCCAACAACGGGAAGTCGGTTTCGGCGTCGATCGCCGGGACGGTCGAAGGGTTTGAGTACCGCTTGACGGCCGGCACCGACCGCGCGGACGACCTCTCGACCCCCGCGGGCGACGTTCCGAACACGTCCTTCAACTCGCGCCAGGCGTCCGCCTACCTCGCGTACAACTTCACGCCGGAGACGAAGGCGGGTCTGCGTCTGGAAACGTACGACCTTGAATTCCATACGGGGCTCCTCCCCGAAGACATGGGGTCGTACTCGGACTTCGCCGTGAACGTCCCGCAGTGGAAGCGCGAAAAGGCCGCCGTCTTCTTCGAGACGAACAACGTCTCCGACGCGCTCGTGCGCGTGCGCACCGACGCGTACTACCAAAAGAGCGACAAGAGCATGCACAACCGCGTCTACGTGCTGCAGGTCATGAACCCGATGATGTCGATCGACCAGAAGATGGACAACTACGCGGACAACACGGTCGATCAGTACGGTTTCACGCTGCAGACCGACTGGCAGTTGGGCAACGCCCACTACCTGATCGCGGGCTACGAATTCAACTACGACGACCTCTCGGCGGCGACCGAAACGCACTCCCGCACGAAGATGCGGATGCCACCGAGCTCGTCGACGAACAAGTACACCCACAACTACTCCGTCAACGACGGCTACCAGATGTTGAACGCCGTCTTCGCGTCGATGGAGTCGCAGCTCCCCGCCGACGTGACGCTCACCTACGGCGCCCGCTACACCTGGGTGAAGTCCGAGGTCGAGACCTACTCCGGGAGCGCCGTCAATACGGAATCCGACATGTCGGCGACCCCGGCCGATCCGGGCCGTCCCGGGTTCAGCTCGCATTCCAAGGAAAGCCAAAGCGACGGCCGCGCGGTCTTCAATCTCGGCGCCGTCTGGCGTGGGATCGAGCACACCGCGGTGCGCGCCAGCTGGGCGCAGGGTTTCCGCACGCCGAACCTGATGGAGCGCTACATCCCGACCTCGATGGGCGGCGGCAACGTGATCGCGAACCCCGATCTGAAGCCCGAAACGTCGAACAACTTCGAGCTGGGCGTGCGCTTCACGCCCGGCCGCGCGGTGCTTGACGTCGCCGCCTTCTACAGCGATGCGGACGACTACATCACGACGGCCGAAGTTGAGGACAGCGTCTACCAGTACCGCAACGTCGCGTCGGCGAAGACCTACGGGCTTGAGCTCCAGACGAGCTACCGCTTCGAAAACGGCTTCGAACCGTACGCGACCAGCACCTGGATGCGCCGCGAACTCTCGCAGAACGGCGACAGCACCTACGACGCCGGCGTCGCGGAACTCTCCGGCCGCTACGGCGTCCGTTGGACGGGCGAGCGGGCGGGCCTCAAGCTTCGCGCCGACGCCTACGCCTGGAGCCAGTCCGAAACGGCGCTCTACGACTTCAGCAAGAAGACGGTGAACTCGCGCTTCGGCGGTTCGACGAGCTTCAACCTGACGGGCGGCGTCTCCTTCGGGCCTGAAGACGCCTACAGCCTCGACGTGAGCCTTCTGAACCTCACGAACAAGCTCTACAAGCTCACCGACTCGATCTACGAAGCCGGCCGCTGCTTCACGGTGAACTTCAACGCGAAGTTCTGATCGGACTTCTGAGGGAGATGCCTCCTCCGGTGCGCCTCGTTGAGGCCGCCGGAGGAGGCGTCGCGAAACCCGAAGGAAGGCTTTGAACAACCTCAAGGCGCCCAAAGCAGCCAACCCCAAACAACCCCCAACAACCCAATCCCCGAACAACGACCGACAGGAACCCACCTCATGGAGATGCGCATCAGGAAACGCCGCTGGGAGCCCCGGGAGCTCGTGCTCCTCGGGGTCTTCGCCGCGGCGGCGAAGCTCTCGAGCCTATTGATCGCCCTGGCGGGCGGCGGCATGAACCCCGTCTCGCTCGTCGCGAAGAATCTCGTCTTCACGGCGCTTCTGATCGTGCTCCTCACGAAGGTCCCCAAGGCGGGGACGCTGCTTCTCTTCACCGCGGTCTCCACGCTCGTGAGCGTGCTCCTCATGGGCGGGAGCATGGCGCTTCTCCCCGCGGCGCTCGTCGCCGCGGTGCTGGGCGAAGCCGCCGCGGCGGCTTCCGGCGGCGCGGAGAAGCCCTGGGCCCCGTGGGTCGCGGCCGCGGTCTACGACTTCGCATCGAAATCCATCAGTCTCGGCGTCTCGTACCTCTTCATGCGGGAGAGCCCCGCATTGATGACGGTCGTGGTGCCGGTGGTGGCGGTCGGGTATCTCGGGAGCCTTCTGGGTCTTTGGGTCGGTGGAAAAACGGTGGAGGAACTCAAGCATGCGGGCTTTGTTCGCTGAGGGCGCGGCCGAGACGAGCGTGCTCCGGCACCTCGACGCGCGCACGAAATTGGGCGTGACGGCCGCGGCCGCGGTCTTGACGGTGTCGTCCGGCGGCTTCGTCGGCCAGGCGGTGCTCTTCGCCGCGACCTTCATCTACGCGCTCCTCTTGAAGCGTCCGGTGCTCCTCGCGCTCCTCTACGCGCTGATGGCCGCGATGATGGCGTTGGCGACGGGCTGCGCCTTTTTGATCGAATCCTGGGTGCCGGGGATAGGCGGTCTCACCGTCAAGTCCCTCGTCATCCCCTTCATGCGCGGCGCCTCGATGATGAACGCCGTGATGGTGCTGGCGCTCACCACCCGCGTCGAAGACCTGTTGGGGACGCTGGAGCGCATGCGTCTGCCCTTCATCTTCTTCCTCCCGACCGCGGTGATGCTCCGCTTCATCCCGACCTTCACGAACGACATCCGCCAGATCTGGGAGACGCTCAGGATCCGCGGCTGGGCGATGGGGCCGGAGATGCTGACGCTCCATCCGCTCCTCTCTGCCCGTCTTCTTCTCGTGCCGATCCTCTTCCGGGCGTTGAAGTCCTCCGAAACGTTGGGGATCGCGTCCGAGTTGAAGGGCCTTGGCACGGGCGAGCGCACCGTGATGCCGCAGGGGCGGACGCTGACGAGCCTCGACGCGCGCGTCGTCGCCGCGGCCGTCACGACGACGATCCTCGTCGTCCTCGCGGAGGTCTTCTTCCGGAACGTCCTCATGTTGGGGACGGAAGTCTCCATGCCCTGACGACGAAAGCGTGACGGAAGGATGGACCCATGGACCACATGAACAACCCCACGACACGGAGCCCGGAGAGCCCCATGCACCGCATCGAACTCCAGAACGTTTCGTACGCCTATCCCCACAGCGACCGCGACGCCGTGACGAACCTCTCGCTCACGGTCGACCCGGGCGAGCTGAAGCTCGTCACCGGAGCGTCGGGCTGCGGAAAGACGACGCTGATGCGCCTCGTGAACGGCCTCGCGCCGCAGATTCTCAAAGGTCGCTTGACCGGGAAGGTTCTGATCGACGGCTGGGACGCGTCGACGACGCCGGTCGCGGCCTTGTCGGAGCACATCGGAACGCTCTTTCAGGACCCGGAAGAGCAGTTCTTCGCCTTGAACGTCCGCGACGAAATCGCCTTCGCGCTCCAGAGCCGGGGGCTGCCTGCGGACGTGGTCGAAGCGCGCGTCGCCCGCGCGACCGAGCGCCTCGGGCTCGCGCACCTTCTGGACCAGGACATCCATGCGTTGTCGGAAGGCCAGAAGCAGAAGGTGGGCCTCGCGGGGATCCTTGCGCTCGAACCCAAGGCCCTGATTCTGGACGAACCCACCGCCAACCTCGACCCCGAGGCGACCGAAGAGCTGGCCGGGCTCCTTCTGGAGTGGAAGGCCGCCGGTGCAGCGATTCTCGTGGTCGACCACCGTCTCTACTGGTTGAAGGACGTCGCCGACGAGGTGCTCGTGATGCACGGGGGCGAAATCGTCGAGCGCGGGCCCTTTGCGATGCTCGCCGACGAGATGCTTCGCGCCCGCTGGGGGCTGCGCCGCGACGCGGTGGCGGACCCGCGGGAGACGCTGCTGCGCGTGGCGGTCACGCATGCCGGGGAGGCGGAAATCGAACCTGCCGACCGCAGCCGTACGGCGTCTGAGCGTGAGCGCTTCCGCGCCGATGCCCTGCGCTTTGCGTACCCCGGCCGCGCCGCCATTTTCGAGGGCGTCTCCTTCGGGGTCGAGCCCGGCATCACCGCATTGGTCGGCGGGAACGGCACCGGGAAGACCACGCTCGCGCGCATCCTCACCGGGCTCGAAAAGGCCGAAGGGCGCTTCCGGATCGGGAGCCGCCCGGTCGGGCGGGAGGGTCTGATGCCCTTCGCCGGATTGGTGCTCCAGAACGCCGACCACCAGCTTCAGATGAGGACGGTGCACGACGAAATCCTGGGCGCCATCCGCGCGTCCCTTTCGGCCGAAGCCCGGAACCGCAAGCTCGGGTTCTTCGCCAGGCGGCGCGCCGTGCGGCTCACGGACGAGCACTACGCCCGGGCCGACGCCTTGATGCGCGACCTCCGGCTCTCCCACTTGGCCTCCCGTCACCCGCAGAGCCTCTCGGGCGGCGAAAAGCAGCGGCTCGTCACGGCCTGCGCGCTCGCCAAAGACCCGGCGATCCTGATTCTCGACGAACCGACCTCAGGGCTCGACGGCGCCAACATGGCCGCGATGGCGGGGTTGCTCCGTGCCGAGGCCCAAAAGGGCAGGGCGGTCTTTCTCATCACGCACGACCTTGAACTTTTGGACATCTGCGACCGCGCGCTCGACATGAGGATGCTGGCCACGAAGAAGGCCGAGGAGAAGACCGCGGAGAAAACCGCCGGGTCCCGTCCGGCCGCCTCCTGAGGCTTCAGCCGGACAAGACGATCTCAACCGAACACCACCGAATTCATTCCAACCCATTCAACCCCCATCACTGAGGAACCGCTCACCATGAACCGCATTCAGCCCACCCCCGAGCAGGCCGCCAAGATCGAAGAGATGATGGCCGCGAAGTACCCCGTCACCTTCGGCTCCGTCGCGAAGGCGCTCGGCGTGACGCCCTGCGAGGCGGCGCAGCTTCTTCCCGAATCCGTGACGGCCTTCGTCGCCGGCGACGCGTCCGAGCGCTTCGCTGAAATCTGGGAAATGCTCGCCTCCTGGGAAAAGGTCACGCTCTTCATCATCCACGCCGGGAACGTCTTCGAAATCGAAGGGAAGCTCCACACCGGGAAGATCGCCCAGGGCTACTACAACATCCTCTCGAAGCACGCGACGATCGGCGGGCACCTGAACTACCAGGACGTGGCGGCCGTCTGTTTCGCCGAACTCCCCTTCATGGGGCGCGAGTCGTTGTCGGTTCAGTTCTTCAACAAGGCGGGTGAAGCCGCCTTTGCCGTCTACGCGGGCCGCGAAAACCACCAGATCATCCCGAGCGTGAAGGAAGCGTTCTTCGCCGCGAAGGCCGCGCTCACCGCCCCGGCCTCCTGAGGCCGGCAGCCGCACGGGCTCCGCACCGACTTCGAGCCGACATCGAAACCAAGGCGACCACTCACTTTTCCCCGAACATCATGAACGCCACCACTTCTACCCACCCGACGCCCCGGAAGACGCCCCTCATCATCGTGAGCTCCAAAACCGGGAACACGATGCTCCTCGCGCGGGGCATTGAGGATGCCTTTCCCGAGACCCGCCTCGTGCGCGCCGACGCTTTGCCTGCCGACCTCACGCCCTTCAACCCGGTGATCCTGGGTTTCTGGTGCGACCGCGGCATGGCGCCCGAAGACATTCAGGCGGCCGCCCGCAGGCTCTCCGACAAGGACCTCGGGTGCTTCGCGACGATGGGCGGGGACCCGGCCGCGCCGAAGTCCCTCGAATGGATGGAGAAGACCTCGAAGGCCTTGGCCGCGGAGGGTGAGGGGAACACCCTCCGGAAAACCTTCCTCTGCCGCGGGCGGATCGACCCGGCGCTCTTTGAACGCATGACCGCGATGATGGGCGGCGAAGTGACCCCCGAGCGCGAAGCGCGCCGGAAGGCGTCGGAAGCCCACCCCGACCGCATGGACGTGGTCGCGGGGGTTGAGGCCTTCGCGGAACTTCTCGGCGCGGGCCGGGAGCCGTCCGCGGAAGCGGTCTGACGCCGCCTTGACCGCCGGGGCTTCCGGGGCAACCAAAGCCCCGGCACAACCTCCTCCGGATTTCTTCGATTTCCCAACGAACCCACATTTCAAGCGATGCAGTTTCATCTTGAGAATCTCGACGGCATCTACGCCATGATCGGCCCGGCAGGCGTCGTGCTCATCTTCGTGGCGTTTCTGGCCTTCTACATCATCCTCTGGCAGCTCGTGTACATGACCGCCGTCTGGAGGAACTTCAAACGCGACTTTCTCGACCTCGAAAAGGGCGAGGACCGCTGCCTGCGCGGGATCGACCCGAAGCGCGCCAACCCGCTGATCCGCATCATCTACGACATCGTCACGACGCACGCGCAGCACTCGGACGACATCCGTGCCGAGGTGAGCTACCTCTTTCACCGGAACTTCAAGCGCGTGAGCAACGGGCTCTGTTGGCTGAAGCTCATTTCCGTGATCTCGCCGCTTTTGGGGCTCCTCGGCACCGTCTGGGGGATGGTGGCGGTGTTCCAGTCGATGGCGGACGTCTCGCACGCGAACGCCACGATCTTGGCGTCGGGCATCTGGTCCGCGTTGATCACCACGATCATGGGGCTCACCGTCGCGATCCCGACCTTGATGGCCTACTACTACCTGATGCTCAAGTTCCGGGGTTTTCACATCGAAGCGGTCGAACACAGCTACCGCGCGATCGAAGTCTGCCGCCGCCACAAGATCCGTGAGGTGAAGACCGATGCGGATGAGACTGCGGCCGGCGGCTGCCCCGCGCACTGCGGCGCCGGGCAGAAGGTCGGCTGAGGCCTCAAGCGCTCCCGACGCCCCCGAATCCCCAACGACCATTCTCCGGACACGAGTCATGAACACTGAATTCTTCGGCGACTTCGACGAAGAGCCCCAGATCGACCTGACGCCCCTGATCGACTGCCTCTTCATCCTGATCATCTTCTTCGTGCTGACGATGAGCTTCTCGAAGCCCGTCCTCGAAGTGATCCTCCCCGAGTCGAGCGAGGCCGCGGCGACCCATGAGCGCAACGACATCCTCGTCTCCGTCAAGGCGGACGGGTCGCTCTACCTGGACGGCGACCTGACGACCCCGGAAGCGTTGGCCTCGGCGTTGGATGCCCAGCCCGACCGCCTCCTCAACATCTACATGGACGAGAAGGCTCCCTTTGCGAGCTTCGTGCGGGTGATGGACGTCGCCAAGGCGAAGCGCGCCGGGCGCTTCGTCATCTCGACGCGCGCGGAGGGTGAGGCTGCGCCCTCGTCGTCCTCGTCGTCCTCTTCTTCCGCCGCTTCTTCGCCGGAGGCCCGATGACGGCCCCCGAATCCTTCAATGGGCGCACCGACGACCGTTCCGGCGAGCGCTCCGCAGAGCGCCCCGACGGCCGCAGGGCGGGTGACGCCCGCTCGCCCGAGCACGACCGCGCGACGAAGGGCGCGCGGACGGTGGTGCTCGTGTGCGCGGCGGCCGCATTCGCGGTGCTCACCGCGGACGCTGTGGAGCGCGTGCTCGCCGTCCCGTCGCTTCCGGCCGGCATCTTCCGGGAGGAAACCGCGGTGACGCTAGCGGTTGAAGAACCCGCCGCTCCGCGCCCGATCGAGCAGGATCCCTGGATCGAGCACACGGTGGAAGAAAGCGACTACGCGATCGACGCGAAGCCCGAACCCGTGAAGGCGCCGGAGCCCGTGGCGGAGCCGGAACCCCTGCCGGAACCCGAGCCCGTCGTGGAGCCTGAACCGATTCCGGAGCCCGTCGTGAAGGAAGAACCGAAGCCTGAACCGAAACCTCAGCCGAAGCCGAAACCTCAGCCCAAGCCTCAACCCAAGCCCCAACCGAAACCCAAGGCTGAATCGAAGCCCGCACCTCAACCGGCGCCGGTTCAGACGGTGGAGCAGTCGTCGAGCGACGCGCCTTCCGCCGCCTCTATGGGTTCAGCCGCGACCGGTACCTCGGGCGGCGTGGGCGCGGGCACGGACGGCACGCCCGGAAGCGGCGCGGCCGGGCTCGAAAACCAGGTCGTCGCCGAAATCCTCGCCGTCATCGAAGCCCATAAGAGCTACCCGCGCCGCGCGCGGCAGACCGGGCAGGAAGGTACCGTGATCCTCGCGGTCCGCGTCGACGCCTCGGGCGTGATCGTGGGCGTGGAGGTGGAGACGCCCGCGACGTCCGCGCTTCTGAACCGCGCGGCCCAGTCGGCCGCGAAGCCCTTGGTCGGGCGGAAGAGCCCGCTCACCCGCGCGCTCACGCTGCGCGTCCCGGTGAAGTTCGAGCTCACGGCGGCGAAGTAGTGTCGCGGGCAGGAATGCCGGTACCCGACCGCGCCGAAGGCTCTCGGTGGGCCCTTGCGGCCCCTTGCGCTCCGTAGTCAACCCTCGAACCCAACCCCCATTTCCAGAAACCCAATGCCCACTCAACCCTCAGAAACCATGCAACACGCCCGAGCGCCCCACGCCCAACTTTCCCCGCCCGCCCTCGTGGTCGAGGGCCTGCGCAAAACCTACCCGAACGGCACCGAAGCCTTGAAGGGCGTCTCCTTCACGGTCGAAGAGGGCGAGTTCTTCGGACTCCTCGGCCCGAACGGCGCCGGGAAGACGACGTTGATCTCGATCCTTGGCGGGCTCGCGACGGCGTCGGTCGGGCGTTTGTCTGTGTGCGGGCTCGACCTCCATAAGAACAAGCGCGCAGCGGCCCGGCGGCTCGGGATCGTCCCGCAGGAAATCACCTTCGACCCCTTCCTCACGGTCCGCGAAACGCTCCGGTTTCAGTCGGGGTACTGGGGTCTCTCCGGGAACGACCGCTGGATCGGCGAGATCCTGGAGCGCCTGGGGTTGTCGGACAAGGCCGACCGCCGCATGAACGCGCTCTCGGGCGGGATGAAGCGGCGCGTCCTCGTCGCGCAGGCGCTCGTTCACCGGCCGCGGATCATCGTGCTCGACGAACCCACCGCCGGGGTCGACGTGGAGCTTCGCGAATCGCTCTGGAGCTTCATCGGCGAACTTCACGCCGCGGGCGCGACCGTCATCCTCACGACCCACTACCTCCAGGAGGCGCAGGCGATGTGCGGCCGCATCGCGATCATGAACAAGGGCGAGTTGGCCGCCCTGGAGCGCACCGAAGATCTGCTCTCGCGCTTCGAAGGCCGCGTCCTCAAGGCCCGCATCACGGGCGGTGACCTCCCGCCCGCGCTTCTTCCCCACGTCATCCGCCGGCACGGCCCCGAAGTGACGGTCCGGGTGGGCGACGCCGCGGATTTGTCGGCAAAGCTCGCCGCGCTCACCGCGGCGGGCGTGCGGCTTGAAAACCTGACGGTGCGCGAAGCGGACCTCGAAGACGTCTTCCTCAATATCACCACTTCCGCGGAGGCGGCATGACGACCGGCCCGACCCTTTCGATCAAAACGGACGGCCATGCCGAAGCCAAAGCGGACGCCGTTGTCGACGCTTTTGCCGACGTCCGTTCTTCGGCCTGGACGCCCTTCCTCACGCTCTTCCGGAAGGAGGTCGTCCGCTTCATGAAGGTTTGGATGCACACGGTGATCGCGCCGGTGCTGACCGGCTTCCTCTATCTGGTGGTCTTCGGTGAGGCGCTCTCGAAGCACCTCCCGGTCTACGAAGGCGTCTCCTACACGGCCTTCATCATCCCGGGCCTCATCATGATGACGGTGCTCCAGAACGCGTTCTCCAACACCGCGTCGTCGCTGATCCAATCGAAGATCTCGGGGAACCTCGTCTTCGTCCTCATGCCGCAGATCCCGGGCGCGCAGGTGGCGGCCGCGTACGTGGCGGCGAGCTGTCTGCGCTCCGCTTTGGCGGGTCTCGGGCTCTATCTCGCCTGCGCCTACTGGGCGGCGCCGACGCCCGCGCACCCCGTGCTCCTTTTGGCGTTCGGCGTGTGCGGGGCGGTGATCATGGCGTCCTTGGGTCTCATCACGGCGCTCTGGGCCGAGAAGTACGACCAGATGGGCGCGGTGATGAACTTCGTCGTGATGCCGCTCACGTTCCTCTCCGGGGTCTTCTACTCGGTCGAAGCCTTGCCCGGCTTCTGGCAGGGGGCGACGAGGTTGAACCCCTTCTTCTACCTCGTCGACGGCTTCCGCTACGGGTTCTTCGGGGCGGGAGCGGTGGAACCCTTGACGAGTCTGGCCGTCGCGGCCGTGACGGCGGCGGTGACGCTCATGGGCGCGGCGGTGCTCCTGGCGAGGGGGTGGAGGATCCGCAGTTGAGGAACTGAGGAACTGAGGATTGCGGCGTCGACGGACCGGGGCCGGGGCGGGGGAGGTGTTTCCCGACCGGTCTTCCCAAAACGCTTCGAAACGCACGGAAAACGCACTAAAAACGCACGAATGGGCCCGTCTCCGGCACCGCCGGAGGCGGGCTTTCCATTCTGCGGCAAGCGCAGCGAAATCAATCTCTTCGCGTGAAGCATCAACGGCAAAGGAACGCACGCCGCAGAGCCGCTCCTTCAGCGAGCCGCGAAGCGTCCTCGGGTTTTCCGCCTCGTGCGTTTTGCCTAAGACCGTCATAGACTTGCCCGAACCGCGCGCAATGACCGGACGGACCGTGAGGACCAACTCCGGCAGGGCGCTCTTTCCCGGGACCGGCCCCTACCGGTTTCGGGATGCCGGATGCGTCGACCGACCATCGGCCCAACCGGCACCTTCAGCCCCCGCCGACCGCTTCCCGGCGTTGAGCACGCGCGGCCCGACCAATCATGAGGAGAAAACTCGCCATGAAGACCATCTTCAAGCAATCGATCATCGCCGCGGCGGCGCTCTTTGCGGCCGCCGGCACCGCCCAGGCCTGCAGCACGCTCATCATCGGGAAGGCGCTCTCGGAAACCGGAAACATCATTGTGGCGCACAATGAGGACAATGGTGGACGTTTATTCAATCTTCAGCACTATGTGCCTAGCGCCAAGCACAAAGATGGCGAAATGATCAAGTTCGAAAAGAACGCCGCCGCGATCCCGCAGGTGAAGGAAACGCTGGGCTTCTATTGGACGCAGACGTTCGTGCCGGACGGCGCGTCCTTCGCGGACGGCTTCTTCAACGACGCGGGCGTCGCGATCGCCACCAACTGGTGCGGCGAGATCTTCGACGCCGACCGCATGGAGGTGAAGGACGGCGGCATTGGCTACGGCATCCGCCGCATCGTCGCCGAACGCGCGCACTCGGCCCGCGAAGCGGTCGAGATCGCGACGAAGCTCTTGGAAGAGTACGGCTACTTCCACGACGGCCGTACGTACACGTTCGCCGACGCGAACGAAGCCTGGCAGCTCGCCATCCATCAGGGGAACTCCTGGGCCGCGCACAAGATCGCGGACGACGAGGTGATCTACATTCCCAACGTCTTCACGATGGACAAGGTCGACCTCAAGGACACGGAACGCTGGATGGTCGAACCCGGTCAGGTCGAGCGCGCGACGAAGGACGGGCGCTTCGACCCGAAGAAGGACCGGTACTTCAACTGGCGGAAGATCGTCGCGCCCGAGAGCATCCGCGCCGAGCGCTGGAACGCGAACCGCAACGTGATCGCTTGGAAGTTCCTGACCGGCACCGAGATGAACGATCCCGAAGAGTTCCCGTATTCGGTCAAGACCGCGAAGAAGCTGGGCGTCAAGGACGCGATGACGCTTCTGCGCCTCCACGAAGACACGATCGGCGAAGAGCAGCAGCTCTACCACTCGGCCTCGGAAGGCATCTGCCGCACGACCTCGCACGACTCGATCGTCTACAACCTCACGAAGGATCCCACGCTCACCGAAGCCTGGAAGACGGTGGGCCGCCCCTGCCAGTCGGTCTACGTGCCGCTCTATCCGTTGGCCGGTCCCGCGAAGGGCACCGCCTTCCTGGACGGCGCGACGGCGACGAAGGAACACTTCGCGGGCACGCCCGCGATGTTCGACTTCCGCGCGGAATTCACGCCGCACAGCGTCTTCTCCGCCGGCACCAACGCGATCGACTACCTGCGCGGCGATGAAATCGCGAAGCGCACGGCGCTGATCGAGAAGGTCGAGGCCGAGTTCCTGAAGGAACGCTCCGCCATTACCGCCAAGGCGGCGAAGCTCCAAGGTGAAGAGCGCCGCGCGTTCCTCCACGACTACAACCAGAAGGCCTACGACAAGGTGCTGAAGCTGATGGAAGCCGAAAACGCGCGCCTGATGCCCATGAAGGTCGAGATCCTCGCGAAGACCGTCAAGGCCGACGCGGAAGACCTCGTCGAAATGGCGCTTCTGGGCTCGAAGGACCACGCGGTGAAGGGCTCCAACATGAAGGCGACCCGCGCCGGGATGAGCGCGAACCAGCTGAACTCGACCCGTCAGTTCTCGGGCTTCGCGCCCGCCGAATCGATGACCTACAAGGACGTGAACGGCGACGGCATCGAAGACGTGGTCTTCGCCTTCAAGGCGAAGGACCTCGCCAAGGGTGCGGTGCCGGGTGCTCTGATGGACCTCTGGCTCTACACGCAGGTGAACGGCCACCGCGTCGTGGGCTTCGACGTGGTGCCGGTCGAAACCAAGGAAGTGAAGACGGGCGAATCCCGCGACGGGAAGCATCTCCTTTGAGGCTTCGCTGACGCTTTCCGCGGGCGTGCGGGCTGAGGGTTCCGATGCGGGCTTCAGGCCCACGCCCGACGGGAAGACTTCATCAAGAACGGCGTCGTCCGGTTGATCGGGCGGCGCCGTTGGTTTTGGAGTGGGTGGAGGAGCTCGGTGTGGCTTCTCGCCCGCAGGTCGGATCAGTAGAACGGCTCCTGTGGCCTGCCGAGCTCT
>OGHV01000768.1_pt1 | contig 20792 bp, 18 predicted proteins | sample 1571551 | NCBI WGS metagenome assembly OGHV01 (sample SAMEA2581960, study PRJEB24529) | metagenome | biome: Human gut stool | place: China | collected 2011 | reverse complement strand
CCTAGATATCGATCTGGCGAAAGCTTTATTGGCAAGGCTATATGTTCGTCGGCAGGCGTGGGAAAAGGCGAGAGATACTTACGCCGCTATCCCCGAGACCTCGTGGTTGAACCTACATCCCCAGTTGGTTATCGAGCGGGATAAAGTATTAAAGAAGTTTGGAACAGAGGCTTTACCGGAACGGGAAAAATGTTTGGATAAGATAAACGCGTCCTCTGATGAATGGGTGGTCGAGCGAAAGGTACAGCTACTGATTGATAAGAAGCAATATCAAGAAGCCAAGGATTTATTACTATCCACCCATTTCCAGAAAGTGCATCAAACTTACACCCGTACGGGACTTTGGGAACAGATCAACGAAGGCTTGAGCCTCTCCCCTCAACCTGTACCGGAACAACTCGGCGAGGATCGCTTAGCCCGGTTCGGTGCCTATCGGGAATATGAATAAAGGGAGGTGTGTTTTTAGAGCAGTAGCTTCATATAAGTCTCCGCATATTTAGCCAGAAACGCCCGGATCACTTTCAAGGCCGTAGAGATATGTTGTTGTACCGTATATACCGAGATACCCAAACTGTCGGCTATCTCCTTATGGGATTTCATATCTTTACGGCTCATATCGAAAACCCTTTTTTGTTGTGGGGTCAACGTTTCAAGCGCCTTATCCAACAATGCGTTTAAATCCGTATCCAATACCGAGTCCTCCGTCTCGTTCGTGCTATCCAATGAGGCGGACCGTATCTTATCCCTCAGCTCCAACTCACGATCCAGTCCCGCCAACAGGTTTAAGATCCGATTTTTCACGATCGTATACACATACGGGCCAAAAGGTACATTCGGGTTCAAGAAACGGCGATTCTGCCAAATAGAGGCGAAAGCATCCTGAAAAACATCTTCCGCCATATCCCGGGATTTAAGGAATTTCAAGGAAAACCACATCAAGCGGTCCTTATACAGGGCATATAATTCACAAAAGGCCGACTCGTCCCCTTCTAGCAAGTCCGCCACAAGCCTTCTTTCTTTCTCTGAATCAATGTCTGCCATTCGACTTATTCTCCCACTTCGATTACATAGGTTCAAATGTATGCAAAATTCCCAAAGGTAAAAACAAATTGAACCAAAATCAGCAACTCCATCATACAGCTTTATAAACTCGCGATAACAAACATCTTTGCTCATTCGGAAATAATCATGTATTTTTGTCTGTTCATTTAAGAAAGGATGATGTATTGATGAAAGTTTGTATCGCCGAAAAGCCGAGTGTGGCCCGGGAAATCGCGGAAGTATTAGGGGCAACCCAACGAATGAATGGGTATATCGAAGGAAACGGATATCAGGTAACTTGGACATTCGGGCATTTGTGTACCCTGAAAGAACCGCATGAATACGCGGAGAACTGGAAACGCTGGAGTCTGGGGTCGCTACCTATGATCCCTCCCCGGTTCGGTATCAAACTAATCGAGAATCCTACGTATGAGCAACAATTCAAGGTAATCGAGAGCCTGATGCAAAATGCCGAGATGGTCATTAACTGCGGTGATGCCGGCCAAGAGGGAGAGCTGATCCAACGCTGGGTCATGCAAAAGGCAGGTTGTAAATGCCCGGTCTACCGCCTTTGGATCTCCTCGCTTACGGAGGAGGCGATCCGGGAAGGTTTCCAAAAACTCAAAGAACAGACGGAATTCAATAAGTTATATGAGGCCGGGCTATCCCGTGCCATCGGCGACTGGTTGCTGGGGATGAACGCCACCCGCCTTTATACCTTGCGCTACGGGCAGAACCGGCAGGTATTATCGATCGGCCGTGTGCAACCCCCGACGCTCGCCTTGATCGTAAACCGGCAAGCCGAGATCGACAATTTCAAGCCGGAACCCTATTGGGAATTAAAGACCATTTACAGGAATACGACTTTCTCCGCCACGAAAGGTAAGTTCACGAAGAAAGAGGAAGGCGAGGCTTTTCTGGAGAAGGTAAAGGAACAGGATTTTACTGTTACCAGTATCACCGAGAAGAAAGGGAAGGAATTCGCCCCCCGCCTATTCGACTTGACCTCGTTGCAGGTGGAATGTAATAAGAAATTCGCGTTTACGGCGGACGATACGCTAAAGTTGATCCAATCGCTCTACGAGAAGAAGGTGACAACCTACCCACGTGTAGACACGACTTTCCTTAGTGATGATATCTATCCGAAAGTTCCCAATACCTTGAAAGGGTTGGTGGATTATACGGAGCTTACCGCTCCTTTGATGAATCAGAAATTGCCGAAAAGCAAGAAAGTGTTTGATAACTCGAAGGTTACCGATCACCATGCGATCATCCCTACCGGAGTCCCCGCCCGCAATCTTACGGATACGGAACGGAAGGTGTACGATTTGGTAGCCCGTCGTTTTATCGCCGCCTTTTATCCGGATTGCGAGATATCGACCACTACGGTCTTGGGTCAAGTGGATAAGGTAGAATTCAAGGTGACTGGAAAGCAAATCCTCAAACCGGGTTGGCGTGTCGTATTCGGAGCCGAGCAGAAAGATCCGGAGGCTGAACCTACCGAGGAAGAAGGCGTATTGCCCGATTTCGTGAAAGGAGAAAGCGGCCCGCATAAACCGATCTTGAAAGAGACTTGGACCCAGCCTCCGAAACCTTATACGGAAGCTACTTTATTGCGGGCGATGGAAACCGCCGGTAAATTAGTGGATAATGACGAGCTGCGGGATGCCTTAAAGGAAAACGGTATCGGCCGTCCTTCTACCCGTGCGGCGATCATCGAGACTTTATTTAAGCGTAATTATATACGAAAGGAACGTAAGAATCTTTATCCCACCGCTACCGGCGCGGAATTAATCGGCACGATCCATGAGGAACTGCTGAAAAGCGCGGAGTTGACGGGTCTTTGGGAGAAGAAGCTTCGCCAGATCGAGCGGGGAACTTATGAGGCCCGTACTTTCCTTGATGAGTTGAAGCAAATGGTAAACGAGGTCGTCATAAACGTCCTTTCCGACCAAACCCGGCGAACGATTACGATTGAGGATACGTCTAAAGCAGCTAAAGAAACTCCCAAAGACGAACCCAAGGAGAAAAAGGAAAAGAAACCTCGTAAGCCTCGTGCCAAGAAAGAGAAAGCAGAGGCTACTCCTGAATTGGAGCTTCCATCAACGGATAAGCCCGTTTGCCCCATCTGTCACAAAGGCTCTATCCTCCGGGGCAAAACCGCTTATGGTTGCTCCGAATACAAGAATGGATGTACGTTCCGCTTGGATTACGCTACGTATGGAAATAATTTAACGGATGAGGAGTTAGGTACGGTTATCAGTAAATTAAAGTCTATTTAAAATATGAGAACAGAATGGTTTCCTCTGGTAAACGAGGAAGGTGAGACGATCGGAAAGGCTACTCGCAAGGAATGTCATAGCGGAAGGAAGTTGCTACATCCCGTAATCCATTTACATATCTTTAATAAGGATGGAGATCTATATCTCCAAAAACGTTCCATGAACAAGGATATACAACCGGGAAAATGGGACACGGCCGTAGGTGGGCATATTGATTATGGAGAAAGCGTGGAAGAGGCCCTGCGCCGTGAGGTTCGTGAGGAATTGGGCATTACTGATTTCACGCCTGTCTTCATCAAACGTTATATATTCGAGTCTTCCATAGAGAAGGAATTGGTAAACAGCTTCCGGACCACTTACGATGGCCCCATCACCCCCGATCCCGAGGAACTGGACGGAGGACGTTTCTGGCCGATCGAGGAGATCAAGGAGAATCTGGGGAAAGGCACATTCACCCCGAATTTCGAAAAGGAATTCACCGCTATTTTCCTATAGGATAAAAACGCTACACTTCAGCTAGAATAGTTATTCAAGAGCCTGTTCATTCTTCGTAAGATACTGTTACATTCCACAAACCACGGCGTGAACTGTACAGACCACGACGTGAATTATACAAACCATGCTGTGGTCTGTACGATTCACGCCGTGGTTTGTGGAATGTAACTATATATGATTATCTTTATATATAGTAAATAAATGTTTTGTCCTATAGTAATCGACCTATTATATTATAACTGTAACTCCATATGTATCTTACCTCGAAACCTAACAATCTTTGCCTAAAGCACTAATACCTCTACCTTAAATCTAATGTTTGTTCAGACCTTAAAACTAATCTTATATATTAATGTGTGGTTTATACATATCTTGCGCTGTCAAACCGCATTCCTTTTTCATACGGATACAATAATCGAGCGTTCCTACCTCCGGCGTGATATTGTTGGAACCGAACGTGAACTTTACACCTGCGGCTTTCGCTTTCTGAATGATCGCTTTATTCGGAATATGATAAAGCTCGTTTATCTCCAAAGCCTTTCCGCTTTTTGCCAAGGCATTCACGAAACGGTCGATACGCTCTTCTGTCCAAAACATATCATATCGGTCACTCATCGCATCGGGAAGGAAACAGGAATTCACGTACATATCGACCGGCTCTTCCAAGACAGAACAGATACGGTCCAACATCATATCCATATATGCCTGCTCATCGTCGATAATCACTTCCTTGTTTACCCATAGGTGCGTACGCCGCCCCTTATGATCCAGAAACGTCATGGCATCGGTAAACACATAGTCAAAGCTGTTGCGGGCCGCCTCCGAAAAGGTTGTTACCCACTCACGTCCGTCTGCTCATCCACGGCATTCGCCCATTGAGCGGGAATGTCTATTCCTTTCGCGCTGAACACCTCTAAAGAGATATTCTTAAACTGAAGATTTCCACGTCCCGTACCTACCAGCGAGATAGTACCTTGGGATAACAATGCTTTAGCGTTCTCCTTCAAACGGAAAGGTTTGGAAGGCTCTATATATTCTACGACAGTCTCACCATTAATCCGCACCCGGATAAGCCGTCCTTCTACCCGGATATTCATCTTGAACCATTCGTTCTCTTTCACGAAACTCTTCGTCAGGTTCCGGACTGACACCAAGCTACCCGTCATCCGCCACCAAACCGGATCTTCCCGATCGTTGTTCAAGGCGATACGGTATCCTTTACGATCCGTAGCGTCCGTATGGATACCAATATAACCTTTGCCACCGGTCGTGGTACGTACATCCATATCTAACTCGAAGTTCGTATAGCCTTTGCCATCGTTCAACAAAGCACGGGCGTTGGAACCGGCCAACGTAAGGACATCATTTTGTATGACCACGACGCCGGATGTCTTCCATGCGTTGTGATCGACCGTATCGGATACGTTCTCTTTCGTAAATCCCGTGAACACCAAACAGGCGATCACGGCGGCAATCATTAATTTAATCTTCATGGCATCTCTTTTTAAAAGTTATGCCGCAAATGTATCCGGGAATAAGAAGCAAAAAGAAGATTGATATAAAAATGTAGACAGTACGATCCTCTATCCCATTAAATACAAATCAGTTAATAAAGATCACTATCCTAAAAAATGTAGATTGATTATAACGGATTCCGGTTAACCCCGATCCTCATCACCCAACCTTCAAACTCATCACGAGGCACTAACGCCTTATTACGTACCTTGGTCCGGTAGTTATAGATCGTACTCAACGAACAACGAAGAAAAGCGGCTATCCTTACGCTGTCCGTAACTCCCAACCGCATCAAGGCGAATATACGAAGTTCCTTATTCAACAGATCCTCCGATTTCAAGACGATACGTTCCTCGGGCTGCAACAAAGCGTTGAAGTCCCTGACAAACGTAGGATATAATCCAAGAAAGATTCGATCGAAGTTAACATAAAGCGCTTCCACCTCATTCTCCACCATACGGGTCGAACGGAGCATCTTGAATAACTCGTCCAACTGTTTATTCATCGCCTTTTTCTGTAGCGATTTCTGGTAATCCTCCAGTTTATTAATATAGGTGGAGCAGAGATCGAGGAAATGAGCGATGTATTCCTCTTTGATATGGTTTGACTCCGATAGCTGTATATTTCGCTCTTGCAATAAATTATTCGTCTCGCTTATCTCTCCATTCAACTTTACCAAACAGGCATTGGTATTAACCAACTCTTCTCGTATCGCTGAGATCTTCCGCATCTGCTTATACACATAGGCAAGAGAAAGGATCAGAAAGAGCGTCAATAGGCTGATCAACAAGAAATAAGTCATCAATTGCCTTTTGCCCTGAGCTTCCCGTGTCTGATAGGAAGCATTAATGATAGGATAGAATTTAGAGATCTCATTCATGCGGAACTGTATATTACAAGTAACGGCACCTTCTATAGCTAGCTGCGCATATTTAAGGGCATTGGATAGATCACCACTTTCATAATAATTCAACGCCAGCTTTTGGATAGAACCACTATCCAAGAAGGCCCTCTTGATATCGGCGATAACCGACAAGGTATAATAGTCTCGGGCGAGATCGGTACGCCCATCCATCTCATAGACATCTCCCAGCAGATAAGTGATCATCGCGAAATTCGGGTTATACCGCTCCTCTTTCTCCAATAAAGGGATGAGCACCTTCTCCGCAGACCTCGCCTGTCCGTGAGCCAGATATTTCTGCGCCAGATTTATCTTATACCGATAAGAGACCGTATCTAAGACAGACAATAACGAATCCTTGTATAAATCAAGTTGTTTCCTATATTCAAAAGAATCCAGATTCGTACTGTAATAAGAGAAAAACGAATAATAAGCCTCATAGAAATCCTGTTTCTGCTCTTTAGACAGCAATTCACGGTCTATGCTTCGCAACAGACTTTCCGACTCACGGTACATCCCGGAGAAAGCATAAAGCGTAGCCAGTCGTAAGCGGGAAGTATAGATGCGTGCCGTATCCTTCATAAATGACGCTATCTCCATATTCCGCTTTATGTAATAGATGGCCGAGTCTTGTTGTATTTTCTTGAATTCCTCGTATAATTGGTGGTTGATCTCATATTCCTGCCACAACGATATCTTGCTCAAGAGAAACATGTCCTTTAGCTGCGTGATCCGTTGCTCCCGTTGCTGCAGATAAAAAGATCTATTCAAGACAGCTTCATCCAGCTCCTTGGCCAACGTGTCCCCTCTCAGTCCTCCCCATGCGAAGGCTTGAACCATCCCGACAATTAGAAATAAGATTACCTTTATTAGTTTATTCATTACACGAACTGAGAATTATCCAAAAGAAAAGGGTTCAGTCAAATCAACAGAGTATAAATAGCTTACCTCAGCTGAAGACTGAACCCAATATTTTAAAACGCCCCGAAAGGGTGTTATTTACACATCTCGTTGATGATCTGTATTAATTGACCGCCTAATTCCTCGGCTTCCTCCATCGTATGGGCCTCAGAGTAGATACGGATGATCGGTTCCGTATTGCTTTTACGCAAATGAACCCATTTATCCGGGAAATCGATCTTCACGCCGTCGATATCCGTAATATCATATTGAGAGAACTTCTCTTTTACTTTCGCTAAGATAGCGTCCACGTCGATCTCCGGCGTTAACTGGACTTTTTGCTTGGAGATAAAATACGGAGGATAGGAAGCCTTCAACTCGCTCGTCTTCATCTTCTTCTTTGCCAGATGAGTCAGGAACAAGGCGATACCTACCAAAGCGTCGCGTCCGTAATGGCTGGCCGGATAGATCACTCCACCGTTGCCCTCACCACCGATCACTGCATTCGTAGCCTTCATCTTGGTAACCACATTTACCTCACCTACAGCGGCGGCATTATATTCGCAGCCATGAGCACGGGTAACGTCACGAAGCGCACGGCTGGAGCTCAGGTTACTTACCGTATTACCCGGAGTATGGCTTAATACGTAATCACTGACAGCGACCAAGGTGTATTCCTCGTTGAACATCTCGCCATTCTCGCAGATAATCGCCAAACGGTCTACGTCCGGATCTACTACGAAACCGACATCCGCTTTCGCATGTCCCATCAAATCGGAGATCTCTGTCAAGTTTTCCGGAATGGGTTCCGGATTATGAGAGAAGTTTCCATGAGGGGCGCAATGCAGCTTAAAGATTTCCTTCACACCCAACGCATATAACAAATCCGGGATCACGATACCGCCTACGGAGTTCACGCAATCGATAGCTACACGGAAGTTAGCGGCCTTAATAGCCTCCACGTCCACGAGATCCAGATTCAAGACGCTCTCGATATGTTTTTGCTTATAAGTCGCATTCGGGATTACCTTGCCCAAATGATCCACGTCGGCGAACTCGAAGTCCTCGGCGGCAGCTATGCGTAATACCTCAGCCCCTTCAGCGGCATTCAAGAACTCACCTCTCTCATTCAAAAGCTTCAAGGCATTCCATTGCTTCGGATTATGACTGGCGGTAAGGATAATACCTCCGCAAGCCCCTTCCATAGCTACGGCTAACTCGGTTGTCGGGGTCGTGGCCAGATCGATATCCACCACATCAAATCCCATACCGGTAAGCGTTCCTAGGACGACTTGTTTTACCATCGGACCGGAGATACGTGCGTCACGCCCTACAACGATCTTATTGGTCTCCACTTTTGTGTTTTTTCGGATGAATGTAGCATAAGCGGCTACAAACTTAACAATAGCTAACGGATTCAATCCGTCTTCCGGGCTACCGCCTATTGTACCGCGAATACCGGAAATAGATTTAATTAGTGTCATAAGTTTTCTTCAAATATATATTCTAGAATTTCGTAATAAGCAGGCTCACCGTTTGATTGGTCGTTATAAGTACCTCGCTTAAACGGGACTATAAGTTTTACCTTAGCCCGATCTCCGACGTACTTTAAAGGCTCTTGCAATCCTTCACTCACTAAATACGGATTGGCTTGACTGGCATAATCTCCATATGTAAACTCCCAAGGACTAGTTCCGTTACTATGGGGACCATAGTTCTGGATGTAATAAGGAGTACTATTTATATAAGCAGAATCCATCGGATAGGAAACATTACATCTGTATAGAATCTTTGTCTTGTACTGAACAGCTCTTTGGCTTGTACCCTTTTCAATTATATTCAGATATGTACCATTCTCCAATTCGACAAACTGATTTTCCTTAAACACACTATCCTCCGGAAAATCTTTCAGAATCTCAAAATCATTCTCATCAATCAATCGATTGATTGCCTTTTTCTCATCTTTCAACATATCCGTGTACGACTTTGTCTTGCTACAAGAGATAGCAACTAATGCGGCACACAGAATCAACAGGATATTAAAACCTTTCTTCATTTGTTAGTCTTTAATTGAATGAATCGCAAATGTAAATAATCTTCGTCAAACCTTACGCATGTTTGCCTAAATCTTCTGATTTATTAGGATTAAATTCCTGTAAACCTTTCTCAAACACGGCTACGGCCTCAGATAAAGAGCCATAGAACTCACCTCCGGACGCATTTTTATGTCCACCCCCGTTGAAATAAGTAGAGGCAAACTGGTTGCAAGGGAAATCGCCCACGGAGCGAAGCGATACCTTTATGTAATCGCTGTCCTCACGAATAAAGACACTAAAGCTTACGTTCTCTATGCTTAACGGTAAGTTCACGAAACCTTCCGTATCTCCAGTCTGGTACTGAAAACGATCCAGTTCCTCTTTCGATAATGTGATAAGAGCCGCCTGTTGTTCCGGATAGACCCTCATCTTCTCATACAACACATATCCCATCATACGTAAACGGCACTCGGAATAGACCTGATTCACCTTACGATAGATCAAATCCTTATCAATCCCCTTCTTGATCAATTCGCTGACAATCGTATAAATCTCCGGTTTATTCGAATTATAGGTGAACGATCCCGTATCCGTCATCATACCCGTATAGATACAAGCGGCGGCATCCCGATTCAATAAGTCGAACATCCCCATACGACAAATAAAACGGAAGATCATCTCACTGGTAGAAGACATCTCCGGATACGACATCGTCACACGACAAAAATCCGCGGGGTTCAAATGATGATCAATCATCACCTTGCGGCCTTCTGAGGCGATCACCGCCGGAGCCAGTTTCTCGATACGTTTGGGTTCATTGAAATCGAGGCAGAAAATAACATCCGCTTCCTTGATCAATTTCTCGGCGAAATCCGGATATTTCTCATGTATCACGACATCCTTAGCGCCCGGCATCCATCTATAAAAAGAGGGAAATGCGTTCGGTACCACTACCGCTACATTATCCTTACCGTAAGCGGATAGGAAATGATATAAACCAAGGGATGAACCTAATGCGTCGCCGTCTGGTGAGACATGCGTCACGATAACAAAACTCTCGCCTTTCTCTACGTATTTTTTGGCTTTCTGAATCTTCTCTTCTTGAATGATTTTAGTGATCATATAATCTTTTTGTTTTCACCCCCAAAGGTACGACTTTTTTAGTTTCCGGCTATCAAAAAAAGTTCAATAAGGATCTTTACTGATATTATTAACAAAAGGGTTAAGGCGGCCAACAAAACTTTTGGTTCCCGTATCTTCATATATATCAAGCATAAAACAAGAAACCCATAACCTCCTAGCATCTCAAAGAAGCTAAAACGACCCGTAATCGTCGCATAAGGCATAACGCTAAACACGTCCACTACCCTTACCATGCCATGAACCAGCCCTTCTACGATCTTCTGTATCCAGTCATATCCACAGAAATCTACCGGATAGCCTAACCACAAAAAGGCAAAAGGAATCAAAAACATAGCCAAGAGAGTGACCGGTAGATTCGTAAACAAGAAAACTGTCGAAAATTGTCCAAAATAATAAAAACAGAGCAAAGCAGTCCCTATCTGCGCAGCTATAGACACCGTAATCCATTCCCAAGGCATGGCCAACAAAGGATTTCTCACCACTATCCATTCCTTGAAACGAGGCACTAGGAATAAAATAAAAAACACGGCCAAATAGCTTAACTGAAAACCGACATCAAACAGATAATACGGATTATAGGCCAGCATACAGAAAGCGGCAGCGGCCAATGTATTATATCCATCCGTAACACGCCTAAGCGCCCTTCCTGTTAAATATAAAGACAGCATCAAGGCGGCCCGTATCGCCGAGGGCGCTAATCCTGTGATAAAGACAAACCCCCAAAGACTTCCCACCAGAATGATATAACGAACCCAACGTCCTATCCCCCATCTTGGCATAAACGAGCAAAAGAAAGATAAGAATCCACAAATCACGGCAACATGAAAACCGCTCACCGCTAATATATGAGACACGCCCGCCAAAGAGAAGCGCCTTTTCGTTTCCCGACTCATCGCTTTCTTATATCCCAATGTCAATGTTGCCAAAATTGATTTCTCCTCGTCAGATAAACGCAAACGATCAAATGTATTTACCAAAGAATATTGAGCCTTGATAGCCAATAAATCTAAAGAAGAAATAGGCTCATTTACAAGCGCTATACGTCGGTCACTATACCAACAGACCTCAACCGCCAAACATACAATCAAAACAGAGACTATAGCTCCCCATATCCAACGGGAATCGTATCGCAACTCCGCATGCGCTCTCCCACACGAGAAGCCCAGAAAAAGAAAAACCAAAGCAGATAAAACCCCTAAAACATATAGGAGCGAAGAGGCAGGTAAAAACGCATAGCATAAAATTCCGGTTATCCATAAAAAAAGCGGCCGTACAAAAGGCCGCTTTTGTATTTCCTCAATCATGATAGTTAGGTTTTGTGATATATTAATGTGTTCTACAAAGCTTTCAAGTCTTTAATTGTTTGTATCGGATCTGGAGATTTGAATACGAAGTTACCGGCGACTAACACATTGGCACCGGCGTCAACCAAGCGCTTCCCCGTCTCTAAATTCACCCCGCCATCTACCTCGATCATAGTACTCAATCCCTTCCGGTCTATCATTTCTCGTAAACGGGCCACCTTATCTACGGAATGCTCAATGAAGCGTTGACCACCAAATCCCGGATTCACGGACATCAATAAAACCATATCCACATCTTGGATAATATCTTCTAATAAGCAGATGGGCGTATGCGGATTCAAGGTAACACCCGCTTTCATGCCCGTTTCCTTAATAGCCGCTACCGTCCGATGCAAATGGGTACATGCCTCATAATGCACGTTCATCATATAGGCTCCCGTAGCCGCGACCTCAGGGATAAACTTCTGGGGCTCCACGATCATCAAGTGCACATCCATCGGCTTCTGGCATATAGGCTTTAATGCGTTAAGTACCGGGAAACCAAACGAGATATTCGGCACGAATACCCCATCCATAATATCCAGATGCAACCAATCGGCGTCACTTTTATTTATCATCCCCACCTCCTTCCGCAAATCCAGAAAATTAGCGGAAAGCAGGGAAGGCGCTATCAAATGCTTCATAATCTTGTCTTTTGTTTTTACAAAAGTACACAAAAAAAGAAAGAGAACCTAATAATATAGATTCTCTTTCCGTAATTCTTAGTTCAACACATACCCGCAGAGCTCCGGACGTACAGCCGGTTCCGCTTGATAAGCCCTCGCAAACTGTTTCAAGAAATCCATCGTTTGCTTCCGAGGCGAACTTTTCGCCTCCGGGGCACTTTTCACTTTTTTCTCCAAATCATCCATGCATTGCGTAGAAAGCTTCCTCATAGGCACCTTTATTTTTATCTTGTTTGCTAATAAAACGTAGGGACCTAAGACTTATTGCATGGAAAGAAAATTATTTTACACCATAGATAGCTCGATACGGTTCTCATCGGCCATACGGCGCATATTCAAGATAGCGTAACGCATACGCCCTAAGGCCGTATTGATGCTAACCCCCGTGATATCGGCGATTTCCTTAAAACTAAGGTCTTGATAGTAACGCATCTCCAACACCTCACGCTGGTTATCCGGCAAATGCTTTACCAATTTCTTCACGTCAGACAATACTTGATGGCGCACGATATTATCCTCTATCGTACCATCGCAAAGCTTGATGTTATTAAATAAGTCGATTTCTACCTCATCATTCGAGATCGTGTTCTCGCTACGTTCCTGACGGAAATTATCTATAATCAAGTTATGGGCAATACGAGTAATCCATGCCTTAAACTTGCCGTTCTCGGTATAGCGACCTTGTTTTATAGTCATGATAACCTTCACGAAGGTCTCTTGAAAGATATCCTCCGTAAGCTCTTTGTTACGTACTATGAAATAAATGTAAGAATGAATGCTACTTTTGTATCGATTTAATAAAATATCGAAAGCGGCATTATTACCTTCTGCATAAAGGACAACCAATTCCTCGTCGGTCATCATTTTTAAAGTCTTCATTACTTTCACATTTTTAGTTTATTCGAGTAATGTTTATGCTATAGGCGATGGGGTTTAACTGTTATACAATGTTATTTATGGAAGCAAAAGAACGAAAAATATTTTAAACCAACAAACATTTTATTTCAAATTATAAAAAGAATGTCCCCTGCCCGCACCTTTAACGTACGAACAGGGGACTTTACTGATCTAAAATATATGTATATTAGAACTTGTATCCCAATGTCAAAGCTACACGAGTCGTGTTTGTTTTCATCGTGGCGGGTTGGGCTTCGAGGAATGGCTTCGGATCATCTCCCGCAAACATATTAGAGAACGCATAAACATCTTCCTTATGCGTACGGAATACACAAGCCAAGTCCGTATAGAAGTTCGGGGTGAAGCGATAACCGATACCTACCGTATAATTCATGACCCCTTTATCGATCGTATAATTAGGAATCGTACCAACCGTAAAGACCTCTTTCTCTCCATTCTTCAGTTTATCCTTGATCGGACTATCGCTGTAGGCGACACCTGCTCTTACGGCAAATTGAGGAGTAACCTTTACCTCCGCACCTACACGGATCGTATTCATTGATTTGAAATTATCCGTTATATCTTGGTTAGTATACACGTTACTGCTACCATCCGTTTGATACATACGCATATTCTTATAATTCATCAACTCGTAATCAACGCTTATCAAAGCGGTCGTACCCAAGATTGCGGCGGCACTAAAGATCCATTTATCCGGAGAACGGAATTCATAGTCATAATAAGCATTATTAGGAGTAGCCGCATCCAGTTTACGCTCCTTCATCTCCCCTTTATCCATAAAGGTCAGATAAGAACCGGCCTCACCATAATAACGATCTGTCATCTTATACCACGTAGGTGAATTATAAGCTACACCCAAACGAAGAAAATCGGCGGGACGAACAATGGCACCCACATTAAATGAATACCCGGTACCATCCGTATCCAAGTAATTATCTAAGTATAAATTATTGCCGTTCGTAAATTCCTCATCATACGATGACTGATATCTATAGTTCAGATCCGTAATCGCAACCGTAGCGCCAAGCATCACAAGTTCCGATATATTTATACCGAAAGCCAAGTCATATTGATCCACGGAACCTCGCTCTGAAACTTTTAATTGACCTCCTTGCAATAAATACGGACTCCATTGCCCATCCGCATCTTTATCCCCGAACGCACTATAATACTCTTTATCATTATCGTTATATGAATCCATATAACCGGCATTGTATCCTAGAATAGATAGCCAATCACCTAAGTCTTGGTTATTATAAGGGTTATAGTCTTTACCCTCCCCCAACAGTCCGCTAGGCATTCCTGCCGCACGCATGGCCACATAATCAGAAAGAGAAGTATTCAAATCACCTCCTGTAGCCATCGTATAGTTCCGGTTATAATTCTTCAAGCGATTATAAGAGAAACCAACGTTCCAGCTCACGATACCCTCATCATTCGCTGTCGGGAAATATCCTACGTAAGCGATATTATCGAAACTCACCTTCGTACGGCTGTTGTCCACCTTCGAACCAAGCCAATCGGTCTTCGCGGAGGCCGAAGACAAACTCAATGTCGTAACCACCTCCGAGCTTTTATAAATCGCCAAGCCTGCCGGGTTCGTATTCATAGCGGAAATATCACCACCTAACGCACCAAAAGCACCACCCATTCCTAAATAACGAGCCGTACCATTCAACTCCGTCTGGGAATACTTAAAGGCATCCAACTGTGACTGCGAAAAAGCGGTGCCGCCACACAGGGCAAGCACCGACATTATAATTCCTATCCTTTTCATCGTATCTCTAATTTTATCAACCTAACACTTTTACCTGCGACCACCACCGGCACGGCCACCTCCGCCACCAACAGAGCCTCCACTAGAACGACCTCCACCGAAGCTACCGGAAGAAGAACCTACCGAACTACTACGAGAAGGAGAGGAACTTCTAAATTGACTGGAAGAAGAGCGACTATTTGAGAAATCGCTACTGCTTCTGGAAGAAGAACGTGTTACCGGAGCTGAATATTGACGTCCGGAAGAAGATGCGGCTCCAGAACTACTTCTGGAAATCCTTGTTCTCGCCGAGCTATTACTTATGCCCGAGCTACTTCTTGTCGTTGCCGAATTTCTAACAGAAGAGGAACGACGTCCCGCACCAGAGGAAATAGCAGATTCCCTACGGGTAGATCCCGCACGTCCATTGCTCAAGGAACTTGAAGACGAAGGTCTTGTAGTCGATCCGGAATTTCTCAAGGAAGAAGAGCCACTGCTCCGCCCACCTGTATAACCGGCACCTCGGCCGCGCGGAAAAGAGCGATTATCTCGATAAGAGGAACGTCCGTTTGAATAATGTCTACTTGGAGTCGAGTAGTAACCGGGATAGTAATGATGGTGATGTCCCCAATGGCCACCCCAATAGCCTCCACCCCAGCCCCAAGACGGGCCATACCATGGATCGTACCACGGACTATAATAGCCGGCATAAAAGCCTCCCCAGCCCCAGCCGAATCCCCAAGACGGGCCGTAGAAGCGAGATGAATAAGTCCACCAAGGGCTATAACTATAGAACCAAGGATCGTACCAACCTGTATACCAAGGCGAGCCCCAACCGTTGCCGACATTGATATTAAAATTCACGTTCGCGCTACCGTTCGAATAATCCGTATCATAGCCGTAACCATAATATCCGTCACTCAGATACAAATCGACTTGATCCGCTCCGGCGATCGTAATCTTACTCGGCGAATGATAACGAATGATACGTTCCGTATATTCAGTATCCGAACGACGCTCGGAAGAAGACTCATTCTCATCGCTATCCTCATAGATAACGGAATCATCCTCACGATAAGGCTCCTCCACCTCGACTGATGTATAACGACGGTTATATTCATCCACATCCCGGCTGTCTGAAGAAGCTTGGCTCTTGGCTGTAGCGACCAGGGTCCTAGACTCCTGTTTCGGCTGAACAACCTTTTTCTCTTCAACCTGTTCTTTCTTTTTCTTGTTTTTGGAAGAGAAATACACATCATCAAAGAACTCCTCCTGAGCCGCGGCACTAAACGCGATCAGAAGCATCATCACTAAAGATGTTAATTTCATGGGTTTCATATTTGTTTCTCCTCTACATTAAATAAATATTTTTCTCTTTTCATGTTTGACACCCTTTTATGCAAAGGGTTTAAACGCTTTTTAGTTTTATAACAATAAACTCAATGCAATGTATGTACAAATATAATCGGTTCACGCTAATGTCCCAAGATTTACATATACTTTAACTTATAAAACTCACACATTTATTGTTATCTATAAAAGAAGATGCAAAGTTGGCGTAAACGCTGCAATCTCCGCAAATTCTTATTATTTTTGTTTCAAATTATAACGAAAAAATTACGCATATGGTATTAGCCTCGACAATAGATTTCACATTGCCCTTAGCGGACCCGGTATTAAAATTTCTCTTGATTCTTTTAATTATCCTGGCCGCTCCCCTTTTATTAAACAAGCTGAGAATCCCTCACCTGCTTGGACTGATCATTGCCGGCGCAATTATCGGACCGCATGGCTTTAATCTCGTATTACGGGATAGCAGCATTATCTTGTCCGGGACGGCGGGATTGCTTTATATCATGTTTCTCGCCGGATTGGAAATCGATATGGCGGATTTTAAGAGAAATAGTACGAAAAGCCTAGCTTTCGGCATGTACACATTCCTCATTCCGATGATCCTAGGAACGGTTGTCGGGATATGGGTCCTGCAATTCAACGTATTGACCTCCGTTTTACTCGCCAGTATGTTCGCCTCCCATACATTGATCGCCTATCCGATTATCAGTAAACTGGGTATCAGCAAAAACAAAGCTGTCAGTATCACCGTAGGAGGAACGATGATCACTGATACCTTGGCATTGCTCGTCCTAACGATCATTGTCGGCATGGCCACCGGACAGGTCAACGATATGTTTTGGATTCGTCTGGGGGTTTCCATCTTGATATTCGCGTTAATCGTATTATTCGGTTTCCCTTTCATTGGGCGTTGGTTCTTTAAGCATGTACACGATAATATATCACAGTATATATTCGTGCTGGTGATGGTATTTCTGGGATCTTTCCTAGCTCAGGTAGCGGGCATGGAGGCGATCATCGGGGCGTTCTTATCCGGACTAGCCCTAAATCGCCTTATCCCGCAAAGCTCACCTTTGATGAATCGTGTCGAGTTCGTAGGAAATGCCATATTCATCCCATTCTTCTTGTTGGGCGTAGGTATGTTAATAGATTATCGTACGTTCTTTACCAGTTTCGAGACCATTAAAGTAGGACTTATCATGATTATCGTAGCTACGGCCGCCAAATACATAGCCGCTTGGATGACCCAAAAGACTTTCCATCTGTCCACGGATCAGCGAAGCGTTATTTTCGGCCTAAGTAACGCACAAGCCGCCGCTACATTGGCCGCCGTGATGGTCGGATATAACGTAATCACCGGAACAGACGCTAATGGGGAACCAATCCGGTTATTAAATGAGAGCGTGTTGAACGGTACGATCCTGATGATACTTGTCACTTGCACCATCGCCTCTTTCGCCGCCCAAAAAGGCGCTCATAACATAGCGGCCCAAGATATATCCGATAAGGAGGAAAACAAAAAAGAATCAGAGCATATCTTGATACCGGTCAGCAATGAAAAGACCGTGGAAGAGCTGGTCAACCTCAGCTTGGCGATCAAATCTCCCCAAAACAAGAACGGCTTGTTTGCCCTAAAAGTGATAGATAACCATCATTCAGACGAGAAAGCGTTAAAACAATCCCGCAGGGTTCTACAGACCGCAGTCAATACGGCTGCCGCCACGGATACCCGGATGAAGGATTTATTAAGATATGACTTAAGCATATCGAATGCTATCGCCAGCGTGGTAAAAGAGCGGGAGATCACAGATCTGGTAGTGGGATTGCACAAGGAAAAAGATATACCGGCGGCCTTCCTTGGCCATATCGTGGAAAGCGTATTGGCGGAAAGTAGTGTAAGCACATTCATATACAAGCCCGCACAACCCATCTCTACTGTTAGACGGCATCTGATCATCATCCCGGAATTGGCCGAAAAAGAAATCGGTTTCAACCAAATCATCTTCCGGCTACGAAACGTGACCCAGAACACAGGTGCAGCGACAGTCTTTTACGGTTCGGAAGCGACCTTGAATGCCTTAAAGAAATTATTAGCCAAGAAAAGCGGAGAAGCCAGTTATATCGAATTCAACGACTGGGATGACTTCCTGATCGTTTTCCGGGATATAAAACCGGACGACACGATGTGGATTATCCTTAGCCGCAAGGAAGGACTTTCCTACGCTCCCGCCATGGCCCGTATCCCCAAGTACCTCAACAAATACTTTCAGGCAAACAGTTTCGTCTTGGCATATCCCGTGCAAGCTGGCATGAACGAGGGCACTCGCTATCTGACTTAACCATTACGGAACCAGCCTCTCACGCCAAGACTTTCGAGGTGAGTACGGCATTTTCCGCTTAGCGTATCCCAGACGGAGGATCAAGGCAGGAATCTCGTTGGTGAAAGACAAGTCTTTCGCCAGCAAACCGGAAAGATCACGCACCTCACAAGGCTGGTTCAAAAAGGCGAAAGCGATATTCTTTTCCGTAGCTCTCAAAAGAAAACGTTGCAAACTCCGGCCTAGCGCAAACCATTCCGGTAGCGTATTTGTCCGTAAGGCAAACAAGGCTAAATGAGAAGAAGAGTCCAGCTTCTTCTTGTCTCCCCTATTTTGTATGCCGGCTTTCAAGACACTTCCCATGATTGTCTCTGAGATAAGACGGGGAAGATTCGGCGCCCCGAACACCGCATAACTCAGGCCGTCCGATGTAGCTCGTACATGATTCTTATTAAAACGCATCCATGATTTCAGCTCTCGTTTAAACAGATGATCGTTCATTTGCCGGTTATTCCCCGCAAATATATAAGAAGAAAGCGTATCGAACTCCCACTCTCCTTTCGACCACAAATGCAGACTGATATTTTCCTCCAAAGGCGTATTCCTCAAATAGCTCAATTGATCCGATGGAATCATTTCCCCGGAATATATGCCTCGATTCGTCTGTCTGACCGAAATTTCCTCGATAAGCCCACTCGTCTCCTTAATCATCGATGCCTCCGACAAGAGTACGGTGATCTCCCCCGATCCTGAAAAAACCGGTAGCGGAGCATATCCTTTTGCCTCAGCCGCAATGCAAAGATTCTCGGTGGCACATCCTAAGCTAATAAATAACTCACGGTTATCCGGATCTACGACCGGAAGGGACTTACTCATATCCGGAAGAATCTGTATCCTATCCTTTTGCACACGAAACAACCAAGGTTGGGTATTATGCCCCGATGGGGCTTTCACGGCTTGTTCCATCATATAGATAAAATCCGGCCGTATATCACTTATCCGCAATGATCCTGTTTCCATATTATTATACACTTTCTCATTCTAGCGATGCCCACTACCTCTTTCCGTTCGTGCCCGGACAAACGCCTCAAAAACAAAAAATCCCGTAAAGCTTTCGCCTTACAGGACTCTCTGCGGAAAGACAGGGATTCGAACCCCGGGAACCTCTCAGTTCAACGGTTTTCAAGACCGCCGCAATCGACCACTCTGCCATCTCTCCAATATGTATGCAAGTATTTTTTAATTGCAGTGCAAAAGTAGTGATTATTTTCGAATAATCAAATTTGGTGATGGATATTTTTTCTTTTCACTCTATTCATTTTCTTTTAACCACTGAGAATAAACGTTTGTGTCTTTTTATTGTTACTTTTGTAAGTGATAATAATTAAATAGTAATAAGTTTTATATGAGAAGTTTGAAAAGTTTATTGATGGTTGTGGCCGCGCTGATTTTGGTCAGTTGCTCCATGTCTGCAAAACCAGAAAAAAATGAAACGGAAAAGGTGTCATCAGCGCAGGGGGAAGTGATTGTTTTGAATAAAGCGGACTTCCTGTCGAAAGTATATAATTACGAAAAGAATCAGACTCAATGGGTGTACGAAGGAAACAAACCTGCTATTATTGATTTTTATGCAGATTGGTGCGGTCCTTGCAAGAAAGTATCTCCGATCCTGAAAGAACTGGCTGCACAGTATAAGGACGATATCGTTATTTATAAGATAAATGTAGATAATGAAAAAGAGCTGGCTTCGGCATTTGGTATACAGAGTATCCCGACGTTGCTGTTCATCCCCAAGACGGGTAAACCACAGATAGCCCAGGGAGCTTTATCAAAAGAACAGTTTGTAGAGCAGATAGATAATTTCTTGCTGAAAAAATAAGGTTTTGATATATTTCTGTTGGAAATGTTGTGATTTGGAACGCCCGATTCTCGTGTAGGATCGGGCGTTTTTAACTTCTGCGAATGTTCGCGAGGAGAGATAAAGGGATAAAAAAAAGAGGATATCTGCAAAGATATCCTCTTTTTTATTTTGGCAAAGCTCGAATTATTCAGCGCTTTCTGCTGCAGGAGCTTCTTCTGCTGGAGCGGCAGCAGCTGCTTCTTCA
>OGHV01000764.1_pt1 | contig 20885 bp, 18 predicted proteins | sample 1571551 | NCBI WGS metagenome assembly OGHV01 (sample SAMEA2581960, study PRJEB24529) | metagenome | biome: Human gut stool | place: China | collected 2011 | reverse complement strand
CATGGACGTGTTTGAGCCATCCCAGCAGCATCAGATCGCCCTCCAGCTTTCCATGGTCCATCAGTGCCACCCGGTTACAGAGGTTCTGGGCTTCTTCCATATAGTGAGTGGTCAGAAGGATCGTCAGATTTTTCTCATTAAGCTTACGCAGAAGATTCCACATCTGTCTTCTGGAAAGAGCATCCATACCTGCTGTGGGTTCATCCAAAAGCAATATCTCCGGATCTGTCAGTAATGCCCGACAGACCATCAGCTTACGCTTCATTCCACCGGAAAGCTTACGGACTGTACGTTTGCGAAACTTCAGCAGGTCACAGAACTCCAGAAGTTCTTCTGTTCTTTCTTTTATCTGCTTTCGCGGCATAAAATAGAGCCGTCCCTGGTATTCCATAATCTCATCCATATTCATATCCTGACGCATAGAATATTCCTGGGTGATCACACTGATTTTTCTTTTCAGATCAGGACGTTGTCTCGTAAGCTGCTGACCGTCTATGAGGATTTCTCCCTTTGTCGGAAGAAGAAGGGTTGAGAGCAGGCTGATGGTCGTTGTCTTGCCTGCTCCGTTTGGTCCGAGAAGACCAAAAAACTCACCTTTTTCAATTTTCAGATTCAGGGAATCCACTGCTGTAAAATTGTCAAAAGTTTTCGTCAGATCTTTTGTCTCTATCATTTCTCTTCGGCTTTCTCTTTAGCAATGATCAGGGAATAATATCCTGCATCATCCGGAATTTCCTCTACACCGTTGTAAATATGTTCATCCGGCATACCACAATTCTCTACCATACGGACTTCGCGACCGCTTCTTTCAAGGATTTCCTTTACCTGATTCATTTTTCTGCCTGATTTCATCAGTACATAGGTTCCCGGCTGATCAAGTTCACTGTCAAGGCGGTGAACTGCAGGCTGTACATGAAGAGGCTGGTTCCACTCTGTAAGCGGGATATTCAGGCGTGCTGCTGTTGCGCAGAAGGAAGTGATGCCGCTTACCAGTCTTGTCTCATATCCATCTGCTTCTACTCTCTTCTGCACATATGAAAATGTTGAATAGATAGTCGGATCTCCAAGTGTCAGAAATACTACATTCTTACCTGTATCAAGTGCTGCTTCCAGCGCCTTGGCTCCTTTTTCATGGTTCAGTTCCAGTTCTGCCTTATCGTGTGTCATTGGCATATAGATTGGCAGAAGTTCTTTGTCTGCAAGCTCAGGTACTGCCTGTACTGCGATCTTATATGCAACTGTTTCACGCACCTCTGCGCCCGGTACTGCAATAATATCATTCTCTTTGATCAGGCGCACTGCCTTTAATGTCATAAGTTCCGGATCTCCGGGGCCAACTCCTACTCCGTATAAAATTCCTCTCATTACCATATCCTCCTGTGATTTGCATATACATTTTTATGATATCAGAATTGCAGAAGCTGCTTCGCAGCAAAGCAATTCACAGATATTCATTTATTGTGCTCACTGTTCACTACGTTCTCAATGATGTTGCGTGCGGACAGTACTTTTTATTATACTAAAACAGGATAACTTTTTCAACAAAGTATTGACAATTAATTTCAATTGTGGGATGATGAAAATTATCGAATTTAAGTGAGGAAAGAAATATGAGAAAGATTTTTGCAGTTCTGGCAGCTTTGATCTGCTGTCTGTCAGTATGGACTTCTGTTCCTGCTGCACAGGCTTTCACTCTTGATAAAGAAGATGGGGAGTATTCCATCCAGGTAGAGCTGGAAGGCGGAAGCGGCAAAGCCAGTGTCACTTCACCGACTTTGATCACTGTGAAAAACGGCGAAGTAACTGCCGATATCCAGTGGAGCAGTTCTAATTATGACTACATGATCGTTGACGGTAAAAAATATCTCCCTGTCAATGAGGAGGGAACGAATTCTGAATTCCAGATCCCGGTTACCATTATGGATGAGAGCATGCCGGTAATCGCAGACACTACCGCCATGGGTACCTCTCATGAGATCAATTATACCCTGACTTTCTATTCCGATTCCATCGGTTCCAAAAGCCAGATGCCGCAGGAAGCAGCGAAACGTGTTGTTGCTGTTGCACTTGTTATTATCGTAGGCGGTGGGATTCTGAATTATTTCGTAAACAAGAGAAACCGATGCTGAACCAGGCAGACACCTGCATCTCAATTCGGTTAAGAAATACAAAAAAGCTGCCATACGGCAGCTTTTTTGTATTCTATAGCTTTATTCAGCCATCTCCACTTCCAGCACATAGTCTACAGGATCCGGCAGTACAGGATCCGGGCCAAGGTCAACAAATGCGATATCCGGATAATCGCTGTGCACCCATAAAGTAGAAATCGGCACTTCATGTCCGTCATCCAGGGCACGTACTTTCACAATCTTATTCTTATCAAATCCAATCAGCGGCAGTGGTCCTAATGTATTCTCATAAATATGGACATAATACTTGTTTCCATTTCTGGTGATACGTCCGTAATCCGGTTTCGGGATATCTGCTGCCGGAGCGCATCCATAGATACTGTCATGGTTCTTATCCATCCAGCGTCCGATTTCCGCCAGGATCGCGGAGGATTCTTTCGGGAATTTACCTTTCGCATCAGGTCCTACATTCAGGATCATATTTCCACCTTTGGAAACACACTCTACCAGCTTCTTGATCAGCATGGAAGCAGGTTTGTAATAGTGGTCATTTGCACAGTAGCCCCAGTTATTGTTCATGGTGAAGCATGCTTCCCATACCATCGGATTCCCTTCTTTGTCGCAGATTCCTTCCGGCGGGATGATCTGTTCCGGGCTTATAAAATCGCCATGATACGGTGTCGGATCGCATTCATACAGAGATCCTCTTCCCTCACCACTGACTTCCAGACGGTTATCAATGATGATTCCCGGCTGTAATCTGCGGACCATATCTATCAGTCTGGTTGCTCCCCATTTCTCGCCTCGCATATCGTCATAGGAAAAGTCAAACCACATAATATCGATTTTTCCATAATTTGTGCAGACCTCTTCCACCTGATTGTACATATACTCTATATAACGAGAAAAATCTCTGTTTTCATTACTGCATTCCGGATGGTTTCTCATAGGATGGATGCGGTCTCCGTAATGAGGATAGTCCGGATGATGCCAGTCAAGTAAGGTGAAATACAGACCGACTTTCAGACCTTCTTCGCGAAGAGCTTCCACATATTCTTTGATCAGATCTCTTCCTGCAGGTGTATTGGTAACTTTATAATCTGTGTATTTACTGTCAAATAAACAGAAACCATCATGGTGTTTTGCAGTCAGAACCACATATTTCATACCTGCTGCCTTTGCCTCTTTTGCCCACTGTTTCGGATTATAGTCTCTGGCATCAAATTCTTTCATAAACGGAAGGTATTCTTCCTCAGGCATCTCCTCTGTACTGCGTACCCATTCTCCTCTTGCAGGAATAGAATATAATCCCCAGTGGATAAACATTCCGAAACGGGCATCCTGATACCATTTCATACGTTCTTCATATTCTTTTCTGTTAAACTGATACATGATTTTTATCTCCTTTATGTAAATGCAAATTCAATATCCAATCCTTTACATCTATACAATAATGTAATCCGGCAATACCAGAAGATGCTCACAGGTGTCATCTCCGGGCATCTTATTTATCGCTCTGTTACATTAATCTAAGCAGCATATCCCCGGTTCCTACATTGTAACCGCTGGTCGCATAAATCCCATTCAGGGTTCCATTCGTCACAATAATCAGCGGAAGTTTGTCCGGATCTACGTACATACGCCTTCCCAGAGTATTGATAATCTCTGAGAAATCATCATAATAAATCTGAATATTTTTTAACTTTGCAAGTGCTTTGGACAGTGTCGGTGTCTCCAGTGCTTCTTTGCTTCTCACTACAAAAATAATCTGCTCTGCATATCCTGCGAAAGCCTCTTCCTGCTCCATCATTTCATTTAAAATATGCTCAGTAGGCTCTTTTTCTTCTTCCAGAAACATCAGGATATGTTTTCCGTCTGCTGTAAGATCAGATGCTTTCACTTCTGTACCATCCTCAGTTTTCAGCATGAATTCCGGCATGGAAATATTCTCCAGCATATCCTCCAGATCTGCTTCCCTGAGTACCAGCTCGATCTCCTTTGTCTCTCCGGGCTGAATTTCAAAATGATATTCATTTGCAAACATATTTCCATTTGGAAGTCTGTTTGAAGTAAGAATCCTGTAGTTTCCGGATTCCAACGGCAGATTCAGGATCTGATCTTCGAAATTCTCTGCTCCCAGTTTCAGTGATGTATATCTTCCATTCTCCAGTTTTGCAATACTCCAGTTCTGGAAATATTTCCACTGTACAGTCTCTCCTGCTTTCAGGATCAGAGTACAGTTCTTCTCTGTTCTTGCAAGCACAGGAACAAATCTTCCGTTTTTCATATATTCCATAGAACGATCATGTGGATTCAGTCTTGCCGCTACTCCAAAGGTTCTCGCTATTGCAACAAACAGGATTTTCTTTGACAGGAAGCTTCCTGTACAGGTCCTTATGCATCCTGCCGGTGTTGTGATCACACTGGAACGCTCTTTCTCCGGTCTGGAAACAATTGCCTTCTCGATCAGATTCCAGATTCTGGAAGGATCATCTCTCAGCTCCTGTTTCTCAGTTCTGGAAAAATGCTTCTTAATCTCTCTTCTGTATTTCTGAAGAACTTCATCATCTACTCTTGGATTTAACACATAAGATACAAAGGTATCCTTTTTCATCATACCATGATATGGGATTGCCAGCTCCAGGTGTTCCTCCAGAACGTCACTGATACAGTCAGTTCTGTCTTTCTCTGTGAGAACCCTCAGGAGATCTTCTCTGTATGAGGCAGCAATGGCTTCTTCTATCCTGTTTACCTTTTTTTCCAGGAAACGTTCACATTCCGGATTTGACCAGTTTCTTACTTTCTGCTCTCTGTGTGCATTGGCTGCTGTCAGACGCTTATTTCCCTTCGCCTTCTGTTCTAAAGTCGGCATGTCTGTGTTTACAGGTGCATCATGAGGAGCAAATATATCTGCTGCTGTCCACTTTTCTGATTCGCCGTCATTTCTTTTATCCTGCGGTACCAGACAAAGTTCACAGTTATCTTCTTTCTCAGTGTTCATAACTGTTTCCGCATAGAACCACTCGCCGTCAGAACACATTCTTGCGGAAATATGCAGACTCCCAAGTCCTGTTGTCAGTCTGGCGGTTCCCTTACTGTCTGTTTTCTTCTCTGCGATCGGTGCATACTCTGAATAGTTCAGTACCTCAAAGGAAACCTCAGCTCCCTCTGAGGGTAACCCCTGCGCATCCTTTACTGTTACTGTAATTTCTTTGGTTACTGCATACCTCTTCAATTCATTCAGCATGGTCACCATACCATCTGTGCCGATCACCTCACCTTCCGGGATTTTGGTGTCAAACACACGTGAATGGATCATCATTGCTCTGGAAGAAGCGTTTGTAAACCATCCTTTATTCAGGATTTCTTCGGGCTCACAGGCTCCGAGGAAGTACCATTTGCCGTCACACCAGATCTCTACCCAGGCGTGATTGTCATCGCAGTGAGACCACTTCGGCGCATATACCTGACGGGCAGGTACGCCTACGCTTCGCAGTGCATTTACAGTGAATACAGACTCTTCACCACATCTGCCATTTCCTCTGCGGTATACAGAAATCGCAGATAAAGTACGGTCATCTGTACAATGATAAGTAGCTTCTTCGGCACACCAGTAATTCACTTCTAACGCTGCTTCTCTGAAGTTCATTCCCTGTATTCTGCTTCCGATTTCTGCGCGGAAATAAGTTCTGCACTGTGCGATCTCCTCCTCATTTACTCTGTGAAACAGCACATAATTCAGGAAGATTTCTTCAGGAAGGTCTGCGACCTGCGGATTCTCTTTCCAGAGCCTCACACCATTCTCCGCATAGTCCAGAAATACTTCAAACGGATAATTGCCAATGTCACTGTACGGCATAAACGCATATAAATATTTACATGCAAGTGCCACTTCCTCTGTACATTTCTGTAATTTTTCGTCTACAGGCGCAAAAACCCGGGGCAGGTTCTTTGCCTGCTCCAGGTAGTTCTCTTCAATTCGGCCCCTGTTCTCTTTTAAAAAAACTCTCGGTTCTGCCATTATAATTCCTCCAGAACTTTCTTTGCGGCACGGATATTATCTACATCCGTACGCCATATCTCATATTCACTCAGCATCGGAAGTCCCATATTGACCCCATCCTTGCGAAACTGCATCTCACTGTCAATGACTCTCTTTCCGGTCATATGATAAGCCCTGACTCCTGTAAGCGGATAAAGCTGGCGGATCACTTCTGCTCCCACGCCGCTTCCTGCCTGGATCGTGATACGTCCCTGACTCTTCTCTACCAGTTCCTTCAGCAGATCTGCCCCCTGCAGACATACATTGCGCTGGCCTGAAGTAAGGATCGTATTGATTCCCAGTGAGATTGCCTGTTCCATTGTTTCTATTGGATCCACGCATACATCAAAAGCTCTGTGAAGGGTCACCGACATATCCCCTGCCGCCTCCATCAGTTCTTTCATCTGTTCCATGTTTAATGTGCCATCCGGTTTCAGCACCCCAAATACAACACCTTCGGCACCCATTTTCCTGAAATCTTCTACTGCATGCTTTATCATGGAAAATTCTGCATCTGTATAGCAGAAATCTCCAAAACGCGGACGGATCAGGGCATGAATCCTGATATCCGAACGCTTTCTTATCTCATCAAAAAGCCACGGTCCCGGAGTGGTTCCGCCGATGATCAGGTTACCGCAAAGTTCCAGTCTGTCTGCGCCTCCTTCAACCGCTGCCATAGCAGATTCTACAGAATCTACACAGGCTTCCAAAATATATTCTTTCACGTACTTGCCTCCATCTTTTTTCATTTAAGCCAGACAGATCATCCTTTCTGCTGACTGATTTAACCAGATCAGATAAGTCCCCCGAAGACTTACCTGCATCAGAACAATTTCACCCCGGCTCTCTCCAGTGTACTCACGATCGTATCATCTGGAAATTCATCCGTAACAATTCCGCTGATATCATCGAAGTATGCATATTTATAGGAATCATTGAAATAGAATTTATCCCTTTCCATAACAACATATTTATGTCTGCTGCTGTGCACGGCTGCTTTCTTTGTCAATCCGTCCTCTACCCCCAATGTAGTAATTGCACAATCAGTCATATCCACACCGCAGCTTCCTATAAATGCACGGTCAAAGCTATACTGCTTAATCACTTCTATCGTTGCAGCTCCCATAAATCCGTTTACTGTCTGGTACATTGTTCCCCCTGTACCGATTGCGGTAATGGATGGATTTGTGGCAAGGATCTGCAGGATATCTATCATATTGCTCACCACTACCACACGCATATTTGACGTGGCAAGAAGCTTTGCCAGTTCGATATTTGTGGTAGAAATATCAAGGAAAATCGTTTCGTTATTCTTAATCAGTTTAAATGCTTTGGCTGCAATTGTTCTCTTTTTGTCAAGGTTAAACTGGCGTCTGTCTACTACGTCTCTCTTCAGCGGATAATCCTGTGAAAGGATTGCGCCGCCGTAGGTTCTCTTTAACTTACCGGCGTTTTCAAGAGTCTTAAGATCTTTTCGGATACAGTCTTCTGTGACCTGAAACATTTCACTCAATTCCTTAACCTTGACTTTTCCGTTTTCACGAAGGCATTTCTCTATTGCGCTTTGTCTTTCCTCAGTAAACATAGCCCCTCTTTCCTCATCCATTCATAATGACCTGTATCTCTCAGTGAATCCTGTTTTCTTCACTGTTCATCTCCAGGTGTGATATTGTTATTTCGGAATTCCTATTCTGTAAGTTCCGGATAATGACATTTTACAATATGACCCGGTGCAATTTCAACAGGTGTCGGCACCTGTGTCTTACATTTTTCTGTACAATGTGGGCAGCGTGTATGGAACAGACATCCGCTTGGCGGATTACTCGGACTTGGAAGATCACCTTTTAATGTAATACGCTCTTTCTTCACTTCCGGATCCGGGATCGGAACTGCGGAGAGAAGTGCTCTTGTATATGGATGTCTCGGGTTTGCATACAGTTCTTTCTTCGGAGCTGTCTCTACGATCGTACCCAGATACATAACACCGATCCTGTCTGAAATCATCTCAACGACACTCAGGTCATGGGAAATGAACAGATAGGTAAGATTAAAGTCTTTCTGTAACTGCTGCAGAAGATTTAATACCTGCGCTTGGATAGAAACATCAAGGGCAGATACCGGTTCATCTGCAATGATCAGCTTTGGCTGCACTGTCAGTGCTCTGGCAATTCCGATACGCTGGCGCTGACCACCAGAGAATTCATGTGGATAACGCTCTCCATGAGACGGGCTTAATCCTACAGTGCCGAGAAGTTCATGTACTTTCTTAAGACGCTCTCCTGCACTCATATTTGTGTGGATCAGAAGTGGCTCACCGATGAGATCCTGAACTTTCATTCTCGGATTTAGGGAACCGTACGGATCCTGGAAAACCATCTGAATATCAGAACGCAGCGGACGCATTTCTTTCTCGGAAAGTCTGGAGATTTCTTTTCCTTCAAACCAGATTTCACCGGAGTCAGGTGTGATCAGATGATCGATCAGTTTACCTGTCGTAGATTTCCCGCATCCGGACTCACCTACCAGAGAGAAAGTTTCACCCGGATAGATATCGAATGATACATCATTTACAGCATGGACAAATTTCTTCTTGCTGAACATTCCTCCGTTTGCCTGGAATGTTTTCTTCATATTCTTTACTGATAATAACGGCTCGCTCACAGGTTACGCCTCCTTTCCAGTTTTGTTGAGCAGATGGCATCTGCATTTTCTGGTGCCTGCTTCGTTGATATCTGCAAGCTCCGGCTCCTGCTGATGACAGATATCCATTGCATATTTACATCTCGGTGCAAACTTACATCCTTTCGGCATTACGGACAGATCCGGTACGCTTCCCGGAATGGACGGAAGAGATTCCACACCACTTCCAAGTTTCGGTACAGAACCAATCAGCCCCTGTGTATATGGATGTTTCGGATCTGCAAAAAGTTCCTGCACAGGCGCTTCTTCTACAATTCGGCCGGCATACATAACAACAACTCTGGAACACATTTCAGCAACAACACCAAGGTCATGTGTGATCATCAGAATACCTGTATTCTTCTTTGCCCTGATGTCCTCCATCAGTTCGAGAATCTGAGCCTGAATGGTAACGTCAAGCGCTGTCGTCGGCTCATCTGCGATCAGAAGCTCCGGCTCACAGGACATTGCCATAGCAATCATAACACGCTGGCACATACCGCCTGAAAGCTGGTGCGGATAACTCTTTAATGTCATATCCGGTTCAGGGATACCTACTGATTTCAGTACTTCGAATGCTCTGTTGTGCGCTTCTTCTTTTGAGAAATTGTTATGGAGCAGGATTGCTTCTGTCAGCTGTTTCTCAATTCTCATACATGGGTTCAGAGAGTTCATCGGCTCCTGGAAGATCATGGCAACTTCACGTCCTCTGATCTTTCTCATGCCTTTTTTATCTTCTTTGAGAAGATCCTTGCCATTAAGCAGGATCTCACCGTTGGAAATCTTACTGTTTCGTGCCAGAAGTTTCATAATGGAGAGGGAAGTTACGGATTTACCGCATCCGGACTCTCCTACCAGACCAAGAATCTCACCCGGCTGAATGGAGAAACTTACATTATTAACTGCTGTCACCCATGTTTTATCTCTTTTAAACTCCGTACGGAGGTTCTTTACTTCTAATAATTTTTCTGCCATGGTTTCTTCCTCCTAGTTCATCTTTGGATCCAGGGTATCTCTGAGACCGTCGCCCAGCAGGTTGAATGCCAGAACTGTAAGGAAGATCAGAATACCAGGGAACAGTACCATGTGAGGAGCTGTATTCAGATAGTTACGTCCTGTGGAAAGCATGGAACCCCAGTCAGGCTCTGTAACGTTTGCACCGAATCCCAGGAAGCTTAAGGATGATGCAGCAAGGATTGCAGTGCCTACACGCATGGTAAAGTTAACGATCATAGACTGGATCGTACCAGGGAAAATATGTACAAACAGGATTCTTGTGTTTGAACATCCCAGGGAACGGGCAACCTCTACATAAGGAGCCTGCTTTACGGAAATCGTCGCGCTTCGTATGATTCGTGCGAAGGACGGCACTGTAAATACCGCAACTGCGATCATAACGTTTACCATACCCTGTCCGATGATGGCAACAACTGCGATAGCCAGCAGGATATCAGGGAAAGCGAAAAGTACATCACAGCATCTCATAATCAGGGAATCGATAATTCCGCCGTAGAAACCTGCGATCAGTCCGAGAACAACACCGATAGCCGTACCGATGATCGTCGCTGTCAGCGCGCATGTAAGAGAAAGTCTGGTACCAACCATCAGACGGGAGAAAACATCCTGTCCGTATTCATTGGTTCCCCAAATGTGGGCTGCGCTTGGCCCCTGCATCATAGCTGTGTAATCCGGTGCCTGCGGATCATACGGAACTACATACGGTCCGATGATTGCCATTAAGATAATAAAAACTATAAATGCCAGAGAAATCACTGCTGTTTTTCTCTTCATGAATTTCTTGACAAATTCTTTGAACTTGCTCTGTGCCTTAGGGAGTTCTTCGGCAGCAGCAAGGTTAATGTTTGATGTTGTGTTCTTATCTGCCATCTTCTCTCCTCCTCTACTCATAACGTACTCTTGGGTTAATCACGCCATAAAGAACATCTACGATCAGGTTGATCAGGATATATTCTGTAGCAAAGAACAGAAGTAATGCCTGAACAACTTTGTAATCTCTCATCTGGATGGAGTCTACCAGAAGACGTCCAAGTCCGGGTATGGAGAATACCGTCTCTGCCATAACAGATCCGGAAAGGAGACCACCGATCTGAAGTCCGGCTACTGTTACGATCTCGATCAGAGAGTTCTTAAATGCATGGCGCATAACAACCAGTGATTCAGAAAGACCTTTGGCGCGTGCGGTACGCACATAGTCCTCACGCATGGTCTCAAGCATGGAAGATCTGGAGAATCTGGCAAGTACGGCCATGATTCCTGCTCCCATTGTAAGTGATGGAAGAATATAGCTCTTCCAGGTTTCCAGTCCACTGGTTGGAAGCCATCCCAGGCTTACTGAAAAAAGCTGAATCAATTCCAGACCTAACCAGAAGCTTGGAACAGATATACCTGCGATTGCTATGATCATACCTACATAATCAAGAATTCTGCCATGAAATACGGCAGCGATGATACCGATTGCAATACCGATGATTGCAGCCCATATCATGGATGAGAATGTCAGCATGATAGTTGGTTTCAGTCTTGGTGCGATTGTCTCTACTACGGTTTTACCGTTTTTGATAGAGCTTCCCAGATCTCCTGTAAAAAGACCTTTCATATATTTACCATACTGTACAAGTAATGGCTCATCCAGTCCCAGCTGTTCACGTACAACTGCCACATCTTCCTTTGTTGCATCCTGACCGGCTACCAGTCTTGCCGGATCACCGGGAATCATATGGATAAACATAAATACTACGAATGAGATAACCAGAAGCAGCGGGATCGTGCTTATCAAACGTTTACCTAAATAACGTCCCATATTTTTCCTCCTTATCATTTTCTTACCTGTTTTTTATATTTGATGCTTTATAGTCGGAGAACTGCCATAGTGAATCTTATGGCAGTTCTCCGGTTCGAACATCTTTGTCCTGTATTCACACTGCCGTATCGGCAGTATTTTATGGAATTGCTGCAATTTCAGATCAGGCAGCCAGATTTATGTTCTTCGCAGCCTGTTCTCAAACAAATTACTACTGTGCTAAAGTTGCATTTGCGAAGTTAAATGCTCCGTCCGGAGATACATATACGCCAGACAGATAAGATTTTGTAGAATAGATGATCTGGTCATTGCCAAGGAATAACCATGGGCATGCTTCCCATGCGATCTTCTGAGCATCGCCATAGTATTTAGCCTGCTCTTCTTCGTTAGCTGTTGCAAGACCTTCGTCCATATCTTTATCAAAATCAGCATCGTTGAAGTATGCTGTATTTGCACTTGTAGGAGGGCACATTGTGCTGTAAAGCAGGGAACGTAAAGAACCATCCATTGTGAAGTCAGATGCAGACCAGTTTACATACCACATATTGATCTCGGCATCTTCTTTGTCAACATAAATCTTGTCACTTACAGTTGCAGGCTCCATTGGCTGAACGTCAACTTCGATACCGATCTGAGCAAGCTGCTGGGAAATAAATGTCATACCTTTGATTTCCTGTGTTGTGTTATCGCCCCACAGAGTAAGTTTGAATCCGTCTTCGTATCCGGCTTCTTTCATAAGTTCTTTTGCTTTGTCTACATCATATGTGTAAGCTTCCTGTTCTTCATATCCACCGATGATAGATGGAACTACAGATGTAGCCGGTTTTCCGTATCCGGAATACATTAACTGGATGTATGCATCTTTGTCGATCGCATAGTTCATAGCCTGACGTACTTTTACATCAGAAAGCTGTTCCAGATCCATGTTCAGAGTTACATATCTCATGATGTTGGAGTCTGTTGTAAGGATGTTTACATCGTCTGTTCCTTTGATTGCTTCGATCTGGTCAGACGGTGTAGGATAGATGAAGTCTGCTTCACCTGTCTGAAGCATAGCTGTACGTGCACCTGCTTCCGGAACCTCTTTGATTGTTACAGTGTCAACGCCCGGTTTGTCTCCCCAGTAATCATCATTACGCTCGAAGCTTGTGTGGTCTCCCTCTTCCCATTCTGTACATACATATGGGCCGGTTCCGCATGGATGGTTCATGATATCATTGCCATACTCTTCAAGAGCTGCAGGGCTGATGATACAGAACTGTGTCAGACGGTTGATAAATGGTGCCCATGCCTGTGTCAGTTTGATAACCAGTGTGTAATCATCCGGTGTTTCAATGCTGTCTACACGAGGTGTTTCAGATCCGTCTTCGTTAGTTACGATAAATGTTCTTCTCTGACGAAGGTTGTTGTCTTTGTTAACTACACGATCGTAGTTTGCTTTAACTGCTGCTGCATTGAAGTCTGTTCCGTCCTGGAATTTAACACCCTGACGAAGTTTGAAAGTATAAGTAAGAGAGTCATCGGAAACTTCCCATGATTCAGCAAGTTTGCCTGTTAATTTCTGGTTCTCATCAAAAGAAACCAGTGTCTCGTATACACCACGTGTAGCGGAGATTGCGTTTGTATCCGGAATGTTTGCCGGGTCCATGGAGCTTACGCTTCCTTCGATTGCGATCACCAGATCATTGTCGGATGATTTGGAATCTTCATTTGTGGCTTTGAGAATATAGCCGTCATCATCTGCTGCAAATGCTGTAGCGGACATGGAAACTGTCATTACTCCTGCAAGAGCTGCTGCCATAACTTTTTTGTACATTTTCATAGTTTTCTCTCCTTTTCTTTCTGTACATTGTTACTTAGTTACAATCACGAAGTTAATTTTGGGTACAAAAAAAGTGTTTTTATATTTTTGCGTCTTTGCAATGTATAAAAATCGTGCAGCAATCCATTTACTTACATGCGCCTTTGCATCTTCATAAAAACACTTAGTTGTTTAACTTGACTCCAGTATAGCAATCTGTTGTCCTATTGTCAATTATTTTGTCGTATTTTATATTATTTTGGTGGTATTATACCAATATCTGACAGTGAAATTGGTATAAATCACTATGGATCAAGGATTATTTATTCTTGTTTGGTATTATTTGGCTATAATCTGTACAAACAATAAATCCTCTAAACCTTATAGTTGGTTCAGAGGACTTATGTTGTTATCATATCTGTTTCTTCACATGAACCTGTAACTGATTGTACGGGATTTCAATTCCGTTTGCATCAAATGCTTCTTTGATCAGTTCATTAAGCCGCCACCTGGCAGGCCAGTATTTCTCCGTAGCCACCCACACACGCAGGCCCATGACCACTGCGCTCTCTCCAAGCTCATCTACAAACACCACCATTCCCTGGTCGTCTTTCGTATCTTCATCATTATGAAGGATTTCTTCCAGGATTGCTTTTGCTTTCTTAATGTCTGAATCATAAGAAATTCCTACTTTGATCTCCAGCTTACGAAGATCTCTGGCAGTTACATTTGTAATAATGCTGCCGGACAGCGTTCCATTTGGGATTACAATGTGTTTGTTATCTATGGAAATCAGAGTTGTATAACAGATTTCTATTTTGTATACAGTTCCTTCACACTCATTCTGCTGTGCGATAATGATATAATCCCCAACCTGAAATGGTTTGAAGATCAGAAGCATGATCCCGCCTGCGATATTTGCAAGACCGCCCTGCAATGCAAGACCTACCGTTACACCTGCAGTACCAAGCAGTGCCGCAATAGAGGATTCCTTTACACCAAAATGAGTGGCAATGCTAAATACCAGCAAAATGTAAAGTACAATTCTCAACAGCGACCCTGTAAACTGGATCACACCTTTGTCTACAGACGCACGCTCCATGGACTTCTTTATGAAAGAAACAAACCACTGGATCACTTTGCGCCCGCCCACAAATACCAGCAATGCCATTACTACTTTCAGTCCCAGTTTCGTCAAAGCCGGAAGATAGTCTGAAAAATACTGCTTATAGCTGTAATATAAACTTTTTGCCTCCTGAATTTCCTGTTCCAATATTTTTCACCTGCTCTCTTATATTTTATCATGTATTATTTTTCTGCCCTTCTTTCACTTAACAGGCAGCTTTTCATATAATATCAGGGTTAAAAGATGTCTTTCCCCTGACTTGATATCTACGAATTACTCCGCTGCTCTGCAGATCCCGCAATTCTCATATAAGAGTAGCATAACATACCTCATTCTCTGTAACAATCAATTTTATTCGGGCAAAAAAAGAAAGCGGACAATATATCCGCTTTACTGACACAGGATTTCACGCTCTGATGAGCTAAAATCAATATGCATTATTTATAAGGATTGCTATAATCGCAGAATAATACCCTCATTTTCCGAAAACAGAAAATAAATAATTAGTTGAATAATCAGTATCGCTGGAACTCCTGTCTTAAATTTCGGCTTTCTTGTTTTATGATGAAATACCTTCATACCGGCCAGAGCTCCCACCGACCCTCCGATCACCGCCAGAAATATCAGCTGCGCTTCCGGTATGCGCCACTGTCCGGCTTTTGCCCTGCTTTTATCCAATCCATAGATAAAAAATGTGACTACATTAATGATAATCACATAAATATATAGAAGATTTGTAGATGTCATCTGCACCTGCGAATTCCTTTCTTTAATCTTAACATGCCAGACCTGCGATCACTGATTCAAAATCCTCATCATAACCATCATATTTAAGTTCCAGAGGTTCTTCCACATCAAGGCTTAATACTCCGAGAATAGATTTGGCATCAATAAAAATTTTTCCTTTAGATACAATGTCAATATCAAATGGACATCTGACTGCCGCACAGACCAGTTTCTTTGCTGCCTCTACGTCATTAATCTTAATTGTCTTATTTGCTGTTGTCATATTCGGTAATCTCCCTTTCCTTTTGGTCTCCGTCCTATTGTCAGGACTTTTATATTGATTTTTTGACCCAGTCGTATTATACTGATTCACACATTGATATACAAACGTTATTTTTCTATATCAGATATTCTATTTTTATATAGCATAAGGAGCCGACTGTATCATGATTCTTGATTATTATCGTATTTTTTACTATGTTGCCCAGTATAAGAGTTTTTCCAAAGCAGCCGACGTTATGGGAAATAATCAGCCCAACATCACCCGCTGTATGAATATCCTTGAGAACGACCTGGGATGCAAACTTTTTATCCGTTCTAATCGTGGAGTACAGCTGACAATTGAGGGCGAGCGTCTTTTTGAACACGTTGCTATTCCAATAGAACAGCTTGTATCAGGAGAAAATGAACTTCTCAAAGATAAAGGTCTGGAAAGCGGACTTGTAAATATTGGTGCCAGTGAAATCGCACTGCGTTTATTCCTGCTGAACGAACTGGAAGTCTTTCATCACCGTTATCCACATGTAAAGCTGAGGATTTCTAATCATTCCACACCACAGGCAGTTCAGGCACTGGAAAACGGTCTGGTAGACTTTGCAGTAGTTACCACACCTGTCGCCCTGAAAAAACCACTTCAGAGAATTCCCCTCTATTCTTTCCGCGAGATCCTTATAGGTGGAGAGGAATATGCGGAAACAGCTTCCAACAAACACTGTCTTCAGGATCTGCAGGATATCCCTCTGATCGGGATTGCTCCCGGAAGCAGTACAAGAGAATTATATACACAGTATTTTATGCGCCATAACCTTCCCTTCTCACCTGATATGGAAGTGGCAACTACTGACCAGATCTTCCCTATGGTGCAGCACAACCTGGGAATCGGATTCTTCCCTGAAGAGCTTGCTGCTGAACATATTGCTCAGGGGAAAATCGTCCAGATTCCCATTGAAGAGCCTCTTCCTGAACGAAAGATCTGTCTGATCCGCAATGTAAAAAGGCCACAGAGCATTGCAGCACGCAGCCTTGAAGAACACCTCACATCACACCGGGAAACAGAATAACTGTTACTGCAGACAGCAGTACCCCCAAAAACAGGGATCACTCCTGCAGATATCCGGTCTGCAGTGGTAATCCCTGTTTTATTGATGTTATTTATTTAATCCTTTCATGGATAAGCTGATACGTTTTTTCTTCATATCAACTCCGATCACTCTTACATCTACGATATCCCCTACACTCACCGCTTCCAGAGGATGTTTGATAAATCTCTCTGTCATCTCGGAAATGTGCACCAGACCGTCCTGATGTACACCGATATCTACAAATGCACCGAAATCAATAACATTACGGACAGTTCCCTTCAGCACCATTCCTTCTTTCAGATCTTTCATTTCAAGAACGTCTGAACGAAGGATCGGTTTCGGCATGTCATCACGAGGATCTCTTGCCGGTTTCTCCAGTTCCTTCACAATATCACGAAGTGTAATCTCACCGATTCCCAGTTCTGCTGCCATCTTCTTATAGTCTTTTACCTGCAGGGAAAGTCCAAGGAGATTTCCTGCCACAACATCATTTGGCTTATATCCAAGTTTTGAAAGAAGTGCAGATGCTGCTTCATAGCTCTCAGGATGTACACTTGTTGCATCCAGAGGATTCTTTCCACCTGAAATACGCATAAAACCTGCACACTGTTCAAATGCCTTCGGTCCTAATTTCGCTACTTTGAGAAGTTCTTTTCTGTCTGTGAACTGACCGTTCTCTTCTCTGTAAGCTACGATATTTTTGGCAATTGCTTTGCTGATACCGGAAATATACTCAAGCAGAGATGCAGATGCTGTATTTAAATCTACACCAACTTTATTTACGCTGTCTTCTACAACGCCGCTTAATGCTTCATCCAGTTTCTTCTGGTTCATATCATGCTGATACTGACCCACACCGATAGATTTCGGATCGATCTTAACCAGTTCTGCAAGCGGATCCTGTACACGTCTTGCAATGGAAGCCGCACTTCTCTGTCCTACATCAAAGTTCGGGAATTCCTCTGTAGCCAGTTTGCTTGCAGAATACACAGATGCTCCTGCCTCATTTGTGATAACATACTGCACCTTTTTTTCCGGGATTTCTTTGAGCATATCTACGATCACCTGCTCGGATTCACGACATGCTGTACCGTTTCCTACTGAAATAAGGGATACACCGTATTTTTCGATCATACCTTCCACTGTATCCTTGGCAGCACGGATCTTTTTCTCAGTAGTCGGAGCTGTGGGATAAACAACTGTTGTATCCAGAACTTTACCTGTTGCATCTACAACTGCCAGCTTACAGCCTGTACGGAACGCAGGGTCCCATCCAAGTACGACTTTGCCAGCGATTGGAGGCTGCATCAGAAGCTGTTCCAGATTCTTGCCGAATACATGGATCGCGCCGTCTTCTGCCTTATCAGTAAGGTCACTGCGGATTTCTCGCTCGATAGCCGGTCCGATCAGACGTTTGTAACTGTCTTCTACAACTGCTTTCAGAATCGGAGTTGTATTCGGGTTATCTTTTTTGATCACTCTCTTATTCAAATAACGAAGGATGTCTTCCTCCGGTGCATTTACTTTAACAGTGATAAATTTCTCTTTCTCACCACGGTTTAACGCAAGAATACGGTGTCCTGCCAGTTTCCTGACCGGCTCCTCGAATTCATAATACATCTCATATACAGACTGAGTTTCCGCATTCTTTGCTGTGGAAGAAATACTTCCGTTCTTTGTTGTCAGGTTACGGATGTAGATACGATAGTCTGCTTCATCGGAAATACGCTCTGCAATAATATCTTTAGCTCCGTTCAATGCTTCTGCAACATTCTTAACACCCTTTTCTTCGGAGACATACGCCCTGGCTTCCTCTTCTACCGGCTTGTCTGTCATCTGCAGAAGAATGATATCTGCCAGTGGTTCCAGCCCTTTCTCTTTGGCAATTGTCGCACGGGTACGGCGTTTCGGGCGATATGGTCTGTATAAGTCCTCTACTACAACCAGTGTCTGGGCATCCAGAATCTGTTTCTTCAGTTCCTCAGTCAGCTTGCCCTGGTCTTCGATGCTCTTTAATACCTGATTCTTCTTATCTTCCAGATTTCTCAGATACGTCAGTCTCTCAAAGAGTGCACGAAGCTGCTCATCATTAAGGGAACCTGTTGCTTCTTTTCTGTATCGGGAAATGAATGGGATGGTGTTGCCTTCGTCAATTAATTTGACTGCGGCTTCTACCTGCCATTTCTCCACCTTCAATTCCTGTGTGATTACCTGAATAATATCCATTATTTGTTTCTCTCCTCTTGTTGCTTGTGTGCCAACAAGTTGATTTCTCGAACAATCTTGCGTCTAAATTTCTTATTTCCGCGTTGTCGTCGGTCGCCGTAGCCACCGCTACGCCTCCTTCCTCCGCCTTGAAATAAAAAAATTTATCCTGCAAGATTGTTTCAAGAATCAACTTGTCGGCACACTTGTCAGAATTCAGATTGATTTTTTATCATCAAAAACGCTCTTGTGATAGGGTATCAATCTGGCAGTGATTTGTCAAGTGCGGGATTTTGGCATACATATGTCAAAATCCCACAGAATAACAGCGTATAAAAAGTAAATTACCCAAAATATTCATTAAGCTGTGCAATAAATTCTTCCGGCACTTTCCGTTCAAACGGAAAGCTTTCAATATTTCCCAGTCTGTCTGCAATATAGCCGAGCAAAACTGCACTTCTCTCCAGTGACCAGTCTGACAGCAGTGCAATGGTGTCGTGACGGGTATGCATGCCAAACCCATCTCTGTTCAGCGTCATTGCAGGGATTCCTTTCCATGCAAAAGTATTGGAATCACTTCCCCATATCTGGTTCTTCGTTGACATTCCGATACCGATTTCATGAGCCATATATGTGAGTATACTGCAGACAGACGCATCACCGGTGATCCCTGCCACAGTTCCGCCAACAAGCTGTCCGGCAAGATCTACATTCATGTTAAAACGATGTGCCGAAAGTTCATTTTCATGAATTTTGATATAATTCTGACTTCCCAGCAGACCTTTCTCTTCTGCTCCAAACCATATGAATTCCATTGTTCTGCGTGGTCTGTGTGCATGGAAATATCTGCACAGTTCCATAATGATCGCTGCTCCGGACATATTATCATACGCCCCCGGTCCCTCCGGAACAGAATCATAATGTGCAGTCAGAGTCAGGATTTCCCCTGCCTTATCTGTCCCCTCGATACGTGCCACTACATTACGGGATGTACATGTTACTGTCTCCTGCTCTACAGATAAACATACCTGAGATGCACCCTTCGTCACCAGTTCGATGGCATCTTTGTAATGAATGCTTACGCCAGGAATCCTGTTATCATAATTGACAGCTTCTCTTCCCGCTTCTTTTTTCTCTTCTCCCGGCAGATTCTTTGGCAGAGCGTATGCACGTGGAACCAGATCCACGCCTTCATCTAACGGAGAACCTGCAATACTGATGAATCCCACAGCACCGGCTTTCACCAGCTTCCGGTACATATCTTTTCTCACCGGATCATTTACCATGACAATCTTTCCGCTGACATGTGCAAGGCTGATATCATCACCGTTCTCTGCATACGCAAATGGTGCTTCCAGCCCGTCCTCTGCTGTGTTTCCGCATCTTCCATATCCGGTTACTGTGTATTCTTTTGTGTATGGCTCTGTTACTTTCAGCTTTGCTTTTTTTATCTGAAAGGTATCAAAAGAGAATTCTTCCAGATGACTCTCTACGTCAAAACTGTCCAGAGTTTTCTGAATCCTTTCTGCTGCTTTTTCTTCTCCTGCAGTTCCTGCCTCTCTGATATAATCAAAATCTGCCAGAAATTCCAATTGACGCTTTCCACTGATCTCATTTGTATTCATAATCGTAAAAACCCTTTCTCTTTTCTTGAATTGCTATAGAAAAGACCTTTTTCTTCTGATAATATGATGTCAGGGCCAAAAGGTATTTTAACCCTGATATCATAATACTTATCATAGCAAAAAGGTCTTCAATTTAATAAACTGTATTTTTATTTCAGACTGTCAAAATATTCATCCCATGGTTTCGGTTCGTTGTCTTCTTCCTCTTCTTTTGGTGATGAATCATTCTGCTCTTTTTTATCATCCATATCTGTCTGAACATTCTGTATTTCTGTGCTGTCCGTAATATTCTGTTCATCTTCGTTTTCATAAGAAACCGATTCTTCCGGCACACGCCAGAACTGCTGCGTATGTCTCTAATCCTCCTGTG
>OGHV01000760.1_pt1 | contig 20916 bp, 19 predicted proteins | sample 1571551 | NCBI WGS metagenome assembly OGHV01 (sample SAMEA2581960, study PRJEB24529) | metagenome | biome: Human gut stool | place: China | collected 2011 | reverse complement strand
CGGTACGCACGGTGGTGTGAGAGGACGGCGGTTAGGCACCGCCTCCTACTCGATTGAGGAGGATTATATGTATAACAAAGTTGAAACAAATATGAACTTCGTTGACAGAGAAAAGCAGACAGAGAAGTTCTGGGAAGATCATGACATCTTCAAAAAATCAATGGAACAGCGCAAACAGGGAGAGACCTACACATTCTATGACGGACCTCCAACTGCAAATGGAAAACCACATATCGGACACGTATTAACACGTGTTATCAAGGATATGATCCCAAGATACCAGACTATGAAGGGAAAATATGTTCCGCGTAAAGCCGGATGGGATACACACGGACTTCCGGTCGAGTTAGAGGTAGAGAAGATGCTCGGCTTAAACGGAAAAGAGCAGATCGAAGAGTACGGTATGGAACCTTTCATCAAAAAATGTAAGGAATCTGTATGGAAATACAAGGGAATGTGGGAGGATTTCTCAGGAACCGTTGGTTTCTGGGCAGATATGGAAAACCCATATGTCACCTATGATGACAACTTCATCGAGTCCGAATGGTGGGCATTAAAACAGATCTGGGACAAAGGATTGTTATACAAAGGCTTCAAGATCGTTCCTTACTGTCCTCGTTGTGGTACACCACTTTCTTCCCAGGAAGTTGCACAGGGTTATAAGACTGTAAAAGAACGTTCTGCAGTGGTACGTTTCAAAGTTGTCGGAGAGGATGCTTACTTCCTCGCATGGACCACAACTCCGTGGACACTTCCATCCAATGTTGCACTCTGTGTGAACCCGGATGAGACTTACTGCAAAGTAAAAGCCGCAGACGGATACACCTACTACATGGCAGAGGCACTTCTTGACAAAGTGTTAGGAAAGCTTGGAAATGAAGAGGAAGGTGTCAAAGCATATGAAGTATTAGAGACTTACACCGGAAAAGATTTAGAGTACAAAGAATATGAGCCGTTATATGCATGTGCAGCAGAAGTGGCAGCAAAACAGCACAAAAAAGGACATTTTGTTACCTGTGATACTTATGTAACGATGTCTGATGGTACCGGTATCGTTCATATTGCTCCTGCATTCGGTGAAGATGATGCGAATGTCGGACGTAAGTACGATCTTCCGTTTGTACAGTTTGTAAACGGAAAAGGTGAGATGACAGAAGAGACACCTTATGCCGGATTATTTGTAAAGAAAGCCGACCCTGAAGTATTAAAAGATCTGGATGCGCAGGGCAAATTATTTGACGCACCAAAATTCGAACATGAATATCCACACTGCTGGAGATGTGATACACCGCTTATTTACTATGCAAGAGAGTCATGGTTCATCAAGATGACAGCAGTCAAAGATGACCTGATCCGTAATAATAATACTGTAAACTGGATCCCGGAATCCATCGGTAAAGGACGTTTCGGTGACTGGCTTGAGAACATTCAGGACTGGGGAATCTCCCGTAACCGTTACTGGGGAACTCCTTTAAATGTATGGGAATGTGAAGGCTGCGGACATCAGGAGTCCATCGGAAGCCGCGCTGAATTAGCAGAGAGAAGCGGAAACCCGGATGATGCCAAAGTGGAATTACACAGACCGTATATCGACGCTGTGACCTTCAAATGCCCTGACTGTGGCAAGACCATGCACAGAGTACCGGAAGTGATCGACTGCTGGTTCGACTCAGGAGCAATGCCGTTTGCACAGCACCATTATCCATTTGAAAATCAGGATTTGTTCAAACAGCAGTTCCCGGCTCAGTTCATTTCCGAGGCGGTAGACCAGACACGCGGATGGTTCTATTCCCTGATGGCAGAGTCCACCTTACTGTTTAATAAAGCTCCTTATGAAAACGTTATCGTTTTAGGACATGTACAGGATGAGAACGGACAGAAAATGTCCAAATCCAAAGGAAATGCAGTCGATCCGTTCGATGCATTAGAGACTTACGGAGCAGATGCGATCCGCTGGTATTTCTACATCAACAGCGCTCCATGGCTTCCAAACCGTTTCCATGGAAAAGCAGTGCAGGAGGGACAGCGTAAGTTCTTAAGCACCTTATGGAACACTTATGCATTCTTTGTACTGTATGCAAACATTGACGGATTTGATGCAACAAAATACAAACTGGAATATGATAAATTATCCGTGATGGATAAATGGTTACTGTCTAAATTAAATACCGTGATCGGCGCTGTGGATGACAACCTTGGCAGTTACAAGATCCCGGAAGCTGCAAGAGCACTCGATGAGTTTGTGGACGATATGAGTAACTGGTACGTAAGACGCTCCCGTGAACGTTTCTGGGCAAAAGGAATGGAGCAGGATAAGATCAATGCCTACATGACACTTTACACAGCGTTAGTAGAGATCTGTAAATGTGCAGCACCAATGATCCCGTTCATGACAGAGGAAATCTATCAGAACCTTGTATGCAGCATTGATAAAAATGCGCCGGAAAGTATTCATTTATGTGACTTCCCAGTTGTAAATGGAGCATACATCGACAAAGAGTTAGAGAAAAATATGGATGAGGTATTAAAGATCGTGGTTATGGGTCGTGCGTGCCGTAATGCAGCAAACATCAAAAACCGTCAGCCGATCGGAAAGATGTTTGTCAAAGCTCCATTTGAACTTTCAGAGTACTTCAAAGAGATCATCGAAGATGAGCTGAATGTGAAGAAAGTTTCCTTTACCGATGACGTAAGCTCCTACACAAGCTATACGTTCAAACCACAGCTGCGTACCGTGGGACCAAAATATGGAAAATATTTAGGACAGATCCAGAAAGCTTTAGCAGAGCTTGACGGAAACGCTGCTATGGCAGAGTTAAAGGAAAATGGATTTATCACTTTGAAGTCTGTCAGTGATGATGTAAAATTAGCAGAGGAAGATCTGTTAATTACAATGACACAGATGGAAGGTTATGTAACGGAGGGGGACAATACAGTAACCGTTGTCCTTGATACCAACTTAACACCGGAGTTAATTGAAGAAGGATTTGTGCGTGAGATCATCAGCAAGATCCAGACTATGAGAAAAGAAGCAGGATTCGAAGTGATGGATAAGATCATGATCTCTTATCAGGCAGATGACAAAGTAGCTGCAATCTTTGACAAATATGGTGATGCGATCAAAGCAGATGTACTCGGACTTGATGTTGTAGCTGGCAGTGTGGATGGATACGAGAAAGAATGGAATATTAATGGGGAAACCGTTCTTTTAGGTGTAAAAAAAGGAGAGTAAGGAAATGTCTAAATCAGCAGCAGTCTTCAATAAGAAAAAATTTATCAATGATGTAACAGAGACAGTCCGTCATATGTACCGCAAACAGTTAAAAGAAGCAAGCCAGCAGGAGATTTTCCAGGCGGTATCCTACGTCGTAAAAGACGTTGTGATCGATGACTGGCTGGCAACCCAGCAGGCATTTGACGATCAGGATCCAAAGATTGTCTATTATATGTCAATGGAATTTCTGATGGGCCGTGCGCTTGGAAATAACCTGATCAATTTAAAAGCTTACAAAGAAGTGAAAGAAGCTCTGGAAGAAATCGGACTGAATCTTGACGTGATCGAAGATCAGGAGCCGGATCCTGCACTCGGAAACGGTGGTCTTGGACGTCTTGCAGCATGCTTTATGGAATCACTGGCAACACTCGGATACGCAGCTTACGGCTGCGGTATCCGTTACCGTTATGGTATGTTCAAACAGCAGATTTCGGATGGTTTTCAGGTAGAGGTACCGGATAACTGGTTAAAGAATGGCTACCCATTCGAACTTCGCAGACCGGAGTATTCCTACGAGATCAAATTCGGCGGCTATGTCCGTACCGAAGACATGGGAAATGGCAACACCAGATTTATCCATGAAGGCTATCAGTCCGTTATGGCGATCCCATACGATATGCCGATCGTAGGATATGATAATCATATGGTAAATACGCTGATGATCTGGGATGCAGAGCCTAAGGAAGGTTTCCAGTTAGATTCCTTTGATAAAGGAGATTATAACAAAGCGGTAGAGCAGGAAAACCTTGCTCGTAATCTGGTGGAAGTCCTTTATCCGAATGACAATCATATTCAGGGAAAAGAGCTTCGTTTAAAACAGCAGTACTTTTTCGTATCTGCAAGTTTACAGCGTGCGATCGCAAGATTCAAAAAGCATCATGAGGATATCCATCAGCTGCCTGAGAAAGCAGTATTCCAGATGAATGATACACATCCGACGGTTGCAGTGGCAGAGTTAATGCGTATTTTGCTGGATGAGGAAGGCTTAAGCTGGGAGGATGCGTGGGATATCACAACCCACTGTGTTGCTTATACCAACCATACCATTATGGCTGAGGCTCTTGAAAAATGGCCGATCGAGATTTTCCAGAGACTGCTTCCGCGTGTATATCAGATCGTGGAAGAGATCAACCGCCGTTTTGTTTTACAGATCCAGGAGCAGTATCCGGGCAACAATGAAAAAATTGCAAAAATGGCAATTTTATATGATGGTCAGGTAAAAATGGCGCATCTTGCAATCGTTGCAGGTTATTCTGTCAACGGTGTTGCCAGACTGCACACAGAGATTTTGAAAAAAGAGCAGTTAAAAGATTTCTATGAGATGATGCCGCAGAAGTTCAATAACAAAACCAATGGTATCACACAGAGACGTTTCTTAGCACATGCGAACCCGCTTCTGGCTGACTGGGTGACAGCACATGTGGGAGAAGGCTGGATCACAGACCTTTCCCAGATCAGGAAACTTGCGCCTTATGCAGATGATAAAAAAGTACAGCAGGAGTTTCTTGAGATCAAACACCAGAATAAAGTACGTCTTGCAAAATATATCAAAGAGCACAATGGAATTGATGTTGATCCGGATTCCATCTTTGATGTACAGGTAAAACGTCTTCATGAGTACAAACGTCAGCTGTTGAATATCCTTCATGTTATGTATCTCTATAATGAGATCAAAGAGCATCCGGATATGGAATTTGTTCCAAGAACATTCATTTTTGGTGCAAAGGCAGCAGCCGGTTATAAAAATGCAAAACTTACCATTAAACTGATCAACAGCGTTGCAGAAGTGATCAACAATGATAAGAGTATCAATAATAAGATCAAAGTGGTATTTATCGAGGACTACAAAGTTTCCAATGCAGAGTGGATCTTTGCAGCAGCAGATGTCAGCGAGCAGATCTCAACTGCAAGTAAAGAGGCATCCGGTACCGGTAATATGAAGTTCATGTTAAACGGCGCCCTGACACTTGGAACGATGGACGGTGCGAATGTTGAAATGTACGAGGAAGTCGGACCGGATAATATGTTTATTTTCGGTATGAGCTCTGACGAAGTGATCGCACATGAGCATAACCGTGATTATGATCCGATGCAGATTTTCAACACAGATCAGGATATCCGCAAAGTTCTGACACAGTTAGTGAACGGATTCTACTCACCGAACGACTCCGAACTTTTCCGTGATCTGTACAATTCACTGCTGAATACACACAGCACACAGTATGCGGATACTTACTTCATTCTTGCAGACTTCCGTTCTTATGCAGAAGCGCAGAAGAAGATCATGGAGTATTACAAGAACAGGAGCGCCTGGGCAAAGAGCGCTATCTTAAACACTGCACATTCCGGCAAGTTCTCATCCGACAGAACGATTCAGGAATATGTGGATGATATCTGGCATTTACCGAAGGTGAAGGTTGATGTGGAATAAAGAATAAATGTTTTAATCAGAAGGCAGTTCTGTGATAGGTATATAGTCATTGCTTGGGAAACGTATCTATCATGGAACTGCATTTTTGAAATCTAAAAGTATTTTCAGCAAGCTGATTTGAAAGGCACTAAATCATTATGAAAAATATAACTTTTTTAGACAGTATTAAATGTGCTGTAAAGGGAATGAAGTATGCTTTTAAAACAGAAAAAAATTTTAAATATTATTTCTTTATTTGCTTATTATTTCTGATTTTAAATATTTTATTAAAATCAACAAAACTGGATTACATTTTGTACATAATTGTAACAAGTGGAGTTTTGATGGCTGAATTAGCGAATACAGCTATTGAACATGTTGCAAATGCTATATCAGGTGAATACAATGAGGAGATTCGATTAGCAAAAGATATTGGTTCGGGTATTGTTTTAATGCAGGGATTTGCTTTTTTTATTGTAGAGGGAATAGTTTTTATCACTAAATTTGTGTAAACAAGAGAGGAAAGACCCGGCAGGCAATCCTATTTGGGATGCGCTGCATAATCACAGAACATATATGATAATTTTAGATATGTATTTAACGATGTTATCCGTTATATTGGGTGGTATATTGAACATGCTTTTTGTAAAAACAAATTTTTATAAAAAGTATAAATATCCGATTGACTGTAACAGAAAATTCAGGGATGGGAAAAGGATATTTGGAGACAATAAAACATGGATAGGTATTGTGTCCATGATTGTCTGTTGCATCTTATCTCAGGTATTTATAGGTTTTATCTGTAATGCTTTCAATATCAATAATCATAACCAAATCTATCGTTTTTATGAAAATAAAGTAGGGGTTAATGTTTTGACAGGATTTTTGTTCGGCTTTATGTACATGTTGTTTGAACTGCCAAATTCATTTATAAAAAGAAGATTGGATATTGAATGTGGAAAAACAAATACAAATATAATAGGAAAATTATTCTTTGTCATAGATCAGATCGATTCCCTCATAGGAGTCATGCTGATTTTAGTGATATTTGCTAAAATCTCCTGGAAACAATACTTTGCGTATATTTTCATTGGTGGATTCACTCATATTATGGTAAACTTATTTTTATACAAAATCAAAGTCAGGAGAAATGTATGAAAAGGGAAAAGAAGTTATTCATCGGATGCTTTAATAAATCGGTTATTTTAACGTACATTGGAGTTATTTTTGCCCTTGCAGGCATTTTTATATTAATAGATTTACAGGAAGCGGAGCAAATGAACCTTGTGATGTTTTGTCTGATCATTTCTGGTCTGTGTGATTTGTTTGATGGCTTTATTGCCAGAAAATGCAACAGAAATGAAACACAAAAAGCTTTTGGAGTTCAGATCGATACATTATGCGATATTATCTCATTTGTTATATTTCCGTCGATTCTTTTGTATAAAATGGCATTTCAGCATCATTCTCAGATGGTATTTACGGTTTCTATCGTGATGATTATTTTATATGTTTTGTGTGGTATTACCCGGCTGGCATGGTTTAATATATTAGCCAATGCCGGAAGTAAAACAACTTATTATCAGGGTGTACCAGTTACATATATTTCGTTTGTTGTCCCTGTTTTTTATGTGGGCATTCAAAGAATTCCCTTCCTGATGCGCAATATAAATGATATATTTGTGATCCTATATGGTGTTATGGGATTTTTGTTTGTGGCGAATTTGAAAATAAAAAAACCATCAGGAAAATGGTATGTATTTTTTTCGGTCGCTGCGATTGTCACAGTGGTATTACTTTTTATTTAGTGGTGGTTATGGTTAAAATTTATCATAGAGACAGTAAAAAACTGATAGAAGAAAAAGAATATCAGGAAGAGTTATTGATTTTTTTATATAAAACAGTGATAGGAAGAAGCTTATTAAAGTTATTTGTTGCCAGACCATGGTTCAGCAATTTAAGAGCAAGATATCAGAAGAGCCCTGAATCAAAAAAAGATATTTTGCCGTTTGTAAAAGAATATCATGTAGATATCTCCGATTATAATATCGATCACTTTGACAGTTTTAATGATTTTTTTACAAGGAAAAGAATGTATGGAACGACAACCCGGTCAAATGAATTGATGGCAATTGCTGACAGCAAATTATCTGTTTATAGAGTTGATGAAAAACTGAAATTGAATATAAAGAATTCTATTTATGAATTAAAAGATATTATTCAACAGAAAGAAATTACTGATTTATATAAAAACGGATATGCTCTCGTGTTCAGGTTAGCGGTGAATGACTATCATCGTTATGTATTTTTTGATGATGGTGAATTAATTTCTTCTGAATTTATAAAAGGTGAATTGCATACCATAAGGCCTGTTTCTGAAAAATATAAAGTGTATGCCAGAAACAGCAGGGTTGTGAATGTCATGGATTCAAAATCGTTTGGTATCATTACGCAGGTTGAAATAGGTGCTTTACTTGTGGGGAAAATTGTCAATCATAATACTCATATGTTCAGCAGGCTGGAAGAAAAAGGTTATTTTGAATATGGTGGTTCTACTATTGTAATGTTTTTTCCACCCAATATCATGATAGATGAAGATATATTAAGACAATCTCAGGCGGGATATGAAACTCAGGTTTTCATAGGTGATAAAATCGGACAAAGAAAGGAATAAAGAGCCATGTTTGCTGCATTAAAAAGGTTAAATATTTATCAAAAAGAAATGTATCCAATCATTTCAAGATTATTATTAGGATATTTGGTGTTTGGTGAAATTTATTTTATCATTCTGTTAAATCATGGAATTATAGATGTGAAGTTTGGGATACAGGAACTGGTTTGTGGATTTACTGTATTTAGTTTTCTGTTCTGGCTTAGGATCGCAGATGATTTTAAGGATTATGAACTTGATTGCAGATTATTTAAAGAGCGGCCATTGCCTTCTGGAAGAGTGACGAAAAAGGATTTGGGTATTTTTATAACAATATTAATCGCTATTACTCTGGTCTTAAATTTTATTTACATGAATAATTTTTTGTTTTGTGTTTTATTATATACCTACGGCTCCTTCATGGCGGTATGGTTTTTCCAAAAACATAAAATTGCGAAATCATTACCTCTGGCTTTAGTTACGCATAATCCTGTTCAGATATTTATCAATCTTTACATAGTATCATTTACAGTTATTAAATATCAGCTGCCATTTTTTGATCTGACGAATATGCTGGCATTGCTGACTTTGTATTTTCCAGCTTTGATCTGGGAAGTTTCAAGAAAAATAAAAGCTCCTGAGGAGGAGACGGAATATGTAACATACAGCAAACTTTTTGGATACAAAAAAGCAGTTAATTTCGTATTTATTGTTACATGGATTGATATTTTTACAAATTTTGCTTTAGTCTGGAATTTAAATAAATGGTCCGTGCTCGCATTGTTACTCAATGTGTTATGGTGCAGCTGGAAATTTGTTGAATTTAAAAAGAATCCTACCAAATACAAAATTGTAACAAAAGTAGAAATGTATACGTATATTCAGGAATCACTGATGATTCTGACCATTATCCTGTACATTATCATGCATAGATAAACTTGGAGAAAAAATGAAACACAGAAATTTGGAAATTTTGAGAGAACATTATATCAGCGTTCCTGATTTTATTGTTGTTGATGGTAAAGAGGAATTGGATCTCAGTTTTTCAAAAGAGGAATTGTTTGCAGTCCGCTCCTCTTTTGAGGTGGAAGATAATGATGAGAACAGTTTTGCAGGACAGTTTGATACTTTTTAAATATAAACAGAAGGGATGTTTCTTTTTATATTGATAAAGTAAAAGAGAGTTATAAAAAATTAAATATCACAAATACGGCATCAAAAGTAATTGTCCAGGAAATGATACAGTCAGATTATTCAGGTGTTATTTTCACAGCAAATCCAACTGGAATTTTAAACGAAATGGTTATTGTAGCTGGGGAAGGATTAGGGTGCAATATCGTTGAAGATAAAATTTCCACAACAACTTATTATTACAATGTGGATGACAAAAACTATTACTTTGAAAATAAAAACATATTAAATAAAAATATATTAAATGACTTAATTGAAATTGCTGTCAAAATAAAAAAAATTTTTCAGAAAGATATGGATATTGAGTATGCAGTTAAAGATGATAATGTCTACATTTTACAGGCAAGACCAATTACAACTTTAAAATACAGTAAGACGGTCATTTTAGATAATAGTAATATTGTTGAGAGTTATCCGGGAATCTCGCTGCCGTTGACTCAGAGTTTTGCAAAGCAGATTTATGCAGATGTTTTTAAACATTGTATTTATCACTTATCCCAAAAGGATAAAAATTTAGTGGACGGTATGTCAGATCATTTAGATCATATGCTGGCATGCACAAATGGAAGAATTTATTATAATATCAATAATTGGTATCTGATCATCAAGTTATTACCATGCTCAGACAAATTAATTAAAATATGGCAGGAAATGTTAGGGGTTGAGAATAAATATGTAAATGATGAAAAGATACCTGTTACATTTTTAACGAAAATAAAAATTGTGATTTCATTCTTGCACTTTTTAAAATCAACTCCCAGATCAATGGAAAAATTGAACAGAAAATTTGAGGCTGATTTAATAATTTTTAGGGAGCAGGTTCAATCTCAAAATTCGCTTCAGGATTTATTAGATACCTATAAAGTGATAGAAGCGGCAATTTCCAGTGACTGGTATATTACACTGATCAATGATATGTACACTTTTATTTATACAGGACTTTTATCGAAAAAAGAGAAGGAGCAATTAAATGATATTAAGAACCTTGAGAGCATGAAGCCGGTCATGGCTCTTAATATGCTGATTCATGTTTATAAAAAAGAAAAAAAATCGAATCGGTTTAATAAATTATTTGAGCAATATATCGAATTGTATGGCGACAGATGTCTGGGCGAATTAAAGCTTGAAACACAGACTTACAGAGTGAATCCGGATTTGTTATTGGAGTATATTCAAACACATAATGAGACCAGTCTGGACAAGACAAGTGAAAATATGAAAGAAAATAGAAAGTTAAAGAAAGCAAAACTTGGCATTTATAACAGGGAAATCTCAAGATTAAACAGAACCCGGATTTTTGGGCTGGCAAGAAGTATTTTCCTGAAAATTGGTGAAATTCTGACCGCAGAGGGAAAATTAGAACATAGAGAAGACATTTTTTATCTGTTTTTGGATGAGATTAACGAAAAGGATTCTTATATTGGACTGGTAAAGGCGAGAAAAATTGAATATAGAAAAAATGAAAATATTCTAGCTTATAGCAGGCTGGTTTACGCAGATGAAATCGTTGAAAAACATTTTGAAAATATCAGTATGATAAACAATCATGACAATTTATTTGGAATAGGTTCTTCGATGGGAATCGTGGAAGGGGAAGTGATTGTTGTAAAAGAACCTGATTCCAACCTAAGCGTTAAAAATAAAATTATAGTCGCAGAATCGACAGACCCGGGATGGGTATTGCTGATCAAGGATGCGAAAGGGATTATTGTAGAGAGAGGTTCTATTTTAAGCCATACGGCGATCATTACAAGAGAACTGAAAAAGCCTTCTATTGTAAATGTTAAAAATGCAACAGGGCTGCTCAAGAACGGAGACAGAGTGCAGTTAGATGCATACAAGGGAATTGTAAGAAGAATAGATGGAACTTTATAAATGGAGAAGCATATGAACTATAAAGTGATTTATGGAAAAAACGATCTGGTATATACAGGTTTTTTGGCATTACCCGGCAAATTATATCAAAAGAATGAGCTGACACAGGATTATGATACAGAATATAAACTATTACATGAAAAACACACCTTAAGTAAATATTTTAACATTACACCTTTTGTCGTAATTGATAAAAACAGCCAGATGCCTGTTGCACGATGTATGTTGACATATTATCCGGAGGATGATGTCGCATATTTTGGCTTTTTTGAATGTATCGGACAGCAGGAAATAGCAGAACAATTGTTAGATACTGTTTCAAAAAAAGCCAAAAAGGATGGAAAAACGAAATTGTCAGGTCCTGTGGATGCTTCTTTTTGGATAAAATACAGATTGAAAATTAATTTGTTTGATAGAATTCCGTATACAGGGGAACCGTATAATAAAAATTATTATTATAAATTACTCTCGGATTGCGGGTTTGTAGTACAAAATCATTATACATCTAATATTTATCCTGTTATAGATATGGATTATTATAACGAGAAATTCGAGAAACGTTATGAACAATTTCTGAATAAGGGTTATGAGATTAAAAGCCCTGCGAAGAAGAACTATCCATATATCATGGAAAAAGTGTATGGACTGATCATGGATTTATACAGTGATTTTCCGGCTTTTAAGTATATTGAAAAAGAAGATTTTATGGATATTTTCGGCTCTTATAAATACATATTAGACTATGATATGGTTAAAATTGCTTTCTATAGAGAAGAAGTTGTTGGATTCTTTATAAGTGTTCCGAATTATGCTAATTTGCCTTATAAATTAAATGTCAGAAATTTTTTTAAAATTCTTCAAATAAAAAATAGACCGGATGAATATGTGATGCTTTATATGGGAGTAGATAGAAGACATCTGGGATTAGGGAATGCATTATCTAATGTTATTACAATGGAATTAAAAAATAAACATGTTCCGAGTATTGGTGCATTAGTAAGAGATGGTAAAATCACACAGAGTTATGCAAGTGAATTAATTCGGGACAGATATGAATATGTATTATTGGAAAAGAAGCTGTAAGGAGAAAAAGGTATGGTCAGTGTATTTCAGGAAACATGGAATGAAGGAGAGGCAGCTATGGCAGAATTTATAAAATTACCTGTTGGAATTGACAATTTTGAAAAAATCCGCAGAGATGGTTTTTATTATGTTGATAAAACCAGTCTGATCGAGCAGCTTTTAAATAACTGGGGAGAGGTCAATCTGTTCACGCGTCCACGTCGGTTTGGTAAGACATTGAATGCTTCATTATTACGGTCAGGATACACACTATGAAACGGTAAAAGAGTGGTATGACGGATACCGCTTTGGAAATGCAGATGTTTATTGCCCGTGGGATGTCATTAATTATTGCGATGCGCACAGAAGGAATCCGATGCTTCCACCGGAGAATTATTGGACTAATACCAGTGGAAACGATGTGCTGAAACATTTTATAGAAAGTGCAGGAGCAGCAAAGGGGCTGGCAAAAACAGACTTAGAGAGACTTGTAAATGGTGAAATCGTAGAAAAAGATATACGTGAGGATCTGACTTATAATGAACTGTATGCATCCATGGATAACCTTTGGAGTACACTTTTCATGGCGGGATATCTTACACATAAAGGCAGAGTTGATACAAAAAGATTCAGACTTGCAGTGCCAAACAGAGAAATCCGGAACATTATCACGGAGCAGGTTCTGGCTTTGTTTAAGCAGAATGTGGAAAAAGACGGACAGCGTCCGTGATACTTAATGTAAGGTTATGTTAGAAGAAAACTAATTTCAAGAAAGATGTAACATGTAAAAATGTTGCATCTTTCTTTTTTATTGTTGCAGTCTGCGGTCAATTGGTTGCAATGTAAAAACGAACATGATAATGTGATAGTAACAGGAAACGGAAGATGCGCAAAACAAGGAGGCTAAATCCTCTCCTCACAAGGGTTCGGATTTTGCTTCGCAAAACAAGGAGGATTATATGATTTGGGAAGATGTATTAGCAAAATTTAAAGAGTTATTTGGGGATGAGGGCGAAATCGGTGTTTATTTTGCACCGGGACGTGTGAACATGATCGGTGAGCATACCGATTACAACGGAGGACACGTTTTCCCTTGTGCACTCACCATTGGTACATATGGTGTGGCAAGAAAAAGAAATGACAAGAAACTTCGTTTCTATTCCATGAATTTTGAGCAGCTCGGTGTGATTGAGTCCTCAGTAGAAGGATTAAAGCCGGAAAAAGAAGCTGACTGGACGAACTATCCAAAGGGAGTTATGTGGGCGTTTGGCGAGAAGGGAATGAAAGTAGAGCAGGGCATGGATCTTGTTTTATTTGGCAATATTCCAAACGGCTCCGGACTTTCTTCTTCTGCATCAGTTGAAGTTCTGACCGGATATATTTTAAAAGATATGTTTGGATTTGACGTAACAAATCAGGATCTTGCGCTGATCGGACAGTTCTCTGAAAATAAATTCAACGGCGTAAACTGTGGTATCATGGATCAGTTTGCGATTGCAATGGGAAAAGCAGGTCATGCGATTTTCCTTGACACAGCAACTTTAAAATATGAGTATGCACCGATCAAGCTGGAAAATGCAAAGATTGTGATCTCCTGCAGCAACAAAAAACGTGGGCTTGGAGATTCCAAATACAATGAGAGAAGAAGTGAGTGCGAGACTGCATTAGCAGAACTCCAGAAAGTCGTTAAAATTGATTCCCTCGGTGATCTTACAGAGGAACAGTTTGAACAGTACAAAGATGCGATCAAGGATCCTGTCAGAGTAAAACGTGCAAAACATGCTGTCTATGAGAACCAGAGAACCATCAAGGCAGTGGAAGCATTAAAGAATAACGATGTTACTCTGTTTGGCGAGTTGATGAACGCCTCCCATGTGTCCCTTCGTGATGATTACGAAGTAACCGGTATCGAGCTTGACACATTGGTGGAAGAAGCATGGAAAGTAGACGGAGTGATCGGTTCCCGCATGACAGGTGCAGGATTTGGCGGATGTACCGTCAGCATCGTAAAAGATGAGGCAGTCGATTCCTTTATTGAAAAAGTAGGTGCTGCTTACAAAGATAAAATCGGTTACGCTGCTGATTTCTATGTAGTTGAGATCGGTGACGGTCCAGTAAAATTGGATTAATAATTCTTATAGATAATTGCGAAACTCATAAATAAGTAGATTTAAATTGTGAAAAATTGACAAAAGCTTGAGAAGACACTGGGGAGCCGCCGGTTCTTAGAAGTCAGATTCTGTATTTCATTCTGATTTATCAGAATTGAAATACAGGAGATGAGTTCTTAGTACCGTTGCGAGCGACACGTAGCGGAAGCGTGTCTTCGAAAATTTTGTTAATTCTTCACAATTGTTACAACCTAAATCAGAGTTTCGCAATTATCTAAATAATTCTTAAATAAAGAGGATAACACAATGATTCAGGAAAGAATTTTAGAATTGACAGAATATGGTCTTGTGACTGGACTGGTGGAGCCAGAAGACAGGAGATTTACCATTAACCGCCTGTTAGAACTTTTTCATCTGGATGAATTAGACGATGAAGTGGCAGCAGCCTATGCAAAGAGAACTCCGATGACGCAGGAGAGTGCAGAGGCAGCATTGGAAGGCATCTTAAATGAGATGCTCGATTATGCGGCAGAAGATGGACTGATGCCGGAGGATACGATCACATACAGGGATCTGTTCGATACAAAGATCATGAGTATGCTTGTGCCGAGACCAAGCGAAGTGATCAAAAAATTCCAGGCACTCTATCAGATCAGTCCAAAGGAAGCAACCGATTATTTTTACAAATTAAGCAGAGATACAAACTACATTCGTAGATACCGTATCAAAAAAGACCAGAAATGGACTGCAGATACCGAGTTTGGAACATTGGATATCACCATCAACCTCTCCAAACCGGAAAAAGATCCAAAGGCGATCGCGGCAGCCAAGCTTGCAAAACAGAGCGGTTATCCGAAATGCCTTCTCTGCAAAGAGAATGAGGGATATGCAGGACGTGTGAACCATCCGGCAAGACAGAACCACAGGATTATTCCGGTAACGATCAATCACAGTGACTGGTTCTTCCAGTATTCTCCATATGTTTACTACAATGAGCACTGCATCGTTTTTAATGCAGAGCATACACCGATGAAAATCGAGAAAGCAACCTTTGGAAAACTGTTGGATTTTGTAGAGCAGTTCCCACATTACTTTGTCGGATCGAATGCGGATCTTCCGATTGTTGGAGGATCTATCTTGAGCCATGATCATTTCCAGGGTGGACATTATGAGTTTGCCATGGCAAAAGCACCGGTTGAAAAAGAGCTGACCTTCAAAGGATTTGAGGATGTGAAAGCCGGAATCGTAAAATGGCCAATGTCCGTGATCCGTATCAGCGCACCACAAAAAGAGCGCCTGATCGAACTAGCAGATAAGATTTTACTTGTATGGAGAGGTTATACGGATGAAGATGCATTTATTTTTGCAGAGACAGAGGGCGAACCACACAACACGATCACTCCTATCGCAAGAAAACGCGGCAATGATTATGAGTTAGATCTTGTACTCCGCAATAATATCACGACGGAGGAGCATCCGCTGGGTGTTTACCATCCACATGCAAAACTTCATCACATCAAAAAAGAAAACATTGGTCTGATCGAGGTTATGGGACTTGCAGTGCTTCCAGCCAGATTAAAAGATGAGATGGCTGCATTAGAGCAGGCAATCTTAGACGGCGCAGAAATCCGTGAGGATGAAGTTCTTGCAAAACATGCAGACTGGGTGGAGGAATTTCTGCCGAAGTATGGATTTACGGCAGGAAGCGGCCTGGAAGGTGAGATCACACCGGAAAAATTACATGAGATCATTCAGACAGAAATCGGTCTTGTGTTCAAAGAAGTTTTATTGGACGCAGGTGTTTACAAATGCACAGAGGAAGGCAGAAAAGCGTTCCAGAAGTTCGTAGATACCGTCAATGCATAAAAATACAGGGGAGTATTTTTAATAAACAAAAACTGTCCGGGGCAGTATCCGTAAGGAAAATGTCCTGTGGCAGTTTTCTTTTTTTATCTATTTACTTTCATACAGTATTGTTGTAAAGTAATAATTGTTCCGTGGATCTGCACATTTACGGTGCAGACCGCAGAAAAATGACTCGAGAGTAAGAAAACAGTGAGGTAGAGAATATGATTTCACAGAAAATACAGAAGGCATTGCAGGGAAGTTCTGCGATCCGTGCAATGTTTGTAGAGGGAAATGAACTTGCCGCCAGGGTGGGAAGAGAGAACGTGTATGATTTTTCATTGGGGAATCCTGCAACACCGGCTCCGGCAGCATTGAACGAGGCAATTAAGCAACTGGTGGATGAGACCGATCCGCTGGTTTTGCATGGATATATGGACAATGCCGGTTACCCGGATGTCCGTCAGGCGGTTGCAGAGAACTTAAACAAGCGTTTTGGAACTGCATTTACTTCCCATAATATTGTGATGACAGTGGGAGCAGCGGGAGGATTGAACATTATTTTTAAAACGATCTTAGATCCGGGTGACGAGGTGATCGTGTTCGCCCCGTATTTTGGAGAGTACAAGAGTTATGCAGCCAATTTTGATGCGGCAGTCGTGGAGGTAGCGCCGGATTTTGAGACATTCCAGCCGGATCTGGAAGCATTGGAAAAAGCGGTCAATGAAAAGACCAAGGCAGTGATCGTGAACACGCCAAACAATCCGACCGGTGTGATCTATCATGAAGAAACCATGAAAAAGATGGCTGAGATTCTGGAAAAGAAGGAAAAAGAGATTGGACACGAAATTTATCTGATTTCCGATGAGCCTTACCGTGAACTTGTCTACGATGGAAATCAGGAGGATTTCCTGACGAAATACTATAGGAATACGATTGTAGGTTATTCCTTCAGCAAGTCTCTTTCCCTTCCGGGTGAGCGTATCGGATATGTGGTTGTTCCGGATGAGGTGGAAAATGCAGATCAGGTCATTGACGGCATTGTTGTATCCAACCGTACCCTTGGTTTTGTAAATGCACCGTCTCTGCTTCAGAAAGCGGTAGCAAAATGTCTGGATGAGAAAACCAATCTGGTATTTTATGATGAAAACAGAAAGATGTTATACGAGGGACTGCAAAAGCTCGGTTTCCACTGCATTAAACCGGAAGGCGCTTTTTATATGTGGGTAAAATCTCCGGAAACGGACGAAGAAAAATTTGTTGCAGCAGGTAAAAAATACAATATCATCATGGTAAAGGGCAGCGCATTCGGATGTGCAGGCTATGTCCGTCTTGCTTACTGTGTTTCCCATGAGACGGTAAAAAATGCCCTGACTGCGTTTGAAAAACTGGCAGAAGATTACGGATTGTATACTGAATGAAATGACTCGGAAATGAGCAGATTGTAATGAATTTGTGAAATATAACAGGAAAATTGAGAGAGTGGAGAGCGTAAAATTTATGAGTAACTGGGAAGAATATGTAAGAACAGTGGAACCGTATGTTCCGGGAGAACAGCCAAACCAGCCGGACATGATCAAATTGAATACCAACGAAAATCCATATCCGCCCGCACCGGGAGTGGTAGAGGCTCTGAAGAACTTTGATACAGATAAGCTGCGGCTTTATCCGGAACCGACCTGCAAAGTGTTAGTCGATGCAATCGCAGATTATTATGGAATCAGGAGCAGTCAGGTATTTACCGGTGTCGGTTCTGATGATGTGCTTGCCATGATATTTATGACGTTTTTTAACAGCAAAAAGCCGATCCTGTTTCCGGATATCACCTATTCTTTTTATGATGTGTGGGCAGATATGCTTCGGATTCCATTTGAGACAAAAGCGTTAGATGACAATTTTCAGATTAGAAAAGAGGATTATTATGGGGACAACGGCGGCGTGGTGTTCCCAAATCCAAATGCACCGACCGGAATCCTTATGCCGCTTTCAGAGATCGAGGATATCATTGCACACAACCGCGATGTGATCGTAGTTGTGGATGAGGCATACATTGATTTTGGCGGGGTGTCTGCGCTGCCTCTGATCGAAAAATATGACAATCTTCTCGTGGTACAGACCTTTTCAAAATCGCGTTCCCTGGCAGGTATGCGGCTTGGCTTTGCGATGGGAAATGAAAAGCTGATCCGGTATATCAATGATGTGAAATATTCTTTCAATTCCTACACGCTCAATCAGACAGCGCTTGTACTTGGTGTGCAGGCAATCAGGGACAGGGAGTATTTTGAGGAAACCTGTGCGAAAGTCATCGCTACAAGGGAATGGACGAAGTGCGAACTGAAAAAGCTTGGATTTTCCTTTGGGGACTCCATGAGCAACTTTATTTTTGCAACACATGAAAGAGTTCCTGCAAAAGAAATATTTGAAGCACTCCGGGAGCATAACATTTTCGTGCGTTATTTTTCAAAGCCGAGAATTGATAATTATCTGCGCATCAGCATTGGTACACAGCAGGAGATGGAGCACCTGATTGCTTTTCTGACAGATTATTTGAAGGAATAACAGAATACTGTCAGGTATAAATTATAGTTATAACCAATATGAAAAAAAGTATTGCTTTTTCGTCACGATTCGACTATTATAGAATTCGCGTCTGTAACGCTTTAGTGTGTAAAACAGGTATTTACTTTAAAACTTTACTATGTTAAAATATGTATAGATTTGAAATTTCTGACAATAAAAAAGAGAATGATATCATTTTGATTTATGAAAAGGAGAAAGTAAAATGAGCAAGAAACTAAGGACCGAGGCAGTAGACCATCTTTTTGATGCGATTTTAAGCCTGGAAAACAGAGAAGAATGTTATACTTTTTTTGAAGATGTCTGCACTGTGAATGAGCTGCTTTCCTTATCACAGAGATTTGAGGTTGCCAAGATGTTACGTGACCAGAAAACATATCTTGATATTGCAGAGAAAACAGGTGCTTCCACAGCGACCATCAGCCGTGTAAACCGTTCTTTAAATTATGGAAATGACGGATATGACATGGTATTTGCCAGAATGGCTGCATCAGAGACAAACGAAGCGTAAAACAGAATAGAAAAACCCGGAAAAAAAGAAAAACCCGGAGCTGCACGGATCATGTCTGGTATAGACAGTGTTCCATTCAGCACCGGGTTTTATTTTTCTTTTTTGGAAGGATCTTTTTCTTCGTGCAGCATCTGATCGACAATGCGCTCGATAATTGTTTTTTTCAGGTAGACATCATAGCTTAACATGCAGATAAAACTGAATGTCCGTAAAAGCTCTGCATCCTCACCTTCCATTCCCTCAAAAGTTTTCATGGAGGTGTTAAACTTCTTTGCAAGGTCTTTCATGATATTTAAGGTTTCCTGATGCTCCAGACCAAACACTTCTTTATAGATATCCTCAAGACTCATCTCGGAGCTGCCTTTTCCAAAATACTTGTCCGTGATCGGATTTAAGATACTCTGGATGTCACTGATGCTTAAGATACTTTTAAAATAGTAGATAAAGATCAAAGTCAGCACATGTTCTTTGGAATATTTTTTCTTTTCCGGTGGAGGAAGAAGATCGTTTTTTGCATAATTGTTGATCATGGTCTTAGTCAGGATCTTATCGTCCTCATGCCGCTTGGATGTGGCAAGCTGGGAATCCATAAATGTTGTCACCTGATCCATGTAAAGATCGATATTCGGGATATCTTCCGGTTTTACATAGTCGATTTTATTAAATTCATCTAATATATCACTTAAAAATTGTTTTGTATTCATTTTTTTACCTGCTTTTACTCTTACTGGTTCAATCGTATTCTCTACATCAGATTATATAGTATTGAAAACTAGATGACAAGATACAATTGAATTTAATTGTATGAATTTGAATGTGGACGGTCGTAGATTTTTTCTGACGCAAAAGTAAAAAAAGAGACGGGTGTATTTGACAAAAATATATGTTTGTCATATAATGCACTTAACAGGAAAGCCGATAGATAGGTGTGAGCTATCTACTCCGGCGAAAAATCAATGTTAAAATAACCGTCAACTTTTCTCAGGAGCTGGACGGTTATTTTTTATTGTTAAAAAAAGAAAATATGTTCGATTTTACTGTTCATAAGCAGGGATAATGTGTTACAATAGATGGGAATATGATATTGTAATAAAAAAGGGATTGAATATTACAAACAACAACGGAAATGGAGATTTCTATGAGTATTTATGATACATTGAACGAACAGCAGAGAGAAGCGGTATTTCACACGGAGGGACCGGTTTTGATCTTGGCGGGTGCAGGTTCCGGAAAAACGAGGGTTCTGACACATCGAACCGCCTATCTGATTGAAGAAAAGGGCGTGAATCCATACAATATTATGGCAATCACCTTTACGAACAAAGCGGCAGGTGAGATGCGTAAGAGAATCGACCAGCTTTTGTTAGTGTAATCGTGTAAAATGCCATTTTTCCATTTCATGTTTATCAG
>OGHV01000750.1_pt1 | contig 21159 bp, 17 predicted proteins | sample 1571551 | NCBI WGS metagenome assembly OGHV01 (sample SAMEA2581960, study PRJEB24529) | metagenome | biome: Human gut stool | place: China | collected 2011 | reverse complement strand
TTTGTATATTTGCACTTACTGTAACCGTAAAAAGAGTTGTGACACATGCAGTATACGCCTGTAGATGATGCTTCCGGCCAATTGGTCGCGCATGAATACAGGACGCAGCGCGGCAAACAAGTCGTACGCCGTCAGATTTTCCTCCGCCATCTTGCGCTTGTCGAACTCCAGATAAAACTCCGTATAGTCGTCCTTCCACTGCGAGAATTCAGAATTTATGTCAACTTCCATTATACGGCGGTGAGCAAGCAGCAGCTTCTTCATCTCATCGGCCCAATGACACAGCTCGTCGTAGTTGTAGCCGCACATCATCACACGGTAACTGCCGGCAGACTCCCGCACGTCATTGCTGAATGACTGATCCTCCAGCCCGTACACAGTCCAGCTGCCACCGCCAATGGTCAACGAACGGCTTATCACGTTTGTCTTCAATTCGTATGGAAATCCGGTATTACTGTATTCCTTTTTGAAATATATCCGGATGTTTGCCCTGCGTGCACTGTATATCGATGTCTGAAACTGGCGTATCTCCTTAAATTCGCTCAGATAGGTCTCCATCTTCTTCACAAGCACGTTCATCTGCTCCAGCGTACTGCCGTTCGGCAAAGTGGCATTGATTGCCAGCACCACTTCTTCTTCATCACGGTTGAAGTAACTACCGTCATACACATTTTCAGCAAAGAGGCGCAGCGAGCCTCCCAAGGCCTTGTCCACAATAGGTCTGATGTCTTCCTTATATGTGGAGTTGTCAAAAAACTTGTTGTACCATTCCGCCCACCGGCCTTTCGCCTCAGCATCCTCTATCTTCTCCGGAAGCATGAACACCGGAAGTCCGAAACCGAACACCAGCAGAATGAAAGCTACAGCCCTGTAACGGCTGAGCAATACTATCATACCTCGATAGAAACGAGTAAAATACACTGTTCCCCGTTTCACCCATATTCTGGAATGGCGCGGCTTGCCCTCATCAAGACCAATCTTTTCAATCATTGGAGGAACGAAAAAGAGTGCCACCATAAGCGAAATGGCCAGATTGACAATCACCACAGCAGCAAAATCCTGAAGGTTCAGTCGTATTTTCTCATCTAGGAAGAAGATTATGACCAATGCCCCGATTGTAGTCAGTGTAGCCGCCAGCACCGACATGAAGGCCTTCAGATCTCTCTTTCTCAGTATATGGTCGGTCATCACGATGATATTGTCAATCACCAGGTTCAGCGATATGGTGATTCCGGCAAGCGAATAGAGCTGTATTTCCAATCCCAGTGCATAGTACAGGATGGTGGCCACAGCAATATTGACAGTCAGTCCGGCAACAATCAGAAACAGATAACGCATATTGCGTGTGATGAGTGCCACGAAAAGCAGCAGTATCAGCACAGTAATTCCTGTACGGAAATAAATCGTATCCAGTTCCTTCGAAATATATTCGGTAGCATCATAACCTGCATGAATCTCATATCCTGGAGGCATTGCAGCTTCAGCTTCGGCAATAACTTTCTTCACTTCTTCCGCCAGAGCAAGCTGATTTGCCGTTTCAGTGGCAGTAATGGAAAGGTACACCGAGTTGAGTCCGTTGATACGGAAATACGATGTAGGTTCCTGCTCCGTACGTGTAACCTTCACCAGACGGTCAAGCGGTATCATGCTTCCATCTTTTGCCTTGACTGCAATCTCCGACGGTACAAAGCCTTCTTGACAGCCTTCCGTGACACGAACCAGACGAATCCATTCAGGACCACCGTTTTTCTCCAGTTCGCAGATGCCAAGAAACTCACGACCGTATCTTTCTTCTATTGCAGTAAGAATATCCTCCACCGCTATTCCAGTATGTTCAAGCTGCACATTGTCAAATACGATACGCCACTCCATAGGTGTTGCACCGCTCAGTTCCACCTTATACACCCCGTCCAGCGCAGAAATCATCGGCTTGATCCGCTCCTCACCGTATTTCTGTATCACCATCGGCGTAGCAGGAGCATTCAGCGTATACGTCATAAACGGACGCGAAGCCTTGTCGTCGCTCTGCTGTGTGGAAATAAGCGGATAGCTCACACCGTCAGGCAACTGCGACCAGAGCTGCCTTATAAGCGTGGAGACCTCGAAACGTGCAGCGTCAATGTCGGCATGTCTGTCGAGCTCTATCATGATATACCCGCCTCCGTTGTCGGAAGTGGAAATGATATTCTTTATACCGTTCACCCTCGACAGCATTCCTTCCAGACGGCTGGTGACTTCAGTCTCCACAACTCTGGCCGAATTGCCCGGCATGGAGAAGGAGACGAAAAGCCCCGGCATGTCCCGCGACGGCGACAGCTTCACCGGAAGGAGCGGCGTCAGTGCCAGTCCAATAAGCGAAAGGCACACGAATGTCACAATAAGCGTAAACGACGACCATACCAGCGGCCGCCCGGCTTTCTTATCTTTTATACGGCTCATTGCAAGGCTATCTCAAATGGTTCTCAAAATCGAAACGCTCTGAAAGCGAAATTCCAAACTCAAAGTCATACAGCGTAAGCTTGCGTATCTTGTAGTAGCTCAGCCAGTAGTTCTGCAATGCCTGTATATAGTTCTTCTGCGCTTCCTGCTGGCGGTTCTGTGCAAGCGTCAGACTATTGATGTCGGCCTTGCCTATGATAAAGCGCTTGCGTGTCTGGTCGTAAGCCATTTCGGCAAGGTCGAGAGCTTCCTCCGCACTGGCAATCATGTCCTGCTGCACGTTGAAGTCGCTCACGGTCATCATAACATCCTCCTCCAGACTTATTTCCTCCTGACGGGCGGCAATCTTCACCACATTCAGATTGTTCTTTGCCATATTGTACTTGCCTTTGCGCACGCCCCAGTCTATAAGCGGAACGGATATGGAAAACGACACGAGGTCCTGCTGCAGCAGGTCACGGTAAGCATCACCGATATTGTCGGCCACCTGATTGAAACCCACACTGGCATTGAAGCTGGCATTGAACCGCGACTCCTTCTTAGTGCGGTCTACGTCGCGTTCAGCCTCCAGCACATTCTGACGCTGTTCCAGATACGTAGGATTGTTCTCACGCGCCAATGTCATGGCCATGTCGGCAGGAACATCTATATATCGCGGACGCGACGGCAGATCAATCTCTATATACGAGTTACGGTCCATATTCAGAAACGTTGCCAGCGCCGACATAGCGCGCTTGCGCGAAATCTCCGCATTTTTCAGCGTGTTGCGTGCGTTCACCTTATCCAGTTTCAGCGTAACCAGATCGGCCTGCGATATCGAAGCAATCTTCTTCCTCTGCTCGCCTATGGCATACAGCGTATCAGCTGTCGCCACATTGTCCTGAGCCAGCTTGTAGTCTGCCTGAGCCATTGCGAGTGCAAAGAAATAGTTCACGGCCTCTTCCGACACGCTCTCGGCATTGTAAAGATACTGCTTCTTCACCTTCTCGAACTTCAGCGGTTCAATCTTCCTGTCCCATCTGAAGGCGTTGTATCCAAGCAGGTCCTGCTGATAACCTATACGGAAAGGAACCGTAGAGAACTGGCTTGACTTCGAATCACCGAAGTTGTACATATAGTCCAGCTGGGTGTCCACATAGAACGTACCTCCCAAAAGGTCGAAATTCTGCGACAGGCTGAGTCCCGCACCGGCACTGAACATCTGCTGTTCGCGGTACACATCAATATTCTGCTGCGAGTCGTATCGGCGCGTGATGCTGCGGTAATACTGCGCAGGAGTAGTGTTCAGAGTAAGACTCGGCAGACGGGCCGCCTTATAGCTTCTGTATTCCCAATAACCGGACAGATACATATTCTGATAGCGGAAAGCCGACAGAGAACTGTCGTTTGCCATGGTTATGGTCTTCTCAAGATCCAGCTTCAATGCAGTCTGGGCATGTACCCCTGTTCCCAAGAGAGCAGACAGGAGCAATATTTCAATTATTCTCAGTTTCATGTCTTCTATATATAAACCAGTAAATCAGTGGAATTACAAAAAGGCTGACGACAAGTCCCACCATCATGGTACCTATCATTGCAACCGAAAGCGGACGCTGCAGTTCCGAACCTAGGTCAGAAGTGAACAGCAGCGGAACCATTGCGAACACCGTGGTCAGCGTGGTCATGATGATGGCCCTCAGTCTCCTGTGTCCAGCCGTATGTATGGCATCAATCAGCGGCATGCCCTCCTTGCGCAGTTCGTTTATGGAGTCCAGCTTCAGGATGGAGTCGTTCACCACAATACCGCAGGAAACGATGATTCCGATGGCGGACATAAGGTTGACGGTATGTCCCGTAGCCCACAGCAGTACCAGTCCGAACGCAATGTCTATAGGAATTTCAGCCAGCACGATAAGCGGCTGAAGGAAGCTCTCGAACTGCGCACAGAGTATAAAGTACATAAGCAGCACCGATATAAGCAGAATGACCGTCAGTTCGCCCATCATCTTCTTGTTGGAGAAGAAACTTCCGCCGAACGACACATCCCAGCGGCTGTCATTGTCAACAGCCCGGCGTACACCGTCCATCACCTCCGGCACGTTCCTCACCCCGTAGAAATTCACTGGTATATACTCTCCGTTGCGTCCGGCAGTGATTTCCTTCAGATCCTCGTCAGGAACAATGCTCACCAGCTCGCGCAAAGGTATATAGTTCCTTTCTCCAGTAGCGACATCCGCATTTGTCTCAACGAGCGTTTCGGCAAGGATGCGGTTCACACTCATCTCCCTTCCCGCTATACCTATCGGCAGATACTGCTGATAAGAACGCAAGGTAGAAACCTGATTGTCTTTCAGTGCAGTACGAAGCACCCTCACCACTTCATCATAGCTTACATCATATATAAGCAGGCGGTCACGGTCTACCACCAGATTCATCTGTCTGCGGAACGAAGTACCTTCGGGCGCATAACCGGTTTCGCGAGCAATGTCCGCCTCAATCTTCCTTACATCCGCGGCTTCAGGAGTAGAAGTACGGTCGGAAACACGCAGCTGCGCCACCAGGTCTGGTTCTCCTGTCACAAAAAGCTTCTCAAAGATGGTTACCGGAGGCGAGAAAGTGACAGATGCCGACGGATATTCCCTGTGTATCTTGGCGCCCAACTGTTCGGCAAGCACCGGAATCTGCGACGGTTCAGCTGTACGGAAATAAAGCTCAGCCTCAGAAACGGAAAGCTCGTTCTCTGTTCCCAGCATATAGTCCTGCATTCCCACATATGCAGTGTGTTCCTCCACCGAAGAATCAGCGGCGGCCAATATTCCATTCACCCTCATGTTGTTCTCGTCCACATGTATATTTTCGTTCCACTCTATGCTTACAACAGTTTCATTCTGGTCAATCTCCGGCATACGTTCCTTGTCTATTACTGCAAACATCAGCACGCACAGCGGAATCGAAAGTATTGCAAACGCCATGGTGGTCTTCTTGTGGGCAAACACCCACTTTATTCCGGCATCATAGAAACGTGTCAGCCATTCATTCTTAAGAAGGTTCTTGAAGCTGGCAGTAAACCAATTGTGCTTCCTTATGCCCATACGGTAAAACAGCACGTAAAGTACCGGCAGCAGCATTATGCCCGTGAAATATGAAACCATGAGTCCGATGGTGATGGAGAAAGCCTCATCCATGAATATGGCACCGGCTATACCGCTCATGAACACCAGAGGAACAAACACCGCTATGGTCGTGAGCGACGAACTCAGCATAGGAGTAATCATCTCCGATGTACCGGCCACGGCGGCACGCCTGAGCGAATATCCCCTCTCGCGGTACTGCGATACGTTTTCAGTCACGATTATGGCATTGTCTATCATCATACCCACGGCAAGAATCATTCCCGAAAGCGATATGACGTTGAGCGAAATCTTGAATATGTAGAAAAAGAAGAAAGAGATGACAACCGACGTTATCATGGTTATGCCGATAACCAAAGGCGAACGCACATCGCCGATGAAGAACACTGCCACAATGAAGATGAACAGGAATCCCAATGTGAAATTCTGCTGCAGGTTGGATATTGTATAGTCAAGAAGTTCTGTCTGGTTGCGCGTGATGCCGAACTCTATGTCCGGATAAATCTTCTTGAAATAGTCGGTCGTCTCCTTCAGCTCGCTCCGCAGATTGTCCATGTTCTCGTCACTCTGCTTGATGATTGCGAGAGTTACGGCACGCTTGCCACCGGCCAGCGAACGTCCCATCTCGTTGCGTGTAACAGTCTGCACGCTGCAGATGTCGCCAAGACGCATCACAAGCCCGTTGCGGTTGAAGTATATGTTCTCCACATCTTCCGGAGTGCGGAGTATTGATGCAATACGTATGTTGTATTCATAGTATCCGTCGCGCACAAGCATGCTTCCAGGCTCCACGTTGTTCGACTCCAGTATCTCTTCAAGGTCAGCTATGCCCATGCCGAGACTCTCCATCTTTCCCATGTCGGGCACGATGCGCAGCATCTTCTCCGGCACACCGGTCATGTCGGCCATAGCCACCTGCGGAAGCTGTTCTATACGGCGTTTCACTACATTCTCTGCCAGAGTGCACATATCAAGAAATGCATCCCCGTCCGTCTCCTTATACGGCACCTCGTCTTTAAGAGTCATATTCAGGTAGAACACGGGAATATCTGTAGCACTCGCCTTGATGGCCTTCGGACGTACGGCATCCCTCGGCAGATTGTTCATCGCTGCGTCAATCTTCTCGTTCACCTCGATGAAGGCAAGATCTGTATCCGTACCGAAATCGAACGACAGGCGTATGATTCCCGAGCCGTCGCGCGTCTCGCTCCTCATCTCGCTGAGTCCCGACACCTGCATGAGCTGTCTTCTCACAGGGGCAACCATCGTGTTCTCCAGCTCGCGCGCCGAAAAATTCTCGCCGCTCACCTGTACAGTTATCTGCGGAATGTCTATATCGGGAAGAAGCGATACCGGCAGTGAAAAATATGTCACCACCCCCACGATGAAACAGGCAGTGAACGCCATGAGTACCGCTATAGGTCTTTTAATCAGAAATTTCACCATAGTGCGGAAATGTTTAACGTATCACTTTTACAGGAGCCTCATGGGCAAGATTCACATTTCCGGTCACTATTACCTGTACCCCCTCATCCAGACCGTCGCCCGTAACCGTATACTCGGTCATGTTCTCCAGTCCGGTGGTGACATAGTTCCACATCGCCCTGCCGTCCCTCAGAGTAAATACAACCTGCTTGCCGGTACGCATCACCACGGCAGTCTTTGGCACCACAAACTGGTCGGGAACAGAACGTTTCACGCTCACCCTCACATTCATGCCGTCGAACAGCTTTGCACCGCCGTTTACCTTTGCTCTCACACTCACCAGTCCGTTCTCATCCACCAGAGGATTTATTTCCGATACCGTACCGCTGCATGAGCCGGCCGTTCCTGCAAACGGAGCGACCTCCACCTTGTCGCCTCTTTTTACAAGTGGCAGTTCGCTTTCCAGCACCTTGAAAGCCACCTCCATGCCTCCGCTTCCTATCACGCGGCAGAATGGTTTAGAGGCGTCAGGACGGTTGAAACTGCGCGATTCAAGATTTGCCACAACCCCGTCGAAAGGCGCCGTGATTACAGCCTGCTCCAATTCAAACTTTGCCATTTCGTAGGATGTGCGGCTCTGGGCATATCCGCTCTTCACTTCAGCAAGCTTGACAACATCCTGCGGAATGTCCTTCATTCGGTCGGGGGCATATCCCTGACCGATGAGCACATCCTTCATCTCCAGTTCCGACTGGCGCAGCGCTATCTCTGCCTTCTCCATACTGTTGCGGAGTGCAAACAGATCGAGTTCGGCTATCTTCTGGCCTTTCTTTACGAAATCGCCGTTCTTCACATAGATATGCGCCACAGGTTCCGATGTCACACGGAACGAAAGGTCGGCATACTTTGAAGCCGTCACCTTGCCGTTGCTCACCAGCTCATGGTTGAACGCCGTCTTCTTCAGCGTCATTACCGTGACTTCATTTACCTGAGCAGGCACCACAGCTTCAACACCTTCCTTTTCAGACGTTTTCTCCTTATTTGCACAAGAAGTCAGTAAAAATATTGATAATAGCAAGTAAATATAGACTCTAACCATATAATCGCCTCCTAATTCATCTCCACGTTTGAAAACAACCTTATTACTTTTGTGTTTGCATGTTCAGAATAAAAATGCAATGCATCAATCAAATCACGAAAACGAACACGGCAATCCTTACGTACAGGAATACGGAAAATCCAATCAAACGGTTTCTCTTTTTGTTTCATCGTATTAAATTTTTTGGTTAACAGTTCAAAAGCCAAATCCCAATAATATGTAGTATTTCAGTCGGCATATCAAAAATAAGTATTCAGCCCCTTCAGTTTAGTATTGCAAATATAAAAAAATATCCATCCAATCATCGGCTGACGTACCTGAAAATGGTAATTTTTATTGGTCCGAAACTGTCGGCATACACTTGACCAAAAATCAGCAATGTCTCTACATATATTCAAAAAGAAGTCACCTCGTGCTCCAGCTTTAACCAGCCGAATAAATAGCATCAGATATACAAAAGTATAATTCAAATTTCTCATCATATCTCAATTTTAAGATTCTACTTACCAATGATGGCATCAATTTCAGAAAGTGTTTGTATCAGCATATTCCATATCACCATCCATCTGCTTAATATTTTATTTCTCTGTTATATCTCTTCGCAAGAGATAGATTCCTTAAAATATCTGCTGAAAATTACTATATCTCCGTGCGCAAGCCATAAATTATTTAACATTTTCATGCTTTGCGACACATTCACATACTTTTATCAATTAAAAACACCCGATTTTCCGCCCTTTTCTTTACCTTTGTTAGTATAATTCTCTTGCGAAGAGAAATTCATATTTTGACTAATAAGTCATTCAAAAACACCTATATGGAGCTACATTTTGTATGATATATTGGGTAAAATGACGTTTTCTTATACGGCTAACAATATTTTTTTCTTATAAAGAAAGGTAATTGTAAGAAAAATGTTAATTTCGTATATTATAAGTTATTACATAATGAAGGAAATAAATCTAAATAGATTAAATGTTGTGCTTATGGATAAGACGTAAACTAATAATAGTATGTTGAAAAACCATGCAAAATCAGCATCATTTTCGAGACTCATCATACTTAATACATCGAAAAACAAATAAGAAAGTTTCTTGTGATACCACGTTTTTGGGGCTTATTATAAATGCTATTTCTGAAAATCAATATACTTGTAAAAGAAATCTTTAAAAGATCCCATAACCAAATGCTATATTATACACAAAATATTAATTTGTAACATTGTTAGACATTTCAATATGAAAATGAATATAAACATATCAAATAAAATCAAAATAGATGATAATGTGTTTGTATTGTTTGGGAATAATACAAATGCATATAATTGGTACTTAACTGCTAAAGAAAATATTTTAACCGCAAAAATATTATTTGAGAAAAGTCGACATGCTCATGCTATATTTTTTATGCAACAATGTATCGAATGCTTAATTAAAGGAATATTTCTAGAAACAGGAATAATTATCGAGCCTAAAGATATAAATCATAAACCGGAAAAGGCTTTTATAACACTTTACGAGAAAATAGGCGATACAGTCAATAAAAACAACTGCAATTTTATAAATATAAAATTAGATGAAGAGAAACTAATTTCATTTGAAAGTAAGCTGTTGTTTTTTACCAAAGTTATCAACGATATAAACTCCCAGTATGAAAAATGGCTATTTTCAAGTTATTCTGATTCGGCTAAATATAATTATATCCAGAATGTCTTATTTTGTTTATCAAAATTATTTGAAGGAACGCAACAAAACACACGTTATCCAATAAACGATAAAAATGGCATTACATTACCGTTTAAGCTTTATAATACTTCAATAATTAAGAACAAAATAAAATCTTTAATATCTTTAATTGAAAGTATTATTAATATTATTACATGTGGAATTGATTTTAAATAGAAAATAATAATGGCTGAGAAATATAACGCATCAAATATTGCCTTAGAGCAAATACTGAACTTTATCAAATCAGGTGAAATTGCAATTCCTGAAATTCAACGTCCTTTTGTATGGAAGCCTAAACAAGTAAGAGATCTGATAGATTCTTTATATACTGGTTATCCTACAGGGTATCTTATCATCTCTCAAAGTCCAAACATCAGACTCAAAGATGGTACACTTGCAGAAGGCAAAAAAATTATGATTGACGGTCAACAACGTGTTACGGCACTTATGACTGCCATTATGGGGATGGACATTATTAATGCCAGCTTTCAGAAAAAACGTGTTAAAATTGCCTTTAATCCATTGGCGAATCCGGAAAACGATGAAGAACGCTTTAAGGTGCAAGACAACGCTATTTTGAAAGATAAAAGATGGATTGCCGATATCGCAGAGGTATTTAAACCGACATTTGATATGTGGCAATTTGTCAACGATTATTGCGAAGAGAATCAAGAGATAAAAGGCAGCGCTTTAAATAAGATTCTGATGCAACTATTAGATATAAAAAACAGACAAATCGGAGTTATCATGCTTGATAAAGAATTGACTATTGATGAAGTTACAGAAATATTCATTCGTATTAATAGTCAAGGAGCAAAACTAAATCAAGCAGACTTCGCTATGTCTAAAATAGCTGCCAATGTTACTTATGGAGGCAATATGCTTCGAAAAGCTATTGATTACTTCTCTCACTTATCAGTTCAACCAGAATGGTATTCTGATATGATCAAAGATGAAGAATTTATGAATTCTATTTTTGCCTCAAAACTGAAATGGTTAAAGGATGATCGTGAAGAAATCTTTGACCCGGATTATAATGATATTTTGCGTATAGCATTCATGTATAAGTTTGGCAGAGCTAAGATGAAAGATCTTGTAAGTTTACTTGGTGGACGTGATTTTGAAACACGCGAATATAAAGAAGAGATAGCGGAGAATTCATTCGGACAACTTACGAGTGGGGTCATTGATTTTATGAATGAATATACTTTCTCTAATTTTGTTCTAGCCATCAAGTCAGCAGGATTCATTGCCAACAAGTTAATCAATTCTCAAATGACCCTTGACTTTGCCTACACTCTATACTTACTATTGAATGCAGATCCAAATATAGACAAGACGCAAATCAAGCATTATGTGATTAAATGGTATGTAATGACGACCTTGACAAGTAGATATATAACATCACCAGAAACCGTAATGGATATGGATATAAAACGTATCAAGGAAAGAGGGTTCCTAAATTATTTTAGTGAAGTGGAGGTTGCGAATCTTTCTGATACATTCTGGGATATAGCCTTGGTGCAATATCTTGAAACATCTGTGATAAATAGTCCGTACTTTAATCTTTATTTGGCATCTCAAATACATGATGCAGATGATGCCTTGTTTACATGTGGATACAAAGTCAATGATCTTATAACTGTAATTGGTGATGTACATCATATTTTCCCTAAAAAATACTTGATTAAGAATGGTGTGAATGAGAAATCAAAATATAATCAGATAGCCAATTACACATATTTGGACACACAGGTTAATAAGGCTGTGCGAGATGATTCTCCTAATATATATTTCTCTAAAGTCTTCGAACAGTGCGAAACTGGTATTGCTGTTTATGGAAACATAACAGATAAAGAATTACTGCTCAAAAATCTTCAGCAGAACTGTATTCCAGAAACTATATTACAAATGGAACATACAGATTATGAAGAGTTTCTTGCTGAAAGACGTAAGCTAATGGCAAAGAAGATAAAGAAGTATTATTATAGTTTATAACATAGATAGCTTCATACATATTTGTATGAACATGTATTGAAGCTATTAATACATATGCCTAATTATGCTTTCAAATTTTAGACAGTGTCGGACCGAAAGATACTGTTTCAAAAAGTGTGTCTGAAACAGTATCCCTATGTCCGATAAAGGAATATACAATGGCCATTTTGCATAAAATAAAAAATACGAGACTCTAAATTGAATCCCGTATTTCCATTTACACAAGATATTTTATAGTGTCTATAAATCAATTCTATACGCTAAAATAAATTACGTTATTAATCATCAAATATTACCAATCCTCATTTTCGTTTCCAACTAATCCATTCTTTACAACATCTTCAATTTTATCCATAATGACATTTGAATAGGCATGAGTCATCACTAAAGCCTTTGATGATGTTTTCTTTGCACTATGCTTGTCTTTATCGGCAAAAGGAAAACATGTTTCAAGTCCCCATTTTTCATCAGAAATAGTAGGTTTTGAGTCCCCGCCAAAAGCTGAAATTATGCCACCTCCTACAGCTTTAGTAATATCATAATATTGTACAGTGTATGTTACTCTAATTTTGCTATCTTTTATATCCACTTTTATTATAGGTCTAATGCTGACATCATATGAATTCATTCCACCTGTATGCTGTGCTATATCAGCAACATAACCTTCAGCTATTATAGTACCAAGTTCTTTATCATTCAACTTTATAACAGAGTTTGCATCATTAAATGTTGCAGTAAACCAATAATTAAGGTTCACATATAATTGTTCTTTTGTTAATCCCTCACATTTTATAACCTGGACATATGTCAAAGAATTATTTTTATCTAAGGACAACTGAGAAGAAAGATTTTCAGCGGCATCTGTCCACTTTTCACCATATTTCTCTTTGGCATACTTTTCCAATTCTTCGGCTCTCATCACTTGTGAACTTACAGTAGTTGTAACAAATAAAGACACTAACATAAAAAGGAGTTTTGCTTTCATATCTTTTTGTATTTAAAAATTTATTGTTATAATATTTTTTATTTCTTAAAATTCAAAACCTAGTTTTATCGAAATTGATTCTGTTGTATACTTTGTAGTACATCTAGTATATTCCATATTTACATTATTTACAAAGCGGTCAAACGTTTCAAATTGAAGTCCTTCCAAAGTATAACCAACCGCTACACTCAAAGCCTGCTTTTCGTTAAGAGACAATCTACATCCTACAGATGCGCTTGCATATAATCCACCATTATCTGTAACAAATGTACCACCTTTTAAATCAATAAATGGAACAAATTTCTTTTTACTAAGATTGCAACGTACATTTGCATATAATGGTATATCAACTTTGCTTTCCCGTGTATCTAAAGCTATTTCCATACCATCTGTCTCATAAGAAGACATGAAATGAAAACCAAGTCCTGCACCCAAAAAGAAATAAGGATTAAACTGATAACCATGTGTAGTGTTTATTTCAAAACGTCCAAATTTGTAATCTCCAATACCAAAGGAATAACCAGCATCAACGAAACCACGATAACAATTTTTAGCTACATTTTGAGAATGAGCCATTGATGTAAGGAATACCAATACACCAATCAAAAAAAACTTCCTCATATCAAATAATTTAGTTATACATAAAGTTAATTCAATTAAACCTCACGCATAACTACAAAAAGAAAGCGTGAGAAGTACATCGCTCACGCTCCGAAGGTACTACCACATACCAGCACACATAAGACGAGCACAACCCACGCTATAACGTAGGCGTACATCCATTGTCTTTGTGTGCTTTTTGATTGTGGTAGTTTCTCGAAGCAACGACAATAGCTAAACGCTATAAAATATCAAAAAAAGCGATGTTGTTTCAGCAACACCGTTGCAAAGATATATTAAAAGTTTGTAGTTTCAAATTATACATACAGAAAGCACGTCATTAAAATAGAAAATCAATTCGCGTTAACAGATATCATTCCAATAGTTGCAACTAACAGCATTAACATATATTCATAACAAGTACGTATTAACTTTGCACAGTTCTTAGAACAACTATAATCATTCAATCTTCTCTAATTTTTTAAGTCGACTTCTAATTGCCCCTTTACTTCGTTCAAAAAAATCAGACATTATATCTGTCGTAATTCCACAGTCAAACATATGACAAAGCAATTTATCAGATTCATCATCCCATGGAACATAAGCACATCCATGCTCTTTTCTTTTTTCTTCTAAAGTATAAGATTTCTCATCTTTAGTTGCTTTAGAGCTTTCATCTTTGGCATCTTCTTGATTTATTATATATTTTTGTTTTGCCGGAATCACCCCTCTTACGCCACCTTTCGGATTCTCCACATCTCCTTTATACCGAGGTATCAAATGCATATGAACATGAAACACCGATTGGCCAGCTGCTTCATTGACATTGATTCCGATATTATACCCATCAGGATGATATCGTTCATCCACCTTCTGCTTCACATACTGAAGCATTACATTCATTGCTTCCCGCTCATGATTTGTCAAATCAAAGTAAGATGCAACATGTCTTTTAGGAATTATCAATGCATGACCAGGGGAAACAGGATATCCATCATAAAATGCGACACAAGTAGCTGTTTCACAAATTATTTCTACTCTACGCGACAGACGACAGAAAGGACATGTTTCTCCTTCTTTGCGCGGAAGCTTATTGAAATGATTGTATTGGTAAAGCTCATAACCAGAATTACATTCCAGACTCAAAAAGGGTAAACGAACATTACATTGATATGTGTATTCTCGATAAATGGCATGAAGTCTGAACCCTTCTTCCTTCAAATCTCGTCGTACAGCAAAATAAGCAGTACCTTTAGGTGAAAGAAGATTGGAAATATTCATCATCACTTCGGCCTGAGCATACGGCTCCAACACATTCAGTACATATACACAGAATATGGTATCAAATTTACCTTCTGGATATTCTGTACGGTAATAATAATCATAACCAGTAACATCATACCCACGCCGTTTCAATTCGTCTGTATCATACCCGAAACCGCAACCGAAGTCAAGGATGCGTCCTTTCAACAAATCATGTTGCAGAAGATAACGAACAGGAACAGACAAATCTGTACGTTTAATGGCCGTCAGATAAGGATGATTTATTTTTTCCATATTCATAATGTAATTTTATTTTACGAAATAAAATTATCGTTCAAGCAGACATATTTCGCAAGTTTCATACCTTTACGTAATTCTGTAGCATACTTAGTTCCCCTTAAATTAGATCTTTCAACAATATCTTCAGGTCTAATACCTTGTGCCTTAATAGTATTCGCATATTTTATACCAAAGCATTGAACCAAAACATTGCAATCTTTTCGTGCTTTTCCGATTTCGTAAAATCGATCTAATTCTTTAGCTAAATCTATTTTATCCATATATGTTTAATATTTCCAAATTTCAAATCCCATATTCAAAGCTATCTGATGCATTGGTGTGAATGTCTGAAAGAAACAATCAAGCAAATGCCCTTTATCCATAGAAACAATATCCTGTGGTGTATGTCCCAAAGAAAGATAGTCTTCCAACAATTTATTTTGTTTACCATCCTTCAGATTAATGCGTAAAGCTTCTTGATGAGCTACCGCCAATTTAGGGAGATACAAATTCAAATCTGGTAGCTTATTGCTCTTGGAACTGTTGATACTCGGATCTACTGGCATCAAATTCCAAAGCAGGTCATGGGAAACAAAACTCCAAGGAATGAAATGGTCTAAATCATACATACGTTCCACCAACAAATTACCAGTATAAGGGCATCTGACTTCCATTCCATGGTTAATAGCCGTATTCCAAAATTTATGTTGCGCAGAGAGAGAACTCCTATCCTCTCGCTTCACCAATTTTGTTGGTATAGCCGGCACATTAGGATTTCTCACTTGCAAGAAACCAGCTAATCCCCAGTAGGCAAAAGCACTTAGAATATCATAATTCTCTCTAAGATAGTCCAACCATGCAGGATTTATCTCTATCCATAATGTACCGTTCTGTTTTTCTAATTTATAAAGGCAACCATTCTCAAACGACTGTGAACGAATAACAGTCTGACGATCATCGGATGTATCAATCCAAGGACGCAGAAAACGGAAGGGAACGTTCATTTGTAGGAAATTCAACCTCTTTCGAACATCGGTCTTGTGTAAAAGTTCATGCAAGAAGTCCGTCAAATCTCGTACACTGATATTTATGGGAATATCATATTCTTTTTGCAAAGCCCAAATTGCGTCATATAGTGATTCCGATTTTCCGAACGAAAGACGGAAATATATTACCGGATACCAAGCATTTGCAACCATAGAAATCATAATATCCCATACATTCATTCTTGTTTTCCCCTGTTTCACACACAAATCAAGAATACCGAGAAACCAGTAATATTTATATGTAGCTACAGTCTTATCAAATACTCTGTTCAGGTATTTTATTGTCAATATATTAGATTGAGGTATTTGCATATCAATATTTTTAATCGTCTTATTTCCAAAGATAACAGAATGTTTTCGCTTATCAAATTTCCAACAATTGAAAATAACTGATTTAACCATATGTTTTAACGCCCCATGCTTTAATCAACAAACCGTATCGGCTATATGAACATTAAAAACTTCAATGACCTTTGAAAATTGATAGAAGCCCCACCCCATGACAAATGCTACAAAATATGTATATACACTTTTTGTAACAACGATTTGAGTACAGTCCCCAAAAGTCTGTCTGAAATTAGCAAAATAGGCCGACACTTATGCGTCAACATAGACTGTTTCAGACACACCCAATGAAGCACTTTCCTCGACCACTGAAAAACACAATTGTAGAGCGCTAGATTTTAATATTTAATCATTTTTATCGGACTGCAATAATATTATAATAGATATAAATATCTATATATAAATGCAATTATTGTAAAATTTTAGCATACTCTGCGAATATATATTTTACATATACATGATTATGATGTACCCAATATATTAGAAAGACAATAGAAATCACAAGGAAAGTCCACCATATTTTATTCGTATAAAACTGATCAGTAACAAATGAATATGCAATGGTTAATACTATCTGACTACCAAAAATATTTCTTGCAAGGATAGAATTCATTCTAAAGTTTTCCACACTTTCTCTATCAATTCTTTGCTTAGCAGTTTGCAAAATCTGCCCAGCAAGATTGTTTTTTATAGGAGCCCCAGATATACCATGCTCATGAAATACTTTATCTCTGTCAGATACTGGTATAATATAAAATTTACAATTTCCATCCAAAATAGTTTTAGAAGGTCTTCTCCCCCCTAAAATATAAAACAGATGTTCAACACACGTCATCACACTTTCAATAAAGTAGCCAATGACAAATCCCACAAATGGAACAAGTAAAATTATAACATTAGTAAAATCTTTCAATTTTGCAGTATCTATATGATATTTTGATGACAAAATACTCCATATAAAAACAAAAAAAATGAAATATAATCCTGGTATAATATACTTGATAAAATCTTGTAATCTGTAATTCATTTTATTAATCGATTATAAATTATACAACTTATTAAATATTATAGTTTCCTCTTTTATCAACCTTCTCGTGTTGAAAATCGGGAGGAGTCATCTTGAATTTTTTATCATCTTTTTGTAAATTATGAGTTTTACCTTGAAATACTCTTAAAGCCGTTATATCCAACTCATAACTTAATATGACATCGTTATCTCCTCCTTTAACTCTTACCGGGTTCTGATAATCTCGTTTCTTTGGTTCAACAACTCGTGAATCACCATAATCTGATGTATTAGCTTGTACATAATAGCAATGTAAATCACGGCTTACACTTTCAGAAATATTGCTAAAATAGTTAATATCTCTATTGTATTCTATAGCAAATAAAATGTCAAGTTCGGAACGAAATATGCTTCTATGTACTATATCTGTTAACTCATAACAATTATAAACTGAAAACTGAATCCCATTCCACTGAAACAAGTGGTAAGTAGAAAACTCTTTTGTAGGGATTTGTTTCCGATGACCTTCTATTTCCCTTACTTCGCTTGGTGAATAGTGATTTTTCACTCTCGGAATAATTAAAACTTCCTTTCTTCCACGATATTCAAAAGGAAGTAATGTTATTGCAAGATTGTAACATATATTATTTAATGAGAAATGTTCTAACCCAAAAATCATAGCTCTTTGTTTTCTTCTTGCTTCATCAGCATAAGCACAAAGCCAATCAAAAGGCACAAAAACCTCTGGCAATAAAAGAATATCTGATTGTATTTTTTCTGCCTGATTCAATATATCTATATGGCGTGTACGTTTCTTCACATCCAGAGATGAGCCATGCAATATTGCAGCCTCAATATCTTTATAATCAGTATTTACATTTGATATTCCTACTTTTATTCTATTTTTAATTGAACTTGTATTAACATGTATTATCTCTGAATATATTCTTAATATTCTATCTCCAGCATCATTCGTTTCACTATATATTTTATGCTTGTTATTTTGAATTGTTTTTTTCAAATCTTCTCCATTTAATTTTAGAAAAAGATTGAAACATGATGTTATGAATTCATTATTAACATAATTACCATCTTTTTTATAAAACGACTGATTTCTATATAATGACATGGGTATTTGCAATGTGCAAATTTCATGAAGTTGAATAGTTCTAGGAATTAACCAATTTCTATTTGAGATGAATGAAGAAATATTATTAGATTCTAAATCATAAATATCAAAATCCGAAATATTTACATCTTCCTCTATAAACTTATGGGTTAATGCAAATATTGGCAAAGAAAGATAGGTATGTCTTGTCATCAATGCTTTTTTAAATTTTATAGCACCATCTCTTACGATATTCTGTGTATCTTTTAATCCAATATTATTCTTTACAAAAACCTTTGCCAGCATTAAACAGTTAAGCATATGTTCTTTTAGATGTTGTTGTATTTTGCTATTTATATCATCTATATTATACTCAACAGAAGTTACATTTATTTTGTTAATCCCATTACCTATCAAAGTTTGTAATTTACATATGGATTTATAATCATGTGTAATAGAAAAATAAGTAAATACCTTTTCCCACATACTATACATCGAGACAATAGATAATCCATTGAAAAAACGAAAAATCTCGTCACTTAAACTTTTATCGTGCTTTTCTGGCGATAAAATGGCTAACTTTAGCCGTTTAGCTAGAAAAACAGAAGCTCCATATTTATTAACTTTGCAAGAAGATACACTTCTAAATTTGTTAATAGTATCTTCATATTGCAAATCATATGTGTCATCTAAACTAGTTTTTAAATCTTCTTCATTTGGTAAAAACCAAAAGGCACTACTATTTTCCTGAAGAGTTGTTTGAAATTTATTAAGAACTGCTAGCGACCAATGTGAGTCAAAATAAAACAAACGAAGTTTCTCTGTTTGGATTACTAAACCTTTACACCGTTTAGATTTTAATTCTAATACGTTTTTCTTTTTGTTTCTTTTTAGAACTTTTCCATCTTGAAAAAAACGATTACACATCCATTGAGCAACATTTCCTGAATCAGGTTCAACATTTGCAATGACAAGAAACATATCATCAACATATCTACCATAATAAACAGGTGCAGTTAAATATTTTACATCATTATCAAATTCTGCTAAAATCCAATTAGCAATAATGCTAGAAGATGGTAAACCTATTGGTAAAATGGGGTTCTTTCTAGTATTTCCGTATATTTTAATGGTATGATCTTTACAGATTGATTCTATTATATCTGTTAATTTAACAGTTAGTATATCTTCTACAGGTATGTTTTTTTTAAGTGCATTAAAGTCAACCTGAACTGAATGGAAATAATTTTTTATATCCAAAGTAATAATTAATACATTATTTCCTCTTTCTATTTGTTGTTTTGCTGCATTTATACCTTTGTCCCTCCATTCCTGATACTTATTAAAATATGGCTCAAATAATAGTTTTGAATTTTGAATAGAGGGAACTACATATCCATAATTATCAGATGAGATATTTAAATAGTTATTTATTCTTGTAGTCCATATAGTGGCTATTATAAACAATTCAACTGGTGCATCATATAAGATTGTGATTTTAGAAACTTCAAATGAGGAGATATTTTTATTCGTTAACAAGTAAGCATCTGTTGATTCTACTTCCTTATTCCTGTCTTCATTTGACTTAAAAGTCTTTGGAAGTATAATATATCCACTATTTTTAATTAATTTATTAAAAACAGTAGTCAAATTATCACTGCAGAAGTAATTTAAGTTATAACATAAATCTTCTATTTTTTTGTCAATATCTCCAGATTCAAAATCAGAAATCTTATGTCTAATATGTAGATTAAAATTATCATAATAAACATAAGATTTGAATCGTTTATAGGCCATTTGAATATCTTCAATACTAAATTTCGTTTCCATATAATAGAATATAAATTTCACATATTATCTCCTTGATTACTATTGATTAGGCAACATATTCAAAATTTCAGAAATCTCTATCGGGAGCCATTAAGAATTTCTTCCATATTTCTATAGATATGCTTGATTTAATGGAAAGACCTATTTCATTAACATTTTGTTCATCGCTTACTATTAAAATCAACTTCTAATGTATTTATGAAGTCTTTTAAAATGTGGATAGCTTCCTTTACTTCCAATCTGCTATCACAGCTACAGCAAACAAATCACCTTTCGATGGTTCAATCTTATCATTAATTTATGTAGTATGAAAGCTGTTAATTCTAGCACTGGGCTACGAGTCATAAGCCGGAGTGAAATATATGCGCTTAGCATTCCTTCTGTCAAACCGTTTGGGAAATAAGGTAACAGATTCTTATGGAATACGCTTTTCCGCTTTTTAAAACTTAAATCCAGAAATGTCTTTCCCATTGCATCTTCTCTTTTGCAAGCAAAAGATGATCATCATCCAACTGAATTGCATAGAGTACCATTAAATAAATGCCTATTGCCATTGTAGGTGTACCCTTTTACATGAGTGAAACAGTAAGAGGCGAACAAGTGGCACGTTCGGCAATCTGAACGACAATGAAATTCCAACTCAACTCGCTGTTTTATAAACAATTTAAGTGTCATACACATTATTCGAAGTATTAATATGTTACTTTTACAAAGGTATATAAAACCTTACGACTTTACAACTTTTACCAAGATATTTTAACACCCATACAATAATCAACAAACCGTATTCTCTATATGAACATTAAAAACATCAATGACCTTTTAAAATTGATTGTAGCCTCAACCCATGACAAATGCTACAAAATATGTATATACACTTTTTGTAACAACGATTTGAG
>OGHV01000744.1_pt1 | contig 21195 bp, 10 predicted proteins | sample 1571551 | NCBI WGS metagenome assembly OGHV01 (sample SAMEA2581960, study PRJEB24529) | metagenome | biome: Human gut stool | place: China | collected 2011 | reverse complement strand
CAACAAGAAGGTCCTTGTATGAGGAGTATCTGAGAAACCGTCCCCAAGGTTACAGTTATTGTTCATTCTGCCTGTATCTCAGACGTGAAAGGGAGGTAAAAATACCGGTTGGACGCATAGATCATATAGCTGGTGATCAGATGTATGTGGATTTTGCCGGTGACAAACTTTATATTTCAGACAGGAATACGGGTGATAAGGTTCCCGTAGAAGTCTTTGCAGCGATACTTCCATGCAGTCAGATTACTTATTACGAGGCTGTACCATCGCAAAAGAAAGAATATCTTATCCAGGCATGTGAAAATGCTTTCCATTATTTTGGAGGTGTACCAAATGCCATAGTTCCCGACAACCTCAAATCTGCCGTAACAAAGCCCGGTGGAATAGAGCCTGTAATAAATGACGACTTTGCGGCATTTGCAGACCATTATGGTTGTGTTGTCTTTCCGGCAAGAGTGCGCAAACCCAAAGACAAGGCTTTGGTTGAAAATGCTGTAAGACTGCTTTACAGGGAGGTATATTCAAAGATGACAGGATTGAAATTCAATGATATTGAAGCCTTGAACATAGAAATAATGAAACATACTGACGCATTGAACAGCCGAAAGATGTACAACCGCAGCTACAGCCGTAGGGAGCGTTTCCTCGAGGTCGAGAAAGACAGGCTACATATATTGCCGGCAACAAGATTTATATCAAAAAACCGGAAAACGGCAACTGTCATGAAAAACAGTTATGTATCGCTTAACAATCACTATTACAGTGTTCCTAAAGAGTATATAGGCGATGCTGTAGAATTACTGTATGATGGGGACACTGTGGAGATATATCATAAATTCAGACACATAACGACACATCGCAGGGATGATACACCTTTCACTTATTCAGAAAAACCTTCCCATAAACTTCCCGGAGTACTACATGAATACAGAATCAGAATGGATGATATATACCGCAAGGCACGTGAAATAGACCCGGTAGTGGAAGAGTATATAAAGTTGGTGGCTGTTGCCAAAAAATATCCTGTTCAGGCTATACGTTCAGCTGATGGTATATTATGTCTTGTGGAACGTTTCGGACACGACAGAGTGGTTCTTGCATGCCAGATAGCAATGGAATCCTGCATGTTCGGATTCAACGAGCTTGAAAGTATTCTTGTAAACAGGGAAGATGAAAAGTATCATGTCCAAATGGAAGGACAGGCTCCGGAACTTACCCCTAAACACAGAAATCTCAGAGGTAAGGATTATTTTAACTCTAAAAATATGGATAAAAATGACAAGTAATAATAAAACAAACAGAACTGTCGGAAAAAATATGGACAGAATAATGGAGTTACTCTCCAAATTACGTTTTTACGGTATGCTTGAAACATACAGGAATGACTGCAGGACAACATCCTCTGATGGTATGACAAACGATGAGTTCCTGAAATGGCTTCTTGAAAGCGAGTATGATTACAGACGCAATGTAAGCATTGAGCGACTGATAAGATCTGCAAACTTCAGATATAAGGCATATATGGAAAAAATAGACTATACAATAAAACGGAACCTTGACCGTAACCAGATAGAGAGGCTTGCTTCTCTTGATTTTATAAGAGACGGACAGAATATTTTTATCACAGGAAGCTCCGGAACAGGTAAAAGCTATATTGCTTCAGCAATAGGATATGAAGCATGCAAAAATGGAGTCAGAACTTTATACTCCAATGCGTCAAAGCTTATGGGACAGCTTAAAATGGCCAAAAACAAGGGAACTATAGAATCTGAGATGAAAAAAATTGAAAAGTGTTCACTGCTTATTTTAGACGATCTATTTCTTATATGACTGGATGCCAGGGAAAGGTCAATACTTATGGAAATAATAGAAGACAGACACGGAATAAAATCAATCATAATAACATCACAACTTCCAGTTGAAAGCTGGTATGATGCAATTGGAGATCCTACTGTAGCTGATGCAATCCTGGACAGAATTGTACATACTGCACACAAAATTGAACTAACGGGAGATTCTGTAAGAAAGATTAATGCTAAAAAGAAGTAGTATCTACTGTAAAGAATTATAATTGAAACTGACCCGGGTTAAAATGCATTTTTCTCTACTTAATTCTAATATTTTTTTGATGGGTCAATTTAGAGTATAATAGTGGGTCAATCGACTTTATATTTTCCAAACGCAACCAAAGCATTGTCTATCGAAGCAGACGATGTGGCTACTGTGGGCAAAGTTGCACTGGTGCAATAATACAGCATCCGCACACACCGACATCTGAAAAGCAACATACGTACAGCATCCGCACATATCCGCCAGACGAGATATGATGCGGATGCATTCTTTTAATCCGCTCCTTCAAAGCCTGCAACTAGAAAATGCCACCGTTGGCAGGAACGGCAATTTATTGTATCTTTGCATAAATCCTTATGTATCGGCACATTGTTGAGAACAAGAAAGCGATACACGGGAAACAAATCACTACATAACATAGAAACTGCACATGAAGATAAGAGATTTGGACTTGGGCGAACGCCCCGTAGTGCTGGCCCCGATGGAAGACGTCACCGACCAGGCATTCCGCATGCTGTGCAAAGAGTTCGGTGCTTCGATGACATATTCAGAGTTTGTAAGCGCCGATGCGCTGATACGCTCCGTCAACCGCTCGCTGCAGAAGATATCCATCTGCGAGGAGGAAAGACCTGTGGCCATACAGATATACGGAAGAGATGTGGCCTCGATGGTCGAGGCGGCACGGATTGTCGAATCTGAGGCAAAGCCCGATGTGCTCGACATAAACTTCGGATGTCCGGTGAAGAAAGTGGCAGGAAAGGGTGCAGGAGCCGGCATGCTCCAGAACATTCCGCTTATGCTGGAGATTACACGTGCAGTAGTCGATGCCGTCAAACTGCCGGTGACGGTAAAGACAAGACTCGGATGGAACGAGGAGAACAAAATCATAACCACCCTTGCAGAACAGCTTCAGGACTGCGGCATCGAGGCTCTGACAATACACGGACGCACACGAAGCCAGATGTACACAGGCGAAGCCGACTGGACACTTATAGGCGAGGTGAAGAACAATCCGCGTATAAAGATTCCAATCATAGGCAACGGAGACGTGACAACGCCTCAGCGCGCAAAGGAATGCTTCGACCGCTACGGAGTAGATGCTGTGATGGTGGGAAGAGCAACATTCGGACGTCCATGGATATTCAAGGAGATACGCCACTACCTCGACACAGGCGAGGAAGACTGCGGTCTGACAACGAAATGGAAGCTCGATGTGCTGAGAAGGGAAATACTCAAGAGCGTGGAGCTTGCACCTAAGGGCGAACTTGGAGGCATCATCCACGTGAGAAGGCATCTGGCATCGTCACCGCTGTTCAAGGGTATTCCCGACTTCAGACAGACCAGGATAAAGATGCTCAGAGCCGACACGGTAGAAGAACTGTTCAGCGTGCTCGATGAAGTAGAGGCATTGATTTGCTGAAACGGCAGTAGCACCAGTCTGCAAGGTAATAGAATATGAAAGCTGTTATAAGGCCTGCTATCGAATCAACAAGATAGTGGGCCTTTATGTATACCGTTGCACAGCAGAGCAGAATGAAGAACGGCATGAGACACCAGAAAAGCCAGCGGTTGCGCGTCTTCCAAACAAGAATCATAGTGACAGTACTCATGCCTACATGACTGCTCGGGAAAGCGGCAGTAGGACGCTCGCCCACTTCCTGTGCTCCTGCAACAAGGTCGCTGAAGATGCCGTGCGAAGGCAGGCGCAATGCTTCGAGATGAGTCTGGAAATAGTGGCCCATCTCAGGGAAATGGCCAGCAAGCGCATTGTCGATGCCGATTGCCTTGAAGTAGTACTGCGGACCGGCAACCGGCAGGAAATCAAATATCAAGTAATAGACAAAAAATACGCTGAGGAAGACAAATGTGGCACGTTCGAACTGGTCGTACCTGAAAAGCAGATAGAAGAAAACCATCAGCGCCATCATATAGTAATAGGCATAATAGCCCATGCAGAAAGCCTCGCTCCAGAAGGCTCCCGAAAAGACTCTTGAAAACTCCAGCGACGGCTGGCATCCGAACAGCACCTCATCGGCCGTAGCGAAAATATGGTCTTTATTGGCATAAACAGCACTGAAATCATACGTTTCGGGATACCATATTATAAGTCCGAGAATTATCGGTACTACCCTGAGCACAACGGACAGACGACATGGGTAAATGCGGTAGACAACATTCGTTGCAGCCATTATGCAAAGCATCATCACACGATTGCCCAACATCGTGTCAGGCGACGGCAGATTGCCGTAGTGGAGGCCAATCATAACCGTTGTAATGAGCATATATGCCAGGGTGAGCAGTTCGACACTAAGCAGACCGCCTTCCTTCTTTCTCTCTATCAAAAAACTCAAATCCATTTTTCTTTCTTATACCAGTTAATAGTTTCTTCAACTCCGCGCTCAAGATTCCACTGCGGAGTATAGCCGAGCTCATCGACCATCGGCGAGATATCGCACTGCCAATTGCGCTGCTTGAGAATATTGTACTTGTCGCCGTTCAGCGTACCGACCTTACCTGTTATGCCCGACACGGCTTCAGATACGGCCGACACGGCGCGCAGAAGCCAGAGAGGAGCTTTCACGTGGAGAACGCCCGATATGCGCAGGTTCTTCTGTATGAGGTCGCTGAAAGCACGGCTGTTGTAGACATATCCGTCGCTGACGAGATAAGTACGTCCGCACACGCCTTTTTCTACGGCACACCAGATTGCCCCAACGAGGTCGCGCACATAGACAAACGTGATTTCCTGAGGCTTGAAACCTACGGAGAAGTCAACACGGCCCTTTATGGATTTAACCATAAGGAAATAGTCCTTCTCGCGCGGACCGTAGACACCCGTTGGACGGAATATCACAAGCGGAAAACCGTCGAGCGAACGAAGATAGTCTTCGGCACGCAACTTGCTGAGCCCGTAGGCTGTGTTGGGCACTGGAACGTCTGAGGCCGTAATAGGTTCGTAAACAGACCGGGAGACGGTGTATGTATCCTTGAAATCGTGCGAACTCATGGCGTCGTCGAAGAACGTACGCACTTCATGAGGCGCACATTCACTCTCACGTACAGGTCCGAGAACAGAAAGACTGCTCACAAAGATGAACTGCTTTGGAGTCATTTCGAGCTCTACAAGAGAATCGACAAGATTGCGGGTACAGACATAATTGTTCAGGTCGAAATCCTCGCGCTTGAGACATTTTGTTGCACCTGCGGCATGTATAACAACATCCCACGCGCCATATTTGTTCTTGAAATCGGTGAGCTGCGCCTTGAGCACCGACTTGTCCGTCATGTCGAGTTCAACAAACTGAAGCCACTCATTCTGCAGATAGCGTCTGCTGCTGCGCTTGCGCATTCCTGCCCATACGCTGCATCCTCGCTTCAATCCCTCTTCGCACAAGAAGCTTCCTATAAAACCGCTCGCTCCCGTGACAAGCACCTTTATTCCTTTTATCGTTTCCAAATGAAAATACAGATTAAATGCGTTAATGAAAAATCAAGCCTCGCCGGAATTCTTGAGCGGCTCAATGTGTATGCCGAAATGGGAATCGCGTCCGAAGCGTTCCTTCAGCCTGTTCTCGATGTTCGAAACTTTCTGATGTGCCAGATAGAGAGGCATGTTTCCGTCCACCCTCACGTGCATTTCCACTGCTATGTTGTTGCCTATACGGCGTGTCATGATGTGGTGCGGATGGCTCACACCTTCTTCTTCCTCTACAATGCGCACAATCTCGTCGTCCACATCCTTAGGAAGAGCCTCCTCGGTGAGTTCATTTATGCACGGACGGAGAAGCTTCACTGCAACCTTAACGATGAAGAAGCTGACAACAATGGCAGCTATAGGGTCAAGAACAGTCCACTTGCCTCCGAGCAGAATGGCACCGCCTATACCGAGAGCCGTACCGATGGAAGAGAGAGCATCGCTGCGGTGATGCCAAGCATTGGCTATTACGGCCTGCGAATTGACAGCCTTGCCCACCCTATAGGTGTACTGATATACAATCTCCTTGAAGGCAATAGAAAGCAATGCTGCCAGAAGAGCCAGACCGCTAGGCTTGACTACGCTTTCGCCGGACACGATGTCAATAATAGTGCCTACACCATTGACAAAAATAAGTATGCCTGCGGCAATGAGGCAAACGCCTACTGCGGCAGTGGCCAAAGTTTCGTATTTCCCATGTCCGTAATTGTGGTCTTCATCTTTAGGTTTGCTCGATATGCGTACAAAAGCAATGACTATCACATCAGTTACAAAATCTGAAAAAGAGTGCACTGCATCCGCAATCATTGCACCACTGTTGCCTATAAAACCGGCAATGAACTTGAAAATGATGAGAAAAAGGTTCACCACGGCACCTACAATAGTCACACGATAAATCTTCTTCTCTCTTGAATCATCAACACAACTCATATCCGTTCTACTTTTACAATACTATATATGTATATACATGAACCAAACAACGTCCGGCATATACCAGACAGACCGGCAAATATAGCATTTTTTACAATGCAATGATAACTTATAAGTAAGGAAACGCGGCCCTTTGGTTCTTTATGCCGAATCCGCATGGGGCAAACAACGTGAATACTGCTTAAGAAGTACTCCGATACTGCCTAACAAAGACTCCAATACTTCCTAACATATAGTCCAGTACTCCTTAAGAAGTACTGGCGCCTCCGCGAAGCATGTCAATTGATGGTACGAACACGCATGACCCGAATGCCGCACAGGCTGTGCAACGGTGTGGGAAACGCGTAAAAAACAGATAAAAAGATGGCGACCGACACAAAAAAATGTTTCAACAGGGCGGTGCTCTCATTTTTTATTGCTATTTTCATTCCCGATATTGGAATATATTGTGCATTCCAGGTACAGGATAATGGTAATTTGTATCTGAACCCTTACATATACGGTTGCAGAACAAGCAGTTGACAACGTGTTTCAGTCATTCATGCACGTCTGGAATGCAATATATACATACAAACCAATTCTATTCAAACAGGTATCATTATGTCAAAATCAAAGAAATCTGCATCTAAACCAAAAATAGACAGGAAAGGACTGACATCGCAGATTGTCAACCATCTTTCCAAGAATCCGGGAAAGAATTTCACGTTGAAGCAGTTCTTCAGGAATCTGAAGCTCAACACGCATCCTCTGAAGATGCTTGCGGTGGACGTACTCAACAAACTGCTTGAAACAAACTTCATCACCCGAAACGAGGACGGCGAGTTCTTCCTCAAGGCACAGCCTAAAACCGTGGAGGGCGAGTTCATCCACAAGCACAGCGGAAAGAACTACGTCACTACGAAGGACGGTCAGGAGGTGCGCATATACGACGAAGATTCGCTCCATGCGCTCAACGGCGACATCGTGCGCGTAAGCCTGCTGGCAAAGAAAAAGGGAAGCTGCAAGCTGCGCGGACAGGTGACGGAAATCATCAAGCGCAACGAAAAGCCTATCATCGGAACACTGCAGATTACGAAGAAAGTTGCCATGCTGACAAGACCCGACGGCACGCTGGCGCAGGACATACTCATACCTAACGACAAGCTGAAGGGCGGACGCGACGGCGACAAGGCTATCGTAAGAATCACTGACTGGCCGGAAAGAGCAAAGAACCCGATAGGCGAAGTTGTGGAAATACTTGGAAAGAGCGGCGAGAACAACACGGAGATGCACGCCATACTGGCTGAATTCGGATTGCCGTATTCTTATCCGAAGGAAGTGGAAGACGAGGCAAACAAGATCAGCGGCGAGATAACAGCCGAGGAAATTGCCAAACGCGAGGACTTCAGAAATGTTACCACATTCACCATCGACCCTAAGGACGCCAAGGACTTCGACGACGCTCTGTCAATACGCAAGATCGGCAACGGAGTGTGGGAAGTCGGAGTGCACATTGCAGACGTGTCGCACTACGTGACGGAGAATTCCATCATCGACAAAGAGGCAGTAAAGAGAGCCACATCAATATATCTCGTGGACCGCACGATACCGATGCTCCCTGAAAGATTGTGCAACTTCGTATGCTCACTCCGTCCTGACGAGGAAAAACTGACATACTCGGTGATTTTCGAAATGGACGAGAACGCAACAATAAGAAAATACCACATTGCACATACTGTCATCAAGAGCAACAGACGATTTGCCTACGAAGAGGTGCAGGCCATACTGGAAGAAAACGGCGAAGCCGACGACATACCGAACCGCACACCTGTACCGGAAAACATGCGCAAGGGCGAATACTGCAACGAACTGATTACGCTCAACCGTCTGGCACACCGACTCCGCGAACAGCGATTCAAAAACGGAGCCATCGGTTTCGACAGAGTTGAGGTCCGCTTCGAGATAGACGACAAGGGCAAACCGCTCAGCGTATACTTCAAGCAGGCCAAGGATGCCAACAAGCTGGTGGAGGAATTCATGCTCCTGGCCAACAGAACTGTGGCAGAAAGTGTCGGCAAGGTGCGTCCTGGAAAGAAGGCCAAGGTGCTGCCTTACAGAATACACGACACTCCAGACCCCAACAAACTGGAGAACCTCAGCACATTCGTATCGCGCTTCGGACTGCGCCTGAAGACTGTCGGTTCGAAGAAGGAAGTGGCACAGAGCCTCAACAAACTGCTCAACGACGTGAAGGGACAGAAGATGCAGGAACTGGTGGAGAACGTGTCGCTGAGAGCAATGATGAAAGCACGCTACAGCACATTCAACATAGGCCACTACGGACTGGCATTCGACTTCTATACCCACTTCACATCACCTATACGACGCTATCCGGACCTTATGGTTCACCGTCTGCTCACACGATATGCCGAAGGAGGCAAAAGCGCTAGCCAGCAGAAATATGAGGATCTGTGCGAGCACAGTTCCGAGATGGAGCTTCTGGCTTCGAGCGCAGAACGTGCAAGTATAAAATACAAGCAGGTGGAATTTCTTTCGGACAAGATAGGCGAAGAGTTCGACGCAACAATATCGGGCGTTACGGAGTTCGGCATATATGCAGAAATCAATGAGAACAAATGCGAAGGACTTATCGGAGTACGTTTCCTCGGCGATGAGGTATTCGATTTCGACGACCGCAACTTCTGCCTCGTAGGACGCAAGACCCACAGAAGATTCTCGCTCGGCGACCCTGTGAGAATCAAAGTGGTCAAGGCCAACCTCTATAAGAAACAGCTTGATTTCGACCTTGTGAAGGCCCTGAACGACAATACTCCTGCAGCAATAAACAACAAGATTGTAATGGGAGAGAAAAAGGGCAAGAAGAAATCGAAGAAATAAGCGAAACAGACGTTTCGAACAGCAGCATAACATAAGAAAGTGCATTACCCGTGATTTCCGGGCGGTGCACTTTCTTTTTTTATGTCATGCAACATGCATATACGCATCAAAAAAAACGGACAGAGAGCTTTGCGGCATCTTCAAAATATGAAGCATAATCGTTACCTTTGCCAAGACATTTAAATTCCACATTATGAAAAAATTATTTATCACATTGGTCATCGGAGCCAGTGCGGTCTCGGCAAGTGCCGTAAAGCCGCTTTGGATGCGCGATGTACGCATATCGCCCGACGGCAAAAGCATACTGTTCTGCTACAAGGGAGATATATTCAAAGTGAATGCCTCAGGCGGAAAGGCAGTGAGGCTTACGACACAGGATTCATACGAATCATCACCAGTATGGTCGCCTGACGGCAGTCAGATAGCTTTCGCTAGCGACCGCTACGGCAATTCGGACATATTCATCATGTCGGCAGATGGGGGTACTGCAAAACGTCTGACTTTCAATTCTGCTTCGGAAATACCGTCAGCATTCACGCCCGACGGCAAGTTCGTGGTATTCTCGGCAAGCATACAGGATGTGGCGACAAGCGCAATGTTTCCGACATCGGCAATGACAGAACTGTACAAGGTTCCGGCAACAGGAGGAAGAACAGAACAGATACTGAGTACACCGGCAGAAATGGTATGCTACACACCTTCAGGTTCGGCCTTCCTGTATCAGGACCGCAAGGGATTCGAAGACGAATGGCGCAAGCACCACACGTCATCAATCACGCGCGACATCTGGATGTACGACCAGGCAACAGGCAAGCACACGAATCTTACGGCACGTGCCGGTGAAGACCGCAATCCGGTATTCTCGCCTGACGGCAAACAGGTATATTTCCTGAGCGAACGCAACGGTGGCTCATTCAACGTATACACATTCCCACTGTCGGCTCCTGAAACGGCAAAGGCTGTAACAGACTTCAAGACACACCCAGTACGCTTCTTGTCGATGAGCAACGACGGACAGCTGTGCTTCACTTACGATGGAGAAATATACACCATGAAGAGCGGACAGCCTGCAAAGGTTGACATAGACCTGACACTCGACGAGGAGGACATACCGGCATCGCTCGGCTACTCAAGAGGCGCAAGCGAAGCAGTTGTATCGCCAGACGGCAAACAGGTGGCATTCATTGTGCGCGGAGACGTATTCGTGACATCTGTGGAATACGGCACAACCAAGCAGATTACAAACACACCGGAAGCCGAGGAGGGACTTTCGTTCGGTGCAGACAACAGAAGTCTGGTATATGCCAGCGAACGCGATGGACAGTGGAAACTGTACACAGCAAAGATTGCACGCGAAGAGGACCAGAACTTCCCTAATGCGACACTCATCGAGGAAGAGAGACTGTTCCCATCAAACGATGCAGAGATGACCTATCCGCAGTTCTCACCTGACGGCAAGGAGGTTGCTTTCATTGAAAACCGCATCAAGCTCATGGTTGCCGACGTAAAGACAAAGAAAATCCGCCAGATAACCGACGGCTCGACATGGTACGAGACAAACGGAGGATTCAACTATTCATGGTCGCCTGACGGCAAATGGTTTACAATGGAATTCATCAGCCAGCAGCATGACCCTTACACCGACATAGCGATAGTAAACGCTGACGGAAAGGGCAAACCGGTGAACATCACAAGCAGCGGATATACAAGCGGACAACCTAAATGGGTGATGGACGGAAATGCCATCATATTCACGACAGAACGCTACGGAATGCGCAACCATGCTTCATGGGGTTCGCAGGACGACGTGATGATTGCATTCCTCAACAAGGATTCTTACGACAAGTTCCGCCTGAGCAAGGAAGACTATGAACTGCAGAAGGCACTAGAGGAAGAACAGCAGAAGAAGAAAGACGAGGAGAACAAAAAGAAGGAAGATAAGAAAAAGAAAAAAGATGATAAGAAGGATGACAAAAAGGACGACAAGGATGCCGATAAGAAGAAGGATATCGTTGTTGAACTTGACGGCATAGAAGACAGAATTATCCGTCTCACTCCAAACTCATCTCAGATAGCTTCGGCGCTCATCTCAAAGAACGGTGAAAGCCTGTATTACCTCTCTGCGTTCGAAGGTGGATACGACATGTGGAAGATGGATCTGCGCAAGCATGACACCAAACTGCTCCACAAGATGGACAGCGGATGGGCCAGCATGGAAATGGACAAGGACGGAAAGAATATCTTCATACTCGGCGGAAGCAACATGCAGAAGATGGACACCGGTTCCGAAAGCCTCAAGGGTATATCGTTCTGGGCACAAATGAAGATGGATCGTGCTAAAGAACGCGAATACATGTTCGACCATGTCTACAGAGAGGAAAAGAAACGCTTCTACGATGTAAACATGCACGGAGTAGACTGGGACAAGATGACTGAAGCATACAGAAAGTTCTTGCCTCACATCAACAACAACTACGACTTTGCAGAACTGCTCAGCGAATGGCTCGGCGAACTCAATGTTTCGCACACTGGAGGACGCTACAGAGGTGCTTCTGGAGGCGAAAGCACTGCTCAGCTGGGACTGCTCTACGACTGGAGCTACACAGGCAAGGGAATAAAAGTTGCTGAAATAATTGAAAAAGGACCGTTCGACAGAAAGAGTACAGACATGAAGGCCGGATGCATCATAGAAAAGATCGACGGCCAGGAAATCGAAGCTGACAAGGATTATGCAGAGTATCTCAACGGAAAGACAGGAAAGAAGATTCTTGTATCTATATACAATCCTGACAACGGAAAGAGATGGGACGAAGTTGTAAAACCTGTCAGCAACGGTACAATAAGTTATCTGATGTACAAGCGCTGGGTGAAACAGCGTGCAGCAGATGTGGAGAAATGGTCAAACGGACGTCTGGGCTATGTTCACATAGAGTCTATGGACGACGGAAGCTTCCGCACCGTATATTCTGATATACTCGGTAAATACAACAAATGCGAGGGTATAGTCATAGACACAAGATTCAACGGAGGCGGCCGTCTGCACGAGGATATCGAAGTGCTCTTCAGCGGAAAGAAATACCTGACACAGGTGATACGTGGACGCGAAGCCTGCGACATGCCTAGCAGAAGATGGAACAAACCTTCTATCATGCTTCAGTGCGAGGCAAACTACTCAAATGCACACGGTACACCTTGGGTATACAGCCATCAGAAGATAGGAAAACTTGTCGGTGCTCCTGTTCCAGGAACTATGACAAGCGTCAACTGGGAAACACTGCAGGATCCATCACTGGTATATGGAATACCTATCATCGGTTACCAGTTGCCGGACGGAAGCTATCTTGAAAACAAACAGCTCGAACCGGACATATATGTTCTCAACTCACCTGAAACAATTGTAAAAGGTGAAGATACACAGCTTAAGGCTGCCGTTGACGAACTGCTGAAAGAAATAGACAACAAATAAAAGCTGATTCATTTCTGAATCGCTTCACAAACAAAACAAAGCCGTTCCGCTCTGACATGCAACGAGCAGGAACGGCTTTGCTGTATCTATATGCAAATACCCTAAAAGAAACAGATTTCTTTTCTGATATTTGGAATATATATCACAACAACAGTGTGCAACGTTTCGTTATCTGTAAATACAAAACGAGTTTATAAACTGTATATTCTTTATCTGAAACAAAGAAACACTCAATCCATGTAAAGGCATAGCAAATAATGCCACATAACATTCAGCAATATTTTAAGACAATAATACGGCCATTCCAAATTGATTAAACAGATCAAATATGAGAGATTTTCTTTAGAAGAAAGCAATAAGCATACAGAGACAAGATTTTACCTCATACATACCATTCGCGACGTTTATTGAATGACTGAATAGTGATTTAGAGAAAGCTTTACATCTCTTATTGCCTACAAAAGATAATATAATAGGTTAACTAATGCTGAAAAGGTTCTACTATATGGCAGCATACATTTTTTCAACAATAATCAACCTGTATACCAACAGACATATTACTATGTATTCTTTATGAAAAACACGACAGATACAATACACCTGATTTACTAAAAGGGAAAAACAGGCCGGCCCACTGAATATACATACAAAAATGAGGCCCTCGAAAACCGAGAGCCTCATCTATCGTATCAGGCATTTATGAAAACCATTAAGCATTCATAGCCTGCATTTAATCATTGTCAGAGATAATTACTTAACAAGAATCTTGCTGACCTTAACAGTACCGTCAGACATTACAGACTTAACGATGTTGATACCCTTTACAGGAACTGAAGAAGTAACACCACCGAGAGTGTAGTATGTTGTAGAAACTACCTCAGCAGCTTCTGGAGTCTCTATACCGCTGGCATCACCGTCAGGATTCTGTGCACTGTTGTCTCCGTAGTACAAGAGAGTCCATGTATCGAATATTGTCCAGTCACCTCCGAAGAGAGCTTCCTTCTTGACACCGATCTTAAGAGTTCCGTCAGTTACCTTGCATATCAGAGAGTTTGTAAGGTAATATCCGTTCTCCATATACATTGCTGCAGTCTGCATTGTATTAGGTATGTACATACCGTCGGTAAGCTTAACCTCACCTTCACCACTGTTGATACCAGTTTCGTTGCAACCTGCGAAGATTGTAGTGAATGGAACACTGCTTACGACACCGTCGCTCTCAGCATAGATGAATGAGTTGATAGTATCCTTAGCAACATCTTCTGTATACTTCTCATAAGCCTGAGTAGCCTCGCCGGAACGATAGAATCCCTGAACGTTTACCTTGTAAGTACCATTTGGAAGACCGTAGATGATCTGGTACATATCGAAGTTAGTGTTGTAGAATTCAGCGTTCTGATAAGTCTGATGAGCAGCAGAAGAACCAGCCCAGCCTTCATTGTCGTCGTTATCGTAGTTAGGGTTGACGATTACAGCTGTGAAGTCAGCAGGTGTCTCATCGCTAGCTACTGTATCAGGTATTCTAAGCTTAGTAATGGCAGCCTTGATAACTGTTACCATAGAATCAGCCTCTGCTGTTGTGAATGATCCAGCCTCGTATCCGCTGTTAACCTTGTCATAAACTTCAGAAGCATTGTTGATTGCATCTTCAGAAGCAGTCTCCTGAGTCTCATCGATTACATTTGCAAGCTGATCAGCCCAGCTGTACATTGTCTTGTAAGAAGCAACAGAAACCTTGGCAGAATCTATCAAATCTACAAATCCGACATACAATCCGAACAAAGTCTCACCATCAGCATCAGTTGCAATAGCGTTGCTTGCCTCTGTAACTCTTGTCTGGAGTTTCTCTCTTTCTACCTGAGAGAACAGACAGTTTTCAAGAGTATCTTTTCCTTCATTAACAAGTGGCTGGAGTATATCCTTTATGATATCTGCGTTGTAGCCTTCATAGTAAAGGTTAAATGTACCCCAGATACTCCATCTGTCGCCCATAGAACCTGTAGTATTGCGTATACCGACTCTCATTGTACCATCTGTAACAGCACCGTACATTGTATTCTTGTAGAGTCCGTTTGCAAACGCAGTTGAAGCGCTGACCATATCATTAGGAGTATAAGTTCCGTCAGGAGTTGTATATGCACTGCTGTATACACCGCTTTCAGAAATAGCCTCGTTCATGATATTTGCAACAGGAGAATACTGATCGTTGATATACAAGTAAGTCAGGATCTCAGCAGTTTCACGGTTTGTGTATGCACCTGCATTTCCTTCTGTACGGTAGAAAGCCGGAGCTTCAAGACGATAGATTCCGTTAGGAATTTCAGCAACCTCCTGATACATATCGAAGTTCTCATTCCAACGTTCAACGCAAGGGTTGTCATCTGGTCCACCTACAACAGGAGTTCCCATTGTTTCGTCTACAGTCCATTCGTTGATACCGTTCTTAAAGTCGTTGTTCTTAATAAGGAATGTGCAATCCTTGCCTTCCTCAATAGCACCTCTTCTTGCTTCTTCAATCATCTTCTTGAGATTCTCGGTTTCTGCGATCATCTCTTCAGTAGACAATTCTCCATCCCAAAGATTTGGTTCTGCAACTTCCATGATATAGTCCTCTAATTCACCATTATTGGTCTCATCAACAGCATTTCTTGCATCTTCAACCTGTACAGCATAAGCGGCATAAGCATCAACGTTTGCCTGCATCTTTGCAAGAGCCTCCTTGAAAACGCTTACACTGGCAAGAATTTCTTCCTTAGACTGAAGAGCCTGGATATCATCGATAACCTTATTGTATTCATCAAATGCAGCATTCTGCTTATAAACATCTGTAAAGTCAGGTGCTTCATCTATTGTTGTGTTGATCCAATAGAGATACGATTCAACACTGTTACCATAATATGTAAGTACAGCATTATCTATAAGCATCCACTGTCCGACTTTTACATTCTTCTTAAGACCGAATTCAAGTGTATCAGCATCAAATACAGTAAATACGCTCAAAGTCTTTGCAACAGTACCTGTAAGTGCTACACTGTCACCAGAACAATATACATAAGAACCTGTATTAGAATCAGAACGTGCTCCAATTGTAAATCTGTAAATACCTCTAGGAGCCTTATCTATAATCTGATACATCTTTCCAGACATAGCTTCCTTGTGCCAGTTTTCCCAAGCATTACCGATAAATACGCCACCACTGGATTCACTCTGTGTATTTACAACACCCTGATTCTGTGCTCCTGTAGTAGACAACCATCCGTTTGCATCATTATCGAATGTAGGATTTACAAGATACCCTTCAGATGCCATATCTAGGTAATTATCTGGATCAGCAGAGTTCTCAACAGCAACTCTCATTGCCTCTACTACACTTTCAATGGCGGCTGTAAGCTGTTCGTCGGTGCTTGAAGTATTTTCATAAACATCCTGAGCCTCAGAAACATCAACACCTTTTTCCAATGCCTCATCAATTTTAGCTTTCAAATTCTGAGCCAAATTGTAAGTGACGAGCTTAGTCTGAACTCTTTCATATTCTTCAGGTGATACGAAAATCCAATCTACATGGTAGTTTTCAATATTTGCACCATCAACAATATCAAGCATAGGCTTCAATATGTATGCCTTTTCAGGATCAGTAAGATCTGCTCCAAGATATGTATTAGGCCATGTAGCATGATTCATTGTAGGGTTGACATCAGCACCATACAATCTGTACTTATTGTCGCCCCTATCTTCCAACTGGAAGAACCAGTTTACCTGACTTGCACGGTCCACGTACAACTGGTCCATATCATTTATGAAAAGATTGCACCATTTCTTATGTTTTGTAGAATAATCCCAAAAGACGAGAGTCTTTCCATCCCAAACTGAATCTGGTGGAGTAAGTTCAGGGTTGATATACTTCTGGAGGTACATCTTTATACCTCTATCCTTAATAGTAGCCTGAGTGTCATAAGCACCACCTTCATCGCTGAAGAAACCCTTTGCACCCACGTTGTACAGATACAAGGTGTCTTCATACTGAAACTGTGTTGCTTCAGGAACAGGCTTTACCCATTCGTCGGCAAATGCGCTCTGCGAACACATGCCGCTAGCCAATAAGGCTGTCAAAAGTAATGTGTGTTTCATAAGATTTTAATTAAACAGTATAGTAAGTATAGTAAAAAGATTATAATGTCATAGTATTAATTTATCATTCTCCGACCACAACCATATTGTAATAAACAGTTCCAGACCATTTAAAGCAACAGCATCGGATAAATAGTACATAGCGTTTTTCAAGTATCCCATCCATATTACTGGATAATGCTAAAAATGCTCTCTCCGCCTACAACCTCCATTCTTCAACAATGTTTGTGCGGAGATATACTATAATACAAATGTATGTAAAAAATAACAACGTATCAAAAATATCAAATAAAAAAATAAAAAACTTATTTATTGAGATAGGCCATTTATAAACTATAATTGATAAAATGCCAACTCCAATAAACATAAGACATCCATTTTATATGCACAACACAGCCAGTTTCATATAAACAAAGATTATCAAAAGCCACGTACGACCATTGAAAAAACTTTTATATATCACAAACAACAATATTAAAATATCAAGATAATGGAAAAAGGGGGTGTATCAAATTGAGATATATTTGATGCATCCTCTTTTTCACTTTTCGAGTTATCGGAATTCTTCAGGCAGCCATATTTTGAGAGTTTCTCTCAAGTCTTTGTTTTTTCGCATATAAAAATAAGGAGATACCCACAAATCGGTTTTGTTTCGTATAAAATTCTCCTTTTATGGCTCTTTTTGCCATTATTGAACACATTTTCTTTAAATTGAAGGCAATGGCAAAGAAGGCAAAGTCCATTCTGACCTTGTCAATTCCAAAGTGACGGAACCGTTTGTATGCCATGTCGTATTTCATCTGTCCGAAGACGGCTTCCGGTTCTATACACCGCAGTCCCCGATGCTTGAATCCCTCTTCGGATGTGAGTCTCTCCCTGGCTTTCCGCCGGTATCCGTTCAGACGGTGATTGACTTCGATTACCCTGTTCCCCTTAGCCTTGAAACAGCTTCCACGAAGCGGGCATCCCTCACAACGTCCGGCCTTGTAGCGTGCGCTTTCGGTGACATATCCGCTTTCCGTCTTAGACCGTGCCGTGCCAATGCGTTCCATGTGCTGCCCCATCGGACAGACGTAATAGTCACCGTCGGCATTGTAATATAAAGATTGCGGGCTGAACGGACCAGGCTTATAGTGCATGCGCTGCTCCCGATGAAACATGTTGTATTTCACATAAGCCTCAATGCCTGCTTCCTCCATGAACCGGTAGTTCTCTTCTGAGCCATAGCCCGAATCGGCAACTCCCTTATCCGGGAATTTATGATAGCGTTCAACGAACGAGTTGAAGAACGGAATCATGGTAAAGGTATCTCCGGGGGACTGGAACAGACCGAAGTCAAGGATGAACTGTTTTTCCGTTCCTATTTGCAGATTGTATCCCGGTTTGGTCTGACCATTGTTCATCGCATCTTCTTTCATGCGCATGAAAGTGGCGTCATGATCGGTTTTTGAATAGGAGTTGCGGTTGCCGAGAATGCGCAGCTTCTCGTCATATTCACTGAGCTTGCCCGCATGTTCCTTGAGCTGCTTTATCTGTTTCTCCTTTTCCTTCCGCTCTTGCTTTTCCTCCTTTGTCGCAGGCTCCCGTTCTTTTTGCAAAGACCGGTTGAGTTCTTCAGCAATATCCATGAGGTCTGCCGGCGTAAAATCCTGCCCGCTGTTCTCCTGGGCATTTTCCTGTGCTATGGCATCATCTACCTGTTTGAGAAGAGCCTTGATTTTTTCCAGTAACCTGGCACGGTTCTTCTCGGTGGTCTTGCGCCATACGAAAGTGTATTTGTTGGCTTTCGATTCAATTTTTGTACCGTCGATATACTCCACTTCAAGGGTAATGAATCCTTTTTCCGCCAGTATGAGCACCAGTTGCGTGAACACACGGTTGATTTCTTCCTTCACACGGTTCCGGAAACGGTTGATGGTGTTGAAGTCCGGCTGCTCATAACCGGCCAGCCAGATGAAATGAATATCACGCTTGAGGGCAGATTCTATCTTGCGGCACGAATAAAGGTTGTTCATGTAACCGTAAATCAACGCCTTGAGCATCATTTTAGGATGGTATGGACTGCGGCCGCGCTCTTTATAAAGTTTGCGGAAGTTTTCCAGCTTCAGGCTGTCAATTACCGTGTCAACCACACGGACCGGATCGGTTTCCGCAATATCCTTGTCAAGACGATGCGGAAAAAGAATCGTCTGTTTGGGATTGTAATCCCGAAAGTGTATCTTTGTAGACATATGATTTTATTGTATATCATAAAGATACAAAACTTTTATGATATGGCAAAGCCTTGGCTTGTGAAAGTCAGGGCTTTGTTTTATTATAGGTTTCCTTTACGAGTGGATATGAAAAGAGGGTGTACCGGATTTTGATACACCCTCCTATAAACCATCCAGTCGTCAGACCGAATTATTTGATGAACTTAACCGCCTTGCGACTGCCGTCCTTCATGTTGTCCACCTTGATGTATATTCCCTTTGCTGAAGGAACATTTGTACCAAGATTTGTACCGTTGATGCTGTAGTAGCTTGTTGAAACAACCTCGCTGCATCCTGATGCATCGTCCAGATCCTCAATGCATGTCAGAGTACCGGTGATGTAGTCAGACATGTCCACTGGGTCGATACCCTTGTGAGTAGGAGTTACCTGCTTGATTGTTCCGTCCTCGTTGAACTCGAGCTTGTCGATGCACACCTCACGGTGATAGCCAGGACCATTGTTCAGGTAAGCCTTGTTGATGCGGTGGTAGACGATGTACCATTCATCCTTTCCAGGAATCTGGATTACGGCGTTGTGACCTGTTCCGTAGATTTCCTCTGAAGCATCCTGTATGATTACGATAGGCTTGTCTGCAACCTTGATAGGACCTCTTGGAGAAGTGCTTGTACCGTAAGCCACGTGGTAGTTCTTTGCACCGGTGTCGTCAACAGACCACAAGAAGTAGTACAGGCCGTTTCTGTAGAATACATATACACCCTCTCTGAAGGCATAGTCGGCGAGCGAGCCACCTGCTGGAGTTATAGTTGCAGGGTTGCTGTACGACATCATGTCGTCGCCCATGTCTGAAACCACAAGATTTCCGTTGCCCCAGTAGTAATATGTATTGCCGCTTACAGGGTCTGTGAATACGTCAGAGTCGATGAGCTGTCCGCTTGCAGGGTTCTTCGTAACGAGCGGAGTACCCTTGTCCGTGAACGGACCGATCGGAGAGTCTGCTGTAGCCACACCGAGAGTCTTCATGTTGTATTCAGGGTTGTGTCCGCTGAAGTAGAAGAAGTACTTGAACGCACCGTCCATATATTTCTCCTCTATACATGGAGCCCATCCGTTTCCTGTAGCCCATGTAACATCGTCTGTTGCCACGTCAAGTATGCAGTTCTCCTTCTGCCAGTTCACGAGGTCTGAAGAAGAGTATACATTGAACTTCGAACCTCCCCATCCGGCATGTCCGTCGCTTGTTGGATAGATGTAGAACTTGCCTGTCTTCTTTGAGAAGAGAATTTCAGGGTCAGCGCAGAAACCGTCGAGTACAGGGTTGCCGCAAACCTCAACTTCTACGTTTACGGTTGCCGTCTTGCCCTGGTTGCTTATTGTGTATTCAACGCTTCCGTTTGTGAAGTCCTGAGGACCTTCCGGACTGATTGCTGCACCAGCTGATGCAACGAGTTCAGGATCGAAGCTGCTGATGTCTGTTCCCGGACGTACAGGCAGGTAGATAGACTTACTCGTGATCGTCACGTTGTTCTGCTTGATGTTCCTGTTGCGTGCACCGCTTACAGTAGTTCCGAGGTTGTCGCTAGGGAAAGCCTCCAACAGGGCATCGAGCTCAGCCTTTGAGATGGCCATCACTGTTCCGTGTCTAGGAGTGAATGCGCCACTTGTTGTTGTCTGTGCTTCGAGAGTGAACGACTCGAGGTCTTCAGTAGAGCAGAACTGGTAATATCCACTTGTATAACAATCATACATCAGGACCCATGTATCACTGTTGATCATTCTGAACAGACCGCCGCCTTCTACTGCAACATTTGTTTGTTGAAGCGCACCAGATGGTTTGCTCCACTGGCTTCCTTCCGGCATACCCGCTTCAGCAGTAAGACGCTTTGAAGTAACCTGACATATACCGCCCGAACCTTCATTCTTGTATATCATGTGGTATGTGCTGTCTCTTTCGTCGAATATGATGTCGGCATCAATTGTTGAAGAACCTCTGTCGTAAAGGAATACAGGATCTGTGAGCAGGTCTGTGAAGTCATCG
>OGHV01000725.1_pt1 | contig 21527 bp, 13 predicted proteins | sample 1571551 | NCBI WGS metagenome assembly OGHV01 (sample SAMEA2581960, study PRJEB24529) | metagenome | biome: Human gut stool | place: China | collected 2011 | reverse complement strand
ATTGACATTGTGTATATACAATTAGCTTAAAAAGTGTTATTATAAATAAAGCTATAAGTGATTTTAATATTAAATGATTATAATAGTGAATAACTTTAAAAGAGTAATGAGGAGGTACGCATATGGGTACAGTGGTAAGACTTGAAGATTATTGCAAGTCATTCAAAAGTGCTGAGGTATTAAAGCATATTAATCTGACACTAGAGAGAGGGAAAGTTATAGGACTTAAAGGTAAGAATGGTTCAGGTAAGACAATGCTTATGAGGGCTATAAGCGGGCTTATACTTCCAACATCAGGAAAGGTATACATTAACGATAAGGAGCTTGGCAGGCAGATTTCATTCCCGCCAAGTATAGGGATTTTAATTGAGAATCCTTCATTTATAAGCAATTATACAGGTTTTAAGAACCTAAAGATACTTGCATCTATCCAGAACCGTATTAGTGATGATGAGATAAGAGATGCTATAAGAAAGGTCGGACTTGACCCGGACGATAAGAGAACATTTAAGAAATATTCATTAGGAATGAAGCAGAGATTAGGAATTGCGGCGGCTATAATGGAACGCCCTGATATAGTTATTCTTGATGAGCCTATTAATGCACTTGATGAGGCAGGAGCAGGACTTATAAAGGGACTTTTAGATGAGCTTAAAGCCAATGGTTCACTTATAATAATTGCGTGCCACGACACAGAAGAACTTAACTATCTTTCAGATGAGATATACGAAATCTATGACGGCGAAATCACAGGTCATATAGAACACCCAGACGAAAAAGTATCTTAATGAAATAACTGCCATCAGTCTACTAACCTGATGGCAGTTTTTTTTCCAGCACACCTGATAATACACCCAATAATATATTCAATAATACATTGAATAACCTCCCCAAAATCTGTACAATATAAAATAATTATAAATCCCCACCAAAGGAAGGAACAAAATATGTATATAATAGCAGGATTAGGCAACCCAGGAGCACAATACGCAGGAACAAGACACAATGTTGGTTTCGCCTGCATAGATGAACTTGCCGACCAATATAATATAAGTGTAGACACATCTAAACATAAAGGTCTTATAGGAAAAGGTGTTATAGAAGGACAGAAAGTAATTCTTGTAAAGCCTATGACTTATATGAATAATTCAGGCGAGTGTATAAGAGAAGTTATGGATTATTACAAGACAGATATAGATGATTTAATTGTTATATTTGATGATATAAGCCTTGAACCGGGAAGGTTAAGACTCCGTCCAAAGGGAAGTGCAGGCGGACACAATGGAATTAAGAGCATAATTGCACACCTTGGAAGTGACCAGTTTAAGAGAGTTAAATTCGGAGTTGGGGATAAGCCAAAGGGCTGGGATCTTGCTGACTGGGTTCTTGGAAGATTTCCGGAGGAACTTTATCCAGCTTTAAGAGAGGGAACTAAGAGAGCCTGTGAGGCAGTAGAGTGCATAATGACAGAAGGTATTGAAAGTGGAATGAATAAATTCAATGGATAAGGAGCAGATATTTTGAACACATTTTTTGACCCTGTAAATAATACGGCGGCAGTTGAACAATTAAATAAAGAGCTTGGCAAGGACGGCGGAAGAACTGTGCTTATAAGCGGCTGTATTGATACACAGAAGGTGCACATATCAAGTGCAATAGCATCAGGATATAAGTATATGCTTATTGTTACAAGTGATGAAGCAAAAGCAAGAAAAATGTGTGATGATGCTTCATTTTTTAATAAAGAAGCAATATACTATCCAGCCAAGGATGCCATATTCTATAGTGCGGACGCACACGGCAACCAGATTACAGGCGAGAGATTAAGATGTATAAGCCGTATAATCAACCATAGCAGTACGGGCGAGGGAGTGCTTACAGTTGTTACAACTATGGACGGAATTGCAGACAGGCTCATACCTGTCGAAAGATTTAAGGAGGCAGTTATAACCCTTGATTATTCCAGTGAAATTGATACTGAGAGGCTTGCAAAGAAGCTGGTATCGATGGGCTTTGTGCGAACCGGAATGGTGGAGAACAAGGGAGAGTTTGCAATACGTGGTGGAATTATAGACATTTTCTCATACACAGATGAAGCACCGGTAAGAATTGAGTTGTGGGATACGGAAGTTGATTCTATAAGAATGTTTGATGTTGAGAGCCAGAGGTCAATCGAAAGGCTTCAAAGCTACAGCATTTTCCCGGCTACTGAATATATATTTACAGAAGATGAGTTAAAAAATGGTCTGTACAATATTAAGAAAGAGTGCGACAGGCAGCTCGAGTGTTTTGATTATGGTAAGAGAAAGCGTACAAAGGAGCAGATTGAGGCGGGTAATAATCTTAACAAGCTTGTTGCAGATGTCGAGCGTACCGGTAATTATGAGAAGTTCACAGATACACTTGTGGCAGATACAGTTGGACTGGCAGAGTATTTTCCGGAGGAGAATACTCTTGTTGTGTTAGATGAGCCTAACAGGCTGAAAGAATGTAATGAGCTGACATTGTATGAATACAACGAGAGTATGAAGAACCGTCTTGCTGCAGGTTATGTGCTTCCAAGCCAGACTAATAAGGTCAAGGCTATGAATGAGATTATCAGTGATTTAAGGAATAATAAAAAGCTTATATTAACGACACTTGATTATAAGCCTGAGGGCTTTGAGATAGATTATTCTATGTACATCACGGCAAGAAGCATAAGCTCATATAATAACAGTTTTGAGTATCTGGCTAAGGATTTGGAAAAGTACAAGAAAAATGGATATACAACAATACTTGTATGCAGTTCAAGAACGAGGGCATTAAGAATAGTTGATGATCTGGGAAAGCTTGGAATTGCCAGCTTTTACAGCGAGGATTTTAATAAGGATTACGGAAGCGGGCTTATTATAGTGACATATGGGAGCCTGCATAAAGGCTTTGAGTATCCTGTTCTTTCATTTGTTGTTATTGCAGAGAATGATATATTCAGTGCAAGAAAGATGAAGAAGCTTAAGAAGAAAAAGCACGATGGAAAGAACATTGCCAGCTTTAACGAACTTAATATAGGTGATTATGTTGTGCACGAGAGCCACGGACTTGGTGTATACAAGGGAATAGAAAAGATACAGGTAGAAGGTGTTGAGAAGGATTATATTAAGATTGCGTATGCGAATAACGGCAATCTATATGTGCTTGCAACACAGCTTGACCGTCTGCAGAAGTACGCTAATCAGGATACGGAGAAAAAGCCTAAGCTTAACAGTCTTGGTGGTGTTGAGTGGAAGAAGACAAAAGCCAAGGTTACAGGGGCAGTTGAGGAAGTGGCTAAAGAGCTTGTAAGGCTTTATGCGATAAGGCAGAAGGTTGAGGGCTACAGATTTTCACAGGATACTGTATGGCAGAAGGAATTTGAGGAAATGTTTCCTTATGAGGAGACGGATGATCAGCTTAATGCCATTGAGGATACCAAGAAGGATATGGAAAGCGGCAGGGTTATGGACAGACTTATATGCGGCGATGTCGGATATGGAAAGACAGAAGTTGCGATAAGAGCTGCATTTAAGGCTGTTCAGGACGGCAAGCAGGTGGCTTACCTTGTTCCCACAACAGTGCTTGCAAGCCAGCATTTTTCAACATTTGAGGAGAGAATGAAAGGCTTTCCTGTTAATGTCGGTCAGTTGTCAAGCTTCAGGACAAGTGCACAGAATAAAAAGACGATTGAAGGGCTTAAGAATGGCACGATAGATGTTGTTATAGGAACGCACCGTGTATTGTCAAAGGATGTGCAGTTTAAGGATCTGGGACTGCTTATTATTGATGAGGAACAGCGTTTTGGTGTTGCACATAAAGAAAAGATTAAAGAATTAAAGAACAACATAGACGTTCTTACATTAAGTGCAACTCCTATTCCAAGAACACTTCATATGAGCCTTGTCGGTATTAGGGATATGAGTGTTCTTGAAGAGCCGCCGGTGGACAGACATCCGATACAGACATTTGTTACAGAACATAATGATGAGATGATAAGAGAGGCGGTTACAAGAGAACTTGCACGAAATGGACAGGTGTATTATGTATACAACAAGGTAAGGGACATTGAGGAACGTGCTGAGTATATACAAAATCTTGTTCCTGATGCGGTTGTTGCGTATGCACATGGACAGATGGATAAGCGTATGCTTGAAAAGATTATGTATGAGTTCGTCAATGGAGAGATAGATGTTCTTGTATCTACGACAATTATAGAAACAGGTATGGATATACCTAACTGTAACACTATGATTATAGAAAATGCTGACCAGTTCGGGCTTTCCCAGCTTTACCAGTTAAGGGGAAGAGTTGGACGAAGTACAAGAACGTCATATGCTTTTCTTATGTACAAAAGGGATAAGATGATATCCGAGGTTGCAGAGAAGAGATTAAGTGCTATAAAGGAATTCTCTGACCTTGGTTCGGGCTTTAAGATTGCTATGAAAGACCTTGAGATAAGAGGTGCAGGAAATGTGCTTGGAAAGAGCCAGCACGGGCATATGGCGGCAGTAGGTTATGACTTGTATTGTAAAATGCTTAATCAGGCAGTCAATAACTTAAAGGGCATAAAGAACGAATACAGTTTTGAAACTACTGTTGATCTGGAAGTTGATGCATATATTCCGGCTTCATATATTAAGAGCGAATACCAGAAATTAGATATCTATAAAAGGATTGCAGCACTTGAAACGAGGGAAGAATTGTCAGATATGAAAGATGAACTCTCAGACAGATATGGAAGTATTCCTTCGTGTGCTTCTAATCTTTTGATGGTAGCACTTATAAAGAGCAAGGCACATAAGATAGGAATTATGGAGATTAAGGGCGAAACTGCCGCTAATCCGGCAGGAGGTGCATCTAACTGGAGAACAGTTATGAATATATATCCTAAGGCTGATATAGATTCTGATGCAATTCCTAAACTTCTTGAAAGCTTCGGTGGGGCTTTGGATTTTAAAGTAAATGGAGTGCCATATTTTATATGGACAGTTACTAAAAGAAAATTTACAAGCCAGAAAGAATACCTTAACGGACTTTTAGATATGATGGATATTATGGAAGATGCAATTAGTACTTTACAAAATTAAATATAGTGGTATAATAATGACAATTTAGCACTTTAAAGTGTAACGCTTTAAAGTATAATAAAGCGTGTGCAGAAGCATATCAGGCATATGCAATATTTTCCTGCACACTGATACTAGATTGAGAACACCCGGTGCGGGAATTATTTTCTTAGCTTTTACCGGGAAAGAATGGAGGATTACTATGGAACAGAAAGGCGAGTTAGTATCATTCAGACCAGATATTAAGGTCGTTGATTGTACACTTAGGGATGGAGGTCTTGTTAACAATTTTGAATTCAGCGAAGATTTTGTGCGCGATTTGTATAAGGCAAATGTAGCCGCAGGCGTTGATTATATGGAATTTGGATATAAGGCATCAAAGGAAGTCTTTAAGGTTGAGGATTACGGCAAGTGGAAGTTCTGTGATGAGAAAGATATAAGAGCTATCGTTGGTGATAATGATACAGACTTAAAGATTTCTGTTATGGCAGACGTAGGAAGAACTGATTACAAGAAGGATATAATTCCTAAGTCTGAAAGTGTTATAGATATGGTAAGGGTAGCTACATATATTAATACTATACCTGCGGCTATAGAGATGATTAATTACTGTGCAGATATGGGATATGAAGTTACTATTAATATTATGGCTATCTCTACAGCAAGTGAGAATGAGTTAGACCTTGCACTTGAACTTCTTGCCGCACAGAGCAAGGCAAGCGTAATCTACCTTGTAGACAGCTATGGTTCACTTTATCCTGAACAGATAAGAAGACTTGCAGATAAATATATCAAGATTGCTGAAAAATACGGAAAGAGAGTTGGTATACACGCACACAATAACCAGCAGCTTGCATTTGCCAATACTATTGAGGCGTGCACAATAGGTGTAAGTTATCTTGATGTTACAATGAGCGGAATGGGCAGAGGAGCAGGTAACTGTTATACAGAGCTTCTTATGGGCTTCTTAAGAAATCCAAAGTACAGAATTTCACCAGTTCTTAAGTTCATTGAAAATCATATGGTTCCACTTAAGAAAGCCGGAGTTGTATGGGGGTGTGACGTCCAGTATATGATTACAGGAAATGCTAACCAGCACCCAAGAACAGCAATCGCATTCACAGGAGAAGGCAGAACAGACTACGATAACTTCTACACACAGATTACAAGCTATGAATGATCGCGAAAGCAATGAGCCGTGCCAGGTGAAAGATAAAGACAGAGCCGTGCTTGCACAAGGCTCGGTATTTGTGTTTCACCTGATAGGGCGAATGCCCGCGTGCAGGTAAGCACTGCTTACCTGAATGCACGGCTCGTAATAAGAGTGTGTCACAATATGAAATACAGAGCCGTGCTTGCACAAGGCTCGGTATTTGTATTTTATCTGATAGGGCGAACGCCCGCGTGCAGGTAAGCTACGCTTACCTGCAATGCACGGCTTGTGATGAAAGCGAGTCGCAATATAAAAGACGTAAAATACATAAAAAATATACTTGTGAAATTATTAGATAGGCAAAATTTATTGACTTATATAAAATGTGGGTATAAAATATCTCTAATTTAATTAATCGATGGGATCCATTATAGTAAACACCAAAGAAAGAGTGTTATGCCAAGGGGTCAGCGTATTTACTGGTTGTCAGCTGTGTTGTAAGAACATTTTACAGCAAAGCAGACATTTATGGCTGGTATTGCAGAAGCTCCTGACAGTAAGGGGAGTAGACTGTCGAATACGAAAGGAAGTATAAAGTTATGGCAAAGAAAGATATTGATTGGTCTAATTTAGGATTTGGCTATGTAAAGACTGATAAGAGATTCGTAGCTAATTATAAGGATGGAGCATGGGATGACGGCGTTATCACAGATGATGACAAAGTCGTTATCAGCGAATGCGCTGGTGTATTACAGTATTCACAGTCATGTTTTGAAGGTATGAAGGCATACACAACAGAGAATGGTCACACAGTTATTTTCAGACCAGATATGAACGCAAGCAGAATGGCAGATTCTTGTAGAAGACTTGAGATGCCAGTATTCCCAGAAGATAAGTTCGTAGAAGCTATTGCTGAAACAGTAAGAGCTAATGAAGACTGGGTACCACCTTATGGTTCAGGTGCATCACTTTATATCCGCCCATATATGTTCGGAAGCAATCCAGTTATAGGTGTTAAGCCTGCTGATGAATATCAGTTCAGAGTATTTACAACACCTGTTGGACCATATTTTAAGGGCGGCGCTAAGCCACTTACAATCAAGGTTTCAGATTTTGATAGAGCAGCACCACACGGAACAGGTCATATCAAGGCTGGTCTTAACTATGCTATGAGCCTTCACGCAATCGTTACAGCTCATGCAGAAGGATATGCTGAGAATATGTATCTTGACCCAGCTACAAGAACAAAGGTTGAAGAGACAGGTGGAGCTAACTTCCTCTTTGTTACTAAGGATGGAAAGGTTGTAACTCCTAAGTCAGATAGTATCTTACCATCTATTACAAGACGTTCATTAGTACACGTTGCTAAGGAATACCTTGGACTTGAAGTTGAAGAAAGAGAAGTTCTCTTTGATGAAGTTAAGGACTTTGCTGAATGTGGTCTTTGCGGTACAGCAGCAGTTATCTCTCCTGTAGGAAAGATAGTTGATCACGGCAAGGAAATCTGCTTACCAAGTGGTATGGACGAGATGGGACCTGTTACAAAGAAGTTATATGAAACACTCACAGGTATCCAGATGGGTAGAATCGAAGCTCCTAAGGGCTGGATTTACACAGTAGACTAATATAGCTGATGGTTAACAGGCTGGTTAGAAGCTTAGCTAACTGGTTTATAGATGTTTATTACAGCTGATAATGTAATTATTATATTCGGTCAGAATGTTAAAAGTACGTTCTGACCGAATTTTTGTGTGATAAATGTATGATTGGTGATGGGGGTAAAGGCATATTCTGCAGCTCTTTAATATAAGCTGTGCAGAATAGTTGTGCAATTAACACTTACACCATAAAATGAAAATATAGATGGAGTAAACATATGTTGTTTAGTAGTAAAGATTTAAGGAAGCTTATAATTCCGCTTATGTTCGAACAGCTGCTTGCTGTTCTTGTAGGACTTGTTGATACACTTATGGTATCACAGTCAGGAGAAGCGGCAGTTGCAGGAGTTGCACTTGTTGATAATATCAACAGGCTTATCATACAGGTTATGGCAGCACTTGCGACAGGTGGCGCTGTTGTTTGCAGTCAGTATATAGGTAAAGGCAGGGATGATGAATCGAGAAAGTCAGGAGCACAGCTTGAAACTGTTTTGTTAATATTTTCAGTTATAATGACAGCATTTTCAGTTTCATTTACAAGACCATTACTTAAGGTGATATTCGGAACTGTTGAAGATTCAGTTATGGATTGTGCTGTGTTATATTTTGTGATAACAGCCCTTTCATATCCTTTCCTTGGAATGTACAATGCAGGAGCTGCAATATTCAGGAGCGTAGGCAACAGTAAGGTAAGTATGAATATAAGCATACTTATGAATGTGATTAATGTAGCTGGAAATGCTTTGTTTGTATTCGTATTTAAGTGGAGTGTAGCTGGTGTTGCACTGTCAACAGCACTTAGCCGTGTTGCAGCTGGAATAGTTATGACAGTACTTGTATGCGGAAAGACTAATCCGATAAGAATAGATCATATAAAATATTTTGTTCCAGACTGGATATATATAAAGAAGATTCTGACAATAGGAATTCCATCAGGCATAGAAAATGGTATGTTCCAGATAGGAAAGCTTATGGTTGTAAGTATGGTTGCAACATTTGGAACAGCATCTACAGCCGCTAATTCGGTTGGCTATACAGTTATTGATTTTGCCAATATTCCGGCTTCATCTATGGGACTTGCGCTTATCACAGTTGTTGGACAGTGCATAGGTGCAGGGGAAAAAGAGCAGGCAAAAATGTATACTAAAAAGGTACTTAAATATGCGTATTTCGGCGACTGGATATGTAATATTCCATTATTCTTCTTAGCACCATTTATTGCTTCGTGGTTTAACTTATCAGGTGAGGCAACACAGATTACAGTAATGATTTTAAGATGCTTTAATGTGGTTTCATTATTTATATGGCCGCTTTCATTTACATTATCCAATCCATTAAGAGCGGCGGGAGATGTAAAATTTACAATGACAGCAAGTATTATCTCGATGTGGCTGTTCAGGGTCGGAAGCAGCTACGTCCTTGGCGTAATGCTTGGAATGGGAGTTCTTGGCGTATGGATAGGAATGTTCATTGACTGGGCAGCAAGGTCAGTATGCTTTGTTGCAAGGTTTGTTAGTGGAAGATGGCTTAAGAGAGGGTCATTGGCATAATTATGTAATTAATAGGCGTTTGCGAAACTCAGCAAAATTGATTGTTATTTGTACTGTGAACACAAGTAACCGCAATCACCTAATGTAATTAATAAAGAGAGGTATTATCGGGCCTATGGTATGGGCTTTCTTGACTGGCCAGGTGTGCACGGAAGGAAAGTCCATTTGAGTGGTCTGGCAATGCCTTTTTGTTTTCTAAATATTCTATTGCAATACATAGTGATATGTGGTATTCTATTTATATAGTATCTAATCTAAATATAATAATGTTTGATAGTAATATGTGGCAACCATATCGGAACTATATATGAAATCTAATGGCAATTCGCCAATATAATTCCAATATTTAAAATTTTAGTGCGAATAACTGACTATGGTGGATAAATGATAACCAATGAAAAGGAGGTTTAATGAAGTATCAGAGAGTAACCACACATCTTGCAGAAACAATGTCAAAGCTTGATGTAGATAAAGCAATGAGAGACGACTATGCTAAATGTATATTGGCAGACCCACAGATATTAGCCAATATAGTAAAAGTAATAGTGCCAGAATTCAGGGAATACAGCATAAAAGACATAATTCCCTGCATAGGAGAGACAATAGTATCACTTACAGTTCCGGAAAAGCTGTGCATTAAAATTGAAAGTGATGGAACTGAAGACGTAGATATAGAAGATGGAAAAATTATTTACGACATAAGATTTCCATTGTATTATAATAATAGAACAATTAAAATACTTGTAAATGTTGAGGCACAGAAAAGTATTTCATATACAAAGCTTGGTTATCATATCGAATCAAGAATGGTGTATTATATGGCAAGACTAGTGTCTTCACAGAAAAATGTAGAATTCATAAAATCAAACTATGATGACATCAAAGATGTATACAGCATATGGATATGTATGGATACAGAAGCCGATGAAGACTCTATAATAGAATTAGGCTTGCAGCCAAGAGTAATCTATGGCAATACAAGCTGGCTTCCACAGCGAAGCATAATGAATGGAGCGGTTATAAGAATAAGAAGCAGAGCAGATGTCGAAGAATCAAAAAATAGGCTTATAGCAATGCTAGAAGTATTATTTTCTGGCAGGGCAAGACAGGATAAGATGAACCAGTTAGAAGAATACGGACTTGAGATGACAACAGAATTAGAAGGGTGTGTGAATGATATGTGTAACATAAGTGATTTGCTGGTAGAAGAAAGCGAGGAACGCGGAGAAAGACGAGGAATGGAACGTGGAATGGCACAAGGAATGGAACGAGGGGAGAAACAGGCGCGTCTTGACAGCATAAGAACATTAATGAGAAAGTTGAATCAGACAGCAGAAGAGGCAATGGATACACTGGATATAGAGGAAAAAGATAGGGAGGAATATCGAAAGATATTAAATAAGCAGAAGTAGAGTATTATAACACAGACAGGAGAGAAGATTTGTTAATTAGTGAAAAAATATATAAGTATATGGAACAGAAAGGTATGACACAGAAAGAATTCTCACAGTGCACGGGGATTTCACAAAGCACAATAAGTGATTGGAGAAGAAAAAAGACCAATCCGTCAGCAGATAAAATCTTAAAAATATGCGAGGTGCTAAATATTACACCATACGAGCTGCTTTCAGAGAGCTGGATTAAAGGTGATAAAAATCGTAAGGAAAGTATGGACTACACAATTGTATTGAACAAAGATGAAGAATTGTTACTTAGGGGATTTAGAAATCTTAAGAACAAGCAAAAGGAAAGATTACTTGGATATCTGGAAGCTTTGCAGGAAAGTGATAATTAGAATAATATAGGAAAAACGTATGTTGATATATTGACATACGTTTTATTATGTAATATATATCGTATATGCGATACTAAAAGGAGAAATGCAAGATGGCAGATATAAGTATAATAGCAAGAAGACTTAAGAATGGAAATGTGGAATATGGCTGGAGCGGTAATGGTGGATATTATAGTTCAGTAGGAATTCGTTTGTTAGCCTGGTATGATAACCCAGCAGATGTTGATTATCTTTTCGGATTGGGACAGACAAGATTAATAGGTAAAAAAGGTAGCGAAAATGGAGGGTTTCCTGCATATTTGACACACTCACCTATAGGAAAAGAGTTTTGGATTGGAGAAACTGAGCAGGATATATTTAATGAAATAATGACGGATTATACATATTTTTATGATTTAGATAACGAATGGTATTATATTACGAGAGGACCATTTCAGATTAAAATTCCATTAGGATTGATAAATAATAACCTTGATGAAAATAATGATGAATTTAAATATATTTTAACAGTAGGGGATAAAGTGCTTAGGTATATAATGGAAGAATATAGAGTTACACATCCAGAGTTTAATGATTTTATTATAAATGAAGGTTATGATTGGAAAACAGTTGTAGAAGATATTATTGAAGATGATAAATTATTGATTATGAATTTATACAGTAAATATAAGGCAATATATCAGTATTTTGATGATTGGATTGTTATAAAAACTGATGAGAATTACGAGGACATTACTGAAATTATTGCAAAGAAAAAAGAAAAGCATCATATTGAAACTAATGTGTGGTAATTAAATTGTTAATATCAGGATTACGGTTGTACCGGTATACAATTAAAATTTAAGAGGTTTTTCATACAATCTTCATTAATTTTGTACAAAATATCTAAAATGTAATTATATATTTCGCTGAAAATATAAAAAATGTCCAAAATAAAGTTGATTTTTATACACGAAAATGAGATACTTAGAGAAACGTTCGTTAAGGTGAGCCTGACGAATACAACGGCTAAGCCGTAATATTATAAGGAGGTATGTTATGAAGAAGAACAGAAAAAGACTTATGGCAGCATTTATGGCAGTTCTTATGGTGTTGACATTAGTCCCAACATGGCTGTTGGGTGGTATATTTGCTACAACAGCTAAGGCAGATGGTAAAGAAGTTACGCTTTCCCAGATGTATAAAGATGGATATATACTTTTAAACAAAGATGGTAAAAAGGTATATTCTTATGAAATGAAAGATGCAAATGGAACAATTGCTGATATAGAAGCAGTTGCACCACAAGGTAATTTGACAGATAAGAAAAATTATTTAAATGTAAAGCCATCTGAAGCAGTAACACTGGATACAGATAAGGATACTGTAGATAAAGATAGTATGCCTAAAGATGGTTATATGAAGTTAACTGTAAAAAAGGATGCAACAGATCTTAAGTTGTATGTTAATACAAGTGGCACTAAACAGACTATATGTGTAGTAAAAAAAGAGGGTAGTGACTATACTTGGGTAAGCAAGGAATATAAAGCTGATAAAGCTGAAAAAACAGGTGATAAAAAATCAAAATATTATACAGTTGATTTTGGTACAGTAAAGAGTGGAGAAGAATATTATATATTTGTAAAAGCTTCATCTGCTAAAGATGTAGCATATTGGGGTTATGATATAACTGGAAATTTTGTTCCAGTTCCAGCACCAGATGCAACAAAATCAGTTACAACAGTAACTCAGGATACAACAGATACATCGAAGATAGTTGTTAATGTTAAGAATTTAGCTGTTAATGAAAAAGGACCAGCAGTTTATTATTCATTACAGAGAGTTAAGGTTACTTATGGTACTGATGGTTCACCAGATTGGACTAAGGCAGAAGAAATATATAAATATACAGGCAAAGAAACTTCATTTAGCTATGAAGATACAGTAAGTAAAACAGGTGTATATTATTATAGAGTTGTGGGTAAAGGGTTAGGTTCTACTGATTCCAATGGTACAGCAACAACAGCAGGTGTATCATATGAAGCTGATGTTAAGGTTAGTGTAACAGGTGATGTTAATAAGTTAACTGCAACATGGGCAGATATCGAGACAGCAACATCTTATAATGTATATGTTTATAAGAATACAGAGGCGTGTCCAAGCACACCAACAAAGACTATTTCAACAGAAGAGATAGCAGCATTTAAAGAAGCTAAGACAGATATATCTTATACAGCAGAAGGACTTACAGCAGGTGTTAAGTATAATGTAAAGGTAGATGCTGTAAGAGAAGCAGGTGTAAAGAGTGGTGAAGTAGTTACAGTAAGAGTATTAGAGGACATTGATACATCTAAGGCTATTACAGGTATGAAGCTTGTTAATCAGGAGTCAACACTTCCTGTAACAGTAATTAGAGATAAGAGTGAAATTACAGCATTCCAGCCAGCAACAACTGGTGGCGTTTCATCAAAAGGTTTTGCTAATACATCATATGTTATATTAAATGACCAGATTGCAGCAGATAAAGATTTTACACTTACAGCAGATGTAACAGTAAAGGCTAATCCGGCATCATCAGGAAGTGGTGTGTATGTTGGTGCATTTACAGACATTGAAAAAGCTGCAGCTAAGCTTTATGCGGTTGGATTTAGAGGAGCTAATAGCGGTGTTTATGATATGGTATACTATAGAAATAAAGCTGATAATAGCTACTCTGGCGGTAAGTATAATAGTACTGTTAATGCTTATACACTTGATACAACATATTCTGTAACAGTAACAAGAGAAAATGGCAGTTATACTACAGCAGTAAAATCAGCAGATGGTAAGGTCGATTTAAAGAGCGTTAGTGAAGAACCATCAGCAGACCTTAAGGGTGCTGTTAATGTAGGTTTTGCTATAATAGGAACTACAGCAGTTGTTAATAACTTAAAGGTAGTATCTGGTTCTGATACATTAATTGATGCTTCTACATTTGAAGGTTCGTTCTCACCATTTAGTAACAATTGGGATTCGTATGAAGGAACATCAGTTACAGAAGCAGTAAATGATAATGAAAATGGTAAAGTTAAGGTAACAGTTGCAGGTGAAATTGGTACATATGGTGCTGGTTCAATAGATGTTAATATGTACAATGAAGCTGGTGAACTTAAGGATACAAAGACAGTAACAGCTTGGAACACAACTTCTAATACAGTTGAATTCGAGCCAGAGGCAAGTGGAACATATTATTTTGAAGCAGTTGCTAAGAGAACAGGTGTTGCGAAGACATATGCATCAAGCAAGTATAAGTCAGAGGGATATATGCTTCCTCTTAAGGCAGCTGTATTACAGTTAAGAACAGCTGAACAGAGTAAGATTGAAGTGACATGGGATGCAGTTCCAGAAGCTACAGCTTATAAGGTTGAGTACAAAAAAGAAGGTGCAGCTGAATTTACATTCTTAGAAGAAACAACTAACCTTTCAGCAAAGACACCATCATTAACAGTAGGCGATGTTTATATATTCAGAGTAACTGCTGTTAGAAGTGTAGATGGACAGACAAAAATGTCTAACGAAGCACAGTTAAAGGTTGCAGAGCATGAACAGTTTACATGGAAGTTCTCTGCATTTGGACAGGGTGTTTCAGTAAGCAATGACAATCTTTCAGATAAAGATAAATCAAAGAATGGCTACTCAGGTGGCGTTAATACAGATGAAGGTATAGTAAATGTATGGTCACTTGATAGTAAGGGTAAGTTAGTACCAGCTTCTACAGATGGTGTTGCATTCTACTATGCTACAATACCAACTAATAAGAACTTTACACTTACAGCAACAGCTAAGGTTAATAACTGGAAGTATACTAATGGACAGGAAGGTTTCGGCCTTATGGCTGCGGATGCAGTAGGCAATAATGGAGATTCATCAGTATTCTGGAATAACTCATATATGGCATCAGTTACAAAGGTAGAATACTATAGTAATGTTGATGAAGAGACAGGTGAAGCTACAGTAAGTAAGACTTCTGGCGAAAAGATATCTATGAAACTTGGTATTGGTTCACAGGAAAAGATTGGTGTTAATAAGAATAATATTAGCAAGTTATTAGATAATGACTCAGATACAGTTAATAATGAATTTAAGACAACAATGTCAACACTTGAAACTTCTAAGTTGGGTTCTGCAGCAGGAACATTTAACCTTATTGGAAATTATTCTAATACAGATGCAACATTTGTAGGAACAACAGTGGAAAATCCAATAACAGAAGTTAAATTAACAATTCAGAAGAATAATACAGGTTACTTTGTAAGCTATACAGATGCTGAAGGTAACACAACAACAAAGAAGTATTATGATACAGAAGCATTAAGTCAGATTGATTCTGATAATGTTTATGTAGGTATGTTCGCTTCAAGAACATTTGATGTTACATATAGTGATATTTCACTTACAACAATTGACCCAGCAGATGATGCTCCAGCAGAAGAAAGACCTGTTGAATATAAGGATATTCAGGTGAATGTTACTTCTTCTTCAACAGCTAGTTCAGAAGATTATACATTTAAGGGAATGTCTACTGCTGATGGACACGTTGTAGTAACAAAGGGTGATGATGTTATAGGGGAAACAGATGTTACAGCTAATGAATCATTTACAATTAATACAAAGCTTGTAGCTGGTGATAATAAGTTTGTTGCAACATTTACACCAGATGAAAACTTTAAGTTTGGTGAATACGAGCTTCCAACATCATATGATTCAATTGAAGTTTCAAAGACAGTAACATATGCTTACTTTACAGGAGATCTTATATATGTAAGTGCAGATGCTACTAAAGCAGTTGATGAAGCAAAAGCTAATGAAACATATTCAGCAAAGGCTCAGATTAACTCAGGTAAAGGAACTAAAGATAATCCAATTGATATTTACAATGCTGTAGCATATGCAAGACCAGGTCAGAAGATTCTTCTTCTTGATGGAGATTATAAGGTGGTTAATAACTTATTGATACCATTTGGTATTGATGGTACAGATGAGAAGCCTATATATCTTATGCCAGAGTCATCAGATTCAAGAGTTGTTCTCGATTTTGAAGGAACTACAGGAGAAGGTATTACACTTTGTGGTAGTTATTGGTATATTCAGAATATAGACGTTACTAATTCAGCTAATGGTAAAGATGGTATTCATGTATGTGGAAGCCACAATGTACTTGATACTGTTAATACATATAAGAATGGTAACACGGGTATTCAGATTAGTAGATATTCATCAGCTCAGGATAAGACTGATTGGCCAGCATATAATACAATTAAGAATTGTACATCTCATAATAATGCAGATGCTGGTTATGAGGATGCTGATGGATTTGCTGCTAAGTTAACAATTGGTAAAGGTAATGTATTTGTAGGTTGTATTGCTCATCATAATGCAGATGATGGTTGGGATTTCTTTGCTAAGGTTGAGACAGGAAATATTCCATCAGTTGTAATTATGAATTGTGTAGCATATGCGAATGGATATATTGAAAGCGAGAATGGCTTAATTGATGCTGGTAATGGTAATGGATTTAAGATGGGTGGTTCAAGCCTTCCAGGAAGTCACGTTATTATTAATAGTGTGGCGTTTGATAATAAAGCCAAAGGTATTGATAGTAACTCTTGCCCAGATAATGTAGTTGTTGGTTGTACATCATTCAATAATGAAAATAGTAATGTTGCATTATATACAAATGATTCTAAGAATACTAATTATAGAACTAATGGTATCATTTCATACAGAAATGTAGATGTTAAGGTTGCAGATAATATAAAAGCAAAAGGAACTCAGGATAAGGCTAAATTATATGATGCAACAGATTATTATTGGTTAGCAGCTTCAGGAGATGCTAAAGAAGCTAGTAAGGTATTTACAGATGTTAATTTTGTAACTCTTAATACAAATGATGTTAAGGTAACAAGAAACGCTAATGGCACAATAAATATGAATGGTTTGGGAATGTTAACAGCAGATACTAGAAAAGCTCTTGGTGTTGGTATTGGAGCAGATAGTCTTGATAAAGCACCACAGCTTACATCAGAAGGATATGCATTAGTAATTGATGCATTAGGATATGATGAAGCGAACAGAGTTTTAGGTTTATCATTAGAATCAGCATTTATCCTTAGAGATGGTGCAGAAGGTGCGTTAACAGGAGATTCTAATAATATTGCAGTAATGGTTGTGCTTCTTTTAGCAAGTATGGCTGTAGCAGGAGGTGCTATAGTATATAGTAAGAAAAGAAAAGTTGTAAGCAAGTAATTATTGTAGATTATTTCTTATAACACATCTTAAAAAGATATGTTTCTAAAGCCTAATATATAGTAACAAAAACTGGCACTTTATGATTAACATAAAGTGGCAGTTTTATTTTTTTATAGATTTTTTGATTCTTATGTGATAAAATTTAGTCTGAAAAAGTGAATTGAAACTATAATAAAAGAGGTGTTATGCGATGAGTGAAGTTTCAACAATGGAAAGAGTAATTCGTTCTGATGTATCAATGGAAGAATGTAAGAAGATAGAGAAGGTTCTTAGAAAGAACAATATTTCATATTTTGAAAGATGGAAGTTACATACAGGACTTCTTAGATTTCTTAATAATGATAAGAATGCCAAATGTGATATTTTAGTTCATATGGATTCCTTTGAGAGAGCTAAAGCGCTGCTTGCGGCAGGAGGCGTTATGGACGAATCAGTCAGTGAACATAAGGATTCAAAGAACTCTAAGAATAAATAATTGTTAAGAATAAATGATTGATAGTAATAAGTAATTGTGAATAATAAATAATTGATAATAATAAATAATTATTTATGAATGATTGAACGAGAACAGAATACATACAGGTCAGGAATGGAGAATACTATATAATGAGAAAGAGCATAGTGAAAAATGCTTTAAAGACGAAATCAGCCGTTATTATAGCTGTCATTATGAGTGTGTTGTTCGTATCGGGGTGTGGGAAATCATCAGGTGTAAGCAATAATGATGTATTAGATACAAGCGAGGTTTCAACACAGGAAGAAACAACAGTTGATACACACCCGTTTGACATAACAATGACATTTACAGGTGATATTAACATTGCGGAGGGTGAGCCGACAACTAAAGAACTTGATAAGAATAACGGAGATATTACTAAATGTATATCGCCAGAGCTTATAAAGTATATGAAAGATGCAGATATTACATTGGTTAATAACGAATTCTGCTACAGTGACAGAGGTGCACCTCTTGCTAATAAAATGTGGACATTCAGAGCTGGTCCAGAGAGAGCAAAGGTGCTTAATGCACTTGGAGTAGATGTTGCACAGCTTGCTAATAATCATGTATATGATTATGGACAGGAGGCAATGTATGATACATTTTCTGCTTTAGAAGCAGTTGGGATTCCGTATGTTGGAGCTGGAAGAACGCTTGAAGAAGCAATGAAACCATATTATACAGAAGTTGACGGAAAGAAGATAGCTATCGTGGCAGCTTCAAGAGCTGAAAAGTATAAGATGACACCACAGGCTACAGATACTACGCCGGGAATACTCAGATGTTATGATACAGAGTTATTTGTCCAGACAATTAAAGAGGCCAGAGCTAATGCAGATTATGTAGTTGCGGTTGTCCACTGGGGTACTGAGCATACAACTGTGCTTGAGGACGTTCAGAGGTCTAGCGCAAGGGAATATATAGATGCAGGAGCAGATGTTATTATTGGCGGTCATAGCCATTGCCTTCAGGGTATAGAGTATTATGAGGATAAGCCAATATTTTATAGTCTTGGTAATTTCTGGTTTGATGAGTATAATGTTGATACAATGCTTGTGAATATCAGAATAAGCGGCAATGATTATGGTGATAAAATTGATGTATCAGTAGTGCCAGCTGTTCAGGACGGTACATTACAGGGCTGTGTGACACATATATGCACACAGGAAGAAGATAAAAGCAGAATATTCAGCCTTCTTAATAAGGTGAGTATTAATGCAAATGTGGCAGATGACGGAACAGTTACGCAGGTGAAATAGGTCTGTTGGCATAACGGATGGTATATGGCTTGAGTGGCGGCTCGTATCAGGGGCTTACGCCAGAATATTTAATTGGATATTGTTATAAAACAGATTGCAAAGAAAACCGCGGTTATTATCAAAAGTCAGGTACTTTGAGCACGCCGGTACTTAGGTGCTGTATTTTAGCACCTTAGTATCCGCTGCGTGCGAGAGTAGCGAGAGCGTGCCTGACGTTGATGATAACCGCGATTTTCTTTACTGTCGTCCGTTAATTATTACTGTATTAGTGTCATATATTGAATGACTATCGTGAAGCAATATGTATTAGTCTGTAGTATCTTTAAGCGACTGCATATATTCATGCATAGATTCTGCAACAATCTTACTATGTGCTACAGCCTCTACAACAGTTCTTGCCCCATTAACGACATCACCAGATGCGAATATTCCCGGGCGTGATGTATGACCTGTTTCGTCAGCTTCAAGAAGACCACGTTTATTGGCATTTAAGCCTTTAGTGCTGTTGACAAGTCTTGTCATTGGTCCCTGGCTTATTGAGATAATAACGCTGTCTGATTCATATAATGTGTCGCTTCCATCTACATCAGTGAATGAGCCATCTTCATTTTCTATTACATCTCTGAATATTACGCCGTTATCTTTAATCTCAACTGGTCGTTTGTTATATTCAAATTCAACACCTTCAAGAGTGGCGTAGCTGAATTCGTACTGGCTGGCAGCTACTTCTTTAGTGATAGAGAAGCAGGTTAGCCTGCGGACACCTTTTCTTATCGCTGTTCTTGCAACGTCCATAGCAGCATTACCAGCACCGATTACGATTACACGTTCTCCAAGCTTATAGCTGTCGGGGTTGTTAAGATAGTTAATTCCAAAGTGGACATTTCCAAATGTCTCGCCCTTTATGTGAAGTGTGTTAGGATTCCATACGCCAGTTCCTACGAATATAGACTTATAACCATCACGGAATAAATCTTCAATAGTTATTGCACTTCCTATAAGAGTATTAGGACGTACCTTGATACCCTTTAATTCAAGATGGCGGTATTCGATATCGTCAAGAACTGATTTGGGAAGACGAAATTCAGGAATACCATATCTTAAGACACCGCCAATTTTGTCCTTGCCCTCAAATATAGTTACCTGATAGCCATATCTTGCCAGGATAATAGCGATTGTAATTCCAGCAGGACCTGAACCGATAATAGCTACACGCATACCATTAGATGGCTTAGGACCTTCTGTCATTTTGTTAGCATATGTAGTTGAGATATAATTCTCTATTGTTGAAAAATGTACAGGTGCTCCCTTACGTCCAAGAACACAATGCCCCTCGCATTGGTTTTCGTGGTTACAGACAAGACTGCATACAGTTGTAAGAGGATTATTTTCAAAAAGCATTTTACCTGCTTCATCAAGCTTGTTCTCTTTGAGTAACTTAATTGCCAGTGGAATGTTGGTGCTTATAGGGCAGCCTTTCTGACACTGTGGAACTTTGCATTGAAGACAACGATTGGCTTCATCCATAACATGTAATGCCATATATACCTGCTTTCTGCGCTAGTGCGCCATATAATAATAACCAGAATATATAGTCAGCAGGAAATGTTAGTGCCAACTAATATTCTGGTTATATTCTAGCATATGTGATTGCTTATTAAAAGAATAGATAATCTTTTCACAATTATTTGAAGATATTTCTGAATAATCTAACCAATATTGATTGTGAAGGTGCTAATGTGACTATAGTATCTGTGGTATTTAACATTCGTAGTACATACACGGCGATAAATAGCACCGCAGATAATATAAAGATACAATTCAACAGGCGGCTTAACCTGACGGAAGGCTTAATACGTCTGGTATTAACTATATATACGATAACACTTATTAATAGCACTGGAAGTGTAAGGACAAGAGGGTGATAATTAAGTGCAGCGTGTGTATCACCGTGAAGAATTGCAAGCACAGCTCTCGTCATACCGCAGGCTGGGCAGGAAATGCCTGTTATGAATTTAATAGGACAGCCAATATGGGTAAAATAGAGTAGTATAATAATAAGGAAGAAACAGGCTGATAATTTGAAAATGTTCCAGTAAGAAGATGTTCTGATGTTATGCCAGCGTATTGATGATTTAACAGGGTGTGAGCCGGCAGTTGTATTGTGCTGTGGGTTCAATGAATGTTTCATATTCTTAATAAAATCCTTAATATTAATAAAATTCTTAATATAATAAGTTACATTGTTAGAAATTATAATTGCCA
>OGHV01000723.1_pt1 | contig 21582 bp, 16 predicted proteins | sample 1571551 | NCBI WGS metagenome assembly OGHV01 (sample SAMEA2581960, study PRJEB24529) | metagenome | biome: Human gut stool | place: China | collected 2011 | reverse complement strand
TGGGGAAGACGGGGCTTTCCACCGGGATGTTTAACGGGGCGGTCTTTATCGCCGCCTTCCTGTTCTGCCTCGTGCTGAACCTGTTTTCCGCCGGCCTCCCGGCTTGGCGAATGTCAAGATTGAATATTACGGACTCTATAAATGGTTGACGCTATGTATAAGATGATTCTAAAACAACTCTGGAACGAGCGCAAGGGGAACTTGTTTATCTGGTTGGAAATGCTCGTGGTCTCTATCTTCCTTTGGTATGCGGCGGACGCCTTGTTCGTGATGTATAAGCTCTACTCGCGATCATTAGGTTTCAATATCGAACATACGTATCACGTGAGCTTCGGCGTGATCCCGGAGGAAAGTCCCGACTATGACACGACCTCCGTGCATAGCGAGCGGGGAGGCGGGGATTATCTGACCTTGATGGACCGCATCCGCCGGAACCCCTCCGTGGAATCAATCTGTTTCACCACCGGCGTGCATTTCCATTACCGGGGATCGAATCAATACGCCACGTTCCGGAAGGACTCGTTGATCCGTAATGGCTTCGTGCGTTACGTATCGCCCACCTATTTCGAGGTGTTCGACGTAAAGACGGCGCAAGGCGGGTCCCCCTCGGAGTTGGTGGACGCCCTGCGCAACAACCAAGTGGTGGTGACGGGCCGTGTAGCCGATGACTTCTTCGGCGATCCGTCGGCGGCCGTGCGCCAAGAGATCTATATCACCGACCAAGGCTCTCGTGATAGCGTGGCCTACCGTATCGGTGGTGTCTGCGAGAAACAACGTTACTGCGAGTTCACCGGCTATGATTACGCCTACTATAAGCTGGTGGACGAGAACAAGGTGGCTGAGGAGGGCGATTGGGTCGGAGAGGGCCTGAACACCTTCATCCGGGTGAAGCCCGGTGCGGACGGCGCCACTTTCGCCGCCGATTTCCGGAAGGAGATGGAGCAGCAATTGCGCATGGGTAATATCTATTTGAAGGATGTTTTCCCGATGTCCCATTACCGGGACCAGTTCCTTGAGCGTTGGTTGGATCAAGTCCGCCTTTACGTGGCGGGCATCGCCTTCTTCCTGCTGAATGTCCTGCTCGGCGTGGTGGGAACCTTCTGGTACCGCACGCAACAAAGGAGCGCCGAGATCGGCCTCCGCATGGCGATGGGAGCCACCCGCAAGGGCATATTCTGGCAATTGGTGAAGGAGGGCTTGGCGCTACTCACCATCACTTTCATCCCCTCCGCCGCTATCTTCGCCAACCTGCTGTATATGGAGGTGACGCAAGGCTCGGAGATACCGCCCGACATGGCCTCACGCCTGTTGTTCGGCTTCGTCTTCTCGTATGCGGTGATGGCCGCGATGATTGTCGTGGGAATCAGTTTCCCGTCTTATCGGGCCATGCGGATGCATCCGGCGGACGCCTTGCGGCAGGAATGATCGGACACGGACGGCACGGATGGCACGGGCATCCGTGTCCGGAAACGAACCGACTGTTCGGAAATGAACCAACTGTTCGATAATGGACAGCGCTTTTTCATAGAGATGCCATGGAATCAATGAGATACGTTTCTGGCACGTAATTTGCTTTTAGGTGTTAACGTCTAGCGATAGCAAGTGCTTAACGATAGTAAGAGTTGAACGATAACAAGAGTCAAACAATAACAATTAAAATATTACAGTCATGATCAAACTAACGAATTTACAGAAGATTTACCGTACGAAAGAGATGGAGACAGTCGCGTTGGAAAACGTGAACCTAGAGGTGCAGCAAGGCGAGTTCCTCAGCATCATGGGGCCTTCCGGATGCGGGAAGTCCACCTTATTGAACATCATGGGCCTGCTGGACTTGCCTACCTCCGGCACGGTCGAGATCAACGGCGTAAACACGGTAGGCATGAGCGACAAGGAGTTGGCCGCTTTCCGTAACAAGCAGTTGGGTTTCGTCTTCCAGAGCTTCCACTTGATCAATTCCCTGAACGTGCTGGACAACGTGGAGCTTCCCTTGCTCTATCGCAAGGTCTCTTCCTCGGAGCGCCGCAAGCTGGCCGAGGCCGTGCTGGAGAAGGTCGGCCTCAGCCACCGTATGCGTCATTTCCCGACACAGCTCTCCGGCGGCCAGTGCCAGCGTGTGGCCATCGCCCGTGCGATCGTAGGTAACCCCGACATCATCCTCGCCGATGAGCCGACCGGTAACTTGGACTCCAAGATGGGTATCGAGGTCATGGACCTGCTTCACCAACTCAACAAGGAGGACGGCCGCACCATCGTAATGGTAACCCACAACGAGGCGCAGGCCAAGCAAACCAGCCGCACCGTGCGCTTCTTCGATGGAAGGCAGGTGCAGTAAGGGAGCCGCATAGGGGGGATCTCCATGTGTGAGGCACCACGGGTGACACCTTGCCTCATAGCTATGAGGTACGATACCTCAAACGTATGAGGCAAGGTATCACCTGCGGTGTCTCGATACCTCACATCACGGTGAAGGTAAGCGTACCATACCGGGGCTCTTTATAAAGGTGATAAGTAGGGGTGAACTGGGTGCAGACGATGGCTTCCCACTCGCCTGCCCCGAAAGCGAAGCCGGGGACGAAGCAGAGCCGCTGCCCGCTGTTGACGAGCGTCTCCTTGCGGAACTCGCTCCGTTTGTCTACGACACGGGCGGCGATGTCATCGATGCTGAGCGTACGTTGCCATACGACGCTTCCCTTATAGCTTGCGTTACCGGGCAGGTGGCTCTTGTTGACGCGGATGCTCAGCTTGCGAAACGGCTTGGGCAGCTCCGACTTAGGTATTTCTTCATCCATGATCTCGTGGTTTAATGAATGATTGAGTGGCAAAGATAAGAAAGATAACATGAATAGTATTTGGAAATACATGCCAAGCGTATAATAATTACGGAAAGCAGGCGGCAGATACCCATAAAACGAACTAACAAATAATGAACGATGTACAAGGTATACCTTAAACAAGCTTGGGCCTTGATGGGGCAGAATCGCTTCTTCACCGCCGTTTATATCATCGGTACGGGCTTGGCGATCTCGATGGTGATGGCCATAGCGGTGGTCTACCATATCCGGACGGCGAATATCGCCCCGGAGGTGAGCAGGGACCGGATGGGCTACGTATTGAACGTATCGTATGAGTTCAACGGGGGCAAAGGCTCGTTGAACAGCGGTTGCGGGCCCCGGTTCGTGAAGGAGGTCCTCTACGGCCTCGAGACACCCGAGAAAGTGGCGGTCACCACCAACGCCGCCATCATGCCTTATGAGGTGGGGGACATCTTCATCCAAGCGCCGGGTAGCGACGAGTCGCCGAAAGTACAATTGATGGGATGCGACGACGCGTTCTGGCAAGTCTACCGTTTCAGCTTCTTGGACGGGAAGCCGTTCGCCAGTGCCGAGTTCCTTTCCGGGATGCCCCGCGTGGTGCTCGACCGTTCCTTGGCACGCCGCCTGCTCGGGCGTACTGAGGTAGCCGGTCAGACCGTCTTGATCAACGATATAGAATATACGATTAGCGGCGTGGTGGAGGATATATCCGCCGTCGCTTCCGACGTTTGCGCCGAGGCGTGGGTACCCTACACCTCGATGGCAAGTATCATGGATACCGCCTTGGAGGAGCGGGAAGGCTCGGTGGGACTGCTGCTCGCCAACTGCCTGCTGCGTGACGCCTCGGACCTTCCGGCCCTCTCCGCCGAGTTGGAGAAGGGGGTAAGACGCTACAACAGCGGCTTGCGGGAGGGACAGGTGAGAGTGGAGCCGCCCTGCTCGTTCGGCGACCGGTTATTGTCGCGGTTGTTCGGGCCGGAGACGTATATCGTCTTGGGCGTCGCCCTCTTCCTCTTCCTGCTAGTCCCGGCGCTGAACCTCTCGGGCCTGAACGCCTCGAGGATGCAAGACCGGGTGTCTGAGCTAGGCGTACGCAAGGCCTTCGGGGCGTCGCGGAAGACGTTGATGGGGCAGGTCTTCTGGGAGAACATGCTGCTGATGTTGCCCGGGGGCATGGCGGGATTGCTGTTCTCGTACGTGCTGGTGTCCGTATTCCGGGGCATCCTTCTTTCCCCCGGTTTGCATAGCATGGGCTCCGGGGCGGGTAACGATATCTTCCTCTCGCCGGGGATGCTGCTGAATATGGAGGTGTTCGCCTACGCGTTCGCTGTCTGCGTGGCGCTGAACCTGCTCTCTTCGATGATACCCGCTTGGCGTACCGTGCGGGTGAGTATAACGGACGCGTTGAACGATAAATAGGATACGGCTATGGTAACACATCTATTAAAGTTGATAAGGTCCCGTTTGGGAGGAAGCTGCTGGATACTGGTGGAACTGCTGGTCGTATTCGTGATCCTGTGGTTCATGATGTACTACTTCGTGGCGCAAGGGATGCTGACGCGGATGCCGGTGGGCTTCAAGCTGGATCACGTGTACAACGTGACGCTCGCCATACGGCCGTCCGACAGTCCCTCGTTCATCGCCTACGAGGAGGGAAGCGAGGAGCCGGTGCGGAATATCGAGCGTATCGTGGAGCGTATCGAGCGGCATCCCGACGTGGAGGTGGTAGGGCTCTCGTACTATTCGCTGCCTTATACCGACTCGAACATCGGCAGCAGAGTCTTGAAAGACTCGATCAACCAGCGGGTGCGGGCAATGACCGTCTCGCCGGGGTATTTCCGGGTGTTCGGCATCCGCTCCGCTACGGGAGAAAGCCCGGAGAGACTGGGGCAGACCCTGTCGGGGCTTCGGGAGGGGCGGGAGATGATCCTCTCCGCCGATCTGGCGAGCAAGCTATACGGCCATACCGACGTGATCGGGGCCGAGATCTATAATTACAACGATACCCTGCCCTGTCACGTGATAGCGGTTACGGAGCCGGTACGAAACTCCGAGTACGATTCCCGGAATCAGCATAGTGTCTTCTCTCCACTGGACTTGCGGGGGATGTTCGGCAAGGGCCAGTTGGACGAGAAGGGACTCATGCGAGTGCAGATCACGTTCCGCACCCGTCCGGAGGTCTCTACCTCCAACTACGCCGCCAAGTTCCGGAAGGAAATGAGTAGATCCTTGATGGTGGGTAATTACTGGGTATCGGAAGTGAGAGACTACGAAGGGATACGGGCCTTTTATCTCGAGAACTCGGAGCGGACAAGCGCCCATCGGCTGGTATCGGCCATGGGATTGTTCTTCTTGGTGAACGTGTTTCTGGCGGTGATCGGTACGTTCTGGTTTCACGTGAGCCGTCGCCGTTCGGAGTTGGGGCTACGTATGGCGATGGGCTCCACCCGCAAGGGTATAGAGGGGCTGATGATCGGCGAGGGCTTGTTGCTGCTGGCGATCGCTTCCGTGCCGGGCTTGCTGATCTGCCTGAATCTGGCGGTGGCCGATATCGTGCCCTGCGGCGTGATCCGCTTCACGGCCATTAGCCTGCTGACAGGGGGTGTCTTGGCGTTCGTCGTCTTCGTGGCTATCTGGTCCCCGGCCCGTAAGGCGGCCCGGCAGGAACCGGCTGACGCATTACGGTATGACGGATAATAGAAAACAGGTAACACCCGGTTGTAGAGACGGGGCGTGCCCCGTCTCCCACCGACTGATAGAATATTTAAATCGAATGAATATGTACAAGATCTACTTAAAACAAGCATGGGCCCTGATCCGGCAAGAACGGCTGTTCAGCTCGGTCTATATCGTGGGGACGGGATTGGCGATCTCGCTGGTGATGGTGTTGTCCATCGTGTTTTACGTGAAAATGGCCTCTATTTATCCGGAGATGGACCGGGACCGGTTGCTGACCGTGAAGAGCGCCACGCTGAAGAATGAGAAAGGGGGAACGAGCAGTAGCCCGGTATCGCCCCGCTTCGTGGAAGAGTGCCTTGCGGGCGTACCCGGTTTGGAGGCGTTGGCGTTACGTTATGATGATGCCACTTCCGCTTTCGTGCAGCCGGTGGGCAGTCCCGTGCAGGTACCGGTCATGAAGATGGGGGTGAACGATGGGTTCTGGAAAGTATTCTCCTTCCGTTTCTTGGAGGGTAAGCCTTTCACCGAGGCCGATTTCCGGTCGGGGATGCCCGTGGCGGTAATCGCCCGCTCACTGGCCAAGCGGCTTTATGGAGAAGGTAGTGCCGTGGGGCAGACCTTGAGCCTCGACTTTACCTCATTTCGTGTGGTGGGCGTGGTGGACGATGTATCTTTCCTCATGGATCGGGTTTTCTCGCAGGTCTGGTATCCGTACACCCAAGCGCCCGACTTCGAGGAGCGGGTCCGATACTCGGAGGCGCATATGCCCGGGCTGGGGCCCTTGAGGGTCTATATGCTCGTGAAGGATAAGGCGGACATCGGCAAGGTGCGGGAAGCGGTGGCGGATAACGTGCGTCGCTTCAACCAATCGTTGGACGTGGATGGCAAACGTGAGTTCTCCCTTCTTGGGCAGCCGGATCGCCATTGGGAGAGTATCTTCCGGTATTGGTCGAACGTGGAGCCGGATATCGTGGGAGACTTGAGCCGTTATGGGGTGATTTTCCTGCTCCTGCTGCTCGTCCCCGCCGTCAGCCTCTCGGGCATGGCCGATTCCCGCATGGAACGGCGTCTGGGCGAGCTGGGCGTGCGGCGTGCTTTCGGGGCTCCCAAGGGGTCGTTGATCGGACAGGTCTTGATAGAGAACTTCCTGTATACGCTGCTGGGCGGCTTGGTGGGACTGCTGTTCTCCTTCCTGCTGGTGACGTTCGCCAGTTCGTGGGTCTTCAAGGTCGGCAAGGGGTTTTCGGAGGCCGCCCCGGATGGCGTGGACGTATCGCTTTCCATGGGGATGCTGTTAAACCCGTGGGTCTTCTTGATCGCTTTGTGCGTATGTTTCCTGTTAAACCTGATGTCGGCGTTGTGGCCCGCTTGGCGTGCGTCAAGGCGACCTATCGTTGATTCGTTGAACGCTTAAATGGAGGGAAGAAAGATATGTGGAAAATGACTTGGATACAATTGATGAACCGCTGGCGTAGCAACGTGTGGGTGTGCGTGGAGTTGCTGCTCGCCTTTTGTCTGGCGTGGTACATGGTGGATTACTTCTTCGTGGAGATCTATAACCGTAGTCTCCCCTCCGGACGTGACTACGCGAATGTCTGGCAGGTAGAAATGGGCCTCTTGCCGGAAACCTCCCCCGACTATCGAGCCGCCGAGAGCGACTCGATCGCCATGCTGGAAAATTATGAGCGGATAAAAGACCGCCTGCGCGATTATCCGGGGGTGAAGGCGATGGGTGCGGCCTCGGGCTGTTACTCCATGCCTTATACCGGCTGTTATTACGGCATGGGTTTGGCGGACGTGGCCGATACGAGCAAGCGGGAAGCGGCCATGAGGTATACGATCGATCCTTCCACGGATTTCCTGTCGGTCTTCAACCATTCGTACGCCAAAGACGGACGTGCGGTATCTATATCGGATTTTGATTGGGGAGACCCCCATGCTATATTAATCACTCGGATGGTGGAGCGAAAGGTATTTGGAGAGGCTTCCGCTGTAGGACGTGGGGTAAAAGACCCTTTTGACGAGGAGGGGCCGACTTATATCGTAAAGGGTGTCTTAGAGGATATCAAGCGTTTTGATAATCGTTTACCTCAAGGTGCCGCATTCTTCGCGATCCGTCCCTCGGTGGAGGAGATCCCCGAGATGAATTATTTCATACGGATCGATCCTGCCGTGGCTGGTCCTCGTTTCGCCGATACGTTCCGGGAGAAGATGAGCCGTGAGCTTCGGGTGGGGAACTTCTACCTGAAACGCCTGACTTCCTATGACCGGATCAAGGCCGATACCGATTATTCCTTTGGCGTTACCTACGATTACCGGGTCCGTATGGCGTTGATGGCCTTCTTGGGACTGAATATCCTGCTTTGCGTGATGGGTACGTTCTGGTACCGGGTGCGGATGCGCCGGGGAGAGATCGGGTTGCGCATGGCGATCGGTTCGCCCCGCGAAGAGATACGTAGCCAGATGGCTCGTGAGGGCATATGTCTGTTACTCATGGCTACCCCGCTCGCCTTGTTGATAGAGGCTCAATTCGTGATGGTCGGCTTCTTGGACATCCCCAAAGGGACCTTGCCGGAGCATTACTGGCCGGCGATCCTGCCGCTCCGTTTCTTGCTGGTGAATATCCTGACATGGATACTGCTGGCTATCGTCATCCTGCTCGCCGTCTGGCTCCCCGCCAGCAAGGCCGCCGAGATGGAGCCGGCCGAGGCGCTGCGGTATGACGGATAACATATAATGCCCTGTCTGCACAAGACTGAATCGTATAATTAAATCAAATGAATATGTACAAGATCTATCTAAAACAAGCCTGGGCCTTATTGAAAGAGAACAAGCTCCTTTCCGGAGTCTCTATCTTCGGTACGGCCTTGGCGATTTGCATGATCATGGTGATCGTGATCGTATGGCAGATGCGTACCGCCAATTACTCACCGGAAGACTATCGGGACCGGATGATGTACGTCAGTGATACCCGTGCCTCCTACAAAGAGAACGAATCTTATAACGATTGCTACCTTCTCGCTTCCCGGGTGGTGAAAGATTGTTTCTATCCCTTGCGCTCTGCCGAGAAGGTAGGCATGGCCTATCATGGCGTGCAACGCTTGGCGGCAGTGGCGGATCATACGGTGGAGTTCAAGTGCGACGTGACCTTTACGGATGCGGCGTTTTGGAATATCTTCAACTTTCGCTTCCTCTCCGGTAAGCCTTATGGCGAGGAAGAAGTGCAAAGTGGCATCATGGATGCCGTGGTAAGCGAATCCGTGGCACGCCGGTTGTATGGCACGACCGAGGTTGTAGGCCGTACCGTCGAGATCAGCTACGTGCCCTATACCATCCGTGCCGTCGTGCGGGATGTCTCCCTGCTAGCCGAGTCTGCCTATGGCGATGTCTGGTTGCCTTATACCACCGACAATTCCCTGTATGATAATGGTTCCGACCGTCTCGTCGGGGGCTTCTGTTGTTATATCCTCGCAAGTTCGTCCGCCGACTTTGATGCGATCCACTCCGAGGCTGAGGCGAATATCGCTCGCCTTAACGAATCACAAAGCACGCACCTACTGAAAATTGGAGGAGGACCTGATACCCATTTGGGCGATTTGGCTCGCGAGGACGCTTTCTCTGAGCCGAATGTACGGGAACTGGTCATGAAATATGTTATCATCGTTCTTGTCCTTTTGCTGATCCCAGCCATCAACATGAGCGGTATCACGCAAAGCCGGATGCGTAAACGTATGGCGGAGATCGGGGTGAGGAAGGCGTTCGGGGCGACACGCTCGGAATTACTGACGCAGGTACTCTACGAGAATCTGTTGCAGACCTTGCTGGGAGGTGTGTTAGGTTTGTTTTTCTCATACGCCTCCGTACTGCTCTTGTCCGATTGGTTGCTGGATACGGGCACGGCATCGATGGGTATCGGTCGCACCTTCGTCAACGCAGAGATGATGTTCAATCCATTGATCTTCCTTTATGCGTTCCTCGCTTGTCTCGCGTTGAACCTGCTGAGCGCCGGCATCCCGGCTTGGCGAGCCTCAAGGATGCGTATCATCTCGGCTCTCAACGAGAATGTTCATTAATCTCCCGCGTTGGATGATAGCTATACTAAAATAATAGAAAGATATGATACGACATTTATTACAATTGATCTGGAACCAGCGCAAGCAAAACGCTTGGTTGTGGGCTGAGTTATTGCTGGTCTCGGTCTTCCTTTGGTTCCTTGTGGACTACCTGTATGTGATGGGGCGCACGTATACGGCTCCTCTGGGCTTCGATATCCGGCATACGTACAGCATCGTGATCAGCAGCCTTTCGGAAAGAAGCCCGGATTATATCCCGAAGGAGAAGCGGGAGCGGCCGGATGGTGTTCATCTGCTGACGGCGTTGGATCGCATCCGCACCTATCCCGGCGTGGAATCGGCCTGCCTTACGGATGGGGGGATGCCTTATTATATGGGAAGCCGTAACCTCGTTTGGCGGATTGATACATTGCAGGTGCCCTGCCGCTATGCTTTCGTCACCCCGGAGTTCTTCGACGTGTTCCGTATCTATGATAAGGACGGCAAGACGGCTTCCTTGAAACGGGCCATCGAGGATAACAACTCCATCGTAATCTCCGCCGACGTGGAGACGATGAATCCCGGCCTTTCCCTACTCGGGCAAAAGGCGTACCGGGGGAATGTGACCGACGAGATCGAGGAGACGATCCGTGGTATCAGCGTCCCCATCCGCCGTCATGAGTACACCAAGGCGGAACCCAACGTCTATAGGGCCCTGCGGCTAAGCCGGATGGAGGAAGGATACTATGAGGGGATGATAGATGCCGTGCGACTCTGCGTACGTGTCCGTCCGGATGTCGATAATGCTGATTTCCCCGCACGCTTCCGCAAGGATATGGCCGAACAGCTTCGGCTAGGCAACCTCTATCTGCTAGACGTACAGCCCTTGTCATATATTCGCAACGGTTATATCCGTTCGATCGGCGTAGAGAACGAGGTGAAAACCCGTGTGGCGGTAGCCTGCTTCCTATTGGCGAATATATTCCTCGGCATCATCGGTACCTTCTGGTTCCGTACGGAATATCGCAAAGGCGAGATGGGGCTTAGGATGGCCTTAGGCTCTACCCGCCGTCAGTTGAACTCGATCATGGTGGGAGAGGGTGTCCTATTGCTGGTCTTGGCGTTTATCCCGTCCTTAGTCATCAGCTTCAACATCGCCCATATGGATTTGATAGATACCTATCAGCTTCCGTTCACGTGGCTGCGCTTCGCGATTTGCGGAGGGATTACGTTTGTCTTGATCGTCCTCATGATCATCTGTGGCGTATGGTATCCCGCCCGCTCGACAGCTCGCTTGGAGCCGGCGGAGGCTCTGCATTATGAATAAGAGTTAACTTACATATTTCACACATACACACAATTGAAAGCCCGGTCTTGTAGCGATACATGGCCGGGCTGTTTTCGTGCTTGGCAAAAATTCGCGAGTTAAAACGTCATTGACGCATATACCCCATAATGCCCGTCTCCCGCTACCGGGCTGATAGACAGGTTATGTTTCTTTGCGAACGGACGGGTAAAGATATAGGCGCTCCCGGCGCCGATAACGGCTCCCGCCGCCACGTCCCACCAATCATGCTTCTTTCCATAGACCCGGCTCCAACCCACGTAGGTAGATACCGCATAAGCCGGAATACCCCATTTCCATCCATAACGCCTTTGGATAAAAGCGGCTCCCGCGAAGGATACGGAGGTATGCATGGATGGGAACGAATGATTATCGCTGAAGTCGGGCCGCTCTTTCTTCACTAGGTATTTCAGCGCATAGGTTACGCCCAATGTCGTAACCCCGGTGAATACGCCTTGTTTCAGCCCTTGCCAATCTTGGGTTGCCAATACGGTCGCTAGACTCGCCACCGGAGTGATAAACACCAATACGTCTCCCGAGGTCCGTACGGCTTTCCGGCTACCAGTCACCTTCAATTCTTGTCCGTTAACGGACAGGCATAGCATGAGCATTGTAATTGCGAAAAGGATATGTCTCATAGATTTAAAATATAGTTGCTATTTTAGGTATAAAAATGATAAACCCGACGATCGCTGCCGCTATCGCCATCAATAATACAGCTCCCGCCGCCAAGTCTTTCGTTCGCTTGATAGCCTCATTATACTCAGGGGAGACCAAATCTGCTAGGGCCTCGATGGATGAATTGACCGCCTCGGCAGCTAATACCGCTCCGATCACGATCGTTACTGCGATCCATTCCATGCGGGAAAGTCCGAATACCACCCCGGCTATAAGTACACAAACTGCCGCGAAACAATGGATCCAAGCGTTATGCTCCTTCGTGATCAATAGCTTGATTCCGTTGAAAGCGAATTTAAAGCTTCTGGCTCTCTTTCGAAATGTGAAACCGTCATTCTTCATTTTTATAGCATCTCTTATTGAGGAGGGCAAATATAGGTATTTTTTGCCTTTATCGCATATCCTGACGAACAAACAGGATATTCACCTTTCATATTCCGCAATTCGTCAAGATTACTTGTTGGTTTTTATCTGGAACGATAACTTCGTTGATTAAAAAAGTGCCCGTGATACGAGCATAGATCAAAGTAAAAGAATAAATTTATGGCTTGAAATCAGATATGAAGATAAAATATAACTTTCTAAGTCCGTTGCTAATGGCGATATTGACGATCTGTTGCCTGTGGATTGTTACGGATGTCGCTTATGGTGTCCGCATGTGGGAACTGGGAGTGGATGCGTGGATCGGGCGTATCAAGGCCCTTGCTATTATATTGATCGGCGTTAGCTTATCTTATTTGTTTTTTAATTACTTGGCTAATACTTTTTTAGATAGGAATAAAGAGCGGAGGTCCCGCCCGGTATTCCGGGAATATCTATGGGTGGTCTTGTTTAATTTAGTCGTGCTCAATATCGGCTTATATATCGTGATCTATTCTATAAATGGAACGACCTATCGGTGGGGAGAGGCGTTAATGATCAATGCGGTAGCTGTGCCGATCTTTCTCCTATACTATTTCTTGATCCGTAATAATATATTAGCCAAACGCTATTCGGAGAAAATCGTTCAATTGGAGAAACTGAGAGTAGATCAGCTGGAAACGCAATTGAAGCTGCTGAAGATGCAATACCATCCCCATTTCCTGTTTAATGCCTTGAATACGATCTATTTCTTGATCGATGAGGAAAATGAGGAAGCGATTGAGGCTGTAGAGTTACTTTCGGACTTACTCCGTTATCAATTATATGATATAAATACGAAAGTGACGATCGAAGAGGAGATTGATTATTTGCGAACATATATTCAATTCCAGCGACTTCGTATGACGAAACGCTTACAGTTCGAGGAGTCCTTTGACCCGGAATTGACCGGACAAAAAATACACCCGTTGCTTTTCCAGCCATTATTGGAGAATGCGTTTAAATATATAGGCGGAGCGTATCGGATACAAGTATCTATACGGAAAGAGGATTCAAAGGTATGCTTTGGAGTAAGCAATACTTTCAATCCGGATTTCTTGGAACAAAGAAAGGGGAAAGGCATTGGGATCGACAATCTGAGAAAACGGTTGGAGCTATTGTACCCGGATAAACATGAGTTACGTATAAAAAAAGACAATACCCGTTTTAGGGTTGAGTTATGTATTGATTTATCAGAATAATATGGAAATAAAGTGTATCATAACGGATGATGAGCCAATCGCCAGAAAAGGACTTCGGCGACACATCGGTAAAATTGATTTTCTGACCATCGTCGGAGAATGTGAGGACGCTATACAACTCAATAATATGCTGAATTCGGTTCAGGCGGATTTGCTTTTTCTGGATATAGAGATGCCGGATATGTCTGGACTGGACTTCTTGGAGAGTGCTCAGAACACACCGAAGGTAATTATCACCTCGGCATACGAGCGGTATGCGTTGAGAGGATATGAGTTTGACGTGGTGGACTATTTATTGAAACCGATCTCTTTTTCCCGTTTCCTGAAATCGGTCAATAAAGCACATGCGTTGATGGAATCTACATCGAAAAGCGAGGAGCCTGCTTATATCTTTGTCAAGACGGAGAAGCAACTTAAAAGGCTTTATTTAAAGGAGATTCAATTTATAGAGGGCATGGAGAACTATATTGTTATCCATACCCTCACTTCCAAAGAGATCGTTCATCTCCGGTTGAAGAGTATATTGGAAACGTTGCCGGCACAAATTTTTATGCAAGTGCACCGCTCTTTCATCGTAAATCTTTCTTATGTACAAGCGATAGAAGGAAATCTATTAATCATTGGGGAGCATAAAATACCGGTGTCGCGCCCTTTACGGGAAGAGGTCTATAAATCGATCGTCAATAATCAACTCATTCAAAGATAAGTATCCAAAAACGAACACACTGTTCATTATCGAACACTTTAAATATTCCTATTTATCGGATTATCAATAGTATATGTTTTTGGCATGCCTTTTGCCTTAGGCAGGATAAAAAAACTTATACTAAGATGAGAAGGATCTATATAGCGATGTGTTGTCTGTGGGCGGGGATTTCGGGAGTATGTGCCCAAGACAATACGAATAAAGTTCGAATAACCCTGCGGCAAGCGATCCAGATCGCACAGCTTCAATCCGTAGACGCTGCCGTGGCGCTCAATGAGTTGCGAACGGCCTATTGGGAATTCCGTACGCATCGGGCGGATCAGTTGCCGGAAGTGATATTTACGGGGACTCTGCCTTCATATAGCAAGCAATACTCGAAGTACCAGCAATCGGATGGTTCTTATACCTATGTGCAAAACAATGCCTTAGGCTTAAATGGAGAGATCTCTATCGCCCAGAACATAGCCTTGACCGGAGGTAAGATCGCCTTGAATACCTCTTTGGATTTTACCCGTCAGCTAGGTAGTGGCGCTTACAACGAGTTTATGAGCGTACCTGTTAGTTTGACATTGACGCAACCGATCTTCGGCGTGAATGACCAAAAATGGAAACGTCGTATCGAGCCTGTTCGTTACCAAGAGGCTAAGGCCGCTTATATGGAGAACGTGGAGAATGTAACGATCGCTACCATCACGAATTACTTCAACTTACTGTTGGCGGAAGATAATCTGGATATCTGTAATCAGAACTTGTTGAACGCCAATAAACTCTATGACATAGCGGTAGCGAAGCGTAAGATCGGGCATATCTCGGAGAGCGAGTTGATGCGTTTGAAACAGTCGGCCTTGCAAGCGAAAGGTAAGCTAACCGAGGCTCAATCCAATTATAACGCGATGATGTTCAAGCTCCGTTCCTTTTTAGGGATGAGCGAGCAAGACGTGATCGAGCCTGTTCTTCCCGAGGCGATAGAAGGGGTCCGTATGGATTATCAGGCGGTATTGGAGAAGGCTCAAGAAAATAACTCGTTCTCAAAGAATATCATGCGCCGCCAGTTGGAAGCGGATTATGATGTGGCGACCGCCAAGGGAAACCGTCGAAGTATTAACCTGTTTGCCTCCGTGGGTTATACCGGTAAGGATATGTCCATGCGAGGAGCTTACAATCCATTGAAAGATAACCAGATCGTAGAGGTCGGGCTTTCGATTCCTATCTTGGACTGGGGAAAACGGAAGGGAAAGGTAAAAGTAGCCGAATCGAATCGGGATGTCGTACTTTCCAAGATTCGTCAGGAGCAAATGGATTTTAATCAAGATATCTTCCTCTTGGTGGAGAATTTCAACAATCAGGCCGCTCAATTGGAGATAGCCGCCGAGGTGGACACGTTGGCGGAAAAGCGCTACAAGACCTCGATCGAGACTTTCATGATCGGAAAGATCGATATCCTAGACCTGAATGACGCCCAGAGCTCGAAGGATGACGCGAAGCAAAAGCATATCCAAGAACTGTATTATTATTGGCGCTATTTTTATAACATCCGTAGTATAACATTGTATGATTTCTTGAATAATCGTACATTAGATGCCGATTTCGAGGAAATCGTGAAACGATAAATTGATTATATGATACTGATAATAGATGATGACGCGGCTGTTCGTTCCTCGCTTACATTCCTGCTAAAACGTGCGGGTTTCCGGCCGGAGGCGGTTCCGGGGCCGAAGGAGGCCTTGGAGGTAGTCCGTACCACGGCGCCGGAGCTGATCTTGATGGATATGAACTTCACGCTGACTACCACGGGCGAGGAGGGGATTCAATTATTGAGACAGGTGAAGATCTTTCGTCCTGATGTACCCGTGATCTTGATGACCGCTTGGGGATCGATCTCTTTGGCCGTGCAGGGAATGCAAGCCGGAGCCTTCGATTTTATCACGAAGCCTTGGAATAACTTGGTATTATTAAAATCGATCCGGACCGCCTTGGAACTGAGCGAGCAGAAGAAGGAGGCAAACGCTCCCTTGAACCGTTCGGATGCCGATCATAAATTTCATTTTGATAAGATCGTGGGGCAAAGTGCCGCTTTGATGGATGTCTTGGGGACGGTCTCGCGTATCGCTCCGACAAACGCCTCTGTTTTGATTACCGGCGAGAGCGGTACGGGTAAAGAGCTGATAGCGGAAGCGATCCATGCGAATAGCCCCCGGTCGAAAGAGGCTTTCGTAAAGGTAAACCTAGGCGGACTATCCCAGAGTCTTTTTGAAAGCGAGATGTTCGGACATAAGAAGGGGGCTTTTACGGACGCATACATGGATCGGGTAGGACGTTTCGAGATGGCGAACAAAGGTACGATCTTCTTGGATGAGATCGGCGATTTAGAACTGTCTTGCCAAGTAAAGCTACTTCGGGTATTGCAAGACCAGACCTTTGAGGTCTTGGGGGATAGCCGCCCCCGGAAGGTGGATATACGGGTCGTAAGCGCTACGAACCGGGATTTACGATCGATGGTGGCGGACCGTACGTTCCGTGAGGATCTTTTTTACCGGATCAATTTGATCACGGTACATTTACCAGCCTTGCGTGAGCGAAGGGAGGATATCCCATTGCTGGCTCGGTATTTCGCAGATAAGCAATCGGAGGTCAATGGGCTACCGAGGGTGGAGTTCTCATCGGATGCCCAGACCTATTTAAGCCGTCTTCCTTTTCCCGGTAATATCCGTGAGTTGAAGAACTTGGTGGAGCGGACGATCCTTGTGTCGGGTAAGACGCTTTTGGATGCCGCTGATTTCGAGGTTCATTGCATGAATACATCCGGCTCTAAATCAACGATTCCGTCTTCTTTGGAGGGCCTGACCTTGGATGAGTTGGAGAAGCAAACCATCTTACGCTCCTTGGAAGCGCATGGAGGGAATTTATCGCATGTCGCTACGGCGCTGGGAATCAGTCGTGCCGCCTTGTACCGGAGATTAGAGAAATACGGAATCCCGATCGATAAATAAGAAGAGGCAAGGATGAGGCTGAAAGGACTATTCTGGATATTGACGACGCTGCTGTTGACTATATTGGCGGTGGTGACTTATTATGTCTTTTATACGTCTTCTATCCGGATGTTTTTCGCGGTAGAAGCCTTGGTCTTGCTTACGATCATCTATTTATTTGTCTTTTATCGCCGTATCATAAAGCCCTTGCATATCATCGGTAACGGTATGGAGTTATTGAAAGAGCAAGACTTTAGTTCCCGCTTGGGAAAGGTCGGGCAAACGGAGGCGGACCGGGTGGTCGATGTGTTTAATAAGATGATGGAGCAGTTGAAGAATGAGCGTTTGCACCTCCGGGAGCAAAACCATTTCTTGGACTTGCTGGTCAACGCCTCTCCGATGGGAGTGATCATCTTGAACTTGGATGAGGAGATTCTATCCATGAACCCGGCCGCATGTAAATTGTTTGGCGCGCAAAGCTCGGAGGATATGGTGGGAAAACGTTTTCTTCAACTAGATTCTCCCTTGGCGGAAGAATTGGTACGGGTTCCGATGTATCAAGCGCAAACCGTCCGGTTGAACGACGCTAATATTTATAAATGTACGCATTCTTCATTCGTGGACCGGGGCTTTCACCACCAGTTTTATTTGATAGAGACGTTGACCCAAGAGGTGTTCAAGGCCGAGAAGAAAGCGTATGAGAAAGTGATACGTATGATCTCTCATGAGGTGAATAATACGACCGCGGGTATCACCTCTACCTTGGATACGTTGGAGTCTACTTTCAGCGGGATGGAAGATATGGAGGATGTCTGCGAGGTTTTGCGGGTCTCCATAGAACGCTGCTATAGCATGAGCCATTTCATCACCAATTTCGCAGATGTGGTGCGTATACCCGAACCCCAAAGTCGTCCGCAAGAATTGAACCAAGTGGTGTCCGCTTGTAAACGCTTTATGGAGACGGTTTGCCAGAACCGGAATATCGAGATTGTTATGGATCTGAGCGAGGAATCTCCAGTCGTGAATTTGGATAATTCATTATTCGAGCAAGTCTTGGTCAATATTATCAAGAATGCCGCCGAATCCATCGAGCGGGATGGAAAGATTTATATCCGGACGACTGTGCGTCCCACCTGCTTGGAGATAGCCGATACGGGCAAGGGCATCGACAAGGAAACGGAAACTAAACTATTCAGTCCGTTCTTCTCTACGAAACCGAACGGACAAGGTATCGGCTTGATCTTTATCCGTGAGGTACTGTTAAAACATGATTGCCGATTCTCTCTCCGCTCTTACGCGGATGGATTGACAAGGTTTAAGATTTGGTTTAGTTGAAATAATCCCTTTATGGTTTGAGGTTTTTCCCTTGTAGGCTAAGGCTGTATCCTTACAGGTGTTAGCCTTTTTGTCTGCTTGTATTCATCATGCAACAGCCGTTGCATGATCATCTACCAACTGTTGCACGATCTTCTACCAGCCGTTGCATGATCGTCCAACAGTTGATAGATGATGGATGTCTCTAGAGGAAAAGTCTAAAGATAGGGATGGAAAGGACTAAAGGATACGGAGGTTTTGGGCAAGCTGTACTGGATTTTATACTATCTTTGGGCCGTATAACAAAGCAATAGAAATCTAATCTTGAATATCATGAAGAAAGTAGTATCTGTATTATTTATCCTTGCGATTATCGTATTTTCTGTATTAATGGTAAACTATTCGAGTGATCAAAAGCCGGAGAAAGTTCTTCGCCATGTTGTTATGTTCGGTTTTAAGCCGGATGTGTCTGAGGCGCAGGTGAAAGAGGTTGAGGATGCCTTTTGTAAGTTGCCTTCTCAAATCGACTTGATCAAAGGATATGAGTGGGGAACGGATTGTAGTCCGGAGGGATTGCAACAGGGCTTGACTCATTGCTTTTTCTTGACTTTTCATTCGGATGCGGATCGGGACGCCTATTTGGTACATCCGGCGCATAAAGCATTTGGCAAGGTGTTAGGAGGGAAGGCATCGGCGGTTACGGTGTTGGATTATTGGACGAAATAAAAAGAATGGGCGGGATGAATCAATGAGTCACCCCGCCCGTTTTTATATTCCTTAGTTACTTTATATTATAACCATTGATTCATGAACTGATCCATCTCTTCCGCATGGGCTTCCAGACTTTGAAGTAGCTTGAATTGAGCTTTTGTGCGGATTAAGTTATGTTTCGGGCTATGGATCTTGTAATAGGTATCGCCGTTGATATAATCGGTTAAGAAACGAACGGTCTGCATATAAGTCAATAAGCGTCCACCGTAAGGTAGCAATTTGATCTCGGTAGGAGTTAAGAACGCCTTGGCCTTTTCCATGTATCCACGGGTATAGGCTTTGAATATCTCCATGTTAACGTTTACGTTATCCAGATTCTCATCGTCCTCGGCACCCGTATTGGCTCCGGTACGGATAAAGTCGCCGATATCGGAAAGAACGAAGCCCGGCATTACGGTATCCAAGTCGATCACGCAAAGCACCTTGTCGCTATCAGCGTCAAACATCATATTGTTAACTTTTGTATCGCAATGGTTCGTGCGTTTCTTCAATTGGCCCTCACGGTACAGGCGTTCTTGGATGCACATCGCTTCGGCACGTTTCTCGATCTCCTCTACCAAATCTTTCACCTCTTCCAACCGGCCTGCCGGATTAGCGGCTACAGCCTCATGGAATTGTCGCAAGCGGAACTCCATATTATGGAAATCCGGGATGGTCTCGCCCAGCGTACCCTCGGGTATATCGGACAACATGGTCTGGAAATCACCGAACGCTTTGCCAGCCTCATAAGAAAGCTCAGGAGTTACTTCCTCATAGCTTTTGCTGCGAGGGATGAATAGGCATACCCGCCAATAACTATCTCCATCGAAATAATATTTTTTCCCGTCTTTAGTCGGCAAGAAGGTTAATACCTTACGGTCGATATCCGTTTCACCTTTTTCCTCCAGCTTCTTGCGGATATGAGTGGTAACCACATGGATGTTATTTTGCAGCATATCCACGTTGGTGAAGATCAAATGGTTGATACGCTGTAGCACGTATTTGATCTCCCCTTTCTCGTTGGTCACTTTCAATGTATCATTAATGTGTCCGTTTCCGAATGGTTCAGCGGAAACTACTTTCTCGTCCAACTGGAACTGATCCAAGATGTTTAGTAATTGTTCTTTCGTTTTTGCCATGATATTTCATTATGTTAACTCCCGCGAAGATACAAAAAAAGGCCACGATACAAATCGTGACCTTTTTTTATTTCTTAAAGAAAGAAATCTTATTTCTTGTTACGGTTACCATAACGGCTCATGAACTTATCAACACGTCCGGCTGTATCGACCAACTTAGACTTACCAGTGTAGAACGGGTGAGAAGTGTTAGAGATCTCGACCTTTACCAACGGATAAGTTACGCCGTCGATCTCGATCGTCTCTTTAGCGTTAATAGTAGAACGAGTGATGAATACATCATCGTTTGACATGTCCTTAAATACTACAGGACGATAATTTTCAGGATGAATACCTTTTTTCATTGCTTTATTATCTATTTTAATTTATACTCTGTATATATTTGGTAACCGGTATTTTGGCTTGCAAAGGTAAGGGTTTGCCACAAACAAACAAAGAAAATCGTATTATTTTTTTCAAGGGCGTTGATTTTGTGTTATTTTATATGCTTTGAAGCATCATTTGTCGTGAATCTTGATTATCTTTGTGCAAGTTTTTAATCATTAACGTAATAACATAATAACAACTATGGTAAATTACAAAGATTTGGGCTTGGTGAACACAAAAGAAATGTTCGCTAAGGCTATCAAGGGCGGATATGCTATTCCTGCTTTCAACTTCAATAACATGGAACAGATGCAGGCTATCATCAAGGCTGCTGTAGAGACAAAATCTCCGGTTATTTTGCAAGTTTCAAAGGGCGCTCGCCAGTACGCAAACGCTACTTTGCTTCGTTACATGGCACAGGGTGCTGTTGAATATGCTAAGGAATTAGGTTGCCCGAATCCTCAGATCGTTCTTCACTTAGACCATGGTGATACGTTTGAGACTTGCAAGAGCTGTATCGACTCTGGCTTCTCATCTGTAATGATCGACGGTTCTCACCTTCCTTATGAAGAGAACATCGCTTTGACTAAGAAAGTTGTTGAGTACGCTCATCAATTCGATGTAACTGTAGAAGGCGAGCTTGGTGTATTGGCAGGTGTTGAGGATGAGGTTTCTTCAGACCACCACACTTATACCAATCCTGAGGAAGTTATCGACTTCGCTACTCGTACGGGCTGCGATTCTTTGGCTATCTCAATCGGTACTTCTCACGGTGCTTATAAGTTCACTCCGGAGCAATGTACGATCGACCCTGTTACAGGTAAGATGGTTCCTCCTCCATTGGCATTCGACGTTTTGGACGCTGTTATGGAGAAACTTCCGGGATTCCCTATCGTTCTTCACGGTTCTTCTTCTGTTCCTCAGGAAGAGGTTGAGACTATCAACAAATTCGGTGGTGCTTTGAAGGCTGCTATCGGTATTCCTGAAGAGTGGTTGCGTAAGGCTGCTACATCTTCTGTATGTAAGATCAATATCGACTCAGACTCTCGTTTGGCGATGACTGCCGCTATCCGCAAGACTTTCGCTGAGAAACCGGCTGAATTCGATCCTCGTAAATATCTGGGCCCGGCTCGTGATAACATGGAGAAACTTTACAAACACAAGATC
>OGHV01000718.1_pt1 | contig 21690 bp, 16 predicted proteins | sample 1571551 | NCBI WGS metagenome assembly OGHV01 (sample SAMEA2581960, study PRJEB24529) | metagenome | biome: Human gut stool | place: China | collected 2011 | reverse complement strand
AGCGCTGACGGGCTGCCCGGTTAGAGAAACGGCCTCATGAGGAGGCCGTTTTTTGAAGGAAAAACCTGAAGTATTTATCAGGATGTTTAATAACAGGTCCGAAATACGTACCCTCATCCCAAGGCAGTGATGAGGCGCAGGCGGGACGTCCCGGCGGAGGAGCTCTTGGAGATGACGAAGAAGCTCGGGAAGGTGCTCCCGGACGCGGATCCCTATTGGATCAACTGGAACAGGATGCTGTTCCGCCGCGGCATTGAGCCCTGACACATCCCGGGCGGGAAGGCGCTCGACTTGGGGTCAGTGACGGCCGACGAGCGAATCCTTCGCGAACACCACTGTCCGCCACTCGGCCGGCGTCTCCTTCGGGCCTTCGAGCTCGGGTTCCGACACGTACGCCGTCCGCAAACTCACGGCCCCGAAGACCTCCTCATAGCCTTCCACCGGCAAGTCGGAGTACCACCGCCCGTCGCTGGTCTTCGCGCCGGGGTGCTTGGTCGGGACCGAGGCGATGAGGATGCCGTTGTGTTTGAGCACGGCCGCGGCGAAGGCCGCGGTCGGGCGAAGCGCTTCCCAAGAGAGGTGCTGCAGGACGCCCACCGCCACGACGGCGTCGAAGGGTTCCGTAACGCCCAGAACCGCGAGCGCGGCGGCACGTCCCCTGTCTTCCTCCCACTCGGGCGGGAGCGCCAATTGCCTGTACGTCGGGCGGCGCTCGGGTTCCGAAGTCCTCTCACGGATCTCACGGATCTCTGCCTCGCGGAGCATCCCGGCGGATCCGTCCGTCGCGAGCACCTTCGCGCCGATGGAGGCGAGAAACCGGGCGTCGCGTCCCGTGCCGCAGCCGAGCTCGAGCACGTGGTCGCCCGGGGTGATCCGGGCGAGCAAGAGCGCCTGGAGCCGTGCCGGCACGACCTCGTCGTACCGGGCGGCGTAGCGGGAGGCCCGGGCGTCGTAGGTCGCGAGCGTCGTGTCCGTGACGGCCGCGCCGCCCGACGCCTTCCCCTTCAGCGGAGCCTTCGTCATGGACCGGTCACTGTTGCGGCAGCACCGATTCCGGCGCGGCGTTCACGATCGCGGTGTCGAACCCGACGAAGGACTTCTTCCCGGCGGTGCCGGTGACGAAGAGCGTGAGGTAGGTGTCGGGCACCGTGCTCGCCAAAAGCTTGTCGACGGTGAAGGTCACCACGGCGTCGGTCCTGCCGTCGCCGTCGAAGTCGCGGCGCACGAGCGCGGTGGCCTGCGAAAGGTTGGGTTCGGCGTAGCCTTCGCCGTCGGTGTCGGGGAGGCGAAGCCGCAGGCTCTTCCGCACGATCGAGGTCGCATCGAACGTGTCGCTCCCGAAGACGACGACCTTGACGGTCGAGCGGCCGGGGCGCAGGCGGTCGGCCAAGACGGTCACGCGTTCGGGCGCGATCTCGGCGATGTGCTGCGCGGTCACGGCGTCGGCCAACGCCTGAATGCGGGCGTCCGTCGACCAGAGGCGCTGACGGGCTTTTTCAGAGGACACCCGATCCGACAAGAAGAGCGCGTTCGCCTCCGCGGCCTGAACGTCGCGGAAGGCCTTCGCCTCGAAGTCGCGGCTGATTTTTTCAAAGTTGACGACGCCCCCTCCGTCCTGACGAAGGAGCGACAAGAGCACCGCGTGGATCTGCCGGATCGTGCGCACGTCGCGCGAGTCGGTGTCGAACCGGATCGCGGGCGCGTCGGTGGAGAAGTGGCGAAGCGGTGCGGCGAGAGGATGCGCCGGCACGAAGAGCGATTCGCCGGGGCGGTGTTCGGAGGACGTCACGCGAACGAGCAGGGGATTCCTGTTCAACTCCCAGACGTCGCTTCGCGCCGTTGAGGGATTGCAGATCCCGTCGGCGTCGTGGGCCGAGCCGTGGGCTCGGAGCACCTGCTTGACCTTTTCAACCGAAAGCGGTTCCTTCCCGCGCCAGCCCGGCGCCGTCCAGAAGTCGCGCCAGTCGGAGGGGAATTGTCCGAGCGTTTCCGGGGCGACGATCTTGCGGGCGGCGGCCTCACGCATGTGGCTCTTCCTTCGGGCGTCGTCCGTCGGGGGATCGACGTGGTCCTCCAAACGGAAGACCGTGCGCTGAGGCCAGGCGGGGGCTTCGCCCGCGGGGGCGACCGACGACTTCAGATCTTCGCGGGCGGACTCCAGGAGCGCCTCGGCGCGCTTGCGGGTGAAGTCGGTGACGATGGTCGAATGGGGATCGGTGAGGTCGGCGTCCCCCAGGGAGGAGGTCTGCGCCGTGAAGACGACCTCGTCGTCGGCGACGCGGCGCGCGACCGCCGTGCGGCCCGGGAACACCGCGAGGATCCACGCTTCGCGGGCGTCGGCGACCGTGTATTCGATGACGGGGCCGCGCCAACCGAAGCGCTCGACCAATTCCACGGCCTGCGTGACCGCGAGCCGGGCGGAATTGCCGCGCTCGGCCATCATGCGCCCGAGGCCGTTCACGATCCCCGTGGGTTCCTGGGCGAGCGCGTCCAGAGCGTCCGGCACCGGAGCGGCGCCGGGTTCGGGGGCGGACTTGAGGTGAAGCGCCGTCGCGGCGGCGTCGACCGCGTCGGCGACGGCCTTGAGGGCGCCCTGGCCGGTCTTCTCGTCGTTCTTTGCGTCGCTCTTCGCGGCCTTGGCGGCTTTGGAGGCCTTGTCTTCCGCCTCACGCTTCAAAAGCGTCGTGCGGCGCGATTCCGTGCGCTGACGGCGGTCGAGCTCGGCGTAGTCGGAGGGCGAGGGAAGGACGTAGCGAACTGACTTTTCGGACCCGAGACGATCCGGTGGCAGGAGGAACTGGGCGTTCACCTCGCGGGCGTGCTCGGGGTCGGTGAAGAGGCCGTTCACGGGCGTCGCGAGTTCTTCCGCCGAGAGCTTCAGGCGCTTCGCGGCGGGGAGAACGTTTTGTGCGACGAGGACCCCCTTGTCGTTCAGGAAACTCTCCCGCACGAGGGTGCGGCCGTCGGGCTGAAGCGCGCGGGTCAACGTGACGAAGAGCCCGTTCGTGTGCGGGACCTGGGGAACCTTCACGCCGTCGACGTAGGAGACGGTCTCCTGCGACTGGTGCTGCTGCGCGGGGAGCAGAAAGCGCGACGACACGGCCCGCCCCGGAATGTCCACCGACTGCGCGACCATGACGTTCCCCGAGCCGCTCGCCCGCGCCCCCGCGATGAGGGTGGAGTTGGCCTGCGCGGTGTTGAGGGCGGTGAGCGTGGTGAGCAGAAGCCCCGCGCAGAGGAGCGTGCCGCCGAAGGCGCGCAGGAGTGCCCGGGCGGCGGCCGGGAGGCGCAGGCCCGTCGGGCGGAGGGACTGGACGGAATGAACGGAGGGCGCGGCCCCGCGGGGGCGCGCCGCATGAACCGTGGTCACGGCGGGTTCCTTGGAAAGATTCGTGATGCCGGTGAGTTTAACAGAGGGGGCGCGGTGGACCTCGGGGCTTCAGGGCTTCGGTGCGGCTCCGGCGCTTCGGTCGCCGCGGCCCTTCGAAGACCGTCCGGAGGCGTCGGTTGAAAGCCGCCTCGGGCGTTTGTCCTATGGCAAAGGCCTGAGGCGAAGACCGGTGCGGCCCGGTATCGTGAAGAGATGCCCGCGCGCCGGGAGGCCTCCGGAAGGGATTGAACCCCAGGCTCCCGCGCGCGGTTTTCCCCTCAGCAAAACCAAGGAAAAGGACGATACCCATGCGAAGCGATCGACTGACACAAGGACCCGCCGCCGCGCCGCAGCGCGCGATTCTGAAGGCCCTCGGGCTCTCCGATGCTGAAATTGCGCGCCCGCTGATCGGGATCGTCTCGTCCCAAAACGACATCGTCCCGGGGCACATGTTCTTGGACAAGATCACCGAGGCCGTGAAGACCGGGGTCGCCATGGGCGGCGGCACGCCGATCGTCTTCCCCGCGATCGCCGTCTGCGACGGCCTCGCGATGGGGCACGTCGGGATGAAGTATTCGCTCGTCTCGCGTGAGTTGATCGCCGACAGCGTGGAGACGATGGCGACGGCGCATCCGTTCGACGGCCTCGTTTTGGTCGCCGCCTGCGACAAGAACGTGCCGGGCCTTCTGATGGCGGCGGGGCGCCTCAACGTCCCGACGATCGTGATTTCCGCGGGCGCGATGCTTGCGGGCCGCATGACGAGCGGCCGCAGGCTCAGCTATTCCGACGTGGCGGAAGCCGTCGGGGCCTTCCACGCCGGGCGGATCACGAAGACGATCTTCATGGAGATCGAAGACAAGTGCTGCCCGTCCTGCGGGTCCTGCTCGGGGATGTTCACCGCGAACTCGATGAACTGCTTGACGGAAGTCCTCGGGATGGCGCTCCCCGGGAACGGCACGATCCCGGCGGTGATGTCGGCGCGTCTGCGTTTGGCGAAGGACTCCGGCATGCGCGTGATGGACCTCGTGCGCGAAAACGTCCGCCCGCGCGACCTCATGACGCGGGAAGCCTTCGAGAACGCGCTCGCGGTCGACATGGCGCTGGGGTGCTCGACCAATTCGATGCTCCACCTCCCGGCGATCGCGCACGAGTGCGGGATCGAGCTGGACCTCACGGTGGCGAACGAGATTTCCAAAAAGACCCCGAACCTCTGCCATCTCGCGCCGGCCGGCGAAGCCTACATCGAGGACCTCGACCGCGCGGGCGGGATTCCGGGGGTGTTGGGGACGCTTCTTCCCTTGGGCGTCCTTCACGAAGACGCGAAGACCGTCTCGGGCCGCACGATCGGCGAGATCGCGCGGGGGTCGGTCGTCACCGACCGCGAAACGATCCGGCCGCTTGAGAACCCCTGGGGGAAGGAAGGCGGCATTGCGGTCTTGAAGGGGAACCTCGCCCCGGAAGGCGCGGTGGTGAAGCGGAGTGCGGTCGACGCGAAGATGATGGTCCACACCGGCCCCGCGCGCGTCTTCGACGACGAAGAGGCGGCGATCGCGGCGATCCACGGCGGGAAGATCCGCCCGGGCGACGTCGTGGTGATCCGGTACGAAGGCCCGAAGGGCGGTCCCGGGATGAGGGAGATGTTGAACCCCACCGCTGCGATCGTCGGGGCGGGGCTCGGGGACACCGTCGCCCTCATCACCGACGGGCGCTTCTCGGGCGCGACCCGCGGGGCCGCGATCGGGCACGTCTCGCCGGAAGCCGCCGACGGCGGGCCGATCGCGTTCGTGGAAGAGGGCGACATGATCACGGTCGACATCCCCGCGAACGCCTTGACGGTGGCGGTGACGGAGGACGACATGGCCGCCCGCCGCGCCCGCTGGGTGAAGCCCGAGCCCAAGATCAAGACCGGGGTGCTCGCCCGCTACGCCAAGCTCGTCTCCTCGGGGATGTCGGGCGCGGTGCTGAAGTGAGGGCTTGAACCCGGCCGGGACGGATGCATCCGGTCCGGACGGGACGGAACCGGTCAGAAGCTGAGGGGCGGACCTTTGCGGGGCCGCCCCTCAGTGCATTTCGGAAGTCGGAAGCGCCGGGGCGGTCGGCCCCGGCTCCTGTTGTTCTTACTGCCTCGGCGAGCGCAGCACGGTGTCCGGGGTCGACCGCACGTTCGAGCGGAAGGGCGAGATGTCGATCCCGCCGCGGCGCGTGAAGAGCGCGTGGACTTCGAGGATTTCGGGCGAGAAGACGTTCGAGAGGTCCGTGAAGATCTGCTCGACGCACTGCTCGTGAAAGCCCCGGTGGCAGCGGTAGGAGACGAGGTACTTGAGCAACCCCGCGCGGTCCGCCTTCGGGCCCTTCATCCGGACGACGACCCCGGCGTGGTCGGGCTGGCCCGTGACGGGGCAGCAGGAGCGGAAGAGTTCCGTCGAGAAGACTTCTTCGATCGTCTCTTCGCCCGCGTCCTTCGCGACCGCCAGAAGGTCCGGGTCGACCTCAAAGGCGTCGAAGGTCGCGTCCTTCATCTCGGGGAGCGCTTCAAGGCGCACGCCGGGGAGCGGCGTCGGGCGCATGGCGTCTCCCTGCCAGTCGGAAAGCAGCGTGAGCTCCATCCGTACGCCTTCACCCAAGAGCTTCACGAGGTCTTCGGTCATGCGGGCTTCGACGGCTTCCTTCGAGGGGAAGACCGACTGCGTGAAGCTCCCGACGTAGAGCTTCAGCGACTTCGATTCGACGATGCACTCGGTCGTGGCCGGCACCGTCATGAGCCCCGCCGCCACCTGGGGAAGGCCGTTGGGCGAGAGCCAGGTCACCTCGAAGAGGTGCCAGTAGTCGTGCCCTTGGAAGTCGTGGCGGCCGATCGCGTCGCGCCCGAGCTTGCGGGGGATCGGCGTCAAAAGGCTCGCGTCGTAGGTGTCGTGGTAGGTCGTCGCCTGGCCCAGCATCGTGTGCTGGGGTTCGGGCATCAGAACCGGGGACTTGGACGTCTTGGCGGTGTCGGTCATGGGACTTCACGTGGGAGCCGGAAGGCTCCTTCAAAAAGGGTTGAATTCGGTACGGGTTGGTCTTCCGGCCTTATCAGGCCTTTCCGGGATTTCTCAGGCCTTGGGCCCGAAGAGGCGCGGGAAGGCGGCGACGAGGTAGAGGATCGGGTGGACGACCCCGAGGGCGCAGCCCGTCGACACGGCGAGCTGGTAGCGCTCACCGAAGGCCGCAAGTCCGAAGACGTTCGCGACCCCGCGCAGGAGCCCGCCGTCCATCGCGTAGACGTCGACGTAGAGCATGAGAAGCGCCGCGAGAAGCGACACCGCGACGTTCGCGTTGAAGCGCTTCAGAAGGAGGCTCGGCGCCGCGTCGGCGCGGGGAATCAGGCGGCCGCGAAGAAGAAGGCCGAGGGCGGCAAGCACGCCCAGCCCCGCGGGGAGCGCGGCGTTCATGAGGCCGGAGGATTCGAGAAGCGGCGAGATCGTCCGGAGGCCCATCGCCCAAAGCGCAATGGAGACGATGGTGAGGAGGGCGCCGTAGTGTCGGGTCATGAGAATTCGGTGTCTGTTTTCGTGGAGGCGCTCATTATAGGGGCGGTGTGTAGAATGCCTCCCCAACGAAAGCCGCCTGCGTGAGGCGCATGGGGCCCGCAGCTCCAAGCGCCTCCGAAGCGGTGAGCCATTTTGAGAGAGGAACGTTTGACCATGACCGACCAGACCCACGCCGCTCAGGCCGCCCAGGTTGCACAGAGCCCCGCGGAAGAAGCGAACCCCAAGACCCTCACCGCCTCGGTGCTTCTGGCCGCCCCGCACTGGGATCCGGCCGCGTTTGCGGCGGACTTCGAGGGCGACTGGGGCGTCAAGGTCGAGGGCGTTCCTTCGAACCCGGGCGAACCTTTGGCCTTCCGCGCGATGGGCTCGATCATCGTGGTCGGGATGAATCCCTGCGAGATTCCGGACCGCATGGCGGAAGCCCACGCGAAGAACAACCCGGACTGGGAGGGCGCGACCGAGGCCGCGCTCGCGCACCGCGCGCACCTGGTCGTGGCGGCGATCGCGGAAACGGCGGGAATTCTGGAAAACGCCCGCAACCTCGTCCGCGCGGTCGCGAGCCTCACGCTCTCGCCCGGCGTTTTGGCGGTCGACGCCGCGACGATGCTCTTCACGCCCGAGGGCTACAGGAACGGTGCGGCGCTTTTGGTCGACCCCGAGGCCGTTCCCGTCATGAATCTCGTGGCGTTCGGGACGTGGCGCAGGAGCGAAGAAGGCGCGACCTGCGGCTACACCGCGGGGCTCGCGGCCTTCGGGCTCCCGGAGTGCGAAGTGCTCGAATGCGCGCAGGGGTCCGAGACCGTGCGCGGTTTCCTCGCGAACGTCGCCCGCTGGCAGCTGGCGCACGTCGACGCCGGCGAAGTGATCCGCGGCGGGGATGAGCTGAAGGGCGGGATCCGCGCGGAATTGAAGCCCGGGGCTGCGTTCCCCGAGTACGAGACGCTGCAGTTCACGTTCTGACGGACGGGCACTCCCAAACTCCCCAAACACCAAGGCCGCCGGAGCGAATCCGACGGCCTTGTCGTATGGGGCAGTCTTTGAGGGGCTTCCGCCTTTCAGCGGCCTCTTACGGCTGCGGCTGCTGGCTGACCGTTCTCGCCGGCATCTCCACCGACATGAAGACTTTCAGGTTCTTCATGTAGAGGACGAAGACGTAGCTGATCACCAAAGCGGCGATGATGAGTTCGACGTGCGCCATGATGCGGAGCTGCATCGCGTATTCCTGACCCCCGGGGATGGAGTTGACGAGATTAGAAACCTTGTAGAGCGCCGTCGCGCCGATCGCCATCGGGAAGGTGAAGGCGGCGTAGCCGGGCGAGAACTGAAGACGCAGGAGCTTCCAGAAGCAGAAGTAGATGGCGAGCGTCATCAGGAGCGCGATCCCCAGAAGAATCGCGACGAGAAGAAGCGACGGTTCCTCGACCACCGTGAGGTACCCGGCCAAGGAGAGCGACGCGGGCGCGGCCATGATCGCGATCGTGGGTTTGGCGGCATTGGGGACTTCCGGGTGGAAGATGAAGCGGTAGATCATCATCGGGAGCATGACCGCGTAGGCGCTCATGCCGATGACGAGAAGGCCGTCGGCGAGCCATTCGAGCGCGGGCGTCCCGGGGAAGCTCACGTCGGCGACGATGATGCCGACGGGCGGAATGAACCACGAGGGGACCATGTTCCCCATGACGGCTTCGCGGGAGCGGTAGATGATGAAGGCGACGAGCGCAACCAAGTGCGCCGCGACCGCGAGGCACCAGAGCACGACCGAGAAGTTCGGCACGAAGTCGTGAAGCGCGCGGGAGATCACCATCACGGCCATCGCGAAGGTGGGAACGATGCTCCCGGCGACGGGGTGGCGGAGGTCGTTGACGAGCGTGTCCGCATGAAACGCAAAGCGCACGACGAGAAGCATCAGGAGGCAGGATGCGATGACGGCGCCGGTCAGCTGCCCGAAGCCATAGAGCGGCAGCGCGTTTTCCATGCACCAGCCGAGGCTGGCCACGCCCAGCGCGAGCCCCGCCATCGGCGTGGGCAACCCGCGGAATTTGAAGTGAAGTTTGCGAAACATCGGGGCGTACCCTGTTAGGTTTAAGGGTTGTCCTTAATGAAGAGCGGGCGATTTTAAACGCGAAAACCGCTGACCGTGCGTTAAAATCAAGTGAATAATTAAAGACGAGTTGTTCGATAGATCTTAACGAATGCGATGATAGGAAATCGTGCGTGAGATCTGTCGGATATGCCCGGGATCGTTCCCGGAGCGTCTCACGTCCGGATGCCCGGAGGGGCGCCGGTGGAAGGCGTCGGCTGTCGGAAGGCGGCCCGCCGTGGGGCGCGATGGGGAGGATGACCGACGTCCTTCAGGAGGAGGGATTCCTCTATTCTAGGCCCGTAGGGGGGTTTGGTGCCTGATGGTTCCGTTGGGAATTTGCTTCCCGTCGAACCGTCCGCCGACCGATGCCCATCCCGAAGGGTCGCAAGGAGAGCATTTTGATTACGGTCACGCTTCGACAACTGCAGGTCTTTCTCGCCATCGCCAAGACGGAAAACGTCGGCACCGCCGCCGCGGATCTCTTCATGAGCAAGAGCGCGGTCTCCCAGGCCCTCGCCGAACTGGAGGCGAAGCTCGAGGTGCAGCTCTTCGACCGCAACCGCGGGCGCATCTACCTGACGGCGGAAGGCCGCCGCCTGATGCCGCAGGCCGACGAAATGGTCCGCCGCGCGACCGACATCTCGGAACTCTTCCGGGCGCGGAAGAAGTTCAGCCAGTTCCGCGTCGGCTGCACCCGCACCGTGGGGACCTTCATGATCGCCGAACTCATGAAGGGCTTTGAAGACGCCATGGGCTGGATCCCGGCGGTCGAGATCGCCAACACGCACGTGATCGCGGAGCGCCTGGCGAAGTTTGAATTGGACATCGCCTTGATCGAGGGCCCGGTGACGGACCCCGAGCTCGTGACGGAACCCTGGCTCGAAGACGAAATGGTGGTGGTTGCGCCGAAGGACCACCCGTTGACCGGCCGCCCGGTCTCCTACGACGAACTGAACAACGTCCGCTGGGTGCTCCGCGAAGAGGGGTCGTCGTCCCGGAACTTCTTCGACACCCAATTGCGCCAGAAGCTCTCCAGCATTCACGTCAATGCGGAACTCAACAGCTTCGACGCGATCATCCGCTCGGTGCTGGTGGGCTTGGGGCTCACGTACATCTCGCGGCGCGTGCTCACCGACCCCTTCTACGGGCGCTACCTCACCGCCGTGGAACTCCCCGACCGCTTCCGCCGTCAGCTCACCTTTTGCCGCCACGCCGACAAGTACCTCTCGCCCGACGTCCACGCCTGGATGAACCACTGCCGGGCGTATGCGATGCGTCACGGGGTGATCGAATAACCGTTGCGTGACGTGAAGTTCCCGCTTTCCCGGCCTCTGCGGTCGGGATCGAGCAAGGTTTGGAATCAGGGGGATGGGTTTTGAAGGAGACCCGTCCCCTTTCCTTTGAGGTGGAGATCCTTCGGCAGACGATTGACGCGGACCGGCCGGGCGCGGGATGATCGGTCGTGAGCGGCCCAGCTTCCTCGGGCCGCGCAACTGCTCATGAACGGAAGCCGAAGATGACCCAAAGCACGCCGCAGCGCCGCGGACTCCCCCGGTCGGCGAACCACAGGACGATGGCACGGGACGTCCGCCACGTCCATGACGTCCGCTTCGACGAGATGCTCGTGCCGGGCGCGGTGCCGGCCGATCTGTCGGCACCGCTTTGGATGCGGCTCGTGCCGCCTCAGATGAAGGCCGACCCCGGCCTTCGCCAGCGCTTCCTGCGTCTTGCCGGGTTCATGCTGCCAGAGGAAGGCGTTCTGCGTCCCACCGTCGCGGGCGTTCTCACGGCGGCGGAAGATCCCGCGGTCTTTCTTCCCAACGCACGCACCGTGGTGGAATGGACGTTGGGCGGCATCGGTGTGAGCCGCGATATCCGAGGGCCCCTCGACCGCCAGATCCTCGAAGCCTGCCGGACCGTCGAAGATACCGTTCCCGGGGCGTACGCCCCGGAGGCTCTCTTCGAGGCGGTCGTGAACGCCGCCGTACACCGCGACTGGTCGGAGGGCGTCGAGCCCGTGCGGATCCGCATCTTCAGGGGTTTTCGACCCGACCGCCTGGAAATCACGTCGCCCGGACTTCTCACCGGCACGATGACGGTGGAGAGTCTTCCCTTCCGGACGGCGGTGAGAAACCGCCTTCTGGTCTCCCTTCTCACCAAGGTCCCGTTGCCGGAAGTCTGGGCGAAGCGCCTCGGGCGCAACCGCCTGATCGAGACGCGCGGTGAGGGCGTCGGGACGATCATTCGGGCGACGGAAGCGCTCGCCGGGCGCGCGCCGGTTTGGAAGATGGTGAAGGGCGATGGAGGACCGGCCTTGAGGCTCACGATTCCCCCGGCGCCGAGGCGCTGACTGTCTTTGTACGGGAAACGCCGGACACCTCACGGCATCCGGCGTTTCGTTCATCCGATCCCGGTGCGCCCGTCTTCCGAAGAAGACGTGCCGGGCATCGCGGGCCGGAAGGCTCCGAGGGAGCCTTCCGGGTCATTCGAGATGCTTACACCCCGTAGAGGCCGCGCACCCCCTCGGCCATGGAGACGTAGATATTCTTCGTCTGCGAGTAGTGGGCGAGCATCGCCTTGTGCGTTTCGCGGCCGATCCCGGAGGTCTTGTAGCCGCCGAAGGGCGTGTGCGCCGGAAGTTCGTTGTAGGTGTTGACCCACATGCGGCCGGTCTGCACGCCCCGCGCCACGCGGAGCGCGCGGTTGATGTCCTTGGTCCAAACGGCGCCGCCCAAACCGTAGTCCGAGTCGTTCGCCATGGCGACCACTTCGTCCTCCGTCCTGAAGCGGATCACGACCGCCACCGGCCCGAAGATCTCTTCGCGGGCGACGCGCATGTCGTTCGTGACGTCGACCAGAAGCGTCGGCGTCATGAAGGCGCCTTCGGGCATGCCGGGCACCTGGGCGGCGACGCCGCCCGTCAAAACCTTCGCGCCCTCGGCCTTGCCGATCTCGACGTAGGAGAGGATCTTCTCCAGCTGACGCTTGTTGATCTGCGACCCCATGATCGTCGTGGGGTCCAAAGGATCCCCCGGACGGACGTTTTCAAACGCCTTCTTCAAGCGCCCCACGAACTCGTCGTAGATCTTGTCCTCGACGAAGATCCTCGAGCCCGCGCAACAGACCTGACCCTGGTTGAAGAGGATCCCGATCTGGGCGCCTTCGACGGCGCGGTCCATGTCCGCGTCCGCGAAGACGATGTTGGCGGACTTGCCGCCAAGTTCCAGCGTCGCCGGAATGATGCGTTGGGCGGCGGCGAGCCCGACGTCGCGGCCCACTTCGGTCGAGCCCGTGAAGGCGAGCTTCGCAAAGCCCGGGTGCTTCAGCATCGCGTCCCCGGCGACGGAACCCTTCCCGGAGATGACGTTCACCGTCCCGGCGGGGACGAATTCGTTGACGATTTCGGCGAGGAGGAAGAGGGACAAGGGCGTCGTCGACGAGCTCTTGATGACGACGGTGTCGCCCGCCGCCAGAGCCGGTGCGAGCTTCCACGCGCCCATGAGGAGGGGGAAATTCCACGGGACGATCTGCCCCACGACCCCGATCGGTTCGTGGAGCACGATCGACATCGTGTTCTCGTCGATCATGACGGCGGAACCCTCTTCAGCGCGAAGGGCGCCTGCGAAGTAGCGGAAGTGGTCGGACGAGAGCGGCACGTCGATCACCTTCGTTTCGCGGATCGGCTTCCCGTTGTCCATCGTCTCGATGCGGGCCAATTCGTCCGCACGGGCGTCGATCGCGTCGGCGATTTTGAGCAGCACCTCGGCGCGCTCCGCCGGGGACTTCTTCGACCAGACGGGGAAGGCGGCCTTCGCGGCCTCGACCGCGCGGTCGACGTCTTCGGGACCGGCTTCGGCGCAGCGGGCGATCACTTCGCCCGTCGCCGGGTTCCGGGTTTCGAACGTCTTCCCCGCGAGGGCGGGCACTTCCTTCCCACCGATCCAGAGGCCGTAGGTCTTGTCTTGCAGCATCAGTGAACTCCTTTCACATGAGTTGGGGAGCGGAGGAACGCCGTTTGAGCGCGATTGAGCGCGGGCGCGTCGGTCGCCGCACGCGGGACCTTGGCGGTCCCGTGCGCGGTCGCGTCCGGTTTCAGGCGTTGCGCCGCCGGTTCTGCGTTGGGGTTGCATTCCCAAAGGGGCCGCCCGTCGGTGCGTTGGGTCGACGGGGCCCGGTGAAGCCAGAGCGCGGCGCATCCGGTGCTTGTCCGGTGCATATCCGCCCCAGGTGAAGTCAGCGTAACCGCGCGGCGCGCCGTCAAGGATCGGTCAAAGGTCGATTCGGGCTCCTCCATCGGGAGGAGGGGATCCGCCGAAAGGCTGCGTTTTCGCGTTTTGGCTATTGCGGCGATTGCGCGTCCGCCTATGAGGGCGAAAGGGGAGAGTTCCGGTATTCGCTTCGGGCGCAGGCGACATGCAGGAATTCGTGATGCGCGGCGCCCTTCGGGAAAAGCACGGGGCGTTCCGCCCTGCCGCTTTCCACCTCAGAGGCCCTCGGGAAGGGTACTTCGCCTCCGTCGTGGCCCGGGCGAGACGCCCGGGACGCTCAGGCGTTTTCGAGAATTTTCCCGAGCGGGGCGCATCGCCCGCGTCTCGGGCCCGCGCGGATAGGGCAAAATACTGATTCGACTCTGAAGGCGATGCCGGCGGGGCGCAGGGGGAGAGGTTCCCCCGGGCCCCTCGATCGGCGGCGGCTTCGGAGAGGGAGAGCCGGGGAGGTGTCGAAGACGCGCCCGCCCCGCGACGGTTTCCGCAAGACCCCAGACCCGCATCAACGAGAAGACCCTGCCTGACGGCTTTTCGAACCGTCGACACCGCCTCATCGTTCGCCGCCCGTCCGCCCAGACGGGCGGATTCGACGTGCGTGCTCCGGGGCCGCGCATGCCCATCCGTCCGCTTCGTCCTTCTCCGGAGCCTGACCCGCCTTCGGTCGCTCCAAATCCGACCCCGGGCGCTTTGGCGCTCACTTGCCGCACCATAAGGACAACCATGGACGAACTCATTTACGGCGTCTGGGAAGGCCGACCCTACGACAACCGGCGCCGCCCCGAAGGGGAATCGCCCGAAGGGCTCGACCTCGAAGGCTTCATGAGCTTCAATTCAGGAAACCCGGTCACCGGGTTCGTGGGTCCCCAGGGATTCCTGATCTTCGACAACCGCGTCACCTTGGCGCACACCCTTTGGCGCTACTACGAGCGCACGATGAAGCTCTCGTGCGGGCGCTGCACGCCCTGCCGCATGGGGTCGGTCGTGATCGCCGAAGCCTTGGAGAAGGCCGCGAAGGGCGAAGGGCGCGCGGTCGACTGGGCGCTCGTCATGGACGTTGCCCGGCAGATGCGCGAGACGTCGCTCTGCGGGATCGGGCTCACGACGCCCGAGGCGCTGATCGGCGCTTTGACCCACTTCCCCGAACTTCTGCGCGACGCGCCGGCGCAGCCCCCGGTGAAGCACGACTTCTACGCGGTGGCGACCGCGCCCTGCATCGAAGCGTGCCCCGCGCACGTCAACATCCCGCGCTACATCGACTACATCCGGGACGGCCATCCCGAGCTCGCGACGGGGGTGCTGCTGGAGCACTACCCCTTGGTCGGCTCCTGCGGGCGCGTCTGCGTGCGCCCGTGCGAAAAGGCCTGCGTGCGCAACAAAGTCGACGCCCCGGTCTCGATCAAGGACCTGAAGCGCTACGCCGCGGACCACGCGGGGGCGCCCATCGAGCAGCTCTTCATCGAGAGCGAAAAGCCGGCGGCGACGCCGGTCTCCGCCCACGTCGCGGTCGTGGGGGCGGGCCCCGCGGGGATCAACTGCGCGTACCACCTTTTGAAGCGCGGCCACTTCGTCGACATCTTCGAAGCGAAGCCCCACGCGGGCGGCATGGCGCGCCTGGGGATTCCGGCGTACCGGCTCCCGAACGATCTGCTCGCGAGCGAAACCGAAGCGATCGAACGCATGGGCGGCCGGTACTTCTTTGAGAAGGCCCTGGGGCGCGACTTCACGATCGATTCGCTCCTGAAGCGCGGCTACCGCGCGGTGTTCCTGGGCGTGGGCTGCGCGTTGGGGCAGCATCTGGGTCTCCCTGACGAGGACGTCACGGCCAAGGGGTACTTGAAAGGCCTCGACTTCCTTTTGGACATCGAAGCGAAGCAGACCGAAGGCGTTGAGCTGGAATTGGACGGCGACGTCGTCGTGGTCGGCTGCGGGAACGTCGCGATGGACTGCTGCCGCTCCGCGCGCCGACTTCTCAAAAACGGGCGTGTGACGGTGTCGTACCGCCGCACCCGCGCGAGCGCTCCGGCCGACCCCGCCGAAATCACGGCGGCCCTGGAAGAAGACATCGAGTTCGCGTTCCTGACCGCGCCCAAGCGCGTTCTGGTCGAGGACGGTCGGGTGGTCGGGATCGAGTTGGTCCGCATGGAAGAGACCGAACCCGACGCGTCCGGCCGCCGCGGCGTGCGCGCCGTCGAGGGGAGCGAATTCGTGATCCCCTGCAGGTACGTGATCGCCGCCATCGGTCAGAAGATGGACGGCTCGATCTTCTGCGAGAAGGACGGCATCCGCTTGACCCGCAGGGGCACGATCGAGGTGAAGGACGACCTTTCGACCTCGCGCCCGGGCGTCTTCGCCGGGGGCGACGCCGCTGCGGGCCCCACGTCCCTCATTTGGGGGATGGCGGACGGCCAGACCGCCGCGCAGTCGATCCACGAGTGGCTCCTCACCGAAGACACGGGCTTCATCCCGCGCCGCCGGATGACCGCGATGATCCACGACGCGAAGCTTCTCGATAACTGCCCGGCGCCCCGCGCCGGGGCCGTGCTCCCGACGCCGCGCCACCACGTGGCGCACCTCCCTGCCGACGAGCGCATCCACCACTGGGAGGAAGTCGAATTCGGCATGACGGATGCGGAGGCGAGGCGCGAAGCGTCCCGCTGCATGCGCTGCTACCGGCTCTTCGCCGCGGCGACGCTCCTCCCGATTCCGGGCAAATCCGAACTGGAGGCGCTCTGATGACGGAGAACGTGATGAATGAAGCAGTGAAGGGAGAGGCGGCGATGACGAATGAACACAACGGGGCGGCGGACCTCCGCGCGGTGATCAACGGGCGCGAGGTGGCGTTCCGCGAGGGCGAAACGGTTCTGGAAGCCGCGCGCCGCGAGGGCGTCTTCATCGAGACGCTCTGCGAATTCGCGGAAATGGGGCACCGCCCGGGAACCTGCCGCATGTGCCTGGTGGAGGTGACGCCCGTGGAGGGCGACGCGTTCGTCGCGACCTCCTGCGACACGGTGCTGCGCGCGGGCTGGAGGGTCGAAACCAAGACCGCGAAGATCCGCCGGATGCAGAAGCTCCAACTGGAACTCCTGATGGCCGACCACTGCCAGGACTGCGCGCGCTGCTCCCGCCACGGGGCGTGCGAATTGCAGTCCGCGGGGATGCGCCTGGGGCTTCGCGCCCCCGCGCGCATCCAATTTCGCCCCAAGGCGGCGGAGCGGCGCTATGACGACTCCCGCCGGGCATTGGTCTTTGACGGAAGCCGGTGCGTGCGGTGCCTGCGCTGCGTCGAAGCCTGCCGCAAGGTGGCGGGGCAGAGCGCGCTCACCTTGAACGGCGTGGGGACCTCGGCCGCGATCGGCTTCGGGCCGGTCGGCATGAAGTGGGCCGAGAGCAGCCGCTGCGTCGCCTGCGGGCAGTGCACGTTGGTGTGCCCGACGGGGGCGTTGTCGGAAAAGGATCAGGGCGACGTGCTTCTCGACTGGATCGAAGATCCGGTGGTGACGACCGTCGTGCAGACGGCGCCCGCGGTGCGGGTGCAGTTGGGCGAAGCCTTCGGCCTCCCGCCCGGGACCAACGTCGAAGGCCGCATCACGGCGGCGCTCAAAGCCTTGGGCGTCGACTTCGTGATGGACACGCGCTGGTCCGCCGACGTGACGATCATGGAGGAGGGGACGGAGGTTCTCGCCAAACTCAAGGCCGACCGTGAGGCCGGCCGTCGGGGGACCTACTTCACGTCCTGCTGCCCGGGCTGGGTGAACTACGTCGAGCTTTCCGCCCCGGAACTCATTCCGAACTTGTCCTCCACCCGCAGCCCCCAGGCGATCTTCGGCGCCCTGTCGAAGACCTATCTGCCTCAAAAGAAGGGGCTCGATGCCAAGGCGATCCGCACCATCGCGATCATGCCCTGCACCGCGAAGAAGGAGGAGGCCGCAAGGCCCACGCTCGTCCGCGAAGCGGGCGTGCAGGACACGGACCTCGTGCTCACCACCCGCGAATTCGCGGCGGTGCTGCGCCGCGCCGGGATCGACCTCGCGCAGATGCCCGAAGTCCCGTACGACTCGCCCTTCATGAGCGCGTCGTCCGGGGCCGGGGCGCTCTTCGGCGCGACCGGGGGCGTGATGGAGGCCGCCGTGCGCACGATGCGCGCGGTGACGGGGGTCGACGACAAGACCTGGCGCCCGGCCTTCGAGGCCGTGCGCGGCATGGATGGGATCAAGGAGGCCGAAGTGGAACTCCCCGGCGTGGGCGTGATCCGGATCGCGGTCGTGCATGGTCTTGCGAACGTGAAGACCGTGGTGGAGGCCGTGAAGAGGGGCGAATCCCGTTGGGACTTCGTCGAAGTGATGGCCTGCCCCGGCGGCTGCGTCGGGGGCGGGGGCGCGGGCCGCGGGCAGCGGACGCCCCGCGCGGCGTTGCCGTCACGCCTTCAGGGCATCTGGAAGATTGATGCCGAGGCGCCGATCCGCGCCTCGCACGAGAACCCGGACGTGCGGCGGTTGTACGAAGACTTCCTGGGCGAGCCGGGCTCGCACTTGGCGCACGATCTTCTTCACTGCGAGTACCGGGACCGCCGGGCGGCGCCGAATCCCCCGTCCGCGGAGCAGCTCTTCCGGACGGTGGAGTTGACGGGGTATTGAACGCCTAAGGAAAAGAAGGAGCAAACGCCATGACGGCGAAAGAACCACCCCGAAACGTCATCGACCCACCCCGAAGCACCGACGGCTTCCGAGCCATCCGTGAGGAAGGTCGGTGCTTCGTCGACAATACGGATGTGATCGCCCGGCTCTCCGACGTCGGCGACTTTCTGATTTTTCTTCGGCCCGCGGGCTTCGGGAAGAGCCTTCTCGTCTCCACTTTGGCCGCCATGTGGCGGGGCGGACCGGACGCCGTCCGGGGTCTTCGCGCGGAAGGCTGTTGGCGCCATGAATCGTGCCGGGTCGTGGTGATCGACCTTTCAGCAATCCATCTGCCGAACCCCTGGAACGCAGGGGCTTTCGCGTCGGCGGCGGACGAGCTTCTGCGGCATGCATTCGCGCCTGCGGGATTCGCGACGGCTGCTGAGCCGATGGAGCCGCTCGTCCGTTGGCGCGCGTTTTTGGAAGCCTCGCGGGGCGTCGTGCTCCTCGTCGACGGCATCGACGCACCTCTGCGGAAGGCTCCCGAGGAGGGTCGAGCCGAGGTCGGGCGCTTCCTCGAGGGTTTCCTCACGATGGTGAAGAACCTCGGGAGCGGCCTGCGGTTCTGCCTCATCACGGGCGAAGCCATGGGGCTCGATCTCGCGGCGGCGGTCAACAACTTCTCGGACGTCTCGGGCGACCTGCCTTTCGGTGACCTTCTGGGCTTCACGACGGCAGATCTCCGCACCGGCCTTCGGCCGCTTGTTGAGCGGAAGGCGGAGGCCTTGGGGACGACGCCGGAGGCGCTGATCGGGAGAATCGAGCGCACCTGTGGTGGATGGACCTTCGATGAGCTGCGCCGCACCCGCGTCGCGCAGCCTGCGGCCGTGCTCGCGTTTCTCACGGGGGACGAGGGGTTCCCGGGCGGGTGAAGCCCGGCACTCCGTCGGCGGAACTCCAAAAGAAGAGGCCCGTCCCGGTCCGTCCGCGGCCGGTCGGGACATCCGGTGGCCGGGCTCCCGCGCCCGGGAACGTTCAAGATCGTCCAAGAACGCCGAAGTCCGGAGGGCGCGTGGCCGTCCGGGCTTCGGGGAATGCGGTCGAAAGAGGATCAGGGAGCCGGTCAGAGTCGATCAAAGAGACGCGCCCAACTTCCTCGCTTCGTCGAGCGCGCCGGTCTCTTCCAAGGGCCGCATCGCGAGCCCCAGGCCGAAGACCTGACCCGCGTTCGTCCACTTCAAGTACCCGCAGATCGCGCGGAACTGGGCGGAAAGGGGCTCCATCGCTTCCGGCGCGGGACCCGCGGCGACGGCGAGCAGAACCGCCTTCAAGCCCTTGGCCGCGACTTCGTCGTTGCGGGAGACGAAGCGGTCGACGACGGCTTTGAGCTGCGCGGTCATCCCGTAGTAGTACAAGGGCGTCGCGAGCACGACCGCGTCCGCCTTGAGAAGCGACGCGAAGACCTTCGCCATGCCGTCCGTGTCGACGTCCTCACCCTTGGTGAGGCGCTCGAGAAGCGCGTTCGTGCAGGGCTCGATCGTGAGCGTTTCGACGTCGATGCGCTCGACCTCGTGGCCCGCGGCGCGGGCGCCTTCCGAGAAGGCTTCGGCCAAAGCGGCGGTGGTGCCTTCGAGGTGGGGGCTGCCCATCAAGAGACAGATCTTCATGGTGTTGGTCCTTTGGGTTGAATTCGATTTTCGGGGGCGCACCGGGAACATTCAGGTGTCCGGGCACCCGGGCCCCAAGAAGTGTAGGGCCTCCGCGGTGAATCTGCTTCACCGGGAGGCCCGTGGGTGGGGGTGTCGAGGTCAGGCGCGTCAGCCCTGCGGCTTCGGCTGTGCCTTGGCGGCCTCGGCCCGCCGGCGGCGTTCGGCCTGAACGAGTGCCAGCATCCGGCCGCTCTCCTTCATTGCGGTGTCGGCCCAGCCGCCGAACCAGCCGCGGGCGGTCATGAAGCGCGAGATGAAGGCGTCGCGGTCGCGGCGAAGCACCATGTCGAGCTCCGGCGCCAAGCTCTCGACGTAGGCGCGGATGATGTCGGCGTTCGCTTCGGAACTCAAGACGATGTCGGCGTAGAGCCGGGGATCCTGTGCGAAAAGACGCCCCACCATCTCGAGCTCCAACCGGTAGATGGGGGACGAGAGCGCGAGGATCTGGCGCAGATCCGGCCGGATCTTCGAGAGGAAGACGCCGTAGGCGTAGGTCGTGAAGTGGCGGAGCGCCTGGATGATGCTCATTGAGCGGTCGTGGTCCGCGGCGGAGCATTCGACGACGGAGATGTCTTCGGACAAAAGGTCCCGGCGGAGTTCTTCCGAGGCTTCGGGGCAGCGTGCCCGGACGTAGACGAAGACCTGACGCGCGAGGTCGACGACGTCCGGACCGAACATCGGGTGCATGCCGAGGACGGGGCCGGTGTGGGCCTTCAACATCGCTTCGACCGGCGCGCGCTTCACGCTCGTCACGTCGCAGAGCAGCGTGTCGGGGTCAAGAAGCGGCCCCAACTGCTTGATCACCGCGATCGTCACGTCGATCGGCACCGACACGACGACGATCCCGGCCCCCGCGAGAATCTCGCGGGCGCGGGGCCAGTCGTCCCGCTCCAGAATCCGCACGGGGTGGCCGTGACGTCGGAAGAACGCCTGGAGGATCTTCCCCATGCCGCCCGCACCGCCCACGATGACGACGGGCTTGCGGGAGGGTTCGGCCTGCGCGGGAAGAGCAGGATCAGCGGGATCAGCGGCCCCGGCGGCTTCACCGGAGGAAGCCGCTCCGAAGGCCGCATCCGCCGCCGCATCGCCCGGCATCGGATCGAGCCACGCGCGCTTTTCGACGAGCCGGATCCCTGCGGCGTCCCGCCACATGGCGAGCCACCCGTCGACGGCGGGCGTGTCGTCCAGGACGGCGCGCAGGCGCCACCCGTCGGGGAGCTTCGTCAGTTCCTGCTCGGCGCGGAAAGGCGTCTCTCGGAGGTTCCGGGCGGTGACGTCGCTCGTGAACTCCACGATGAGTTCGATCTTCTGGCCGTTCGAGTAGTTGAAGTGGCGCGAGGTCACGTAGGCTTCCAACGAAAACCCTTCGGGGCGGCGCGCCTGGAGCTCCAGAAGGTGCGCGCGCTTCATGCGGTGGAGCGCGAGGTGCCGCACGTCGTCGTAGTTTTCAAAGACGCAGACGAGGTAGAGGCGGCTGTCCTGCTGAACGAGCCCCAGAGGGGAGACCGTTCCCACCGTTTCGTGCCCCTGGGTGTTGACGTACTTGATCTCGATGAGGCTCCCGCGAAAGAGCGCTTCGCTCACGGTCTCGAAGACCTTCCCATCGATCGCGGGCGGCACGACGGGAAGGGCGGGCGAGACGAAGGCGACTTTGTTCAGCCAAGCCCTGGCCTTTTCACTCCTGGCGTCTTCGTGAAGGACGTCCTTCGCGGCGTCGAAGAGCGAGGCCATCCCGCGCGCGATGTAGGGCGGGAGCTGGTGCTTCAGGTGCTCTTCGCAGAGCCGCAGCGTCAACGCTTCGCGGGGCGTCAGCCTCGTCGTCGCCAAGTCCGAGACGTCGGGCCCGCGCCGGTACCGGTAGGGCTTCGTCGTCTTGTCGACTTCGACGTTCATGTCGGAGGAGAGGACGAGGGACGAGAGCGCCCGCTGAAGACGCCTCGTCGGCACGTCGACGCCGTCGTCGGACAAGCGTTGGGCGAGTTCAGAAGAGGAGATCCAGCGGCCTCTGGGAATGCGCCTCAGGATGGCGATCAAGGTCGTCGCCTCGGTGAGGGCGTCGGTCGTGCGGGTCATGGTCGGTCCGGGTTGGGTGTTCGGTCGAATGCCCCATCTTACCG